>Ga0075418_10006571_pt1 | contig 13120 bp, 8 predicted proteins | sample SoiMetdeltSBSDD2_FD_81776 | JGI IMG/M metagenome (GOLD analysis project Ga0075418, IMG submission 81776) | Bulk soil microbial communities from a Populus tree surrounding site in Tennessee, USA - Soil MetaG P. deltoides SBSDD2 | ecosystem: Environmental > Terrestrial > Soil > Tree plantation...
CGTGTCGGGCCTCAAGGCAACACCCGAGTTGTTCGCGGTGCTCAAGGCGCGGGCCCAGGTGGGCCGGACGTTCACGCGCGATGAAGCCGTGCTCGGAGCCGACCGGGTGGTGGTGCTCAGTCATGGCTTCGCCGAGCGCGTGTTCGGGGGGAATCGCGACGTCATCGGCCGTGCCATCCAGTTGAACGCCGAACCGTACACCGTTATCGGTGTGATGCCGGCTGGATTCGAGTTCCCCACGAGCACGAGCGTCGAGATCTGGACGCCACTCGCTTTCGATCCCAAGGATGTCCACGGCCGCTCGCGTCGTGTCCGCTCGCTGACAGTGGTCGGGCGAATTGCGCCGACCCTTTGGCCGCCGCAGGTGCAGAGCGAACTCGACGTGCTGTCGCGCCGCATCGCCGCCGACAATCCCGCGAGCAACATGGGCTGGAGTGCTCGTATCGTGGCAGCCCACGAACAGCTCGTTGCAACCTCGCGTCCCGCGTTGATGGTGCTGATGGGCGCCGTCGGCTTCCTGCTGCTGATCGTGTGCGCGAACGTCGCGAATCTACTGCTGGCGCGTCTGTCGGACAAGCGGTATGAAATCGCTGTTCGCGGTGCACTGGGAGCAGGGAGGTGGGAGCTCGCGCGGCCGATTCTGGCCGAAAGCGTCGTGTTGTCGATTTCGGGTGGAGCGCTGGGGATGGTGGCAGCCATCGGTGGACTGCGTCTATTGAGCTGGCTTCCGGAGGGACGCCTGCCACGCGCCGACCTGATTTCGCTCGATCGAGGTGTACTCCTCTTCACCACTCTCGTCTCAATCGCGGTGGGTATCTCGTTCAGCCTGTTGCCAGCGCTCCATGTGACACGCACCGGGCTTCGCAAAGTGTTGGCCGAGTCAACCGGCTCGACCTCGAGCGTGTACGGCAGGCGCCTTTTGAGCGGATTGGTCATCGCAGAAGTGGCCATCGCATTGGTGCTGCTGGTCGGCGCCGGCCTGATGTCGCGCAGCTTGATGAAGCTGCTGCAGGTCAACCCCGGCTTCGAGCCTGGCAACCTGGTGGCGGCGCAAGTGTTTTTGCCAACAACAAAGTATCGCGAGCGCCATCGTCTCGCTCAGTTCTTCGACGACGTCATTGAGCTAGTGCGGAGCGAGCCGGGGGTCAGCGCCGCGTCAGCCGTCTCGTCCTTCCCGCTTCACGAAGTGTCCACCGCGTCTGCCCTGCCGTTCTCAATCGAGGGTCGTGCGCCACCTGCGACCGAGGACCCGCTCGCTGACGTCCGTACGGTTGCGCCCGGTTACTTCGAGACCATGAAGATCCCCCTCCTCGCGGGACGATTTTTCGACGAGCGCGACCAGGCGGAGGCTCAGTTGACGAGTGTCATCAACGAGACGATGGCGCGCTCGTATTTTCCGGATCGCAGCCCTCTGGGCCAAGTGATTCAGAACCCGCATGGAAAGAGCGTCATCGTGGGCGTCGTTCGCGACGTTCGCAACCAGGGACTCGATCGCGAGCCGAGGAAGCAGGTCTACCTGCCGTTGCATCAGAATCCGGTCGCCGGGATGGCCCTCGTCGCGCGCGCCGAATCTGATCCTCTAGTCGTGGCCGGCATCCTGCAGCGGACCATTTGGACCGTGGATGCCGAGCAGGCCATTTTCGACGTGAGCACGATGGACCAGATCATGTCGAGGGCCGTGTTTCTGCCACGTTTGAGCGCCACGCTGCTGGCGTCGTTCGCGATCGCCGCCCTCCTGCTCGCGGCGCTCGGGATCTACGGTGTTCTGTCGTATTCAGTGACCCAGCGGACGCGGGAGATCGGGCTGCGCATGACGCTTGGCGCCTCGGCCGGCAGCACGATAAAGCTGGTCGCACGCAACAGCCTGATGCTGATTGCCGTCGGCGTCGGGCTCGGCCTGGTCGTCGCCACCATGCTCACCCGCTTGCTGACCAGCCTGCTGTATGGTGTCAGCCCATTCGACCTCCCGGCGTTTGCCATCGCTGCCGTGGTCCTGGCGCTCGCCGGTATATCCGCGAGCGTGCTGCCAGCGCGCCGTGCGACGAGAGTCGATCCGATGGTCGCCTTACGCGAGCCCTGAACCAGTCTCTCAATCTTTGATTGAATGATCTTTGATTATTGATTCCTTTGTGATTCTTGATTTGTGGGCCAATCGAAAATGATGAGAGAATCCGTCGAGTCACACCATCAATCTTCAATCAACGATCAAAAATCACCAACGAATCAACAATCAAAGATCGCAAAATCTCCAATTGAGCAACTGGCGATCGACTGCGCTACAGCGGTTAGAGATCCAGTTCCTGCGCGTCCTCGGCCCTGTCCATGATGAAGCGGAAGCGGGCTGACGCGTCCTTCCCCATCAGCTCGTTGATGACACGGTCAGTGACGATCTGATCGGCGATCTCGACGCGTAGCAACCTGCGTGTCCGCGGGTTGAGCGTCGTCTCCCATAGGACCTTCGGCATCATCTCGCCCAGTCCTTTGAACCGAGTGATCTCCGGGCTGCCGCGTCCATTCGTGTATTGCCGCAGCAATCGATCGCGGTGCGCATCGTCAAGGGCCCAATAGGTGTCCTTGCCGATGTCGATGCGATAGAGCGGCGGTTGCGCCAGGAAGACCTTGCCGCTGGAAACGAGCTGCGGCAGATGGCGGTACAAGAACGTCAGGAGCAGCGTCGCGATGTGGTGGCCGTCGGAGTCCGCGTCGGCAAGAATGATGATCCGGCCGTACCGGAGTCGCGCCAGATCGAAGCTCTTGCCCATTCCACAGCCAAGGGCCGTGACCAGATCCGCCAGTTCCTTGTTCTCGAGCACCTTGGCGAGCGTCATCCCCTCGGTATTCATCACTTTGCCGCGCAGCGGCAGGATCGCCTGCTTGCCACGGTCGCGTCCCTGCTTGGCGGAACCACCGGCCGAGTCGCCTTCGACGATGAAGAGCTCGCTGTCATCCCGATTGGCGCTGGTGCAGTCACTGAGTTTGCCGGGCAGGTTCAATCGGCCGCTGGTCGCCGTCCTGCGCGTGACCTCGGCCTGCGCGGCGCGACTCGCCTCGCGGGCCCGGGCCGCCAGGATGATGCGTCCGACGATGGCTTCCGCGATGCTGCGATTGTGATTGAGCCAATGTTCGAGCGCAGGGCGGACGGCGGAATCGACCGTGGACAGCACCTCGGGATTGTTCAGCCGATCTTTTGTCTGACCCTGAAACTGCGGCTCCTCGATGAACAGGCTCAGCACACCGGTCAGCCCTTCGCGAATGTCTTCGGCGGTGAGCGTGACGCCTTTGGGCGAGAGATTGTGCGTCTCGATGTAGTTGCGAACCGCCTTGCCGATCCCGGCGCGCAAACCGTTGTCGTGAGTCCCTCCTGAGCCGGTCGGGATGCCGTTGACGTAGCTCCGCACGTGCTCGTCGGTAGACTCGGTCCACTGCAGGACGAGATCGAGGCGCGGCCCACTCTCGCGTTCCAGCAGGAACGGGGCGTCGTGGACTGCCTTCGCGCCACGGGCGGTCACGATCGACTTGAGGAAGTCCGACAACCCTTCCTGATGCTGGAAGACTTCCCTCGTTCCTTCGGCCTCGTTCTCGAAGGTCACGCGCACACCCTTGTGGATGTAGCTGACGACCTCGAGCCGCTCGCGGATTAGCGCGGCATCGAATTCGACTTTCGGGAAGATGGTGGAATCGGGATGGAAGTACACGGTGGTCCCGCTGCCACGTGCCGCACCCAGCTTCTTCAGCGGGCCGGTGGTCTTTCCACGCTTGAAGCGCATCTCCCACTGGGAGCCGTCACGCTTGACGGTTGCCACGAGCTCGGTGGAAAGCGCGTTCACTACGCTCGCGCCGACGCCGTGGAGACCTCCGGCCGTCTTGTAGTTGCCTTTCTCGAACTTACCTCCCGCGTGAAGCACGGTGAAGATCACTTCGAGTGCGCTCTTCTTGGTCGTGGGATGCTTGTCGACCGGAATCCCGCGGCCGTCATCGGCGACAGTGATCGAGCTGCTGTCCTTGTGAAGGGTGACGACGATGTTCGAGGCATAGCCGTTCATCGCCTCGTCGACCGCGTTGTCGAGCACTTCCCAGACGAGGTGGTGCAGCCCAGCCGTACCGACGCCGCCGATGTACATGCCGGGGCGTTTTCGGACCGGCTCGAGACCCTCGAGAACGGTAATGTCTTTTGCTGTGTAGTTAGCCATTCGCCCGTAGGGCGGGTCTTGCTTTATAGACCCGCCGCTCTAAGGTAGCATCACATTCAACAGGTTGATGTCATGGGACGGCTGCTCGCGATCATTGGCGGCGGCGTCTGGATTACTGCAATCGCCTTAATTGCGATCGCCGTCCACTGGTCTGAAAAGCCGCGCGTCGTTCCTCCCCTGCCTTCGGTTCCCGCACTTATCCGGGACCTCAACGTTCAAAAGAAAAAGGAGTTCAAGGAAGGTGAGGCGTGGGCGGTCAGGAAGGTGGAATCCGCTCACCACGTCCTGGTTGTCAACGTCGATGCCGATCATGTGGGCAACGCGCAGAAGATCGCCACCGAGATCGTCACACCGGTTCTCGATCGCGGATTCGACGAAGTCCTCGTCTACGTGTGGGCCATGCACCGCCGCAAGTCGTTCGCCGACCGGCGGGTGCAATGGACACCCAAGGGTGGGTACCATGAATTGGTGATCGGAGATTAGCGATTAGTGATTCGTTGTTGATTGTTGAATTTTGATTGATGATCTCGCGCCGCGAACCTCCCGTGAGCAAATCAACTATCAACAATCCGTAATCAACAACGATTCAACAATCAAAGATCCCCTAAATCATCAATGAGTGGCCCGCGCCGATTTGCGGGCGCGCGGTTTAGCGGTCTTGTGCGCTCGGGTCACCGTGGTCTTTCGCGCGCGACTTCGCTTGGGCTTTTCCTCGACCACCGCATCGTCGTCGATCGGTTCCTCCGTCGTCTCCTGCACGGGTTCGGCTTCCATGATCGGCGGTGCGTCGATTATTTGATCGACGACCGGCTCGACGCTCTCTTCGACGACGGGCGCATCGACTACTGCCTGCTGCGGCACTTCGACATCGACCGTCTCGTCAAGTTCGACCGGCTCCTGGAAACCGGGCATGGCCGGCCTGGTGGCGAGATTCGGCCCCGGGAAGACACGGACGGCGCCCTGACGATCGCGTTCGATGCGCAGCACGCCTTCCTTGCCCGCTGCACGCAAGAGATCCACGACCGACGCGAAGCCGTACTTGCGCTCGTCGAAGCCGTCGATCGCATTGCGCAGGAACTGCTTGGCCTGGCGCACGTACATCGGCCACCGCGGCGGGGCCGGCGCCTGGTGAATGGCTCGCTGAACCGCCCGAATGCCGTCCTGCATCGTCATCGGCGAGGCCGGCATCGATTCCTCGTCCTCTTCGTCCGGCATGGACTGGGCCGGCGCCGGCTGACGGACTGCTTCGGGTGCGCGCTCAGGCGGAGCCGGGATGTCCTCCGTCTCCCCGATCGCCTCTTCACGCGGTTCGACCAGCATGCTGCGTCCCGCATGCTTCAGCGTGACGGCACCAGTCTGCGCCACCTTCTCCATGAAGTCGCGAAAACTTCCGGCGCCGTACTCGCGTTCAGAGAAGGTGGAATCGAGCTGCAGCAGGGTGCTCTTCAGCAGTCCGAGCTGCGGCGTGACTTCACGCTCGGACAACACCTTGAGCGCGCGTTTGACGATGGGCAACGCCTTGGACATGTCACTCGTCGCCGCCGGCCGCCCACCTCGATCTGCCGGCCGACCGCGGCTGCCCACGAGGTTTTCATACGCGATGAATTCGTGGCAGTTCTTCTGCATCGTCACGCTGGTGAACTGGCGGCCGCCAACCACGATGACCTTGCGGCCGTACTGTTTCAACTTCTCGACCAGCGAGATGAGGTCACTGTCGCCGCCGACGATGACGAAGGCGTTGATGTGATCGTGGGTGAACGCCATTTCGAGGGCGTCGAGCGCCATGGTGATATCGGCGCCGTTCTTGTCGCCGCCGGGCGTCAGGTTGCGTTGGACCATGCGGATGGCGTGTTGCGTGAGCAGGCGACTGTAGTCGCCGGCCCGCTTCCAATCGCTATACGCAATCTTGGTGACGATCTCGCCGCGCTCTTTGATGGCCTCGAGGACAAGGCCGATGTCGAACTGACTACCGATGGTGGATTTGACTCCGATCTCGACGTTGTCGAAGTCGATGAATACCGCAATGCGGTGACGTGTCTCTGTTGATGTCATGTACTCTCTGCCGGCGCAGGGCGCTGGCTAACCTGGGGCGGGGCGTTCGAGGCTGGTTCGGACACCGGGCCGGGGTTTTGCGTTCGTTGGTCGCTGTGGCCTCAGGGGCGTCGAGCTCAAGCAGGAAAATACGCTGCACCGACGGGCAGCGACTTCCGCAGCACTTCCATGAGCACGGGCCGAAGGGGTCCGGCCGCGCGAGGCGCAGCCGTCGTGGTCGATTATACCGGGACTCGGGATTCGGGGCTCGGGATTCGGGATTCGGGACTCGAGACTCGGTTTGAAGGTTGCCCGATCAGAGGACGGAAATGCCGAATCGACGGACCAGCGTCTCCAGTTCGCTGCGCAGAAACGGCAGGGACCGGGCGATGAACAAATGGTCCTGCATCCGGGACGGATCGTAGTCCGTGTTGATCACGGTGTCGGTGACGAAGGGTTCGCGCCGCACATCTGGCGACAATACGGAGTACGGGATCTCACCGGTCGACGACAGGATACCGGCTCCGAACACCTTCGTTTCTCCTGCATCTTCGATTAATCCGAACTCGATGCCGAACCAACTGAACCTCTTGAGCGCGAGCACATGCTCACCGGAGTTGGTCGCCGAGACCGCCTTGCCAATCAGGGTGAGAAGCTCAGCATAGTCGTGGTTCATCAGCGGCGGCACATGTCCGAGACAGTCGTGAATCATGTCCGGCTCGGGGGTGAATTCCGGGTGAGAGCCGTGACGAATGAACTGCGTCACCGGAAAGCCACGCCTGCCGATGTATTGATAGAACGTGCGGTACGGCAGCGCCCCCTCGGCAGGCACGAGGTGCATGTTCGTCTCGCGCTGCACACGCTCGCTCAACGTTCGCAGCTGGGGAATCTCCTGCTGGTTGATCGCGAGATCGCGTTTCGCCGCGAGGTAGATCTGACATGCATGCCTGATGTGAAGCTCGTTCAGCTTCGGGCTGACGTCGCGCCAGATACGCGTTTCTTCGGCGGTGTAATCAATGAGTGGAGGACCGAGTTGCTCGAGGCGGTGACGGCGACAAAGTGCAAACAGGTTCTTTCGACGCTGGATATAGAAGGGATCGCCGAGTCCTGGATGTCCCGGCTCGAGTTCGAGCTCGGTGGCTTCCGGCGGGGTAACCATCACCTCCGGATCGATCGGCACGCCGTACTCGACGAGCTTCCTGGCTTCCTTCATGGCGTCAGCCTCGTTGAGCTGTGCTTATGCACCAATGACGCCAGATCCAGTGTACGCCCTGCAAACGGCAGATGCCAGTTCGTTAGCGTTCAGGTGACAGGTTGGGCGGTATCACCGCACAGGAACGAGTTGTTTCAGCTCGTCGGTCCAGTTCAGAACTACGCGAAACTGCACCAAGGCTGTTGCACTTCCGCTTTCGTCGGGAACAATCGGGCCGATGAAGGTGCCGTCCGGCAGGATGTCCCATGCGCGCGGCGACCCACTTGTCGTGTTGCCGGTGACCACCGCAGGCACAATTCGCGGCACACCAAAGCTGAGGCCGGCGTCCTTAGACACGCGCACGATCGCCATCTGCCCCGACGCACCGAGCGGAATGTAAACCAATCCTTCGCCGTCAGGGGTCCAAACCGGGTGGAAATCCGAAATGATCTTCGGCGCCTGGTAGCGTGCTCCAGTGGGCGGAAACGGTTGAACGAAGACGCCTCGATTGGCGTTATCGAGGGTTTCAAATGCCTTGCGGTACGCGATCCATTTGCCGTCACGGGAAAACACTGCACCAATCCAGTCGCGCGAGTTGACGTCTTCAATCTGGCTGACCTTTCTGGTCTCAACGGAGAGCATCCAAAGCGATGCCTGGGGATTATCACGATAGTCAGCCGCCGACACACCATCTCGGACTGCATACAGCAAGATCCTCCCGTCAGGCGACCAGTCCTGCGGCTCATGCGCCGTTTTTCCTTCAGCCCGCGTCAGGCGTTCCGCGGTCCCGGTGCCGTCCGCGCGCTGGACGAAGATGCCCAAATCGCCTTCTCGATCCGACTGATAGGCCAGCCGTGTGCCATCAGGTGACCACACTGGAAAGCGGTTGTTGCCGCTGAACGTCAATCGCAGCGGGGCGCTTTTTCCGTCTGATGCAGCGACAACGACATTGGCCTGCTTCCCATCGTCGGTACCAAGCGCGAGCCGTCGGCCGTCGCGCGTCGCTCGAACCAATATGTACGGCCCCACGGGAAGCGGTAGCTGCTGCACGCCGCCCCCTGCGGCCGCAGTCGCTATCGCGCGCTCACGCGTCCGGGCCCGTGCTGGGCCGGGGATGTAGATCAGCGTGCCGGCGTCCGACACGGCGTAATGCGCGACGCCAGTGGTCGCATTGAGCGTTCGCCGGACCCCCTGGACGACGGGCACGGGAGTTCCGGTCGTCTGCAGGGTTCGGCGGTCAAATGGCAGCGCCATGATAGTTCCGGCATTGGCGTATAAGAGATGTCCACTCGATAGGTACTTGGCATCGCTTCCGCCCTCGAAGACGGTCTTGCGTTCGCCGGAGGAGAGCGACTGAACGACGACTCGCGCTTTGTCCCAGCGTTCGAGGTCGTCACGCGTGGTGGCGACGCTGAACAGAAGTTGATCGGGTGCGAGCATTTGAGGTCCGTACACCTCCTCGCCCTCGGCCATCTTCACCAGCTGCTCGGGTGTGCCTCCGTTTTCGGAACAGCGAAAGATCCCCTTCGTCCGCTGACCAAAGATGATCCCGCTTTCTTCCCACACAACTCCAAACGGTGGTTCGACCGAGCAGACGGTCACGGCGACGCCGCCCTCGGATGCTATACGCTTCAACGTTCCATCAGGTGCATAAAACACAACCGCACGACCGTCGGGCGAGAACGCTGCGCTGCTGATTTCGTCCGACGCCCCGCGAAGCGTCGATTCGGAGCCGGCAACGGGGCGCGCTTCGAAGTCCGTCATGGTTCGGCGGAAGAGCCGGCCATTCGCCGTGTAAACCACTTGCGATCCATCGCGTGACACGGCGAGAACAGAACGGCCAGTGACGGAGAATGTCGAGCCCTCCTGGAGGACGACGGAGAAGCGTACCGGCTCGCGAATCGCCCCGCTCCGCAAACGGCCAGTCCACTCGACGACGCTGGCGAGCCCCACGACCGCAACGGCTGTCCATGCGAGCCAGGTCCGTCTGGTTGTGAAGCGGCCGCGCGGTGTTGCGTCCTGGCGATCCGGGGATGTGCTCGTGGCTGTCGCGCGCGCCTCGTCGATCTCGAGCCGCGCAGTAGCGGCATCCGCAATCCTGTTTTTGGGATCCTTTGTCAGGCAGCGGCGCAGCAAACGCTGGATGGCGAGCGGCGTGCTCGCGGGCAACAGCGACCATTCGGGCTCGCGGCTCAACACGGCAACTAGCGAATCCGTGACGTCTTCGCCGTCGAAGACGCGTTTCCCCGTGAGCATCTCGAAGAACACGCAGCCGAACGCCCACAGATCGCTGCGCTTGTCCGCCGATCGTCCCTTCGCCTGCTCGGGGCTCATATAGGCGACCGTGCCGAGCAGCATGCCGGCGTTCGTCATCAGCGCCGGTGAGGTAAGCGTCGGAGATTGCGTGAGCGCGTGGGCCTGCCGCGGTTGTGTGGACCCCGCCGGCGCGGATCCCGAGTCCCGTGTCCCCGATCCCGATTCGACTAGCTTGGCGAGACCGAAGTCCAGCACTTTCACGGTGCCGTCGGGCCGAACCTTGATGTTGGCCGGCTTGAGATCGCGATGGATGATCCCCTGCTCGTGCGCGCCTTCCAGTGCTTCCGCGATCTGCCGCGCAATCGGCAGCGCCTCGTCGAGCGAGATCGATCCCCGGTGGATCCGGTCGGCAAGCGTCTCGCCCTCGACCAGTTCCATCACGAGCGCTGGTATGCCATCCAACGTCTCGAGGCCGTATACATGCGCAATGTTGGGGTGATTGAGCGACGCGAGGATCTGTGCCTCGCGTTGAAACCGCGCGAGGCGAGCCGGGTCCGCGGCAAGCGCGTCGGGCAGCACTTTCAGCGCATCATCGCGCCGAAGCCCGGTGTGATGCGCCCGCCAGACTGTGCCCATGCCGCCTTCGCCAAGCAGGGCGGTTATCTCGTACGGACCGACGCGACTGCCGGCGCTTATCGCCATGGCGAGCGAATTCTACGCGAATCGCGTCATCGGCGTGGTTCCATCGTTACGGGGCGGAGACGAGCCGCCGCGACTCGACGAACCAGTTCATGAAGCGCTATTTCTTCTGAGCGTCGAGGAAATCGAAGATCTCTTTCGCGTACGTCAGATACGCCCCCAGGTGAGTGCCTCCCGGCACGGTGGCGTAGACCGTCGTGACGCCCGCGGCTTTAGCCGCATCCGCCATCTTCCTGGACGCCTCGATTGGATTCGTCGTGTCCTGGTCGCCGTGGATCACGAGCAGCCCCATCTTCCCCTTGATGCGATCCCAAGGATAAGAGTCGAACACGATCGGGCCTGAGCTGATCACCAGGGCCGCAAAGCGCTCGGGATACTTGGCACCCAGATACAGGGCACCCGAGCCGGATGGATTCTGCCCGTGAAGGTAGATGCGCGAGGTGTCGACGCCATACTCCTTGGTCACGAGATCGATGACGTTGAGCACGTCCTGCTCTGCCCGCTCGTCTTCCTGGGGAGTCCATCCCTCCGCGGGAGCTGGCGCCTTCGGCCTCGCGATCTGATACCGGCTTCCGTAATACGGTTGCCGCAGCGGTCGATAGCCCATCGGCGTCACGACCAGGTATCCGCGTTGCTCGGCCTGTGTCACGAGGCTGTTCGGCTCGCGATACGGGTTGTCGACGCTTTGACCCGCGCGCAGGGTGACGAGCAGCGGAAGGCTTGCGCCCGGCTTCCATCGCAACGGAACAAAGAGACGGTACGGGATGGACTCGGTCGTCCCGGGAAACTCGTACACGCGATACTGCTCGCCGACGTGTTGATAGAGCGGTCCACGCGGGTTCGGCTGCAGCGGCTGTGCAGGGGCACCGCCGGGCGCCTGCCCTTGTCCTGACGTCGGCGCCGGTGTGTGCCACAGCATCATGACGACGATCGAGAACACGAGTCTCTTCATGGTTGAATCGTCTCCCGCCCGCGCGGAGCGCGGGCAAAGGATACTGCGACTAGCGAGGCGGAGCCACCTGCACGTCGGGAGCCTCGCTAGTCTTAACTTCGAAGCGACGGAACTTTCCGTAGGTCGCCTTCCCTCTGAATTCCCCGGTGCTATCGGGATACCAGTCCTCCATCACCGTCGGGACATTGATCCCGAGATCCTTGTCAAACTCGAAGAGCGTCGTCACTCGAATCGGTGCAACCTGACCGCCCACCTGCAGCTCGGTCTTGACGACCCGGCCCGTCCCTTCTTCGATCCAGATCAACCCGCGCGAAAACAGGTCGGCATTGGCATTGAGCTTGAGCAACGTTGGTCGCCTGAACTCTACGAAGCGAACCGTGCGTACATCGGGGCCCAGTTTCTTGTCGAGCCCTGCCAGATTGAAGCGGAAGCGGTCGACGTACTGCTCCTGAAGAAAGGCCACGACGATCAGCGGGTTGCTGACCGTGCCGACGTCGATGAGGTTGTAGCGCGCACTTGCGTCTCGAATCTCGGCCGCGCGCCGGAGCGCACTGGATGATGGCTGGAGGAACAGTTTCATCAGGCGGTCTTCGCGATCGCGAACCGGCTTGCCGTCGACTTCGGCCACGTCTCTGAACGACTGCCACATCTCATCGCCCGGCGTTTTTACCAAAAGGAAGTCCGATACCAGCAGCCGGTTTCGTCTCGGTACGGTGATTTGCTGCTCGTAGCGCTCTTCGGCAACGACGTTCGAGAACCGGTCGACGAAATCGTGCGCGTAGGCAGTGGCCTTCGGGATGAGCTCCTTGACCGATGGTGATTGAGCGTGGAGCGCAACGCCCGACAACACAGCGAGAGCCACTCCAGTCACGAGCAGCCGCTTCATGGCGTGCCAATATTAGCGCTGTCTGGCTGGATCGCATGTAATACTCGGGGCTCGGGATCCGGGACTCGGCGCTCGGGATCCGGGACTCGGGGTTCGGGGCTCGGGACTCGGGGTTCGGGACTCGGCGCTCGGGGCTCGGGGTTCGGGACTCGGGGTTCAGGATTCGGGGTTCGAGAGCCGAATATGAGCGACGACACGAAGCAGTGCCCGGTCTGCGGCGAGACGATCAAGGCAGCGGCCATCAAATGTCGCTTCTGCAACACCGATCTCGAGGCGTTCAATGCTGCCCGCGAGGCGGAGGTGGAAAGGCCCCTCTTCGCAGGCCATCCAGCCGTCATCTACAACATCGGGCAGTGGTTCCTGGTGCTTGTGACAATCGGGATCGCCTACGTCGTCTACTGGATCAAGAGCCGTTCGATCACCTATGAGATCACGAGCCAGCGCCTCCGCATCGAGCACGGGCTGCTCTCGAAGATCAAGGAGAACGTCGAGCTGTTTCGCATCGACGATTTCGATCTCCACAAGCCGCTGGGAATGAGGCTCGCCGGTCACTGCCAGCTGCACCTGCGTTCGTCCGATCCTGATCAGCAAACGGTGTTCATCTACGGCATTCCGGACCTGGAGCATCTCGCCGACACGTTGCGCGACTGCGCGCTCAGGGAACGAAAGCGGCGACGGATCACCACGCTCATCGATGCGTGAGGCGGGCGAAAGAACTCGCCAGGCATCGGTCTTTGCGTCAGAATCACCCAGTTGACGGGAGGCGCTATGACGCGTCGTGACCACTGTTCGAGAATCACCATCGCCCTCGTTCTCGCGGCTTTTGCGGCATCGGGACTCGAGGCTCAGCAACCAGCGCCTCGAGCCGCGCGAAATGCCGGCGCAGCTGGCTGGGTGCTGCCACGCACCGCCGA
>Ga0075418_10006573_pt1 | contig 13119 bp, 8 predicted proteins | sample SoiMetdeltSBSDD2_FD_81776 | JGI IMG/M metagenome (GOLD analysis project Ga0075418, IMG submission 81776) | Bulk soil microbial communities from a Populus tree surrounding site in Tennessee, USA - Soil MetaG P. deltoides SBSDD2 | ecosystem: Environmental > Terrestrial > Soil > Tree plantation...
CGACCTCCCCGACAGCATCTACACCGACGCCACGGAGCAGTCGGTGGAGATCCTCTTGGAGCGAGAGCTCACGCCGAACACCACCCTTGGAGTGGGACCACGCGGCGAGTTCCGCCGCACCGGCAGCCTCTTCGATCGCCCCTACGACCAGTGGGGGCTGAAGGGGACACTTTCCTACCTCCCGGGGCCGTCGCTCTGGGTGCAGTTTTCCAACGAGATCGGCGTCCGCACCCATCGAGCCGGCAGCGAGGTCCTGTTCACCGACTACCTCTTCAACTGGTCGACGCTCATGCTCTCTTGGCACTTCCCGCCTAGGCTCAACCTGGACCTGTTCTTCAGCCTCGAGCCCGAAGACCACGCCGACGACCGCGACGACACCACCACCTTGCTCGTCTCCACCGCGCTCACCTTCGGCCTGTACTGAGCCCGTCGCCCCCGGCGGCGCCCCCAGCCGTACACCGGATCTTTCTCCTGTACCCAGGGGTTCACATCGACGGCACGCGCGGCCCCAGCCAGCGCCGTGCTCTGCAGCCAAGCATCTGACTCTGCGATACTTATAAAATAGGGTGGGGTTGCCGTAGGGGTGGCACCGGCGCTGCAGAGCAGGAACACGACGGTTCGAGATCGCCTCCCAGGATCGAGGCGATCCTGGGTTTCAGACCTAAGGAGACAACATGCGAGCGCCATCCCTGTTCCAGCGGGGCCTTCTGTGGGGCGCGTCATTGGTGTGGCTCGTGGGGTGCGACTTCCTCACGGGTTCGGAACAGAGCCCTGCCACGCCCAGCGCCGACTGGGAGGCATCGACGAATCTCACCGGCGAGTACGGCGGCTACGAGTACACCGACGAGCAACCGGCCTTCGGGGATCCGGCCGTCGCCAAGATCGACGCCGAGGAAAGCATGGTGCCGGTGGAGCCCGCCGAAGTACCTCCGGGCGCCTTCGCGCTCCGGGTCCTCTGGGGGCAGCTGCGCGGCAACCGCGACAACACGCAGGTGACCGATTGGAGCGGCCAGATCGCGGTGAGCAGCGGCGGCGTCGGCGTCCTGCACACCATCGCCTTCGAACCACCCGGCGACCACTTGCTGCCGCGGGAGAATCGCCAGGTGCTCGGCTTCGTCTCGCACACGCAGCCGTCCTTCGACGGCTTGCTCCTCATCGTCGCAGCCGGTGATGATCCGGCAGCCACCTTCAGCTTCCGCACCGCTCCCTACTCCAACACCTGGACGATGCGCGAGCTGCGTTCGATTTCCACGGTGATCCCGGTGGACGATCTCGGCAACGCTGTCGCCGTCGAAGCCATCTCCCTCGACCCGGCGTGCCCGAACGGCTACGTCCGCGGCCACTGGGTCCGCCGCACGGCGGAAGAGCGCGGCGTCTTCCGCGGTGTGTGGGCGACGGCGTTAGGGATGCCTCTGGGCCACATCCGCGGCCACTTCGGCATCAACGCGGAAGGCCAGCGCGTGTGGTTCGGCAAGATCATCGACCGCGAAGGTCGGGTGCTCGGTCTCGCCCGTGGCATGTGGGCGCCGAACGATGACCCAGCCATGCCGGGCGGCAACTTCGCCGGCCACTGGGTGGCGCGCGGCGGCGAGCGTCAGGGCGACGTGGGCGGCCACTACCTGCCCACCCGCGAGACCGATGTCGGGATCGCCGGCTTCTTCGCCGGCCGCTGGAACACCGACTGCGGTGAGCCCGTGAACCCCGTGCTCCCTTGAGCTTCGAGTCCGGATGTGCGCGACCTCGGGCGCAATAGGCGAGGCCCCCTTCCGGGGGCCTCGCTCGTTTCGTCGTAGACGATGGTCGTGGTCAGAGTCGGCGCGCCGGCCCCATGGCCGGCGTCCTTGACCGCCAGAGCGTCACCAGATCTTGACTCGCTGCTCCGGGGCCAGGTACATGCCATCGCCCTGCTTGACCTTGAAAACCTCATAGAACGCATCGAAGTTACGTAGCGGCCCGTTGGCGCGGAACTGGGGCGGCGCATGCGGGTTCGTCAGCACCAGCCGCCGCATGGCCTCGTCGCGCGACTTGGAGCGCCAGATCTGAGCGAAGCCCATGAAGTAGCGCTGGTCGCCGGTGAGCCCGTCGATGACCGGCGCTTCCTTCCCCTGCAGCGAGGTCTTGTAGGCGAGCCAGCCGATGGTGAGGCCAGTGAGGTCGCCGATGTTCTCGCCCAGCGTCAGCTGGCCGTTGACGTTGAGATCCGCCAGGGCCTTGAAGCTGTTGTACTGCTCCACCAGCGCCTGCGCCTTCGCGGTGAAGGCGCTGGCGTCGGCCTCGGTCCACCAGTCCTTGAGGTTGCCGTCGCCGTCGGTCTTGCGGCCCTGATCGTCGAAAGCATGGCCGATTTCATGGCCGATGACCGCGCCGATGGCGCCATAGTTCACCGCGTCGTCGGCGCTGGGGTTGAAGAAGGGCGGCTGCAGGATGGCCGCCGGGAAGACGATCTCGTTCATGCGCGCGTTGTGATAGGCGTTCACCGTCTGCGGCGTCATCAGCCACTCGCTCCGGTCCACGGCTTGATCGATCCGCCCGAGCCTACGGTCGTACTCCCAGGCCGCGGCCCGCGTCAGATTGCCGAGGGCGTCGTCGCGGCGGATCTCCAGGGTCGAGTAGTCCTTCCAGCGATCGGGATAGCCGATCTTGCTGGTGAACTTGACCCGTTTCTCCTGCGCTTTGGTCTTGGTCTCCGCCGACATCCAAGCGAGTTTGTCGATCGACACTTGGAAGGCCTGGAGGACGTTGCGCACCAGCTCGTTCATCCGTTTCTTCGCCTCCGGGGGGAAGTGCCGCTCGACGTACACCTTGCCCACGGCCTCGCCGAGGGAACCGTTCACCACCCCGACGCTGCGTTGCCAGCGCGGCTCCATTTCTTCCACGCCATTGATGAGCTTGTCGTAGAACTCGAAGTGCGCGACCTCGAACTCGCTGGGCATCCAAGGCGCGGCGCTGTCGATGACATGGAAGCGGAGATAGTTCTTCCAGTCCTCGAGGGGCACAGTTTCCATCAGCTCGCCGACCTTGGTCATGTAGCTCGGCTGGCGCACGAAGAGATCCTGGCGGCCGGCCATGCCCGCCGCCTCCAGGAACTTCGGCCAGGCGATCTTGGGGCTGACGGTGCCGAGAGCGGTGACGAGATAGACATTGTTGGTCTTGGTCGCGTCGCGGTTGTCCTCCGGCGTCCACTGTGCCTCGGCGATCTTCATCTCCAGGTCGTACACGCTGCGCGCCCGGCCGGCGCCGTCGCTCAAGCCCGCCAAGGTGAACATGCGCGTGATGTACTCCGGATACTTGGCCCGGATCTGCTCGTTCTTCTCCCCTTCCTTCAGATAGTAGTTGCGGTTGGGGAGTCCGAGACCCGACTGGGTCAAATAGACGGCGTAATGCGTCGAGTTCCTCGAGTCGACATTGACGAGGGGGGAAATCGGCACGCCGAGACCGAGGCGGGAGAACTCCGCGAAGGCCCGCTGCAGGTCGGTCTGGTTGGCGATTTTGTCGATGCGCTCGAGGTGCGCCCGCAAGGGTGTCGTCCCCAGGGCGCCGATCTTTTCCTCGTCCATCAGGCTGGCGTAGAGATCGCCGATCTTCTGCTCTTCCGAACCGGGCTTCAAATCCTTGCGCTGGGACAGCGCCTCGATGATCTCACGTTGGTGCTTGTCGCTATCATCCCGGAGGATCGCGAAGCTCCCCCAGGTCGCCTTGTCGGCGGGGATCTCCGTTTTGTCGATCCAGCCGCCGTTCACGTAGCGGTTGAAATCGTCCTGCGGCCGCACGCTGGTGTCGAAGCCGCTGCGGTCGATCCCGGACCCTAGCGGCGCCGCCGCGAGTGGCGCGGATGCGGTCAACGTACCCAGGCTTGCCCGCAGCAGCACACGGGCGCTTCCAACCCAGCGTTTCGCCATGACGGGAGCTCTCCATTCTTCGGGGGTCATGATTCTGTTCGCGCGCCTCGAAGGGCAGGTCGCGGGACCAAGGCGAGGTCGCTCGAAGAGTAGACCCGAAACGGGCTCGGGCACAACGCCCCCAAGCGGTTACCCCGGTTCCCCAGCAGCCCGCCGACGCAAGCCGTTCCACTCCTCCTCGCTCAGGAGGGTGCGGGCCTCGGGAGTCGCCACCAGGCTCTGGCGCAGGCGGGCAAGCCGCTCCGCCGTCGGCGGGTGGGTCGAGAGGAACCCTGGCAGGCTTGGCCCGCTCGCTTCGGCCTCGAGGCGTTCGAGAAGCGTGAGGAGGCCGCTTCCGTCCAGCTGCCGGGAGCCGAGAAGGCGGACGGCGTAGTCATCCGCCGCCCGCTCCTCCTTGCGGTCGTAGGAGAGCCCGAGCAGGAGAGCGCTCTGGTCCAGAACGATTGCCGACAGCCCGTTCACGTCACCCACCACGGCGGCGGCGATGAATCCGAGCCCTGCCGTGCGGGCCACGCGGCGCAAGCCGTGTCGCATGTGCACGTGGCCCAACTCGTGGGCGAGCACACCGAGGAATTCGCTCTGGTTCTCCATGAGGGCGACGAGACCGGTGCAGACGACCACGGCTCCCCCAGGCAGTGCGAAGGCGTTGGCGGTGGAGTCGTCCACGAGAGCGATCTCGAGGGCGGCGAACTCGGGGGCGTCCTGCCCGGCGGACCCCGAGCCATGCAATTCCCGCATGCACTTCGCCAGCGTTTCCCGCGTCGCCGCATCGTCGAGACGCGGGTGCTCTCGAAGAGTGGACTCGAGCAAATGGCGGCCGAGACTCGCCTCGGCTTCGGCGGGAACGAGACGCACCGCCCATCCCACCAGGAGATCGAGTCCGTGTGTGAAGAAGAAGGTGACTCCTCCGGCGAGCACGACGAGACAGGCGAGTAGCAGGGGCCCACGACGCCTGCGCCGCGGCAGCAGACGGGTGCGGCGGAGCGCCGCCACCCCGGCAGGATCGGGGATGAGCAAGACGCCCCGCGATGGCGCGGGCAGTTCGAGGCGCGCCTGGTCGTTCATGCCCTGGAGGCGGGCGCGCAGCGCCGAGAGTTGGAATTGTCGCGTGCCTTGTCTGGTACGTAGCGAGATCCCGGTCGCGGTGAGCGTGACTTCCACGGCGCGTCCGGTGGCATCCTGGCCCTCGTACAGAGTGGCCGCACCGCGCCAAAGGAGAGGGTCGACGTTCACCAGGCGGGCCCTTCCCGCGCCAGCGCCGCGAGCACGCGCCCGGCGTGGGCACGCAGCACCTCGTGGTGCTTGCCGGGAGCGAAGAGCTCGGTCGCCGGCCACTGTTGTGGATCGACGAGGCGCAGCCCGGCGCGACGGATCGCTTCGCGCACCTCGGGGCGCGATTCGACGCGCTGATCGTACCAGACGAGGAAGTTGATGCTCGCCGGCGTGCGCGCGAACTCTCCGTCGGCACCGCTGCCCCAGCTGCCGTCGGGCTGCTGCTGGCGCAACAACCAGGTCACATGGCGGGGCAGCACCGCGCGCAGGCGCGAGCGTGCCTCTCGCCCGAGCAATCGCTCCGCTGCCATCCAGCCTTCCTGCACGTACGCCGCGCCGATGAAGGGGCTCTCTCTCCGGTCGACGACCTGCGGCCCGGGCGGCAGGGAGCCATCCTCCCGCACCTGAGCGAGAGTCCACTCCAGGGCGCGGAAGGCGCGCTCCCGGTCGCTCTTGTTGCCGCTCCGCCGCGCCAGCCAGGCGTGCAGCTCGATCCCTGCCAGGGCCGTGCTCACCAAGTACGGAACACGGGAGGCGCGTAGCTCCACCCGCGGGATGGCCGAGCCGGGCCAGCCCACACCGATGGCACCGCTCGGCAGGATCATGCCGTCTTCCTCCAGCGCGGTGACGAAACGGCGCGACGCCGCTTCCCAGAGCCGCAGCTGCTCTTCGCTTGCCTGCGACTCGAGCGCCGGAAAGAGGCCGAGCGCGGCGCCAATGTCGGCGATGTAGACGGCACCGTACCCGGTCGACCAGTAACCCACCCCGTCTTGTTGGGCGGCGAGGGAGTCTGCAAAAGCAAGGGCACGCTCCCCGTACGTGCGCGGATCGAACCACTCCGGCGCTTCGCCGGCATGGGAGGCGAAGACTTCCGGTACCGCGGCGAAAGCACGCATGAAATAGGCTTCCACGAAGAGCCGCCGCTGTCCCAGGGGACGCGCCAGCGTGTGGCCGCAGAGGACCGCCAAGGTCGAGCGAGCCGCAGCGGGAGCGATGCCGTAACGCGCCCGGGACGAGGCGATGGGCAGCGGTGCCTGCAACTCCCGTCGCTCCATCCCGAGACAGACGACGCGATCCGCCGTCGTGCTCCAATCGGTCGGAACGCGTTCCACGCAGGCAGCGACCAGGCGTTCCCGATCGAGGAGCAGCGCGGGCGTCACCGGGATGGTCCCTGGGCGGAGAAGGAGCGCCCGCGGCGGCGTCCAGGTACGACCGCCATCGGTGGAGAAGGAAAGTCGCAGCGCTTGCAGCACCGGCGGGGCTTGGGCAGGGTCGGCCGGCGGATCGGTCCAGGTCAGGGCCAGCGCCCCGGCGCCGGCAGGCGCGAGCGCGATCCCAGTGGCTCCGGCAGCGAGGCCGAGCCCGCGCCAGGCGCTCCAGGTGCGGCCACCGTCGCCAGAATCGCACGCCACGAGCTCGCCGCGATGGGCGACGAGGAGCAACCGCCCTTCACCGCTTTCCGCCAGCGCGGGCGCCGCCAAATACGACCAAGGGAGCGTGGCGATCTCGTTCCAGCGCACGCCGCTGTCGTCCGACCCGTACAGCGCCAGCGTGATCCCGCCACTCTCTTCCCACACCACCGGCAACAGCAGCTGCTCGGCTCGCAGAACCGGTGCACCGAGGACCACGGTGCGACCGGCGCGCGGCGTCAAGCGGGTGGGCCCGCCCCAGCGACCCTCGGGGCCGGCGCTCCGGCGCAGGAAAATGCCGAAGAGGGAGTCTCCGCTGCTGCTCCCTTCGAGCGTTTCCACCGAGAACACGAGCATCTCGCCGTCGGCGAAGCGCAGCAGCCGTGACGCTCGCGGATCCCAGGAAAGAAGTTCCGTCTCCCCCGGAGAGTGCGTCTTCCCCGAAGAGTGCGTCGCGCCCGAGGCCGAAGAATGGCCTCGGCTCTGGGTCTGCACCGCCTCGCTCCATCGCAGGCTGGTGAGAACGGTTCTTCCAGGTTGCAGCGTGGTCAGGAGCCAGGGGGCCCGCGTCGTTCCCGCCAAACCTCCGATCTCGCTGCTGCCCGTGGTCTCCGAGTTCGCGACCCACAGAACGCGTTCGGCCGCGAGCGCCGCGGAGCACGCCACGAGCCAGCCGAGGAATGAAAGGACGATGCGCACCACGATCCGCTCCCTGGTCAGCCGAGAACCGTCCGGTACGCGGTCAGATTCTGGTGGATGAAGAAAGCCAGGAGCGCCCAGGCAACGGGCTCGAGCCACCACTTGCCACGGGCGGGTGCATCCACGAGCTGCAAACAGAGCGCCGGCACACAGGTGAGGAAGTATCGACCCTGCGGCTGGAAGTCCACGGTGAGGCAATTGTAGAGACCGAGCCCGATGAGCAAGGCGAGATAGGGCAAAGCGAAGAGATGGGGAACGCCGGTGCGGAGTCCGCCGCTCGCGCGCAGCAGCGGCAGGCAAGCCAGCGACAATCCCAGAGCCAGAGCGAGCACTTGAAATGCCCTTTCGTAGGCCGAGGGCAGAAACCGCAGGTGCATCCAACCGAAGCGTCCCCAAAAGCTCTCCATGGAGTGGCGAACGAAGCCGCGTTTGAAAGCTTCGGGCAAGGTGACCCCCTGCTGCTCTTGGGAAAAGAGGAGGTGGGTCTTCTCCCTCACACTCGGTGGCAGTGAGTCGATGTACTCCCGAGCACGGGCTGCCATGGTCCTCCGTCCGGTGAAATCACCGTCGTAGAGGATCGCGTTGCGCAGGAACCACGGCACTGCGATGAGGGCGGCGATGCCGGCGCTCCAGGCGAGCCGGGTCAGGAAGACTTTGCCATGCCGCCGCCATAGGAGGCCCCACCACACGAGGACGAGAGGGAAAACGGCGTAGACATAGATCTTGGCGGCTGCAACCGCACCGAGGGCGAGGCCGTGCACGAGCGCCTGCTTGCGGCCGAAGCCGTCGCGCTGCACCCAGGCGGCAGCGCAGACGAAGACGGCGAGGGCGAGAATGGCGTAGGCGTCGTCGTTGACGTAGGCGCCGACGAAGCTGACCTGGGGCCAGAGACCAAAGCAAAGTGCGGCGACCGCCGCTGCCCACACCTTGCCCCAGAGCAGCAGACCGGCGGCATAGGTGCAGAGGGCAGCGAGGGCGATGCAGAAGCTGTCGAAACCCCTGGCTTTGGCTTCCGAGGCGCCGCCGAGGCAACGCGCCACCATCCCGCTGAGCCAATAGGGCGCTTGCGGCGAGAAGATGTAAGTGATCCGCATCTCGTGGGCGCCGCTTCCGCGCACCAGCATCTCGAGATGCTCGGGGCTCGTATCCGCCGGCAGTCGGCGCCGGTTCTTCCCCATCAGGTGGACGGCGAAGTTGTCCTCGCCGTAGCGTGGCAACCGGCCGTGATCGGCGACGAACTTGACCAGTGCGTAGTGATCGGCTTCGTCGGGAGCTCCGTCGAAGGGGATCTTCTTCGACCAGCGGAGCTCGTTCCCGCCCACGGCGCAGAAGACGACGACGCCGATCCAGAAAGCGAGCCGTAGGAACCAGGGGCGCTTCATGGAGAGGCATCGTATCCGAAGGCGGAAGCAGGCCGCCACGAGGGGACCTGGCCTGCCTGAGGCTTGCCCGCCCCGCCGCCGTCGCCGCCGGAGTAGACTCCCGGACTCCGACCGCCGCGGCGAGAAGGGACCTTCCTCCCTCCGCCGGGAGAGCGATGGCAGCGAGTCCGCAAGTCGCCCTGGAACCAGAGCGCGGTTTCCACCGGGAACTGGGGCTCTTCGACGCCACCATGCTCGTCGCCGGCTCCATGATCGGCTCCGGAATCTTCATCGTCTCTGCCGACATCGCCAGGGACGTGGGTTCCGCCGGCTGGCTGCTCCTCGTCTGGGTGCTGACCGGTGTCGTCACCGTGATGGGGGCGCTCACCTACGCCGAGCTGTCCGCCATGATGCCCCAAGCCGGCGGCCAGTACGTGTTTCTTCGCGAGGCCTACAGCCCGCTCTGGGGTTTCCTTTACGGCTGGACGGTCTTCGTCGTGATCCAAACCGGTTCGATCGCCGCCGTCTCGGTGGCCTTCGCCAAATTCCTCGGCGTCCTCATCCCCCCACTCGGCACCGATCAGATCCTGTTCCGGAAGTCCGGCCTCGATATCTTCTGGTCCTTCCCGCTGCCTTGGATGGAAGAGCCCATCGTCTTCTTCCAGCGGCAGGAGTTCACCATCTCCGCGGGTCAGTTGGTGGCGGTGGTGGTGGTCGCCATCCTCACCTGGGTCAACTGCCGCGGTGTCCAAGCCGGGAAGAAGGTGCAGAACTTCTTCACCGTGGGCAAGACGGTGGGCCTGGTGGCGTTGATCCTGGTGGGCCTGACGGTGGCGGCCGACATGGACGTCATCCGCGCCAACCTGGGCAACGCCTGGGGCGCCATCCGGGAGACACCCCGGTACATCGGCCTGGAGCGCATGCTGCCGCTCGGCAGCGGCGCCCTCATCCTCATGGTGCTCGGCGGCACGATGGTGGGTTCGTTGTTCTCCGCCGATGCCTGGAACAACATCACCTTCACCGCAGGCGAGATCAAGGATCCTCGCCGCAACTTGCCGCGCAGCTTGGTCCTCGGCGCCGTTCTCGTCATCGGCCTCTATCTGCTGGCGAATCTCGCCTTCGTGACCTCGCTCCCCGTGGCCGGCACCGAAGGCGCGCTCACGCCTCTCGAGCGCGGCATCGCCCACGCCCAGGACGACCGGGTCGGCACCGCGGTGCTCGAGCTGGCCTCGCCCAAGCTCGGCGTGGCACTCATGGCCCTCGCCATCATGATGTCCACCTTCGGCTGCGTGAACGGCATGACCCTCATGGGGGCGCGCCTCTACTACGCCATGGCACAGGATCGCCTCTTTTTCCAGGCCGTGGGCCGGCTGAACGAGCGTGGGGTCCCTGCCGCCGGCCTGATCCTGCAGGGAGTCTGGTCGGCGGTCTTGGTCTTCACGGGCACCTACAGCGAGCTCCTCGACTACGTCATCTTCGCGGTGCTCTTCTTCTACGTGCTCACCGCCGCGGGGCTGTTCGTGCTCCGCCGCAAGCAACCCGACCTGGAGCGGCCTTATAAAGTGTGGGGCTACCCGTTCCTTCCTGGGGCCTATGCCGTCCTTTGCTTGCTGATCATGCTGGATCTGCTCGTCGTGAGGCCCGTGTACACCTGGCCCGGTCTCTTCCTCGTTCTGAGCGGCATCCCGGTGTACTGGTTGTGGCGTCGCCATCCGCGGCGCGCCGCGAGCCAGATCTCCTGACCGCGAGCCGCGTCGCTCCGCCTTGTCACACCCGTCTGCCAGAATGGCAAGCTCGGAAATCCGCACGGTGCGCGGCGCTGCGGACGATGGACCCCAGAGAGCCGGCTGGGCATAATGGCCCCTTCGCGTTCCCCATCGCGGCGAGCTGGGCGCTGGCGAGAAAGGTGCTGGCGCCACATCTTGGTGTGATTCGTGGAAGCGGGCCCCCTGGGAAGGCGGGTTCGTGGACGTGGTGCGAGGAGGGCCTTCGTTGCGCCGGGTGTCGGAGATTCTCGCCAACCTTCTCTTCGTCTTCGCGCTGGCTGCTTCCGGCTGCGATTCCGTGACCGACGATCCCCGGTTCGTGCTCCATGACCCCTATGCCTTCGCGGGCACCTGGTATCGGGGCAACTTCCACATGCACAGCAGCCACAGCGACGGCGCCTATCACGGGGTGGAGCTCGCCGGTTTGTACGGCGCCCAAGGCTATGACGTGCTCTGCATCTCGGACCACAATCAGTGGGGCGACCAGGACGGCGGCAGCCTGAGCCAGTTCCAAACGGACACCATCGTGCACGATTGGAACGGTGACGGAACCGTGTACGCCGAGAACGTCCCCGGCAGCGGCGTCGAAGCCTATGTCCAGGACTGGAGACATTCCCGGCCCAAGTGGAGCATCGATGCCTACGAAATCAGACCGGTCGACGAGGCTCTTCCCGTGCTCATTCCGGGCGCGGAAACGAGCTACGCCGGGTGGCACATCGGTCTCCTCGGCCATCCTGCGGGTTGGATCGAGGCCCCCGGCCTGTCCCTGGCCTTCGTCACCCGCACCCATGACGCCGGCGGTTTCGTTTTTCTCGCACACCCGGCGCTCTGGAACGGACGCGGGAAACATCTGACCGGACGCCTGGACATGCGGCAGTTCGACGCCCTGGAGATCATGAACGGGCTGCACCTGACGAAGGGGGAGCCCGCCGATGCCACCCCCTTGTGGGACGAGCTGCTCACCATGGGATATCGACTCTGGGGGCTGGCCAACGACGACGCGCACACACCCATCGGCAGCCCCGAGGCCGCTCCGTTCACGGCGTTCCACATGGTTCTCGCCTCGGAGCGAAGCGTCTCGGGCTTCCTCGAAGCGCTGCATCGGGGTTCGTCGTACGGCAGCACCGGTCTCACCTTCAGCAAGCTCGGCAGCGAGGGGGACGTCATCGTCGTCACCGCGCCGGGGGCGGCGCACCTCACCTTCATCGGCCGGAGCGCCACCATTCTCCTCCAGGTCGACGGGGAGAGCGCCAGCTATCTCGTCCACGGCAACGAGGGTTACGTTCGTGTCGAAGCCGTGGGTTCCGAATCCGGTCCACTCGGACCGACGAGGGCCTGGTCCCAGCCCTTCTTCGTCGAGCGCCAGACCGACTGAAGCCTATCCTCACGCTCCTCGGGCACTCCACACCGTGGCCCCACGAGCGACTCCCTATGAGGCCGCAGGAAGTCTCTGGACGGCGCGGTCCTGACGTTTCGGTCCAGTCGGCTGGATCCTTGCTAACCGTTTCCTGTCAACGCGGAACAGTTTCGCTCCGCCACGCGGCGCATCGCGATCGCCCGGCCCATGCGGACACCCGATGCCATGCTGCGGGGTAGCGTCCGCCGGCATCCTCCTGGATGCGTTGCGCGCGCTCCTCGATCCTTGGCGGACGAGGTCCGTCGCTCCTGAGAGGAGGTTGCCATGTCGCTCCCCTCCGTGTTCACCACGCTCCTTCCCGTGCTGGCGCCTGTGGCCGCGGGCTACGCCGTGGCGCGCTGGCTGGGGTTGTCCGCCAAGCCACTGACCGTCGTGCTGCGCTATGTACTCTTCCCGGCGCTGCTGTTCACGAGCCTGCAGGATCGCATGCCTTTCTATGTATTCCTTCTGGTGGCCGCCACCGGTGCGGTCATGACGCTGGCCGGGCTGGCCCTGGCGGGGAGTGCCCATCGCTTCCTCAAGCCCCATGTCGACCGCTCGGCTGCGGTCCTCAACATCGCTTGCTTCGCCGCACCGGTGCTGGCGCTCGGTTGGGCGACGAACGGGCTGGGCAGTGCCTGCGCGCTCTTCGTCGGTGTGGCGCTCACCTGGTTCATGATCGAATCGCGCCACGATCCCATGGCGCTGCTGCGCGAACCCTGGGTGTACGCCGTGGCCGCAGCTCTCGTCTTCCAGGCCGGGCGGATCTCGGCACCCTGGCTGGATTCGATGGTGAAGCCGCTGTCGCTGGCTTCGTATCCAGTGCTCCTGCTTTTCCTCGGCGCCTCCATGCACCCGTGGGTCTCGATGCGCGACAGCAACGCCTGGGCGACCGTGGGCATCCGTCTGCTGACCGGCCTCGGCATCGCCCTCTTGGCGGTGGCGGTGTTGCCGTTCTCCGGCGGCGTGGGGCAAGGGTTGATCCTGGCTTCGCTCGCCCCTCCTGCCACCCGGGCCATGACGCTCGGCGCCGTGGCGGAGGACAGCGCGCGGGCCCAGTCGGCAGCGGCGCTCGGCGCCTTCGTCTCCCTCGTGGCCATGGCGACGCTGCTCTTGACCGGGTGGAAGCCCTGGGCTTGACTGGATCGGCACTGACTCATTCTTCGCGAGGGTGATGGGCCGAAGCTCCTCGTTGTGGCGCCATATCTTGTTCGCGGCTCTGGCCGGGGCGGCGAGGCCTGCCTTCGCCGCCGCCCCGGCCGCGGCGCCGCAAGAGGTCCCGAGTCAGGCCGAACGCGTGCACTTGGAGCTGGACCA
>Ga0075418_10006574_pt1 | contig 13119 bp, 8 predicted proteins | sample SoiMetdeltSBSDD2_FD_81776 | JGI IMG/M metagenome (GOLD analysis project Ga0075418, IMG submission 81776) | Bulk soil microbial communities from a Populus tree surrounding site in Tennessee, USA - Soil MetaG P. deltoides SBSDD2 | ecosystem: Environmental > Terrestrial > Soil > Tree plantation...
CCTTCATCACCCACGCGGCATGGCTGGATCAGGCTTGCGCCCATTGTCCAAGATTCCCCACTGCTGCCTCCCGTAGGAGTCTGGGCCGTGTCTCAGTCCCAGTGTGGCTGATCATCCTCTCAGACCAGCTACTGATCGTCGCCTTGGTGGGCCGTTACCCCACCAACTAGCTAATCAGACGCGGGCCGATCCTTCGGCGATAAATCTTTCCCCGTAAGGGCGTATCCGGTATTAGCCCAAGTTTCCCTGGGTTGTTCCGAACCAAAGGGCACGTTCCCACGTGTTACTCACCCGTCTGCCGCTCCCGTATTGCTACGGGCGCTCGACTTGCATGTGTTAAGCCTGCCGCCAGCGTTCGCTCTGAGCCAGGATCAAACTCTCAGGTTGGATGAGAACTTTTCCCGGCTGGTCACTCACGTTTGACGAGGTCCCACCATTGCGTCGCCCGCGCGATTGCTCTTGCAAGGCGACCTTGGTGTTGACCTGAAACGTGTACCGCCGAAGTCTCGTCCGGCCGCTTTTTCGAGACGAATTGCTCCGTCCGAGGAAGCGGCCCGCAAGGACTCCGCCGTCCACGTTTCTCTTTCTTCCGATTCACCTGTCAAACAGCCCGGGAACCAGGAGGCTCCCACTTTCCGGTGGAACCGGAAAGCCGTCGAAGCCGCGCGCCCCCGACCTTGTCGGAAGCGTGGTCACCGATTTCAGTGAGGGCTTCGGGGGCACGCCATCCACACCGGGAAGCGCACCGTGAAAGTGTTATATAGGCTTTAGGGTTAAGCCGTCAACACCTGCCCGGCCTAATCTCGGCGCCGAATTTGCGTCGGCGCCGAGCGTCGGCAAGGCCGAGCCATATGGGCCGCAATCGCGCGCGGGTCAAGCCCAAAACTGCGGCCGTGTACGCTACAGCCCAAAACTGCGGTCGCCATCCCGCTGTCCACGCCGATGATTGCAACCGGGCAACACCGGCCGCGATACGGTGCTACCGACCACCAGGGTGCCGCACTGCGGCCATATTCCTCCAGCGTTCTTACCGCACGGGGTTTGCGACGGCGGGCGATCGTCAGGGAACCGGCCTCCCAAGGGTTTGTTCACTGACGGACCGGAGCTTGGGGCACCGTGCCGCGACTCGCTTCTCGCGGGCCGTTCGTCGTCAAAAAGCCCCTCTGAGGGGAACACTCTCCCGGCGGCGAGGCAGGGGACCATCAACTTGGACCACGGCAGGGTGGGCGGCTCATATCGAAGCAGAGCCGAGCCGGATCCGATTGATCCCGGCGAGGAACCGCCGCTTTCCGTCGACGGACGCAACGCCGCCGTCGTCGACCGACGGCGCGTCTCCGCCCGCTGGTATATCGGTACGATCCTGACCGGCCTTTGCGGCGCCGCCCTGATGGGCGGAGCGGTCTACGCCGCCCTCGATGGCGAGGCCTATTTCGCCGCCATTCCGGAACGTAGCGAGCCGCCGCGGATTGGCGTCGCCGAGCGCACCGCGGGAGGCGTGCGCAAGACCGACAAGCTGCAGATGGTGACCGAAGCCCATACGGCGCGCCAGGTCGTGCGCGTCTCGACCACCTTGCGGGTCGGCGAGCGTGAAACCGTCCGCATGCGCCCCTACGTGCGCATCGCCACTAACTTGTCGCTGTCGACATCCGAGCTCTCCGCCAGCCTGCCGGCATTCAACGCGGCGCGTCTGCTCAGCAGTTCGGGTCCGAGCGGCGGGTCGCAGCCGACCGATGAGGCGCCGGGGATCGATGACGTCGAGATCTCCTTCGTCATGCGCGACCTTGCGGGCGCGCTCGTATCACGCCCCAAGATCGCCGCGCTGCTGCCGATCGGCGAGGTGAATGCGCGGCTGCGCGAGTTTGTGGGCTCGAGCCTAGGCCAGTCGCAGCGCGCGATGGTGAGCCTCGATCCCAAGAACCGGTCCGCCTATGCGGCGGAAGGAGAACTCGACCTCTATGCCGGTATCGGCTTCGAGAGCCGTGTCGTGCCCGAGAACATCACGCTGCTGCCGAAGACCGCCAGCCAAGTGACCGGCGGCAACATGTGGAGCGAGCGCCTGGTGATCGTGAAGCGGGGCGAGTCGGCGGCCAGCATCATGCGCGACCTTGGCGCTTCCCCCGACGAGGCCAAAGCGATCGCCGGCGCGCTCGGGGCTCGTGGCAAGGACGGCGGCCTCAAAGAGGGGCAGAAGCTGCGCGTGTTGCTCACGCCGAGTGGGGCCGCCCGCCGCGTGCAGCCCGTCCGCGTCATCGTCATGGGCGACAGCGTGCCGGAAATGATGGTCGCGCTGTCCGAAACCAACAACAAGTACGTCCCCGTCGACATCCAGAACGCTGAGAACATGCAGGTGGCCGAGGCCGACGAGGAGGAGGATACCGGCGCCGTGCGGCTCTATCAGAGCATCTACGAGACGGCGCTGCGCCACCAGGTGCCGCGGCCGCTGATCGAGGAGCTGGTGCGGATCTACTCCTACGACGTGGACTTCCAGCGCCGGGTGCAGCCGGGCGACTCGTTCGAGCTGCTCTATCCGGGGGGCGACGACGAGCATGCGGGCGAAAAGGGCGAGGTGCTGTTCGCCTCTCTGACGGTCGGCGGCGAGACCCGGCGCTACTATCGCTTCCAGTCACCCGACGATGGGCTCGTCGACTACTACGACGAGACCGGCAAGAGCGCGAAGAAGTTCCTGGTGCGCAAGCCGCTGGGCGAAGGCATCATGCGCTCGGGCTACGGGTGGCGGCGCCATCCGATCCTCGGCTATTCGAAGATGCATACCGGCGTCGACTGGTCGGCCGTGCGTGGGACTCCGATCTTCGCGTCCGGCAACGGCATCGTCGAGCGCATCGGGTGGGAGGGCGGCTACGGCAAATACGTCCGCCTGCGCCACAACCACGGTTATGAGACCGCGTACGGTCACATGTCGGCTTTCGCCCGCGGGATGACGCCCGGCGCCCGTGTCCGCCAGGGTCAGGTCATCGGCTATGTCGGCTCGACCGGGCTGTCGACCGGCCCGCATTTGCATTACGAGATCCTGGTCAACGGCCGCTTCGTCGATCCGAACCGCATCAAGCTGCCGCGCGGTCGCAGCCTCGAGGGCGCGTTGCTCGCGAGCTTCGAGCGCGAGCGCGAGCGCTTCGACGGGCTGATGGGCAACAGCGCCACGGCAGCGGTGCCGGTGGCCGAGAAGTCCACGGCCAAGCGAGGGGACGCGTCCGCAAAGCGCGCGGAAGCCTCCTCCTCGGCGCTGCGGCGCTAACTCGGCGGCGGCCCCGGCACGCACCGGTAGGCGAGGGCGCTGCAGGCTTCCTACGCCGCCGCCGCGGTCGGCGCCGCCTCGCCATTGAACGCCAGCCCGCGCGGACCAGCCGCGATCTTGACCTGGTCGCCTTCCTTGACGCGGCCCGCCAGGATCATCTCGGCCAGCGGGTCCTGCAGGTATTTCTGGATGACCCGCTTGAGCGGACGCGCCCCATAGGCCGGGTCGTATCCCTTGTCCGCCAGCCACTCGCGCGCCGACGGCTCCAGCGCGACGGTGATCTTGCGCTCCTCCAGGAGCTTGGCGAGCCGCTGCATCTGGATGTCGACGATGCGGCCCATCTCGTTGCGCTTGAGCCGGTGGAACAAAATGATCTCGTCGACCCGGTTGAGGAACTCGGGGCGGAACGCAAGCCTGACCTCGGCCATCACCTGGTCGCGCACCGCATCGACGTCCTCGTTCTCGGCCAGCGCCACCAGATAGTGGGCGCCCAGGTTCGAGGTCATCACGATCAGCGTGTTGCGGAAGTCGACGGTACGGCCCTGACCGTCGGTCAAGCGGCCGTCGTCGAGCACCTGCAGCAGGACGTTGAACACATCCGGGTGCGCCTTCTCGATCTCGTCGAACAGGATCACCTGGTACGGCCGTCGCCGCACCGCCTCGGTGAGCGCGCCGCCCTCGTCGTAGCCGACGTAGCCCGGGGGCGCGCCGATCAGCCGCGCCACCGAGTGCTTCTCCATGTATTCCGACATGTCGATGCGGATCAGCGCGTGCTCGTCGTCGAACAGAAACTCGGCGAGCGCCTTGGTGAGCTCGGTCTTGCCGACGCCGGTAGGACCTAGGAACATGAATGAGCCGATCGGCCGGTTGGGGTCCTGCAGGCCGGCGCGCGCGCGCCGGACCGCGGTCGACACCGCCCGCACGGCCTCGACCTGGCCCACCACCCGCTTGCCGATCTGCTCCTCCATGCGCAAGAGCTTCTCACGCTCGCCTTCCAGCATCCTGTCGACCGGCACGCCGGTCCAGCGCGAGACCACCTGGGCGATGTGCTGGGCGGTGACCGCCTCCTCGACCACGGCGCCTTGCGCGGCTGCTTCCTCGAGCGTTTTGAGCTTGCGCTCGAGCTCGGGAATCTTGCCATATGCGACCTCGCCGGCGCGCTGGTAGTCGCCGTTGCGCTGGGCGATCGCAAGCTCGTTGCGCGCCTGGTCGAGCTCGGCCTTGAGCTTCTGCGCCTCCGACAGCTTCTCGCGCTCCGCCTTCCACTTGGCGGTCAGCGCGTCGGCTTTCTCCTGCAGCTCGGCGAGCTCCTTCTCCAGCCGCTTCAGCCGCCCCTTCGAGCCGGGGTCGCTTTCCTTCTTGAGCGCCTCCTGTTCGATCTTCAGCCGCACGATCTCGCGGTCGAGGTTGTCGAGCTCCTCGGGCTTGGAATCGATCTGCATCTTCAGCCGCGCCGCCGCCTCGTCGACGAGGTCGATCGCCTTGTCGGGCAGGAACCGGTCGGTGATGTAGCGGTGCGACAGCGTCGCGGCGGCGACCAACGCCGAGTCGGTGATGCGCACGCCGTGGTGCTGCTCGTACTTGTCCTTCAAGCCGCGCAAAATCGAGACGGTATCCTCGACGTTCGGCTCGGCGACATAGACCGGCTGGAACCGGCGCGCGAGCGCGGCATCCTTCTCCACGTGCTTGCGGTATTCGTCGAGCGTGGTGGCGCCGATGCAGTGCAGCTCGCCGCGGGCGAGCGCGGGCTTGAGCAGGTTGGAGGCGTCCATCGCGCCTTCCGCCTTGCCGGCGCCGACCAGCGTGTGCATCTCGTCGATGAACAGGATGATCTCGCCTTCCGACGCCACCACCTCCTGCAGCACCGCCTTGAGCCGCTCCTCGAACTCGCCGCGGTATTTGGCGCCGGCGATCAGCGCACCCATGTCGAGCGCCATCAGCTTCTTGTCTTCGAGGCTTTCCGGCACGTCGCCGTTGACGATGCGCAGCGCCAGGCCCTCGACGATCGCGGTCTTGCCGACGCCGGGCTCGCCGATCAGCACCGGATTGTTCTTGGTGCGCCGCGAGAGCACCTGCACGGTGCGGCGGATCTCCTCGTCGCGGCCGATCACCGGATCGAGCTTGCCGTCCCGCGCGGTCTGGGTCAGGTCGCGGGCATACTTCTTCAGCGCGTCGTAGCCCTGCTCGGCTGACGGCGAGTCGGCGGTGCGGCCCTTGCGCAAGGCTTCGATGGCGGCATTGAGGTTCTGCGGCGTCACGCCGGTGCGGGCGAGGATCTTTCCGGCCTCGCTCTCCTTGTCCATAGCGATCGCCAGCAACAGCCGCTCGACCGTGACGTAGCTGTCGCCGGCCTTGTCGGCGATCTTCTCGGCCTGACCGAAGACGCGCGCCAGCGCCGGGGCGAGATAGACCTGGCCGGCGCCACCGCCCGTGACCTTGGGGATCTTGGCGAGCGCGGCTTCGACGGCGCGCAATGCCTCGCGCGAGTTGCCGCCGGCGCGGTCGATCAGGCCGGCCGCGAGGCCCTCACGGTCGTCGAGCAGGACCTTCAGGAGATGCTCGGGGGCGAACTGCTGGTGGCCCTCGCGAATGGCAAGCGATTGGGCCGATTGGACGAAGCCCTGGACGCGCTCGGTGTATTTCTCGAACTGCATGGCTCAAGCTCCCTTGTGCCCCGATCGCCCGCACGGCGCGGCCGGAACATCCTCATAGGGTACACCTCCGGCGTCGTTGACGGGCATCAACGGCGAAACGGACGGCGTTTGGCGGGCCCCTGGGACGGCAGCCCGCCAAGCAGGATGTAGGGAGGAGGGCGTGCAGGCGGAAGGGCCGGGCAGCCAACTGGAGACGATGGCGGAGCGCCGCCCCGGTTTGTCGGCGCCTCGCGGGGGATGCTTATCGTGGTCGAGCCTTGCATTGCGGCTGCGATTAATGTGAGAAACCGCCGTGGCGCAAGCGACCATCCGTAACCTCTATCGCTACCCGGTGAAGGGACTTTCCCCAGAGCCGCTGGCGCGGGCGGAGCTCGGCGCCGGCCGATATTTCCCGGGCGACCGGCTCTACGCCATCGAGAACGGCCCTGCCGGTTTCGATCCGGTCGCGCCGGCGCACCGGCCGAAGATCAGTTTCTTGATGCTGATGCGCAACGAGCGGCTCGCTGCTTTGCGCACCCGGTACGATGACGCGACTTCCACACTGACGATCGAAGAAGACGGACGCGTGCGTGCAAAGGTCGATCTTTCGACCAGCAACGGGCGATTGGCCGTCGAGGCGTTCTTCCGCCGCTTCATGCCGGGGGAGCTGCGCGGGCCGCCCAAGGTGCTGACCGCGCCGGACGGCTTCCGCTTCACCGACTCGCGCAGCGGCTTCGTCTCGATCATCAACCTGGCGTCGGTGGGGGCGCTGGAGGACGCGGTCGGCGCGCCCGTCAATCCGCTGCGCTTCCGCGGCAACATCTATGTCGCGGGCTGGCCGGCCTGGCACGAATTCGACCTCGTCGGCCGCGAGCTCGCGCTCGGGCCGGCGGTGCGGTTGAAGGTCACCAAGCGGATCGAGCGCTGCGCCGCCACCAACGTCGATCCCGACACCGCCATCCGCGACCTGTCGATCCCGGATACGCTGCTGGGCCGCTTCGGCCATACCGATTGCGGCGTGTACGCCGAGGTCAGGGTCGGCGGGGTCATCGGCATCGGAGATTCGCTCGCCGAGCCGCAGGCCGCGCTGGCGCTGTAGAGCTACCGATATGGATTTCGCAACCCAGGCCACCGTATCCAGCTGCGCCCGCCCCACCGTCGATATGAAGGATTGCGCCGCGTGATTTTGGGTTGTTGCCACCGACCGCGGCGCTGGCGCGGCTAACTTGGCCATCAACGGCGACGCCTTCCCGTCCCGTCACGAAGTCGATGAACGGCGTCACCCGTCCTGAGCGAGGCCCTTATCCTCCCGACGAGCCGGCGGGTGCGCTTGGGACATTCGGCCGCGCCCAGTAGCTGCGCTGGACGCCGGCTCAATCCACGAACGCCAGCGGGCGGGCGACCTGCTCGAGCGGACGGCGCTCGGCAGAGATGCCCCAGCGCAGCACGATCAGCGCGGCCGCGATCATCAGCGCGGAGCCCAGGAGATAGCCGGCGAACAAGCTGGCGCGCGAGCCGGTGTCGATCAACACGCCGAACAGCCATGGCCCGATCACGCCGCCGATGCCGGTACCGACTGCGTAGAAGAAGGCGATCGCAAGCGCCCGGATCTCCAACGGAAAGGTTTCGCTCACGGTCAGATAGGCCGAGCTCGCCGCCGCCGAGGCGAAGAAGAAGGTGATCATCCAGGCGATGGTCTGGGTCTGCGCGGTCAGCAGGCCGCGGGAGAACAGCCAGCCACTGATCGCGAGTAGCAGCCCCGAGGCGATGTAGGTGGTGGCGATCATCGGCTTGCGGCCGATGGTGTCGAACAGCCGGCCGAGCAGCAGCGGCCCGAGCACGTTGCCGGCCGCGAACGGCAGGATGTACCAACCCACCTGGTCGGCCGGGATGCCGTAGAAGTCGGTCAGGACCAGCGCGTAGGTGAAGAAGATCGCGTTGTAGAAGAACGCTTGGGCGGCCATCAGCGCGAGGCCCACAGCCGTGCGCGGCCGGTGCAGGTGAAAAAGCGTATGCACGACCTGGCGCAGCGGCGTCGCGCGCCGCGCAAGCAGGCGCACGCGCGGGAACGGACCTGCCGGCAGCTCATGGCCTTGGGCGCGCAAGCCATTCTCGATTTCGGCGACGATCGCCTCCGCCTCGGCAGCGCGGCCATGGGTCATCAGCCAGCGCGGGCTTTCCGGCAGCCATAGCCGCATGAAGAAGATGACAAGCGCGAGCACGGCCCCGATCAGGAACGCCGCCCGCCAGCCGTAGTCCGGATCGATGACCGCGGGGTCGAGCAGCACCAGGGCGCCGAGCGCGCCGAGGGCGGCGCCGATCCAGAAGCTGCCGTTGATCACCAAGTCGGTCCAGCCGCGCACGCGCGCTGGAATAAGCTCCTGAATGGTGGAATTGATGGCCGCGTACTCGCCCCCGATACCGGCGCCGGTCAAGAACCGGAACAGCATGAAGCTCCACAGGTTCCACGAGAACGCGGTCGCCGCGGTCGCGATCAGATAGACCGTGAGCGTGATGAAGAACAGCTTCTTGCGCCCAAGCCGGTCGGTCAGCCAGCCGAAGAACAGCGCGCCCAGAACCGCGCCGGCGAGATAGGCCGACCCGGCGAGGCCTACGTCGGTGTTGGTGAACTTGAGGACCGGGCTCGCCTTGAGCGCACCGGAGACGGTGCCGGCCAGCGTCACCTCGAGCCCGTCCAGAATCCAGGTGATGCCGAGCGCGACCACCACAAGCGTGTGGAACCGTCCCCACGGCAGCCGGTCGAGCCGCGCCGGGATGTCGGTTTCAACTAGGGCAGGGTCCGTCGGTGGGGTGGGCTGTGCTCGGTCGGGACACATCTCGTCTCAACGCCTCGCCCCCGGCCTTGTGCCACAGGTCGCGCTTTTCTTGTCCGGCTCGTAGCTGTGCCGGGGGCACCGGCTGGCTCAAGGCCGCGCTGCGCTCGGGCTGCAGTCGGGATCCTTCGTCCACGCCGGTAGCGGCCGCCAGGGAAGCCATGGCTCCCGTCGCAGGTCGGGTTTTTTCCGGCGCAGGACGCGAAGTGACGGCAGGACCGCCACGAACAGGAGGGCGCCAAGCGCAAGCCCGACCATCGTCGCCAGCGGGCTGCCCAACAAGCCCTTCCGGAATGCCCACAGAAGGAACATGGCCTCGAGGACGTACAGCGCCGTCGAAGAAAGGCCGGGGTTCGGGCGGTAGCCGGCGCCGTACAACCGCCAGTGCGACACGATGCTGTCCGATATCCGCCCTCCAATAATGAAGCCCAGCGAGGCGACGCCCAACCTCGGTCCCCACGGCGATCCGAGTGCACCCAGCAAACACCCAAACAATCCGGCGATGCCCACCAGGGCCGCCAACCACAGCGCCGCCAGCAGCCCCAGCGTGAACAAGGCAAAGCCATGGCGGTGCGGCACACAGACACCAACGATCGCGCCCAGAACGCGCCAGAACGGGACTTCTGCGCCTTTCCATTCCTGCACGATATGAATGAGCGTAATCGTCAGGTTGACGCCGAGGATGATCACCAATGCGGACGCGGAATTGAAGCTTGAGACTTGGCTCAAATAACCGGTGTCCATCGCGGCCCCCGTCGATGAACGGGCATCTTGTGCTTTCGGTGGAGAACCCGCAAGCCGAGGACAAATGTAGGCTGCGAGGGTCAGGTGTTGCAGGATCGGCGTCGACGCGGCGGCGTTAGTCTCGACGTACCGCGCTGCAGGGCGCGGGCTTGTGCGCGCCGCGTCGCGGCAGCTCATTCCTTCCGGGTCAGCAGAAACACCGCTTGCTCGCCGAACAGGTTCCAGAACCACCACGGCGCATTGAGGCGGAGCGGGGAACCCCACGCATTGAGCGCGACCGCCTTCTCCATGCGGGCGCCGGCGACGCCGCACAGCGCGCGGAAATCCTTGATGGTGCAGAAATGGATGTTGGGCGAATCGTACCACGCGTACGGCAGGTTGTCGGTCCGCGGCATGTGGCCACCCAGGAGGATCTGCTGGCGGATGCGCCAATGCCCGAAATTGGGGAACGATACGATCGCGCGCCGGCCGATGCGCAGCATGTGCTCGAGCACCTGCCGCGGCTGCCGGGTCGCCTGCAGGGTCTGCGACAAGATCACGTAGTCGAATGCATCGTCCGGATAGTCCACGAGATCGGTATCGGCGTCGCCCTGGATGACGGCGAGCCCCTTGGCGACGCATTCGTTCACGCCCTCGCGCGAGAGCTCGATACCGCGGCCGTCGACCCCGCGACCTTCGGCGAGCAATCGCAGCAGCTCGCCGTCGCCGCAGCCGACATCGAGCACCCGCGCACCAGGCGCGACCATGTCGGCGACGAACGCGAGATCGACGCGCGCCCCGCCCGGCGTGCGCGCCGCATCCGCCATGGTCATGTCGCGGGTGAGCCGCTTGAGCATCGTCTATCCTCGTGCCGGCGGAAGCCCGCGGGCGCGCCCGGCGCCCTCCAGAAACCCGCGCACGATCGCGAACAATTCGGGCTCGTCGAGCAGGAAGGCGTCGTGCCCCTTGTCGGTGACGATCTCGGCGAACGACACGCGTGCGCCCGACGCGTTGAGCGCGTGCACGACCGCGCGCGACTCCGAGGTCGGGAACAGCCAGTCGCTGGTGAACGAGATCACGCAGAAGCGCGTCTGCGCTCCCTTGAAAGCGTTCGCCAGCACGTCGCCGTAGTCGCCGGCGAGGTCGAAGTAGTCCATCGCGCGCGTGAGATAGAGGTACGAATTGGCGTCGAACCGCTCGACGAACATGACGCCCTGGTGCCGCAGATAGGATTCCACCTCGAAGTCGGCGTCGAACGAGAATGTCGGATTGGCGCGGTCCTGAAACCGTCGTCCGAACTTGCGGTGCAAGGCGGCATCGGACATGTAGGTGATGTGGTTGCCCATGCGCGCGACCGCGAGCCCGCGCCGCGGGTTGGTGCCTTCGACGAAATAGCGCCCACCGTGCCAATCGGGATCGGCCATCACGGCTTGCCGGCCGACCTCATGGAACGCGATGTTCTGGGCCGAATGGCGGGCGCCGGTCGCGACCGGCAGCGCGGCAAACACGCGCTGCGGATAGCTCGCCGCCCATTGCAATACCTGCATGCCGCCCATCGAGCCGCCGGTCACGGCGAACAGCTGATCGATGCCGAGGTGATCGAGCAGCATGGCCTGCGCGCGCACCATGTCGCGGATGGTGATGACCGGGAAGTTCAAGCCCCATGGCTCGCCGGTTGTGGGATCGAGCGAGGCCGGCCCGGTCGTTCCCATGCAGGCGCCCACCACGTTGGGGCAGATCACGAAATAGCGGTCGGTGTCGATCGGCAGGCCGGGCCCGACCATGGCCTCCCCCCAGCCCGGCTTGCCGGTCACCGGGTGCACGTTGGCGACGTGCTGGTCCATGGTCAGGGCATGGCAGACCAGCACCGCGTTCGAGCGAGCGGCATTGAGCGTGCCGTAGGTCTGATAGGCGATCTGGAACGGCGCGAGCTCGACGCCGGCGTCGAGCTTGAGCGGCTGGTCAGGCCCGAAGCGCACCAGCGGCGAGCGCGGGTGGTCGGCCTCGCGCGAGGCACCCGCGATGTGGCGCCGGGCCTCCGCCCGGAAGCTGTCGGCAGTGGGCGCGGACATGGCGGCCTCCCTTGGCCCCAACAAAAAACCCGGCCGGGCGAAATGCCGAAGCCGGGTCCACGCGCCCCGGCCTTTTAGCGAGTTGTTTTACGTGGCTGCAAGCCGGCCGGCTCAAATGACCACGAGATAACGGCGCTCTTACCCGCCCCCTGAGCGGCCGTCAAGATCGGGCGGCGCTCTGCAGGGCTCTGAACTCGGGTTAACGCGGTTTTGCGATTGCCTGGAGGGTGATTTCATGGAGCGGCATTGATTCGGGAGCCGCCGCCATGAGCGTGCTGGTCATTGAGACGCTTGAGAAGCCGCGACTGAAAGCACTTCTCGACCATTTTGCCCGGATCGAGGACCCGCGCGAGCCGTGGCGGGTTGCGCATCCGTTACCGGAGGTGCTGCTGCTTGTGGTGTGCGGCACGATCTGCGACTGCGACGACTATGAGTTGATTGCCGAGTGGGGCGAGGCGCACTTGCGGTTCCTGCGGCGCTATCTGCCGTATCATCATGGGGTTCCGGACGGGCGCTGGCTTACCCTGCTGATGAACCGGATTGATCCGGGACTGTTCTCGGCCGCCTTCACGGCCTGGGTTCGGGAGAGTTGGCCGGATCGGCCGGACTTTGTTGCCATCGACGGCAAGAGCTTGCGGCGCAGTTACGACCGTGCGGCCGGCAAGGCGGCGCTGCATCTGGTATCGGCCTTTGCCACTACCAGCCGCTTGGTGCTCGGGCAGGAGGCGGTTGCCGAAGAGAGCAACGAGATCACCGCCATTCCGGCCCTGGTGGAGCGGCTGGCGGTCAACGATGGTCTTAAGGATGCTGTGGTGTCGATCGATGCCATGGCGACCAATGCCCGGGTGGCAACCGCGATCCGCGATGCCGGAGCCCACTATCTGCTGGCCGTGAAGGACAACCAGCCCAGCTTGCGGGCCGAGATCGAGAGCTTCTTTGCGAGCGCGCCTGCCGCCGCGCTGGAAAGCGTCACCGATGTCGACAAAGGACACGGCCGCATTGAGCAAAGAACCGTCACGGTTGCTTGCGAGGTCGACTGGCTCAACGGCGATCGTCGCTTCCCTGGCGAGCTTCGGCTGCCGCAGATCGCAACGCTGGTGCGGGTCGCAGCGCGCGCCGAACTCAAGGATCGCAGCCGCTTCGAGACGCGCTATTACATCTCTTCTGCGACCCTATCAGCCGCCCGCGCCGCCGAAGCCGTGCGCAGCCACTGGGCGATCGAAAACAGCCTGCACTGGGTACTCGACGTCACTTTCGGCGAGGATCAAGCGCGGCTGCGAAAGGGACACGGCGCCATAAACATGGCCGTCGTCCGTCACTTCGCCATCAATCTGGTCAGAGCCGCCGCCGACAAAAAGTCCATCAAGCTCAGGCGCAAACGTGCAGGCTGGGACGCCCAATACCTCGCCAATATCCTCGGCGCCTTATCCCGTTAACCCGGATTCGGAGCCCTGCGTGTCAGCGCTCGTCAAGCGCTCCGCAGCGGCACGACGTTGTCGGCCGCTTCGCCGGCAATGATCTGCTCGAGACGGCTTGACCACGCGGCAAGCGCGTCTGCGATCTCGCGCTTGAACTGGTTGCGTTGGTAGACCGCGCCGACGGAG
>Ga0075418_10006575_pt1 | contig 13119 bp, 11 predicted proteins | sample SoiMetdeltSBSDD2_FD_81776 | JGI IMG/M metagenome (GOLD analysis project Ga0075418, IMG submission 81776) | Bulk soil microbial communities from a Populus tree surrounding site in Tennessee, USA - Soil MetaG P. deltoides SBSDD2 | ecosystem: Environmental > Terrestrial > Soil > Tree plantation...
CAGCCCCGCGCCCGGTCCCGATCAAGGCGACATCCCGGCGATGTTCCTCGCGGGGCAATCGGATCTCGCGCGCGACTACACGCCGAGCTTTACGGCGTTTCCCGGTGCTGCACCGGGCCTTGCGACGCTCAAGCTCGTCCCCAAGAAGGCGAACACCGAATACGAATCGATCGGCATCGGTGTCGATCCGAAGTCGCTGCAGATCCAGTTCCTCACGGCGGTCGACACCCAGGGTGGGCGATCCTCGTTTTCCTTCACTAACCTGAAGGAAAATCAGGGTTTGTCCGATAAGCAATTCGAGTTTCGCATTCCACGCGGCGTGGATGTGGTGAGCAATGGCGGCAAGTCCAAATAACCCAATCGCCCGTTCAATCCGTTTCGCCCTCGTCGCCGTGGTGGCGATCACGCTGGTGTCGTGCGCCAGCAGCCGATCGCTTCGTCTTGCGCGCGATGCCGAGTCGACGCAGAACTACGACATCGCCGTCGCGGAATACACCAAGCTGCTGCGCGCGAATCCAGAGAGCCGCGAAGCGCGGCAGGGTCTCGAGCGCGCCAAGCTGCGCGCCTCGCAGGCGCACTTCACCACCGCGCGACGGCTCGCCACGACCGGCAAGCTCGAAGAAGCGCTCATCGAGTATCAACTCGCTGCTGAATTGAATCAAGGCAACGCCGACATCAAGCACAAGCTGCGGGACACGCCCACGCAGCTGCCCGCGAAGGTGACGGTGGAAGACAACGGCAAGACGCGCCTCGAGTCGCTGATCGAGCAGAGTCTCGCCGCGCCGCTCCCCGGCGCCGATTTGCCGCAGGATGCGAAGCTGCCCGATGCGGTGACGTTCCGCGACGCCAGCGCGCGCGATGTCTACTCCGCGATCGCCAAGTTCACGAACCTGAGCGTGTTTTTCGATCCGACATTCCGCGATCAGCCGATCTCAATCGATTTGCGAAATCAGACGCTCGGCGACGCGCTCAACACGCTGTCGCAAACGACGCGCAACTTCTGGCGCGTCACGGCGCCGCGCACGATCACGGTCGTGCCCGACACCGCGGCGAAGCGTCGTGAGTACGAAGAAGAGATTGTCCGGACGTTCTATTTGAGCAACGCGGACTTGAAGGAAACCGTCGACATGCTTCGCATCGTCGTCGATGCGAGGCGGATTTCCACGCTAACGGCCACCAACTCGATCACCATCAAGGACACACCAGAGCGTGTCTCGGTCGCGGGCAAGATCATTTCCGCGACCGACAAGGCACGCGCGGAAGTGATCATCGATGTTGAGTTGCTCGAGGTGAATCGCACGCACCTGCATGAATACGGACTGCAGATCGCCTCGCCTGGCCAACCGGGCATCAGCGGCGCCGCCGACGTGAACAAAGAAGGTTTTTCGCTGCGCACGCTGTCGAGTTTGACGAGCGCCGATGTGCTGCTCACCAACCTGCCCTCGCTTTACTACCGGCTGCTGAAAAACGATTCGGCGACTCGCATCCTCGCCAATCCGCAGCTGCGAACGACTGAAGGCATTGCCGCGCAGGCGCGCTTTGGCGAGCGCGTGCCGGTGCCAGTGACGACGTTCTCGCCGATTGCGGCCGGCGGCGTGCAGACGCAGCCCATCACCTCATTCAATTACGAGCCGATCGGCGTCAACATCGACATCACGCCGCGCATCCACCTGGACGACGCCGTGTCGCTGGCGCTGAAGGTCGAGTTGAGCAGCATTTCCGGCAAGGGTTTCGGCGACCTGCCGACGTTCGGCAGCCGCCAGATCAACACGGTGATTCGGTTGAAGGATGGCGAGACCAATATGCTCGCCGGCTTGATTCGTGATGAGGAGCGCACGTCTCTCGCGACGATTCCCGGCCTCGGCGACATCCCCGTGATCGGGCGGTTGTTTGCCTACAACCGTAAGGAAACGCAGGAGACGGACATCGTCCTGACGCTGACGCCGCGAATTGTTCGCGTGTTGAATCTCACGGCTGAAGATCTGCAGGCGATCAAGGTCGGCCGCGACGGCGGCGCGCCGTTGACCGACATTGCGCCGCCGCTGCCAATTCCGCTGCCGCTGCCAAAGCCGCCGGGCGGTGATGCCGCGCCGTCGCTCATGCCGCAGTTCCCAGCCAGCCCGGGGCCGGCGACGCCAGTGCAGCCACCGGCGCCAGTGAAGCCGCCACCCAAGGGCGGCCGCTGATCCACCGATTACTGATCGGTTTTTCCGACCGACGCTCCCAGTTTCTGCAGCCGCTCAACGAGGCGGCTGTAGCCTCGTTCGACGGTCTCCAGCGGTTCCACCCTGCTCTGCCCGTCGGCGATCAATGCCGCGGCGATTAACGCCATTCCCGATCGAATGTCGCGGCTGTCGAGCGTCTTGCCGCGCAGCCGCCGCGGTCCCGTGACGATGATGCGATGCGGATCGCAGAGGAAGAGATCCGCGCCCATGCCGCTCATCTGTTCGAGCGCGAACAGCCGCAGTTCGTACATCCAGTCGTGAACGAGCGTGGCGCCTTCCGCTTGTGTCGCGAGAACGGTGACGAGGCTCACGAGGTCGCTTGGAAAACCAGGCCATAGCCCTGTCGTGATCCGTCCAGCGCCGACCAGCTTCTTCACTTCGACGCGAAAGACGTCGTTGTCCTGCACGCACTTCACGCCCAGCTTGGTCAGAACGGCCGCCACGACTTCCATGTCGACCGGGCGGGTGCCACCGACTTCGATGTGACCGCCGGTGACCGCGCCGACGACGGCCCAACTGCCGGCTTCGATGTAGTCACCGTAGAGATGTTTGGCTGCGCCACGCGGCTTTGCAACGCCTTCGATTCGGATGGTGTGTGATCCCTCGCCCGAGACGCCAACCCCCATCGCGCGCAGGAACTCGCAGAGTTCAACCACGTGGGGCTCACAGGCGGCGTGGCGAATCTCCGACACGCCGGGCGCGGCGGCAGCGGCCAGCAACGCCGTCTCGGTGCCGGTCACCGATGCTTCGTCGAGATAAATGGACGCCGGCTTCAATCCATCCGGCACTTCAAGGCGATGGCCGTGACCGGCAATGGTGCGGGCGCCCATCGAGGTCACCGCTTCGAGGTGCGTCTTGATCGTGCGGCGCGCTGGAAAATCTCCGCCGGGCGGCGCCACCACCGCGCGCCCGCGACGTGCCAGCAGCGGTCCCATCAACAGCACGGAGCCGCGCAGGCGTCCGACCAGCGCGCTGTCGGGTTCATCCTTGGTGATATTCGCGCAACGGATGCGCAGCGTCGTGCTGCCGATGCCTTCGACTTCGGCGCCAAGATCGAGGAGCAGCCTCGCCATGACCTCGACGTCGGCGATGCGAGGCACATTGGTCAGCGTGCACCACTCGTCGGTCAGCAGGCACGCGGCAATCAGCGGCAGCGCCGCGTTCTTGTTGCCTTCAACGTCAACGCGACCCTCGATGCGGTGGCCGCCTTCAATCACTAATGAGGACATGGTTGGCAATCAGCAGTCAGCAATCGAAATCACCCAACGAGATAATCTCATTTCGGAGCGTTACGCCGAACTGATCTTTCACGGCCGTGCGGCATTGCTCAACGAGAGCGTGAATGTCGGCGGCCTTAGCTGAGCCGTCGGTGATGATGAAGTTCGCATGCGTCGGCGACACGCGCGCGCCGCCGCGCACGGCGCCCTTCAATCCGGCGCGATCGACCAGCGCGCCGGCCGACGATGGAATGTCGGCAGGCACGCGATCCCGAATTGGATCGGGGTTCATGAAAATGCAGCCGGCGCTCGGCGATTCGAGCGGCTGCGTGCGCTTGCGAAACGCCAGTGACTCGCGCGCGACATCCCGAAGCGCGGCGGGATCGCCGCCCGGCGTCACCTTGAAGGCGGCCCACAACACGATCTCGCCGGTGTGTTTCAGCCGGCTGTAGTCATACTCGAATTCCATGCGATCGGCGGGCGCCTGCAGCAGCGTGCCGTTCGGCTTGATCAGCCGAACGCTCTCGACCAGGTCGCCGATATTCGTTCTCTTCCAATGCGCATTGCCGTAGATGGCGCCACCGACCGTGCCGGGTGTTCCGGCCCACGCTTCGAGACCAGCGTAGCCGCGGTTGATCGTCCATCGCACGAGCCCGTTGATCGTCACGGCGGCATCGGCACGGACGAGGCGATCGCCGATCGGCGTCACGTCACCGCCTTTGGTGCGAATGACGAGACCACGAATGCCCGCATCCGCGACCAGCACGTTCGATCCGCCGCCGAGCATCGTCACTTTCACGCCGGCTTCATGCGCGAGCTTGACGGCGCGAATGATCTCGTCTTCGCTGCGCGTCTCGATCAGAAAATCAGCGGGACCGCCGACCTTGAACGTCGTGAACGGCGCCAGCGGCACATCACGTTGCACGCGATCGGCGCCGAAGGCCTGATCGAGCCGCGCGGCGAGATCGCTCACGACACGTCCTTCAAGTCTGCGTACCGCAACAGCTGACGCTCGCGCGCGATCAGCGCGGCGACGGCTTCCTGCTGGGTGCAGAGGTTGAATTCAATGAAGTCGCCAGGCGCGAGCTGGCCGGCCAGCGGCAGATCGGCGGAGATCACGTAACCGATCTTCGGATACCCGCCCGCGGTCTGACGATCGGCCATCAGCAGGATCGGTTCGCCTGCCGACGGTACCTGGATGGCGCCGATACCCAGCGGCTCCGAGATCAATTCGCGCTCGTTGGAGCGAACGAGCGGCGGCCCCTGCAGCCGATAGCCCATGCGATTCGATTGCGGCGAGATTCGAAAGCTGACGCCGTCCATCGTCTTCAGCGCATCGGGGTCGAACCAATCCGACTGCGGTCCCGCAATCACGCGAAGCAAGGCGCGGCCCTTGCTTGGCAACGCGAGTCCCGCGGACTTTCTCAGCGGACGCGGCTGCGGCTCGTCAATGATCGGCACGCGATCGCCTGCCATCAACGGCCGGCCATGGAAGCCGCCCATGTGGCTGACCAGGTGCGTCGCCCGGCTGCCGAGGACCGGTGGCGTTTGAATGCCGCCGGCGACCGCCAGATACGCGCGCGCCCCCTGGATGATGCGCCCGAACCTGATGCGCTGACCGCGAGTGATCGCGAATGACGATCCGATCTGCACCGGGCGATCGTCGCAGGTCACTTCGAACTGCGCGCCCGCAATGGCCACCGTGGTCGCCGCTTCTGCCACGATCTCCGGACCGATCAACGTCAGTTCGAGTGTTGCCGCATCGGGGTTGTTGCCCACCAGCTGATTCGCGACGCGATGCGAGAAGGTATCCATCGGTCCGGCAACGGGAACACCCGACGCCTGGTGACCGTACCGCCCCAGGTCCTGCACGGTCGTCAGCAATCCTGGCTTGACGATATGCAACCAGCCTGCCGTCACCGCCCAGCCCCGATTGGAACGAAGCGAACGAGATCGCCTGCGGCAAGCAGACTCGGACGATCACGCCCGGAGTCGAACATCACCGCGTTGGTGTGACCGATTAATTGCCAGCCACCAGGACTCTCAACGGGATAAACGCCCGTTTGCAACCCGGCAATTCCTACAGACCCGGCAGGCACTTTCTCCCTGGGCACGCGGTGTCTCGCCATCGCGATTGTCGGATCGACACGACCCATGTAGGCAAAGCCCGCAACGAACCCGAGCATGTAAACACGGTAGGTTCGCTGGCTGTGACGCGCGATGACATCCTCGATCGAGCAGCCGGCATGTTCCGCGACATGCTCGATGTCGGGCCCAAGGGCGCCGCCATAGTGAACGGGAATCTCGATCACGTCTCGATCGGCAATGGCGTCAAGGTCCGCGAGCAACGCGAATTCGGACTCGATAGTTCGCTCTAAGGCGGCAAGATCGGTCTGTAGTGGATCGAAGTGGATGCCAACCGTCGCATAACCGGGCGCGACATCGCGCACGCCGCGCGCCCAGCGCGAGCGGAGCCGCGCCGCCAGCAGAATCGCCCGCTCGTTGATCACCGGGTCGATGACCGGCTCGAGCTCGACGAGGAGCATCGAATCACCGCACTGCTTGATTCTCACGCGCGCTCGATGGCCGACAGGAGTTTCTGGTGGATGCCGCCAAAGCCGCCGTTCGACATGATCACGATCAGATCACCGTCGCGGGCTTCAGCGCTGACCTGTTTCACGATCGCATCGACGTCGGGCAGATGCCGCGCGTGAACGCCTTTCGCCGCGACATCCTGCACCAGTTGCGACTCAGATAGTCTTTGATCATCCGGCAGCGTCGATCTGAACACCGACGCGATTACCACTTCATCCGCGCCGGCGAATGCCCGCGCGAAATCATCCTGGAAGATGCGCCGGCACGACGACGCCGATCGCGGCTCGAAGATCGCCCAGAGGCGCTTGCCCGGCGACGATCGGCGCACCGCGCGCAGCGTCTCGTCGACCGCCGTCGGGTGATGCGCGAAGTCGTCGTAGATCGTGACGCCTTTCGTCTTCCCCACTACCTCCAACCGCCGCTTCACGCCCTTGAACTCGGCAAGCGCGTGTCGCAATGCGCCGAGGTCGAGACCCATGTCCGCGCCAATGGCGATCGCGACGAGGGCATTTCGCACGTTGTGGTCGCCGAGGAGCGGCATCGTGAACTCGCCGAGGTCGGTGCCGCCGCGAACCACGCGGAACGTCGTGCGCTCGCCGGCGCGTATATCAACGGCGCGCCAGTCAGCGCCATCTGACAGGCCAAACGTCTGGACGCGGCTCCGCGCATATTTCACGAGCGCCGCCGCATCCGCACTGTCAATTCCAAGCAGCGTCAATCCATTGCGCGGCACCAGGTTCACCAGCCGGCGAAACGCGAGGCGCACCTCATCGAGGTCGGCGTAGATGTCGGCATGATCGAATTCGATGTTGTTGATCACGGCGACATCGGGCAGGTACTTCAGGAACTTCGCGGTCTTGTCGAAATAGGCGCTGTCGTACTCATCGCCTTCGATGACGAAGGCCGTGCCCTTGCCGATGCGATAGCTGGCGCCGTCAGTTCCAAAGTTGCGCGCGATGCCGCCTATCAGCACCGTCGGATCGGCGCCCGCCGCGGTCAGCAACCAGCCCGTAAGCGCGGTCGTCGTCGTCTTGCCGTGCGTACCGGCAATCACGATCGAGTGCGCATCCCACAGGAACTGATCGCGGATTGTTTCCGGCAGCGATGCATATCGCAACCCGCGATCGAGGACCGCTTCGAGCTCCGCGTTGCCCCGCGAGATCGCGTTGCCGACGACTACGAGATCGGGCGTGTCGACATGGTCGGGGCGATAGCCTTCGAGGACGTTGATCTTCTCGGCGGCAAGAAAGTCACTCATCGGCGGATAGACGTGCTCATCGGAGCCGCTGACGTCGTGACCGCGATGCTTGAGCAAGGCCGCCAGCGTCGCCATCGCGGTACCGCACACGCCGATCAAATGGATCCGCATTACTCGACGGCCGGCTCGAGAATTCGCAATGCCGGCGGACTCGTCACGACTTCAACTTCAACGCCGAACGGCAGCGTCCACGTGGCGCCGCTGGTGTGACCCGATGGAAAGTTGAACAGCACGGGGCCGCGGAATTCCGCCGTGAAATCGCGCAACACATCCTTGATCGCGGGATCGCCACCCGGCTCATCGCAGCCTGGAAACTCGCCAAACACGATCGCGCGTGTCCTCATGAAGACGCCGGCCTGCGCTGCCTGCGTCAGCAGACGATGAATCCGGTATGGGCGCTCACCGATATCCTCGAGGAACAACACGCACCCTCCTGGCGGATCGAATTCAAACAGCGTGCCCATGGAGGCCATCAGTTGCGTGAGCGTGCCGCCGACGAGCACGCCCTTCGCCGATCCGTGATGGAGCACCTCGAGCGCACCCGGAGCAAACTCACCGGCGGGCTCGGCGGTCATCATCACTTTGCGAAACGACGGCTCGTCGTACGCTGCCGTCCCTTTCGAAATGCGCCGATCGATCATCGGGCCGTGAATCGCGACGAGGCCGTTGCGGAGATACAGATTCAACAGCGCAGTGATGTCGCTGTATCCAATCAGCGCCTTTCTACCGTCGACCAGAACATCAGGATCGAGAAACGGCAGCAATTGCGCGCTGCCGTAGCCGCCGCGCATGGCGATCAACGCCGCAATCGAGTCGTCTTGCCACGCGCCCATGATTGCTTTCACCCGCGTCTCGACCGAGCCGGCCACGAAACGTTCTTTATCGAGGATGGTCTCGTCGTAGACGGGCTCGAAACCCAGACGCGTGAGTTCCGCGACGCCGGCATGCAGCTCTTCTTCCGGAAATGAGCTGGCGGGCGCCACGAGGGCGATCCGATCGCCAGGATGCAGCCGTCGGAGGCTTTTCACAGATAGGAGGCCATTTCGGCGGCCACGAGCTGATGCTCTTCCCGGCCAAGCACGCCGCGCAGTGCCTTGATGCGCGCCGTCGGCCCGGGCCGATCGCCGATCAGGAATCGTTGCTTCGTCCGTTTCAGCCTCACAAACGCATCGTCATGGCGCCTGGCGGGGATGGTGCCTGATTCGACGGCACGCACCAGCGCTTCGAGCGTTCGCGCCTGCAGGTCGACATTTCCGCTGCAGACGAGGATACCGTCGCAACCGGCGCGAATCGCATCGACGGCCGCATCGGGCACCGTGTACGTGGAACTGAGGGCCTTCATTTCGAGGTCATCGCTCAAGATCACGCCTTCGTACTTCAATTCCTCGCGCAGCATCTTCTGGACAATCGCGGGCGACAACGTCGCCGGACGCTTCTCGTCGAGCGACGGCACCAGCACGTGCGCCGTCATGATGAACGCGACCTGCTCGGCAATCGCGGCGCGAAACGGCTCAAACTCGATCGCGCGCAGGCGCTCCGGCGGATGCTCGACCAGGGGCAATTCGAAATGTGAATCGGCGCTGGTGTCGCCGTGACCAGGAAAATGCTTGCCGCATGCGGCCAGGCCTGCGCCCTGCAGGGCGCGAATGATCACGCGACCTAACTTCGCGACATCCTCGGCGCGTTCGGCCAACGCGCGATCGCCGATTACGGGGTTTTTCGGGTTGGTGTGAACGTCGAGCACCGGCGCGTAATCGAGCGTGATCCCGACCGCGAGCAGTTCCTGGGCAAGCGCCTTCGCAAAACGCCGGGCCAACTGCTCTGACTCCTTGCCGGCGCGTCCAAGCGTGGCCATCGGCGGCCACTTCGTGAAGGGCTCCTTCAACCGCGCCACGCGTCCGCCTTCCTGATCGACGCTGACCCAGGCCGGCAGGACCCGACCGAGCGCCTCGCTCTCCGCCGACAGCTCCGCGACCTGTTCCGGCGCCTCAATGTTGCGGCTGAAGAGGATCACGCCACCGAGATCGAATTCACGAGCCAGCGACCGCAACTCGACCGGGATGGTCGTGCCCGGCAGGCTGCCGATCAAATACTGCCCAATGTCTCGCCGCGTCGCCAGAGGCATGCTGCTAGCGAGAATTATAATTGCGTCGTGCGAATCTCAGCGTCAGCGCCTACACGAATTGATCTGGCCGGGGGCACCATCGACATCTGGCCGCTATATCTCTTTCATGCGGGCGCCCAGACGCTGAACGCGGCGATCAGCCTGCGGGCGCGCGCGTGGATTGAAAAGCGCCCCGACGAACGCATCGAGCTGGTGTCGGAAGACATCGACAAGCAGGAGAATCTCTCGTTCGATCAACTTCCGGCCGATCAGACATTGCCGCTGCTGGCCAAGCTCGCGCACCGCTTCGGCGCGCACGGGATGCGCCTGACCACGCGTGGCGAGTCGCCCGCGGGTGCGGGCATTGCCGGTTCATCGGCGCTGAACGTGGCGGTCTGCGGCGCGCTGGCGGCGTTTACGAACCAGGACATCAAGGGCGAGGCCCTCCTCGATATCGCGAAGGACGTCGAGGCGCAGGTCATCAAGGTGCCGACCGGCCTTCAGGACTATCGTCCGGCGCTGTACGGAGGGATCGCGGCGGTCGAGCTCCACCCCGGGCAGCCAAAACGCGTCGCGCTCGACGTCGACCCGCGCGAGCTGGAACGACGCATCGTCCTTTGCTATACCGGCGAGCCGCGAAACTCGGGCACCAATAACTGGGACATCACCAAGCGGCACATCGACGGCGACAAACACATCTTCGACTGCTTCGAGCGCATTCGCGACACGGCGGCCGCCATGCGAGAGGCGCTGACGCGCGGCAACTGGGACGCGACGGCGGCGGCGCTGGCCGCCGAATGGGAGAACCGCAAGCGCCTGGCGCCCGGCGTCACGACACCCGCCATCGATGGCTTGATCGCGCGGGCGATGGCGGCAGGCGCGAAGGCCGCGAAGGTGTGCGGCGCGGGCGGCGGCGGATGCATGTTCTGCCTGGCGGAGCCGCGCGACGTGGCTGCCGTGCGTGAGGCGCTGGCCGGTGGCGGCAACGGCGCCGCCCGCATCCTCGACTTCCGCATCGAGACCACCGGCCTCGACGTGTCGCGCGAATGACCACGCCGCTGCCGTCGCCGCTCGACAACAAGTCGGTCGCCCGCACGCTGCTCGAGATTGCCGATCTGCTCGAGCTGAAAGGCGAGAATCCGTTCAAGATCCGCGCGTATCGCAACGGCGCCGACATCGTCTCGCAGGCCGCCGAGGCGGTGTCGTCACTCGACGAAGCGGCCCTGCGCGGATGGAACGGCATCGGCAAGGATCTCGCGTCGCGCATCCGCGAAATCGCCAGCACCGGCACCTGCGCGATTCGACAGGAGCTGCTGAGCGAGTTTCCGGAGACGCTGCTCGAGGTCCTTCGTCTTCAGGGCGTCGGTCCGAAGACGGTTGCGGTCTTCTACCGCGAGCTGCGCATCACGAGCCTCGACGACCTGGCCGCGGCGGCAAAGGCCGGACGCATCCGCTCCCTGAAAGGGATGGGCAGCAAGAAGGAGCAACTGATTCTGCAGGCGATCGAAGAACGGCAGCGATTCGCCGGCCGGCATCTGCTCTCCCGCGCAACGGAGATGTCGGAGTCCATCGTCGCGTATCTCAAGGAACAGGCGCCCGCCGCCGACATCGCCACCGTCGGCAGCGTCCGCCGCGGCAACGAGACCAGCGGCGACCTCGATATCCTCGCGAGCGGCGCCGACACGACACTCGCTGACGCCTTCATTCGCTTCCCACTCGTCGAGCGCGTGCTGGCCAACGGCGGCACCAAGGCCAGCGTCCTGTTGCGCGGCGGGTTTCAGGCCGACCTGCGGATCGTCGCCACCGATCAGCGCGGCGCCGCGCTGCAGTACTTCACGGGATCGAAGGCACACAACATTGCGCTTCGGGATCGCGCGCTCACGCGAGGCTGGAAACTCAACGAGTACGGGCTCTTCGACGGCGAAGACCGCTCGATCGCCAGCGCGACCGAAGAGGAAATCTACGAGGCGCTCGCGTTGGACTACATCGAACCGGAGCTTCGCGAGAACCGCGGGGAGATCGCCGCGGCCGAGAACCGGGCGCTGCCGTCGCTGATCCGCGAATCGGACCTCAAGGGCGATTTGCACATGCACACGACCGAGTCCGACGGCCGCGAAAGCCTCGAGACCATGGTCGCCGCCGCGAAGGCGAAGGGTCTCGAATACATCGCCATCACCGATCATTCGCAATCGCTCGCGATGGCCAACGGGCTCGACGAGACGAGAACCCTGGCGAATGCCGAGCGCGTGCGCAGCTATTCGAGGACGCTGAAAGGCATCACCCTGCTCGCCGGAATCGAGTGCGACATCCTGGCCGACGGATCGATGGACCTGAACGACGGCTGCCTCGCATCGCTCGATATTGTTGTCGCCTCGATCCATTCGGCGATCGCCCAGGATGAAGGCGACATGACCGCGCGCGTGATCAAGGCGATCGAGCACCCGTCGGTCGACATCATCGGACACCTGACCGCACGGATGTTGCTGCGGCGCGAGGGATCGAAAGTCAACGTCGAGAAGATCATCGATGCCGCAAAAGCCAACGGCGTCGCGCTGGAGATCAACTCACAGCCGCATCGGCTCGACCTGTGCGACAGTCACGCCCGCCTCGCGCGCGATCGAGGCGTGAAGCTGGTGATCGACTCCGACGCGCATGAGATCCCCGCGCTCGGCTACACGCGCTGGGGCGTGCTGACTGCGCGGCGTGCCTGGCTCACCAAGGACGACGTGCTGAACACGCTGCCGGTGAAGGAATTCAGGAAACGGCTGCGGCGCAACCGATAGTCCATTTATACTGTCGCCGCTCATGGACGCGCTCGAAGAGATCAAGCAGCTGTATTACTCGACGACCAAAGCCACGATTCAAAAGGATCTCGACCGCGCGATCGATCTGCTGAAAACGCTGGCGAGCGAAGAGGAACGCGAGAAGGTTGCCGTCTACATGGACGGCCTCGCGCAGATGCGATCGGAATGGTCCGCCGCTAACCCTTCTGGTTCGCGACCACCGTCTTCCGGGCCGCGACGCGCAGCGCCTCCGGCACGTTCCGATCGGTCGACAGTTTCTTCACGTCGGAGGCGTTGAGGCGCTGCATCATGTTCATGCTGAGCGCCACCGGCGTCTTCGAATTCTTGACGAGCGCCAGCAGCGTGCCGTAGTTCTTCGTCCAGGCCCGGTTCATCGCGATGGCGCGCAGGATTTCCTCCGACACGTTCCCCATCTTCGCGAATGACTCGGCCTCGGCGTCGTTGACCTTCGGGCAGCTCAGGACCGCCGCCGCCACCATCCGATTCGGATCGCGAATCAGGATCGCGCGCATCTCGCGCGTGCCCTTGGTCGCACACTTCACCTTTTCCGGCACCGTCATGGTCGCCAGGCGCTCCTGGAACGACTGCTGCTTCTGTTCCTCGGTATCGCCTTCAACGCCGAGCCCGGACTGGTCGGCATCAACGAGCGGCTCCTCGGCGTCGGGCGCCGGTGTGGCGCCGGCGGGCACGCCGCGCTTGTAGAAAAACTCCCGCATCTCGGTCGGGACATCCGAGCGGGCGATGAAGCTGGCCACCGACTCGACCGGCAATGACTGCAGCGTCCGCTCGGCCGTCTGCCGAATCTCGGTATCGCTGTCTGACGTCAGGATCATCAGGATGCCAAGCTGCTCGATGGGACGCGGCGCGATCGCGCCCTGCGCAGCGAGCATGCGAACGTCATGCGCAACTTCACCGC
>Ga0075418_10006577_pt1 | contig 13118 bp, 13 predicted proteins | sample SoiMetdeltSBSDD2_FD_81776 | JGI IMG/M metagenome (GOLD analysis project Ga0075418, IMG submission 81776) | Bulk soil microbial communities from a Populus tree surrounding site in Tennessee, USA - Soil MetaG P. deltoides SBSDD2 | ecosystem: Environmental > Terrestrial > Soil > Tree plantation...
GGCTGCCTCCCAATACATCGGGTCGCGATCAGCCGAATTCAAGAAACCGGTCGCGCCACCCACGCCGTCCAAACCGACCCCAGCGTGCGGGGCCGGTTTGCAAAGGCCGTCGTCAGCAGCGGTGGCAACGGCGATGGCAATGCCAGCCCCAACGCGTCCTATGGCAGCGACGATGGCAATGGCGGTACCTGCGGCAGTGCACCTGCTCCACCGCTGATCCGTACTGCTGCAGGCCCGGTATTGGACTGAACGCAGGTGCCGCCTGCGCCGAGCCCCAGGCGATGAATACGGCGGCAGCCGCGCCGGCCAAGGTGAGCATAATCGTGCGGTTCATTCTTAGCTCCATTGGTTTCCTCCTTGTTGTGCGTGGGCAGACGCAAGCTCGCGCTATCGCCCGCCATGTACACGAAGGAGGGCTGCCAACATGCGCCATCGCACCCACCACGACATGATCCTGCACGGGACGTGAATGCGGCGTGAATTTCGCCACGCGCACTGGCCGGCTCGCCGTTAGCTTAACCGGCTTCCATGGCATCGCTTTCGAGCGTGCGCCGCACGCGCTTGGCCGAGCCCGTAAGCGGGCGGATGCGGATGGCCGTGATCTTGTTGCGGCTCTTGCGCAGAATTTCGAAGCGGTAGTCGTAGAACGTAAACGCCTGACCGGGCTCGGGGATGGTCTGAGCCTCGTGGATGACAAGGCCGGCGATGGTGGTGGCCTCCTCGTCGGGCAGGTCCCACTCCATCTGCCGGTTGAGGTCGCGGATCGCCACCGTGCCATCCACGTTGACAGAGCCGTCGGCCTGCACGCGTACGGCCGCATCCTGCGTGTCGTGCTCGTCAGCGATCTGGCCGACGATCTCTTCCAGGATATCCTCCAGCGTAATGAGCCCTTGCACCTCGCCGTACTCGTCGACTACCAGCGCGAGCTGGGCCTTGCGCTTGAGGAACTCATTGAGCTGGTCGGCAACGCTGGTGGTGTCGGGAACGAACCACGGCGGCACGACAACTTTCGCGACCTCGAGCTTGGAGGCATCCCATCCGGTGTTGGAAAGGGCCGCGAGCAAGTCCTTGGTGTGCAGGACGCCGACGATGTTCTCCGGGCCGTCCTTCCACATCGGCACGCGCGTGTACTGGCCCTTCAGCACCTCTTCGATCACCTTATGCGGGGCTTCGTCGATGCTGATGGTCTGCATCTTGGTGCGGTGGACCATGATGTCGAGCACCTGCAGATCCTTAAGATCGAGGACACCGCCCAGCATGGCGGCGTCGCCCTTGGCGACCGCGCCGCCGATGGTCTTGAGTTCGATGGTGCCGCGGATCTCCTCGTGGGCGGCAAGAATGTTGGCAGCATCGTCGAGGCGGGTGGGGGTCAGCTTGAGGATCAGGCGGACGATGACCTGGATCGCCGTGGTGAGAGGGCCAAGCAGCACGATCATGAAGCGCATGATCGGGGCCACGAACAGCGCCACGCGGTCGGCAAAGGCCAAGGCGTAGGTCTTGGGCAGCACCGCCGAGAACACCACGATCAGCAGCGTCATGACGGCGGTTGCATAGGCGACGCCGGCCGGACCCACCAGCATCACGGCCAGGCCCGAGGCCAACGAGGCAGCCAGGATGTCGACCAGCGTGTTGCCGAGCAGTACCGCGCCGATCAGCTTCTCAGGCTCGCGCAGCAGTCGGTTGACGAGGCGGGCGCGGGAGTTGTTTTCCTGCTCGAGCGCATGCATGCGCGCCCGCGACGCCGCGGTCAGCGCCGTCTCGCTGCCGTTGAAAAACGCCGACAGAACCAGCAGCACGACGATGGCCGCCAGGATGATGCCGATCTCGAGTTCCATGGGTCTCCAAGTTGGCCGGCTGGGCCAGCTCCTAGGTAACGCGGCAGGACCAACAAAAGCTTGCCGGGGCGCCATCATACGGCAATTGTGCTGCCGCGCGGGAATTGCACAGGCCACTCGCTCGATGGCCCAGTTCAGGCGGTGGCCGTCTCGCGGGCCAGGAACGCCTGCACCTGGTCGCGCGGCACATCGCGGGTGATGAACGCCTGGCCGACCTCCCGCGCCAGGATCAGGGTCAGTACGCCAGCGCGCACTTTCTTGTCCTGGCTCATGATCTGCATGAGCTCGGCTGCCTGGGGCAGAGTACCGCCGGGGATGTCGCCGATGCGGGTCGGCAGGCCGAGGTCGGCGCAGTGCGCGGTCACCCGCGCCACAGAGTTGTTGCCGATGTAGCCAAGCTCCTCGGACAGCCGGAAGGCCAGGCACATGCCGATGGCGACGGCTTCCCCGTGCAGCAGGCGGTCGGAAAAGCCGGCCCACGCTTCCAGCGCGTGGCCAAAAGTGTGGCCGAGGTTGAGCAGCATGCGCTCGCCGGTCTCGGTCTCGTCGCGCGCGACGATGTCGGCCTTGCCTTGCACGCTGACGGCAAGCGCGTGCGTCAGGGCGGCTGCATCGCGCGCCAGCACGGCCGGCCAGTTCTGCTCGAGCCAAGCGAAGAAGGAGGCGTCCCCGAGCAGGCCGTACTTTGCCATCTCCGCGTAACCGGCGCGGAACTGGCGAGCGGGCAAGGTCGCAAGCGTGTCGATATCGGCCAGCACCAGACTGGGCTGATGGAAGGTGCCGACCAGATTCTTGCCGTGCGGCGTGTTGATGCCGGTCTTGCCGCCGACCGAGGAATCGACCTGGGCGAGCAGCGTGGTCGGGATCTGCACGAAGCGGACGCCACGGCGCACAATGCTGGCGGCGAGCCCCGCCAGATCGCCAATCACACCACCGCCCAGCGCCACCACCAGATCGCCACGCTCCAGTCCCATCTCGAGCAGGCGCTCGCTCAACCGTGCCAGCACTGGGAAGCTCTTGGTAGCCTCGCCAGGCGCCAGCACTTCGGCGCCGGCAAACAGGCGGTGCGCCGACAGGGCCTGCTGCAGTGTGGTGAGATGGCTCCGCGCGACGTTGGCATCGGTGACGACGATACATTTGGCCTTGCCGAGACGCTCGCCAATCAGAGCACCGCTCTTTGCCAGCAGGCCCCGGCCGATCAGCACCTCGTAGGCGCGGTCACCGAGCGCAACGCGGATGCACGCCGGCGCTGCGGCGTCATCCTGACCGTGCGCTGCCACAGGTCCGGCCGTGCTCATGTCGCCTCGCCGGGGTTGAGGGCGACGTCAGGTTCGCCGGCCACGCCGAGCAGCCCGCTCAAGGCCTGGATGATCTCGCCGACGATGACCTCGTGGGGAACCTCGCGGGTTTCAACGGTGATGTCCGCCGTCGCATAGATGGGGTAGCGCGCCGCCATCAGGCGCTTCATGGACGCCTCGGGGTCGTTCATCAGCAGCGGCCGGTTGTTCTTCTTGAGCACGCGCCGCATCAGCAGGGGCAGCTCCGCCTTCAGCCACACGGAGATGCCTGAGCGACGGATGTTGTCGCGCGTCTCAGCCACCATGAACGCGCCGCCGCCGGTTGCCAGCACCTGGGGCCCGGAGGCCAGCAGGCGCGCGATCACCCGGCGCTCGCCATCCCGGAAATACGGCTCGCCGTGATCCTTGAAGATATCGGTAATGGGCTTGCCGGCCGCCCGCTCGATCTCCTCGTCGGCGTCGACGAAGGACATGCCGAGCCGGGGCGCCAGGCGACGGCCGACCGCGGACTTGCCGCAGCCGGGCATGCCGACCAGGGCGACCGACCGGGCACCCAGCGCCGTGCGCAGGCGCTGCGCCAACGCGTCATCGGCCTCGTCCTTTTTGCCTCCATGCCCGAATCGCATCATCACATTCCCAACAGCAGCATGCCTGCCGCGGATAGGCAGCCCACGCCAGCAGTTTTGTCTATGGCTCGCAGCGTTCTGGCGCAACATGCAATGTGCGCGACAGGGCTGGCGCGGCAGGCTTTGCTCGCCGGGGCCGGCCGGGTCATAATCACGACAACCTTGACTTTGAACATAACTGGCAGGGAACGGGTCGCTACATGCCAAGTCTGGTACGGTTTCTGGTCGTCGTGGGGGTCCTCGGGGGGATCGTGTACGGCGGGCTGTACTTGATGGCCGTGCTCTTCGAGCCCGAGCAGAGAGAGACGTCCACCACAGTGCAGGGCGTCAGGATACCGCGCTAGGGTAGGGGCGCGCCGATGAGCCAGCCAACGCGCGTTTGCAGAGCAGGCCCCGCACTTGGTGCCCTACTGGGCATGATGCTGGGCATGCTGGCTGTGCCGGCCATTGCCCAGGAATTCTGGAACCCCTTCAAGCAGTGGCAAAAGCAAGACCCGCCGCGCCCGCCCAAGGGCCTGGACGACCGGGGTGCCGATCGCGCCAACCTGCAGACCAGCCCGCGCGGCCGCACGGTCGAGCATGGAGAGCTCGACCCGGTGATGGCGCCCGACAATTCAGGTCTGCCGTTCGACCTGTGGCGCGGGCTCGATCTCACCACCTTCGAGGAGCATCTCTCGCGCCTCGATCTGCCACCGCGCTCGCCGGTCTTGCATCAGCTGTGGCGACGCATGCTGCTGTCGGCCGCCACGCCGCCCACCGGTTCGCCGAGCACGGACCACTTCCTGGCGCTGCGCCTTGAAGCGCTCTATCGCTCGGGGATGCTGAGCGACATGACGGAGGTGATCAGCAATTCCGGTTCGACCGGCCCGCTGGTGCTGGCGCTGTCGGCGCGCAAGGAGATCGGCCTCGGCCGGCACGCCGAGGGCTGCCGGGCGATCACGACGCTGGCCGCACCTAGCACCGGTCTGCCGAGCCGGCTCAAGGGCGAGACGCAGCTGCTGATGGGCTACTGCGCGGCCAAGGCCGGCGACGTGGCGGGTGCCGATCTCGCCGCCAGTCTGGCGCGCGAGGAGGGCGTTGAGGCCGAGCTGCCGCTCAACGTGCTGGCCGGTGTCGCCACCGGCGACAAGCCGCAGGTGCAGCTGCCCAAGCGCGTACTGCTGCTGGATTATCGCTTCCTCGAACTGCTCGGGCCCGTCAATGTCGCGCAGTTTTTCGACAAGGCCGAGCCGGCGCTGCTGGCTGCGCTGGCGCAGGAGGAGGCCACCGACGCACGCCTGCGCATCGCGGCGGCAGAGACCGCGTTGCGTCTCAACGCGCTCCCTCCGGAAGCCCTGGCCAAGCTGTATCGCCGGCATGAATTCTCGCCAAGCCAGCTCTCCGATCCGACGGCCAGCCGCAACGACCAGCTGCTGCGCCGGGCCCTGCTGTTTCGCGGCATCGAGTTGTCGCGCCAGCCGGCCCAGCAGGCGCGCATGACCAAGGTGCTGCTCGACGATGCACGGCGCTCGTCGGCTGCCGTGCAGACCGCCCGCATGCTGACGCCGCTGCTCGACAATCTGCGGCCTGGTCCGGACACGGACAGCTTCAGCGAATTGGCCGTCGAGATCGGGCTCGCCGCCGGCCAGTTCGATGCGGCCCGCCGCTGGACCGACACGAACAGCAAGGCGCAGCATTGGCTGGCGCTGATCGAGGTTGCCGATCCTGCGCGGCAGGGCGGGCGCCTGCAGAGCTTGCAGCAGATCGAGGACCTCGCCTTACGCGGCCGTCTCAACCCGCTAGCGCTGCACCGCATAGCGACCGTGCTCGATGCCCTCGATGTCGACGTGCCGGTCCCGTTGTGGGATGCGGCGAGCCGCACGCCCCAACCGTCCGGCGGCTACCTGCCCGACACCGGTGTGCTGGCCGATCTTGCCCAATCGGCCAAGCGTGGCGATGCTGGTCGCACCATCCTGCTCGTCATGCGCACGTTGGGTGCCGACGGCCCGGAAGGCGCCAACATCCTGGCGCTCGGCGATTGCATCCGCGCGCTGAAACGGGTTGGCCTGGAAGCCGATGCGCGACGCATGGGGCTGGAAGCCCTGCTGCCGGTGTGGCCGCGCCTCGCCGGCAACTGAAATGAGCGGCGCCGATCAGGATCATCTCACCGCGTTCCTGGAGATGATGGCGGCCGAGCGCGGTGCCGCTGGCAACACGCTGGAGGCCTATCGGCGTGATCTGCAGGACTTTGTGGGCTTCCTGCAGCGTGGCGGGCATGCGCTCGCCGACGCCCAGCCGTCCGACATCGGCGCCTATTTGCGCGCGTTGTCGGAGGCAGGCATGGCGCCAGCCTCGCGCGCCCGCCGCTTATCGGCGGTGCGCCAGCTGTTCAAATTCCTGTCGAGCGAAGGCGTGGTCGCGGACGATCCGGCGCTCGGATTGGCCGGCCCCAAAAAGGGTCAGGCCATCCCCAAGACGCTGTCCGTCGGCGAGGTCGATCGGCTCATCGAGGCTGCCCATCGCCGCACTGAGAACACGCGCGGCCGCGACCGCGTGCGCGCCCTGCGCCTCAATGCGCTGATCGAGATGCTGTACGCGACCGGCCTGCGCGTCACCGAGTTGGTGACGCTGCCGCGGTCGGTGCTGGCCGGGGATGGGCGAGTGCTGACCATCAAGGGCAAGGGCGGTCGCGAGCGTCTGGTGCCGCTCAATCAGGCCGCCCGCACGGCGCTCGACCGCTACCTGAGCGTCGGCCAGCACGGCGAGGACGATGTGGCGCCGATGCTCGCCACCAAGTACCTGTTCGCCTCGCGCGGGGCGGAGGGACATCTGACGCGCCAGCGCCTCGGCCAGGAATTGAAGGACTTGGCGCTGGAGGCCGGCATCGACCCCGAGCGGGTGTCACCGCACGTGCTGCGCCACGCCTTTGCCAGCCATCTGCTCGACCGCGGCGCGGATCTGCGGTCTGTGCAACAATTGCTAGGGCACGCCGACATCACCACCACGCAGATCTACACGCACGTGCTGGAGGAACGGCTCAAGAAACTGGTGTTCGAGCACCACCCGCTGGCGGCCAGAAAGGGCGAAAAGGCCAGCTGAGCGCCATCTTTGATGGCAAATTTTCGCTGTCTGTGCATGAGTCTAGCCCCATAACCTTGACTTAGTCGGCCCGGCTGGCAAATGTCCGGTCCATTCGGATTGCTTTCGCCGTCCCCTCAAAGGCGGCCCAACCTCCCGCGAGCTGATGGACCGTACCGTAACCGTTCGCACCTACCTCGATTTCGAGAAGCCGATCGCCGAGCTCGAGAGCAAGGTCTCCGATCTGAGGGCCCTGAACAGCGAGGAGGACGGCTCGGTGTCGATCACCGAGGAGGTCACCAAGCTGCAGCAAAAGGCGCAGCAGGCCCTCGTCGATACCTACGCCAAGCTGACGCCCTGGCAGAAGACGCAGGTCGCGCGCCATCCCGATCGCCCGCACAGCCTCGACTATGCGCGGGCCCTGCTGGAAGACTTCACGCCGATGGCCGGCGATCGCTACTTTGCCGAAGATGCCGCCGTCATGGGTGGGCTCGCCCGCTTCCGCGGCCGGCCGGTCGTGTTCATCGGCCACGAGAAGGGCTCCGACACCGAAGGTCGCATCAAGCACAATTTCGGCATGGCACGGCCGGAGGGCTATCGCAAGGCGGTGCGGCTGATGGATCTGGCCGACCGTTTCGGCCTGCCCGTGGTGACCCTGATCGATACGGCCGGCGCCTACCCCGGCATCGGTGCCGAGGAGCGCGGCCAGGCCGAAGCCATCGCCCGCTCGACCGACCGCTGCCTGTCGCTGGGCGTGCCCATGGTGGCGGTCGTGATCGGGGAAGGCGGATCGGGGGGCGCAGTGGCGATCGCCACCGCCAACCGGGTGCTGATGCTGGAGCACGCCATCTATACCGTTGCATCACCCGAGGCGGCTGCCTCCATCCTGTGGCGGGACTCGGCACGAGCCATCGACGCCGCCACCAGCATGAAGATCACGGCCCAGGATCTGAAGATGCTCGGCATCATTGACACCATCATCACCGAGCCGATCGGCGGCGCGCATCGCGACCGCAACATGATCTTCAAGCGCACGGGCGATGCTATCGCCAAGTCGATCGGCGAGTTCTCGGGCATGAGCCCGGATGCTATCCGCCGGCAGCGACACGAGAAATTCCTGCAGATCGGGCGCGGCCTGTGACCTCCGCCGGCATTCGTCGCAAGGCCGCCTGCATGCGCAAGGGCGCGCCGGTGTGGCTGTTGGGTCGTTGCGGGGGGAGCAGCCTTACGGTAGTCTCAGGTCGGCCTTAACTATATCTTAACCTTTACGAATCATTGGTGATCGATCAGACGCCTGGGCACTTAGCGTAATGAGTCGTATTCACCTGGGGATCATGTTCAAGCGAGTATGCACGGCGCTTTCTGCGCTGGTCGTGGCGTGTGTGCTGGCCTCCTGCGCCAAGCTCGAGCTCACACCCGATCTGCTGCCGCTCTCCAAGGACACCATGATGTTGCTCGGCAAGAAGGGCATGGACCCGCAAGCGCCGATCTTCATCCGCGTGTTCAAGGAGGAATCGGAGCTGGAGCTGTGGAAGCAGCGCGCCGATGGCCGCTTCTACCACCTCAAGACCTACCCGATCTGCAACTGGTCGGGTGAGCTCGGCCCCAAGGTCAAACAGGGCGACCGGCAGGCGCCCGAGGGGTTCTATACGGTCACGCGCGAGCAGATGAACCCGAACTCGAGCTACCATCTGGCGCTGAACCTTGGCTATCCGAACGCCTATGACCGGTCGCTGCGGCGCACCGGCGAGTTCCTGATGATCCACGGCAAGTGCAAGTCGGCCGGCTGCTATGCCATGACCGATGCGTTGATCGAGGAAATTTACGCCATCACCCGCGAGGCGTTCGCCGGCCCCAACGACAGCTTCCAGGTGCACGCCTTCCCGTTCCGCATGACGAACGAGAACATGGCCCGGCATGCCAACCACGAGGCGCAACCCTTCTGGCGCACCCTAAAGGAGGGCTATGACTATTTCGAGCTGACCCGGCAGGTGCCGAGCGTGGCGGTTTGCAACCGTCGCTATGTGGTGAACGTCGCCTGGCCGGGTGGCGAGCTGGGCGGGCTCAATCCGGAGGCCGCCTGCCCGGCGTTCTTCCGGCCCCGGCCTGATCCGTTCCGGCCACGTGCCGGGGAAGAGATCGCTGAGCAGCAGCGCATCGTCGTGCCGGGCCCCAAGATGCGCGACTTCGCCAACGTGGATCAGGGCGGGCCGCGCTACGGCCTTACCGGCAACGGGCTTGCGACCTCGTCGATCGGATCTGACCGCAATGGCGCGCCCGCCAACATGAGCTTCGCGCCGGCGCGGTGAGCGGCGGGACCACGCGGCAAACGAGGCGTCGCCGAACGATGCGGGCGCTGCGCTTCAAGTTCTGGCTTGGCCTTCTGCTGTTCCTGCTGGCCGCGGGCTGGTTCGGCCGTGACGTCCTGTTCGACTGGGACCATCTGCAGATCAAGGCCGAACGTGTGCGCCGTCAGGAGCTGGCTGCCCTCGGCCGCCCGCTGGCCGGCACCCCCGATCTCGCCGCGCTCGACAAGCGGCTGGCGGGCGACGGCCTCGCGCTTGGCGCACCCGTCTTCATGCGCATCTTCAAGCGCGAGTTCGAACTCGAGCTGTGGATGCAGAAGGACGACGTCTTCCAGCGCTTCGCAGTCTATCCGATCTGCCGCTGGTCAGGCCGACTTGGGCCCAAGCTGGTGGAGGGCGACGCGCAGGCCCCCGAGGGCTTCTACACCGTCGACAGCAAAGCGCTGAACCCGGCGAGCCGCTGGCACCGGTCCTTCAATCTGGGCTTTCCCAACGCCTTCGACCGCGGCCACCAGCGCACCGGCTCGTTTATCATGGTGCACGGCGGTTGCAGTTCGATCGGCTGCTACGCCATGACTGACCCGGTCGTGGATGAGATCTGGCGGCTGGTGACGGCGGCCCTCGGCAAGGGTCAGTCGCGCTTTCAGGTGCAGGTTTTCCCGTTTCGGATGACACCCGAGAACATGGACCAGCGTAAGCACGAGCGCTGGCTGCCGTTCTGGCAGAACCTCAAACGCGGACACGACTTGTTCGAGCAAACGCATGTGCCGCCACGAATTTCCGTCTGCCGCGGAAGCTATGCCTTTGCCGCAGCTCCGGCGAAGAGCGACGGCAGCCACGAAATCGTCAATCTCTGCTTGGACTTAACCAACCCGAGAAGTTGATGTCCCATATGCAATCGATCCAATGTTTCCTATTGGCGGGAACAAACGAAGCAGGATGGGCGCCGTGGGGGAGAATCCCGGCGCCGTGGTGGGGAGCTACAGCACGGTATGCTGATCGGTTTGCGCCGCATCTCATTGCGTTTGCGCGTGTGCGCACTGGTGGTTGCAGGACCCGGAGTGGCTTGCACTGTTGGGGTTGTGAAGGCGCCGGCCGCCCCGGCAACGGCTGCTGAAGGGGCGACGGCACAAGGCGTGGCGATCATCGCCGACCACGAGCCGGCTAGCGCCAAGGTTGCGTCCACGCCCCTGCCCGGCTCGGTCATCTCCATCGACCGCGGCGCCCGCCTGGCCGACAAGGGCCTGGCCGCCGGCAACCCGGTCATGATCCGCATCTTCAAGGCGGAATCCCAGCTCGAGCTGTGGATGGAGAAAGACGACCAATTCGAGCTGTTCGCCACGTATTCGATCTGCAAGTGGTCCGGCAAGCTCGGCCCCAAGCAGCACGAGGGTGACCGGCAGGCACCCGAGGGCATGTATGCGGTGGGCATGCCGCAGATCCATCGCAAGGGTCGCTGGCCACGCGCGCTCAACATCGGCTACCCCAACGCCTTCGACAGGGCGATGGACCGGACCGGCTCCTACATCCTGGTGCACGGCGGCTGCTCGTCAACCGGCTGCTTTGCCATGACCAATCAGCAGATGGAGGAGATCTACCGGCTGAGCGAGGAGGCCCTGAAGCAGGGCCAGGGCCACATCCCCATCCACGTGTTCCCGTTCCGCATGACGGAAGCCAACCTGAAGGTCTATTCCGACAGCAAGTGGCAGTCGTTCTGGCGAAACCTCAAAGACGCCTACGACGTGTTCGAACGCACACGCGTGCCGCCGCAGGTAAGCGTGTGCGGCAAGCGCTATGTCGTACGCGAGGGCGGGTCGGCCAACGCTACCGAGGTTTCCGGTGTCGGCACCGACCCGTTCGATCGCGCCGACTGCGTCGACACGGGGGCCGAAGTCGCCCGGATGGTGAGCCCCGATAACGACGATGACGCGCAGCCGGCCAAGATTTCCAGGGCCCGCAAGGTGGTGTCCAAGACCCAGCGCCGCCGGTCGGCTGGCCGCAATACGCGCAAGGCCTACGCCGCCGCCCGCAAGGCACGCGTGGCCGCCCACGCGGCCAAGATTCGCTCCGCTGCCAGGACCGAGCGTTAGAGCAGCCGAGGTCGGGGCCCTCAACCCTTCTGAACCTCGCGCTGCACACGGCCAAGAACTTCGGCGGCGGCCTGCTTGTAGGCATCCGTCAGCCTGGCCTCGCCGCCGTCCCGGTCCGTCCAGTTGAGGGTCAGGCAGAAGGTGACCGGCGCCGCCCCGACGATCATCTGGCCGGCCACCGCCAGGCAATGGAAGCCATCCCAGTTGATGCTGCCGCCCTTGGCATAGGCCGGGGTGTCGGGAGGAACCACCAGCGGGATGGCATCGGCCATCGCCTGGATGCGCTTGAACTCGGTGAGCGTCTGCTTCTTGCGGAAGAACTCGCCGGCCAGCGCACGCTTGTAGTAGGCGACGAACTCGCTAGCCGGGCAAACCATGGTCTGCTGGTCGTTGATGGCCGGCCGCAACCGACCAGCGGACTTGCCTGCCTGCATGGCCTGCAGTCCAGCCCAGCCCATATCGGTGCCGGCCGGATGGCCCGACAGGTAGGAGAAGAACCGGCGCGTACTGTCCGGAATGCGTGCCTGCGTCAGGCCTGCCGCCTGCATGAACGCCCGCACCTTGTTGACGCCCGCGCGCAGCATGGCGACATCTGTGGCGGTGTTGTCGCTGTGCGCGATCATGGCTTCCAGGACCGTACGCGCAGATGCCGTGCCGGACAGGAACTCGAACACGCCACCGCCGACCGAGCGGATGCTATCGTCGATCGGCAGTTGCTCGCTTTCGCTAAGCTTGCCGGCTTCGAGGCCCTGCAAATACGCCGATAGCACGAACGTCTTGAAGCAACTGCCGCAGAACAGCGCACTGTCGGGCTGGTAGGCGATGCGTCGAACGCCGCGCGCACCGTCGATGTCGACCTGCGCGCTCTTCGTACCGGGTAACGCCACGAACGCATCGAGCAGGCTCTTGGACGTTCCGCTCTGGCCTGCGGGCTGCACCGCTGCCGATGCGGATCGTGATAGTGCCGCCACGGCCGCGCCGCTGGCGGCAAGAAACTGTCGTCGATGCATGGATGCCCTCTGGTCCGATCTGCCTGCAGAAAGCAATCATGAGACAACAGCGGTTGAACAGCTGGATGCGGTCGTGTGGTCCGGGAAGTCGTTTGCCAGAGCTAACAGGGCCTGCAGACGCGATGGCAAATGCCGGTCATCGCGCAAACGATCGCTAAACCTGTAGCAAGACCAGCGGTGGCCGAGCGGCGGAGTGCCGTTTGCTGCGCAGCAAGGCGGTGATCGCCAATTCGCCGATCGTGGATCTGCGGCGCTATATGCTGGGCTTGGTCGGCGGCGGCGAAGAAGATGCCGCCCATCGAGTTGCAGGATGTCGACGGCATGCCAGACGGCGAGGTTGCGCCCGCGCAGAAGCTGTCGTTCAAGGCGTCCTGCCGCGTTTCGGCGTCACGAGCCTTGCGCAGTGGATCGAGCGGCTGAAAACATTCAATGCCGTGCAGGCGCTGGGCCGCCTTTCGTGCCCGGCGCTGGCCCTGGTCGGCACCGGCGAAGGCGACGGCCCGCCAACAGTTCGAGACGTTCTGCTCGCGCATGTTTGGCCCTGTGACGCAGCGCGTGTTTGAGGTGGCCGAAGGGGCAGACATGCACTGCCAGGTCGGCAATCTGCCGCGGTCCAACGCCGTGGTCTACGACTGGCTGGAAGAGACGCTGTAGCGGCGGCCAGCCGTCCGGCCTGATTGCGCGGAAGGACAAAGCGCGGCATCGGCTGCACATCTTCCGCCAGCGCTCGCGCCGGTCTATACCAGCGGGCCGGCTGCGGTGCGTTCCGCACACCCGCAGCACGTGCAGTCAGCCGCGCGTCGAGGCGCCGGTGGTTCACATCGAGGCGCCATTGCGATGCCGGCGGGGCGAACGTGAGCATCGTCGATCCTGCTGGTTGCACGCGCCGGGCTGAC
>Ga0075418_10006582_pt1 | contig 13109 bp, 19 predicted proteins | sample SoiMetdeltSBSDD2_FD_81776 | JGI IMG/M metagenome (GOLD analysis project Ga0075418, IMG submission 81776) | Bulk soil microbial communities from a Populus tree surrounding site in Tennessee, USA - Soil MetaG P. deltoides SBSDD2 | ecosystem: Environmental > Terrestrial > Soil > Tree plantation...
TGGACTCCATCACGAATACCTGCGGCGGGCGGCGTGAACCGATCGGACGAATAAGTGGAAGGCACAGGAAGGCTGCCGTGACCGAGTACGTGCCGGGCTCCTGAGGTGCCTTCACCGTCCAGATGACCTTGCCTTCTGCGAACTTCTTCGCGGTCAGGTCGGTCTTCTGATCGAAGATGACGGCGCTGTTAATGTTCTTCTTGAGGCCGGCAGCCCGGGTGTCCACCCACTTGGTCTGTTCTTGACCGTCGCCGCCCCAGATCTTCGGCGCTCCCACGATGACCCAGCCATCGCCGTTGAGTGGCCTCGCCTGAAAGCGTAGGTCTGTGTCGACGAGGAAGACGCCGACGACGCCCTGGCCGCCCTTGACGTTGACGCTAATCTGCGCCTCCTGCCCGGGCTTGAGACTCGAGGGAGCGGTGAGCGTGATGGAAGCGTTCTCATCCATCGTCCGCACGTCGGCGAGAAGCTTCTGGCGATCGGCCGGCGACATGTCCTTGTAGGGGCCGATGCCCTCCTCGATGGCCTTGTAATGCTTGTTCTCCTTCAACTGGCTGGTGGCGAACGCCTCCGGCTCGTTGCGGAGTTGCTCGCGGTTGAAGGATGAGTGACAGCCGGCACAGGTCGGCGCCAGATCAGTCACATTCCGGACCGGCCCGCCTACATAGGCGTAAGCGATAGAAGCGATGGAGCCTGTCCACGTGACCACGAGAGCGGCGACGAATCGTCTCATGGGGGCCTCCCCCTCGCGGTGGGTTGTGCGGCACTCGAAAAGAATAAACTGCGCGGGGACGCCGCCAGTCCGAGCGCGTAAGGCCGGCGCGGAAATGCCCGGTAGCCACTGATCGTACCGCAGGCTCGGACTACAGGAAATCGCAGTCGCTGCCGACGCCCCGACCGCGGCGCAGTGCCCAGTCTTTCTCGCCACATGGCGGCATTGGCCGAGCTCGCGCAGGTCAGCGGCGGCCGTTCTTTCCTACCTCTGCGCGCGCGACGCCGCGTTCTCGACCGCCCAGGCCGACGAGGCGGGCATCGCAGAAATCGCTTCAGGGACGGCAAATACACGTTCGAATCCGTCTCGGCGCCACGGCTAAACCTTCAAACGGCAGTGCATGGAACACGTCTGTATGCCGAATCCCGTTTGGGATTCGTACCCGTGTTGCCTCGTGGAGGAGAGCGGAGGCGGAGATGGCGCCCTGCCCCAGACCGCCTCGACGTGGCGTATCGTACGGGCGGAGGATGGGCTCATGCCGGCCAACCTCACGCCCGATTACCTGGCCGCCGAAGCCGCGTTCCGCAAGGCGCGGGACCCTGCGGAGCGCCTGGCGTGCTTGCGGGAGATGCTGCGACTGATCCCCAAGCATAAGGGGACCGACCACCTCCAGGGCGACATCAAGCGGCGCATTAAAGAGCTCTCCGAAGAACTCGAGCGGCCGCGGAAAGGGGGCGCGCGCAGCGGCCCGGCGCTCGTGATCCGGCCGGAGGGTGCGGCACAGGTTGCGCTGATCGGGCCACCGAATACGGGCAAGTCGTCGCTGCACGCACGGCTGACGGGCTCTGGCGCGCATGCCGCGGCATACCCCTTCACGACGCAATATCCCGAGCCGGGGATGATGCCCTATGAGGACATTCACTTCCAGCTCGTGGACCTTCCGGCCGCCTCGCCCGAGCACCCGGTGCCGTGGTTTGCGAGCGCGCTGCAGACGAGTGATGCGGCCCTGCTGGTCGTAGATCTCGGCGATCCCGCCTGCGTCGATCAGGTCGACGCCCTGCACGCCGTCCTTCGCGAGCGGCGTGTGAGTCTCACCGACCGCTGGGAGCGCGGATACGAGTCGAGGGAGGCGGCAGCGGCGGACGAGGAAGATCCATTCGCATTGCGGCTTCCCACGCTGTTCCTGGCGAACAAGGCGGACGGCCTCGCCGACGGCGAGGCCGAGCTGCGGGCGTTCCTGGAGATGACCGGGCTCCGCTATCCCGCGCTCGCCGTCTCGGCCACGACGGGGTACGGCCTCGGACAGATCGGTCGGTGGCTGTTCGGGCATCTCGACATCGCGCGCGTCTACACGAAGGCGCCGGGTCGTCCGCCCGACCGGCACCGTCCGTTCATCTTGCACCGGGGCCAGACCGTCGAAGATGTCGCGCGCCTCGTGCACAAGGACCTCGTGCACTCGCTCAAGTACGCGCGTGTCTGGGGCAAAACGGGCTTCGACGGACAGCACGTCGGGCGCGAGCATCCCGTGACCGACGGCGACGTGGTCGAGCTCCACGTCTGAAACGGCCCCCAAGGGGGGCGGCCAACGTTAGCTATTCAGCGGAGGCGCGCGGACGATCGACTCAAGCCGAGGCCGCGATGCGGCTGGCTGGACTGCCGCAGGGAGTAAGGCCATGAAGCACATGATCGCCACGGTCCTTACGGCCACCGTTCTGCTGCTGCTTGCCGTCGATCCGGTTCACGGTATGGGTCGAACGCGAGGAACGAAAGGGCGCGGAACGCCCGTTGTCATCGCAGCGCAGCAGACGTTCGTTCTTTCGAACCATCAAGCGGTGATCGTCCCCCGACCGTTCCTCTTTCCTCAGCGTGGGTTCTTAATTTCAGCCGGCGTGGCGGTGCCCTCCGGCTTTGTTGCGTTCAGAACCTTCCGCTTCGGCCCGGGGATCGGCGGGAGCGGATTCGTGGGCGCCGATGTGGCGGCTCCGTACTATGCCTATCCCTACCCGGTGGACGCGGCACCGCACCGATCTATCAGCCGGTTCCTGCCTATCAGCCGCCGTCGGTCGCGCCGCCGGTCTTCTGCTACGTCGGTGGGTGCTACCACCTTCAAGGGGATGGCGTCAGCGTCCCATATACTTCGGCCCCCTCCGAGAGTCGTCGTCGAGCAACCGCCAATCTACATCGAGCAGGGGAAACCGTCGACGCTACCCGGGTACTGGTACTACTGCGCAAGCGCGCAGCGATACTATCCGGACGTCGCGACGTGCCCAGAGGCCTGGATCAGGGTGCCGCCGCGGCCGAATTAGCCAGCCGGTGGTCTACGCCATCATCCCCGAGTGACCCGGCCAGCAGGAGGAAACACCATGACGATCGACGCATGCGTTACCAACGAGCTCCCAGTTGTCGACACCGCCGCCCGCGCCCGGGAGATTCGCCATCGACTCACCGGACAGGCCCGACGTCAACGCCTCGACACGGCGCGCCTCGAGTACGGTCCTCTCTATACCCTCGCCGAGATCCAGCGCCAGGTGGCGCGGGCGCTGCCCCAGAAGTTCGGGTTCATCCGCGGCGCGGTCCTCGAGGCGATCGAGAGTTACCAGGGACTCGTTCCCGACGAGGCGCTGCTCAAGTACGACGCCGCCCTCCAGGGCGGCCTGTTCTCGGCGTTCACGGTGGTGACGCCGACGTACTTCAGCCAGCAACAGGTCGATCCGTGGATTGTGGCCCAGGTGGACGGTGCCGAGCTCTACGCTGTCATCGCCCAGTGGAACGACGTGGAGGAGCCGGCGCCATAGGCCGCTCGTTAGGAGCTGCCTGCGCGTCCTGCGCGCCTTTAGCTCCGCGACGCGCCCGCCGCGCGAGGAGCACCCGACGTCGGCTGCCCAAAGTCGGCCCAGTTCATCGCAAGATTTCGCGCGATGAACATTCGGTACTAGTCGGAGGCTGCTGAAGCGAAGACCCCAGTTGAAGTTAGAGGATTGGGAGGCTCGGGATGTGCACTTGCGGCCACTCCGAAAAAGACCACGCGCCGTGTGGGAAATGCCTTGTTGAGAGCTGCGACTGCGAAGTTTTCGAGAGGCAGAGGCCTTGACCGCGGTCGATTCTGACGGCCTCCGAAAGAGCGAGCGCACAAACGCTAGGTCTTCACCGCGCTTACCGTCGCGAGCGAGCGATGAGCGAAGATGGCGCGATACCCCGGATCGCGCACCGCGGCCCTTCATGAGCAACTCACACCGATCCGATGAGCGATGAGCACTTCGCTCGCCGCGTCGCGTGCGGTCACCGAAGTCGGCGGTCGACGTGACGGCCATCCCACCCGTTTGTTTGGGTGCCGTGGTAGGCCCCGGCTTGCCTGTGGCGTGCGGTTGCGGTCGGCGAATGATGGCGCCGAACCCAGGAATCAGGAGATAGGGTGGCCGCGCTCCTGCGCCACAGGTACCGTCAGGCAGACCAGGTGGTCGAATAAGAAACCGAGGATCGCGCCAGAACCTCGAAGGCTGGCTCCTGCACAAGACGGCGACGGCACCGCCCATGCCGAAGCCGGCCCGTCCTCCGCGACGACCGCGACCGCCTCGCCCCGCGCCGCCCAAACCGCGCTGATGACCGTGGCGACCGTGCTGCTGGCGCGCTGATCAAGTGACTGAGTAATGACGCTCACCTGTGCGAGCCCAGATGGGAGATCAGACCAATGTCGATCGTCTCGTGGATAGTGCTCGGCCAATCGCGGGTTTCATCGGCAGTAAGCTGGTCAACAAAACCGGGGAAGGGTTCTTTCTCGACATTGCGTTGGGCATCGTGGGAGCGATAGTCGGCGGCTGGCTGTTCAGTCTGTTCGGCATGCACGGGGTAACCGGGCTAAATTTCTATAGCCTGATCGTTGCCGTAGTCGGAGCTGTCGTGTTCTTAGTGGTCTATCACGCAATCCGCCGACGCGCGGCGTGAAGTTTCTCCTCGCTGAGTGCAAGCCATTGAAGCGAACTAGACACCAGCGGCGCCAACGGCGAGCCGTACCTGTCAAACGGCACGGAGTCGCCTGATGTTCCCTGGGAAGCAGGGAATCTCGCTCTCGGGAATAAAGGTGTGGCTCGCACCGTCAATGAAGACAGTGCTCGCAGCGATCGTTGCCGTGGCATTCGTCGTGGGGACGGGTTCGTTGGGCTTCGCCGCGGAAGAGAAGAAGCCGAACCCGCAACAGGAGCGAATGAAGGCCTGCAACGCTCAGGCTGGAGACAAGAAGGGCGACGAGCGCAAAGCCTTCATGTCGAAATGCTTGAAGGGCGAAGACACCGCGCCGATGACCCAGCAGGAGAAGATGAAGAAGTGCAACGCGGACGCCACCGCGAAGGCACTCAATGGTGACGACCGCAAAGCGTTCATGAGCGACTGCCTTGAGGCGGACAAGAAGAGCTAAGCCGGGGCACCGAACGCGGTGGTCGCGCTCGGGATCCAACTGCGCCGCTCCTCTCCGGTGTCACCACCCTGAGAGCCACGGAGCCAGAGACATTTACTTCCGACATGTCAGCGAGATTTCGGACGGCCGCTGCGCTACCCGCGGGGTCTATGAGGATACCGGTGAACGGATCACGGCCGTGCCTGAAGAGGCAAGGAGGCACGCGTTCGCTCGCGCTGGTGCTTGCTGATGAATGTGATTGAAGCTGGCGAAGGAGGAGATGGCATGAAGCGGGTAATGACGACGTTCATCGGGCTTTCGATGCTCACGGTCACGGTTACCGCGTGCGGCACGATGACCGGGGCGGCAGTCGGTGCGGGCGCCGGCGCTGCTGTTGGAGCGGGTACCGGTTATGGTGCGGGCAAGGGTGCCCTCATCGGGACCGGCGTCGGGGCCGCGGCCGGCGCGATCTACGACATCACGAAGAAGCGATAGAGGAGATCGGTCATGCACAGATCGACAGCGATCGCGACGGCATTTTTTGTGGCGCTTGTCGCCTGCTCGTGGCCCGCGTTTGGGCAAAATAAGCCCGCGTGCCAGCAGGGGCGCGTGGTGACGCCGCAGAAGGTCGAGGGAGAAGTGGTCAAGGTCGATGCGGCACGGAACAAGCTGAGCGTCCGCGAGGCGGATGGCAAGGTGCACGAGTTCGACGCTTCGACGGAGACGCTCCAGGAGTTCAAGGTCGGCGACCGCATCGAGGCGAATCTGCGCGAGGCCCCGAAGTGTCCCTAGCGCTCAGCGCATGTTCCTCGGCTGCCCAAGCGAATACCGCTCAGACGGCGGGCGAGCCAAAGCTCTGAAGGGAAATGATAAAGAGAAACGAAACGCCCTAAACGGATTGCTCTTTGCTGACCTCTGAGTTGGCGATGAGCGCCCCCTCACGGATAGCACCTAGGAGAGTCTGGAATGCGCCGATCGGTTGCGGTCCCTGTGTTGATGGTCGTGATGGCGCTTGGAGCGGGATGCCGATCGATGACCGGCGAATCCTTAGGACAGAACATCGACGATGCGACGATCACGACGGAAGTAAAGGCAAAGCTCACCGGCGAGAGGGCGTCGAACCTGACGCGCGTCAGCGTCGCCACCGCCAACGGCAATGTGTCGTTGACAGGCATCGTCCCGACAGCGACGGATCGAACTCGCGCCGAGGAAATCGCTCGCGGCGTAAAAGGCGTGCAGGGAGTGGCCAACAATCTCCAGATCGAGAAGCCGTAGAAGGCAGACGCCTCAAGCAGGGCGATCAAGCTGAAGGACACCGAGTACGAAATCGTCACGCAACATCGGCGATGACAGTAGAAGTCAATTGCTAGACGTTCATGCATGAGATGGCTCTCAATGAAGTGATCGGGGAGCGATGCCGCAAGGGCTGAACGGGCTCCGGGTGGTGAGCTTCGAAAGCCGCCGCTCGGTCGAGATGGCCGAGTTGATCCAGAACTACGGCGGTGAGCCGCTTCAAGCGCCAGCGATGCGCGAGGTCGCCTTGGCCGACCAGCACGAAGCGCTCACCTTTGGCGAGGCACTCCTCGCCGGCCACTACGACATTCTGATCCTCCTAACCGGGGTCGGCACCCGGATGCTGATTAGCGCGCTTTCCACGCGCTGGCCGCGGGACGAAGTGGTGGCCGCGCTGGGTCGCCTCACCCTCGTGTGCCGCGGGCCGAAGCCGATCGCGGCGCTCAAGGAAGTCGCGCTCGTGCCGACGCTCACGGTCCCCGAGCCGAACACGTGGCGCGACCTGCTCGCAGAGTTGGACCGGAAGCTGCCCATAGCGGCAAAGCGGGTGGCCGTCCAGGAGTATGGAGTGCGTAATGCGGAGCTTCTGGCCGGGCTCAGGCAACGAGGCGCTGAGCTCACCACGGTTCCCGTGTACGGCTGGGCGCTGCCGGACGATACGGCGCCGCTCCGGGCGGCAATCACGCGAGTCGTGTCGCACGAGGTGGACGTCGCGCTGTTCACTAGTGCGACGCAGGTGGAGAATGTGTTTCGCGTCGCGGACGAGATGGGGATGGCGGACGCGCTCCAAGAGGCCTTGCGACGCAGCATGCTCGTGGCCTCAATCGGTCCGATCACGACCGCAGCCCTTCAAGAGCACAGCGTTGAGCCCGACCTGCACCCGGAGCATCCGAAGATGGGACGCCTGGTGGCGGATGTCGCTCGACATGCGGTCACCCTGCTGGAGCGGAAGCGCCGCGAGTAGGTGTTCACGATTGTGAAGCGCAGGGACACTCAACTCGGCTGGTCATCAAGACGATCGCTCGCACCACGGCCTGACGATTCCGCCTCGCTGCTGCTACGGGACGGATTAGGTAGTTGAGCCATCGAGAGGCACGCCGCCACCGCCGATGAACACCCACCAGAGTGGGGCGAAGAGGACCAGATCCAGTGCATTGCCACCCTCGTCTTGTACGCCTTGACAACTTCGATGAGGAGAAGCACAGTCTTCCCACCTTACATCTCCTGAAGTCGACCCCTTAGGGCGAGGCAGTTCAATGCCCTTGGATCGGGTCCCTGGAGAGTCCTTCGAGGTCCCCGTTGACCACTCGGATGGCCGGCGCGGACGCTCGTGCCCGCATAGCCCCCCAACCCCAACTCCTGCGCGCGTCGTCGACGACAAGGGCCTGGCTTCACAACGGGAGGGACACCATGGGAGCGTATTGTTTTCTAGGACTGCTGCCGTCTCACCCCGCTCGCGTCGGCGAGTTCATGAAGGTCTACTGGTCCAACTACCACGGGGCTGTCGTCATCGGCGATAGGCGGGAGATCGCCTGCATCCCCCACACCGGATGTCGGTTGGAGATCGTGGCGACACCGCACGTCTCCCACCGCAAGGTCAACCTTCTCTTGCCCGGACAGGTCATCCGGTACAAGCGTTCGTTCTTCCTCGGTGATCGGTTCGAGCTGCCGGGTGGCACTAAGGTGAGCCTCAGGCATCTCGTTGGGTTCAAACTGCAGCTTGCGCCAAGCCTGGCCCCTCCGCCGGTGGAGGATGTTGTCGTCCGGGGGCGGCGGCTGAGCGAATCATCCCGGCGCTCCTGATGACGAGCATCAATGTCGGGGATCTCGTCGAACTCCGTGACGGGGCGGGGTGGCGCGGGAGCGTGTTGGACGTGGTGGGCGGCAGGCCGCCTTGCCTCCTGGTCTATTGGTACACGCCGCCGAAGTGGTACACGCCGCCGAAGCTCTGCATCAATCCGGTCCTCGGAACGAGGAATGCCTCGCGGTAGCCGTGAGGGAGGAAAGGACGGTTGAGAGCGCAAGGCGCGCTGCCTGGGGATAACGATGAATCACAAGGTATGTGTCTGCGGCCATGCAGCCGACGATCATTTGGGGCTCGGATTCTGTGAAATCGAGGGCTGCAAGTGCGAAAGCTATCGACCGAGCGACGACGAGGGCGAGCCGGTCGCATGAGTATCCCCGGTACAGGAGGTACCGGGCGGATCAGGTGATCGAAATGAACCGCCGCGCCTTCGTCACTGCTCTGGGAGCGGTGCTCGCCGCGCCGGTCACCGGTGGATGAGCGACCGTGCGCTGGCAAACCCGGGGCCGAGGACGGCGGAAGGTTCCTGGTCGTCGTGGCCTTCCTCATTGAGCGCGGTGGCCACGTGCTCCTCCTGAAACGAAGCCACGACAAGGATCACGCTCCCGGTGAATGGGACTTCGGCAGCGGCCGCGTGAGGCAGGGTGAGTCGGCCGTCGACGCGGTATATCGAGAAGCCAAAGAGGAGACTGGCCTCGAGGTCGAGGTCGTAGGGCCGCTCGACACATTCCATGTCTATCGCGGGCACATCCGAACTGAAGCGATTGGCATCACATTCCACTGTCGAGCGCGAGGCGGTGAAGTGAGGCTATCGTCTGAACACGAGGAAGCGTCGTGGGTTCCGATTGCGCGGTTACCTGACGTGGAGTGTGCCGATTGGATGCGACGGGCTTTAGCGGCCTTCCTCGTACGCCGTCGCAGCATGGCCGGCTGTTGAGACGCGGATAGAGATGGATTTATCGAACCCGATGACCGCGAAACCGTTGGGCCTTACGATGCCACCGTCACTGCTGCTGCGGGCGGATCAGATGATCGAGTGACCGATCGCGAACTCGAGCAACTCCTCCTCCATGCACACGCGGCAGTTGCCCAGAACGAGCGGGCCTCATGGCAGAGGATCAGCGTAAGGTCTGGCTCATTGCGGAATTCCTTGAGGACTCCTTCGTGGGCTGCTCCGTCTTCTACGATTACGAAGATCGGGAGCGTGTCGCGCGGTCGTATCGAATTGTCGGCTACAACACAGGTAAGCTCTTGCACCACGTCTTCGTCTCGCGTGCGTTCTTAGACGATCACGCCGAGGCTGAGATCGTGCCGGCCCTGCAGGACCTCGCCTTGGTCGGTTGTCTCCGAATTGCCGGGACCCGCCGTGTGACTGTCAAAAGCCAGATGATAGAGATCGAGGTCGGCGCATGATCGTCGAGCCGACCTACCGGGGCTACCGAATTGAGGTCAACGCCATTCCGGTCGACGGGCAGCACCCCGCGTAGAATCGGGTTCGTGACTCCCCGGTACACGCCGATGGCCGCCACGCTCGTCCGGGAGCCCTTCCACCGCGCCGGTTGGATTTACGAGGAGAAGGTCGATGGGTGGAGGATGCTCGCGTACAAGGACGGCGCGCGCGTCCGTCTCGTGAGCCGCAATGGCGCGGCCGCGGTGAGGCTACGGACGGCCGCTCGAGTCGCCCTATCCGTAGCCGTCCTCGCGCTCTTCGCCGGATGCGCGGGCATCGCGCGGCCCGACGTTGGCGCGTCAGGACAAGAGGTCTGGGTAGCGTTCGCTGACTTCCGGGGCACCCGCTCTGCCCCGTGGCCAACCGTGCCGGCGGACGGCAGCGACAACACGAGTCCGTGCGCCCCCGTGGGTGACCCCGAACCCGATTCCCGCGGCCCTTATAAGGGCGGCGTCAACACCGGCAGCTTCAACGTCGGCGGCAATCTGCCGCGTTGCATGATCAGCTATGGCGCGCTGCTGCCGCAGGAAGAGCACATTCTCGTCTATGCGCCGGGACGGGAGCAGTGCGAGCGCATCCGCCGCACCGTGAACGGCCCGCCCGGTAGTGTCGTATCGGCCGCGTGTCGGCTGTTGCGCTTTCAATCGGGGTCGGCGGCGCAGCCGCAGGTTTGGGTCGTCGCGAACGACCAAGGCTGGGGATGGGGCGTCGCCGACGTCCAGTTTTGCCGACTCTGGCAACGAGAGGTGTCAACGTTAGACCCCACGATGAAGTGGTCCGTTTGCCGACCGGTCATCTTCCGGCTAGAGGAAGGGGGCTAAAGGTGACTCGCTGTACCGACCGAATTGGCGACGAGCGGTCGACGCGACGAATCGGCGTGGCCACGCGGTGACCGAGCGGCTGCTGCTGGACCTCGACGCCTTCTTCCTCGAACACACCGGTGTGGTGACCTCAACGGCGGTATGGACGACGACCGCGTGTGGATGGCGTGCGGCGCGTGTGGCGCGCGGATCGAGCGGCCGGTCGAAACGTCGTGATGCCCGAGGCCGGCAACGTGCGCCGGAACAGACAGGGCTACTGGCTGCACCTGTCGAAGTAGACGCTGACACGTGCAGGGCGACGTTTCTCGCGGGACGCGATGACCGCGCGGCTGCCGGGTGCGGTGCGGCGCCATCCATAGTTGGCTAACGCCGCGTCACCGTCGCAGGAGGTGCGTCTCGACCCGGACACGCCGGTCAGGCTGAAGCGCGTGAGTGACGTCGAGAAAGCCGCCTGGCCGGTCGTCTTCGACGCGACGCCGCTCACCGTCTTCGCGCTGCGTCCCGGCGATTTCGTCACCGTGACGCAGCGGTGGGACTGGGCGAGCGGCGTCGCCGCCGTCATCGACGTGATTCCGCCGACAGACTAGCGCGCGCTAGGCCGCGATGGCCTCGTGCATCATCAAGCGGTCTTCGATCTGTACGTCCGGACGGAGCCGCGCGGCCTCCTCGCGCGCGACACGCAGGACCGCGTCATGCGTCGGGAGGTCGGGCGCCTCGCCGCTGATCTCGATGATGGCCGGGCCGCCGCCCCAGGTCGGCACGCGCGCCGTCGGCGTCAGCACAAGGCCGGCCAGCCGCGCATCGCGCATCAGCGCGTCAGAGACCTGCGCCTGTAGGTGCACGGCCTCCGCGTCACGCTTGCGCTTTCGATCGTAGAGCCTCACCGCGACGCCGACGATCACGAGCAGTGCGAGGATGACCAGAAATCCCATCGCCGCCGAGCCGCCGCTCGACGTCGCGCCCGCCCCCGGCGCCAGCCCCGTGGTTGGCGGCGTGGCGGAAGTCTGCGCCCAGGCAATGCCGAATGTCATCACGGTGCACCCCCTTCGAAGGATGCGTTGCCCGAGCAACCGATGTGCCACCGACTCGCGCGGCTCCTGGGCGCAACGCCCACGCCAGCGATGCCGGCCAGCGGCGGTACGATAGACCCATGCGGAAGGAGGCCGGGCAACCACCGCCCGCCTCCTCTCCTGTCGCGCCCTGCAGCCTCGCCCTGACGCGCTTGACGTCGAAAGCGGTGAGGTCGAGAAACTCGAGACAACCGTCGTGACCGACTCGCGCGCCCGCCTCCTCCGCGCCGCCGTCGGCTTCGCGCTCGTGCAGGCCGCCGAGCCCGAGCTGGTTCTGCTCCACCGCTGGCTCGACAACTGGCGCGGCGTCGGTGACGTGGTCGCGGGGATGAAACGCGCGCGCCGAAGGCGAAGTGACTCCGCGATGACGCTCGACGGATTAATTCACTTGGGTGAATTCACACGACCCCGAAAGAGTCTGCTGCGATGCCAAGCGGAGAGCGTCGTTCCGTAATTCTGCGGCCTGCTCCGCTATTCGGAGGGCGCGCCTCTTTAAATTTTCGCAATGCTCGATGAAGTCTCGATCTGCCTTGAAGTCGTGATAGGCACGCTCCATCTCGACGAACCGCTTCCTTTGACCGCGATCGCTTCTCCACGAAGCGCGAGGCGTTGAAAAGTTTATCCTTCCGTCGGACGATTCCTGTAACACCATTACTTCGCGGCTGAGAACACACCGCATCACAACGGAAACAGCAACGTTTTCACGATCACCCAAATCCGTTACCGACGTGGGCATCTTTTGTAGTACCGATAGGGCAGTCGTAGAGAATTCTCTCGCGTGTTCTTCCATCTCACGAACTAAATCAGCTTTCTTCGTCGCGTATTCGCGATAATGATTCGCCAGATCCGGATCGAGTACCTCGTGCGAGACAAACGTAACCCTTATCGCGTCCTTTAGCTCAGCGTCAGTCATATACACGCTGATGACCGTTCCACTTGAACGCATGCCTTCCGCAATCCGCTTCAGTTTGTCGGCATCCTGGCGTAGGACACCCTGAAGTTCCATCAGGTGACGTGCGTCCCCCTGCTGCTGGTCGCGTCGATTGAGATTCACATTTATGTCTCGGCCCGCTTGCATCGCACCGGGCGAGTTCGTAATGGTCTGACTTGGCTGCGGTGTCGTGGCAGCGGTTTTCACGTCTTGAGAGGCGCCGGTCAGCTTTACCGCGCCGGGTCGGTACATGACGACGTACCAGACAACGGCGCCAAGTAGGAGCCAAGCCACAGCGAACGCGGTCGAACCGAACAAGGGCGACCACGCATAGAGATCAGGCAAGAAAGCCTTGAACGCGTCTATCAGGTCGCGCATTTCATTTCTGCCCTACCTTGGCGGCTCTCGGCCGCGGCGACAGTCTAGGCGATAGATTTCTGGCATGTCCAGCAAGCGACTAGAAAGGGACACTAGGATCGCGGCGCCCCCAATCAGCGGGGCGGTTGTCCGCATTTTGTCCGTGTACTTACCGCGAATCAGCCTGAATCAGCGCAAGTCGACGGCGCCGCGTGGCGAGATATTTCGCGCGGTTTGTCGCGCGTAGTGGCGGTGAGTCGCGCTCTGAATTGCTCTCATAA
>Ga0075418_10006584_pt1 | contig 13107 bp, 9 predicted proteins | sample SoiMetdeltSBSDD2_FD_81776 | JGI IMG/M metagenome (GOLD analysis project Ga0075418, IMG submission 81776) | Bulk soil microbial communities from a Populus tree surrounding site in Tennessee, USA - Soil MetaG P. deltoides SBSDD2 | ecosystem: Environmental > Terrestrial > Soil > Tree plantation...
ATCGGCACGCCGATCGGCACGCCGACGAACCTGATCTTCTTCGGCGCCGCGCACGAGCTCTTCCCCAACGCGAAGACGATCACCTTCGCGGAGTGGATGATCTTCGGCGTCGCCTATCTGCTGCTGCTCGTGCCGGTGTGCTGGCTGATCGTGGTGATGACCGCGCGCGTTCCGAAGGCCGCCGCGATTCCGCTCGAGCGCCTCGGCATCGAGCGTCCCGGTCCGATGTCGCGCGCGGAAAAAACGACGCTCGTGCTCTGTGCGGCCACTGCGCTGCTCTGGATTCTCCGCGCCGACATCTCCCTCGGCCCGACGCTGAAGATCCCCGGCTGGTCGAGTCTCTTTCCCGCCGCGAAGAGCATCAACGACGCGACGGTGGCGATGGTCATGGCCATGCTCGCGTTTCTTCTGCCGGCGGGTGAAGGAAAACGATTGCTGCCCTGGGATGAATTCAAGCGCATTCCGTGGGACGTGCTGATTCTCTTCGGCGGCGGCTTCGCGCTCGCGGATGCACTCGAGTCGAGCGGCTTCTCGAAGTGGGCGGGCGCGCGGCTCTCGTTCGTCGGCAACTGGCCGCCGATCCTGATGATCGCCGCGGTCTGCATCGTCGTGACGCTGCTGTCCGAAGTGGCATCGAACGTGGCCACGGCCACGGCGATGATGCCGATCGCGGCCGCGCTCGCGACCTCGATCGGCGTGCATCCCTACTTCCTGATGCTGCCCGCGGTGCTCGCGGCGTCGTCGGGATTCATGCTCCCGGTCGCTACCGCGCCTAACACGATCGTCTACGCCACGAACTTCATTCACGTGAAAGCGATGGCGCGCAGCGGGGTGCTGCTCGACATCGCGGCGGCGATCGTGATCACCGTGCTGCTGTTTCTCGTGGTGCCGTGGGCAACGGGGATCGATTTGATGCGGCCACAATAGTTGTCATCCCGAGCGTGAGCGAGGGACCTGGGCCGGGTGGGAGGCGCGAGACGTGCGCCGCCCATCCGCCCAGGTCCCTCGCTACGCTTCGGGATGACAAATTGGGCTCTTATTGATCGCGAGTGCGCGTCAGTATCGAGCCCGCCGTGACGGTCACGCTCGACTGGACGGTTGCACTGTTGCCGAAGTCGTCGGCGCAGTTGATGTAGATCTCGTAGCGCCGATCTTCGCGGCCGTTGGTCTCCGCGCGGAGCTGCAGTTCGAGATCGTTGTCGACGCTCCAGTCGTCGTCGATGTCTTCGCTGGCTCTGACGTCGGCGACGTAGCAGCGCGGCATGCGATCGACGGCGTCGAACGCTTTCACTTCGATCTTGATCGGCACCATCTCGCCGTTCGCCTTCTCGATGCGCTCCGGCGAGACCGAGAAGCCGTCGATGACCGGCGGAATCGTGTCGGCGACGGTGATCACCGTCGTTCCTTTGCCGACGTTGCCCGAGCGATCGGTCGCCGTGCAATCGACGTGCGTTTCACCGAGCGCAAACGCGGACCCCGACTCCGGCTTGCAATAGACATCGGCCTTGCCGTCGACGAGATCCGTCGCGCTGGTCTTGAACCACACCTTGATGTCGTCGCCATCGAGCGACTCCGCGATGGCGCGCTCAAGCGTGAGCGACGGCGGCGTCGTGTCGGCGACTTGCACATCGAACTTCGCCTCGGCGCGTCCGCCGAACTTGTCGGACGCGACGCAGTTGACCGTGGTTAGGCCGAGGGCGAACGTGCTTTCCGATGCCGGATCGCACCTCACTTCGGGATTCGGATCGAGACTTCCCAACGCGCGAACCTCGAACGCCACCAGCGCGCCGTCCGCACTATCGGCCTCGGCGAACACGCCCTTCGGCACATCGAGCTTGAGCGCGCTCGACTTCTCGAGCACTTCCACGACGAATGTGCCTTCCGCGACATTGAGCGACGAATCGCCGGCGACGCAGTTGACGCTCGTCTCGCCGACGGGGAACAGCGATCCCGACTTCGGCGCGCACTCGACTGCGACCGATCCGTCGACGTCGTCGGTCGCGGAGACGTCGAAATTCACATACGAGCCGTGCTCGGACTCCATCGGCACGGCCACGCGCTTCGGCAGCGTCAGGGTCGGACGCGAGCCGTCCAGCACGTACACCGCAATCTCGTCTTCGGTCCTCTCGCCGAAGCTGTTCGTCGCGATGCACGTGATGCGCGACGCGCCGACGGGAAACAGCGATCCCGATTTCGGATCGCAGCTGATGATCGGATTGGGATCGCCCGCGCCATCGGCGCTGACTTCGTACTCGATCACCGCGCCGGTGCGCCCCGTCGCCAGCACGACGAGTTTTTCGGGAAGGATCAATGTTAGGCGGGGCTTGATGATGTCGCCGGTGACGGTGAAGGTCGCAGGACCGGCGTCGCCGCCGTTGCCGCCATGCACCACCAGCGAATAGGTGCCGGGCGTGCTGATCACTTCGAGCGGAACCCACGCGACGACGCCGCTCGGCGTCACCGCATTGATGTCGATCGTGAAGTTGCCGGCCGGTCCGCTGAACGTGACCGCACCGCCGAGGCCGGTTCCGTTGATGTTGATGAAATGCTCTCCGCTGTTTGCACGAAACGAAGAGGGATCGAGAGAGCTAATCCCGGCCATGGCCGAAACGGACATGCACAAGATTAGAGTGAGCAGGGCCTTACGCATCGAGAACTCCCACTGCAGACGTGACGTCTGCTTGTTGAACATCGATCGGATCTGAATTCGAGGCGGCGGCAGTGTGGATGCAGTTGCTGAAAGAATTTGTGAGCCAACTCACGAAGGCCGGAGAGACGTACCGACGTGAGCTGGCTCACACACCGCTGCATCACATTGCACAGCATAGGTTTGGGATCGCGAGAAGTCCTGAAGGACGGATGAAGGAGTGCTGAAACTTTCGTGAGCGCTACTCGCTCAGCAGCTCCTGCAACTCGTCGCGGGTGAATTGCTTGACGAGAGAGGGATCGTCGGTACGGATCAGATCGCCTGCAAGCGCACCCTTCCGCGCGATGAGCTCGTCGATCTTTTCTTCGATCGTCGCGCGCGTGATGAGCTTGAGCACCTGCACGCCTTTGTTTTGTCCGAGGCGATGCACGCGATCGGTGGCCTGATCCTCGCGGGCCTGATTCCACCAGCGATCGTAGTGAATGACGACCGACGCGGGAGTGAGATCGATGCCCAGTCCGCCGGCGCGAAGACTCGCGGTGAAGACGCGGCAATGCGGATCGTCGCGGAAGCGCGCGATCTCGCCGCCGCGCTCGCGCGTCGCGCCTTTGATCGACGCGTAGCCGATGTCGTTCTTGAACAGATGCGATTCGATGAGCGACAGCATCGAGAGGTACTGACTGAACACAACGACCTTCATGCCGCTGGTCATGCACTCGTCGAGCAGATCGGTGAACATCTCCCACTTGCCCGACGGGACATCGGCGCCGAAGCCTCCGCCGGCGGAAGCCGGATGATTGCAAATCTGCTTGAGGTAATTCAGCGCCGCGAAGATGTGCACGTACGACACCGTCGCGCCCGCGTGCAATTGCGCGCGCAGCGGCTTCGCGCGCGCTTCGATCACGCGGCGATACAACGTGCGCTGCTCCGGCGTGAGCTCGCAGTAGCGCTTGTCGACGATCTTCGGAGGAAGCTCGGTGAGCACCTGCGCTTTCGTGCGCCGCAACACGAACGGCCTAACAAGCCGCTGCAGCATCGCGCGATCATCAACATGTTTCGGCAGATATCCGGGCACGACGAAGTCGAGCAGCGCCTTGAGCTCGCCCTCGTGATTCTCGATCGGCGTGCCGGTCAGGCCGATGGCGATGCGCTTCTCGATCGCGCGCAGCGCGTGATGCGTCGCGGTGTCGGCGTTCTTGATCGTTTGCATCTCGTCGAGCACGACGAGGTCGAAGCGTTTGCCGCGATACTGCTCGATGCGCGTGCGCACGAGACCGTACGACGTGAGCGTGACCGGCACGCCGGGCAGATAGCGCGCGAGCTTGTCGCGCCAATGATCGATGAGCGAGGTGGGGCAGACGATCAGCACGGACGCCGCGGGATTCGCATGCGTGACGGCGCGCACGAGGGCCATGGCCTGATGCGTCTTGCCGAGGCCCATGTCGTCGCAGAGAAGGCCCCCGAATCCGTTCTGCTGGAGAAGCCACAGCCACTGATAGCCGGTCTGCTGATAGCCGTAGAGATCGATCCCGAGTGCGGCGGCCGCCGGCGCCTCGGAGTCGGTCTGAATCTCGTCGAACAAACGGAAGATGCGCTCGCACGACGGATCTCCTCGGAACACCGCATGGCCGCGCAGCGATCCGCGAATGCGCAGCAGCTCGAGCTTCGTGACGAGCACGCGTCCGTGCGGACCTAACGTCGCGTCGTCGAGCCACGCGAACTGCGGATCGGTGACGTCGATCCAGAGCGTGCCGCGAATCAACGCGCGGATGCCTTCGCGACGCGCGCGCGCGATCTCCGCGGCACCGATCGTTTCCTCGCCGGCGGCGAAGGTGATGTCGATCTCGAGGAGATCTTTGGATGCATTGGAAGAAAACTCGAAGATCACGTCGCCGTCGAGGCGCATGGCCGTCGCGTTGCGGATCGCTTCCGGTGCGAGCGTGGCGGGCATCTGCGCGAGCTCGCGTTTGTGCCGTTCGACGAACGCGAACACGTCATCCTCGGCGATAATCGTCTCGCGATCGTATGGAAGGCCCGCGCTCGGACGCGCTTCGAACAGCACCGCCTGCTCGCGATCGACCTGCTCCACGAACATCGGCGAGGACGGCGCGGCGGACGCGAAGCGATTGCCGGTGAGGAAAAACTTCCCGAACTTCGGCAGCGCGGAGCGATCCAGGACCGCGCCGCCGCCGCCCAGAAGAACGGGCGTGAACCTGAGTGCACGCCCACGCGTAATCTCGATGCGCAGCGACGGCGCAAGGGATTCGGGTGCAATCTCGAATCCACTGCGCGACACGATGTGCGGCGCGGCGGTGATGACGTGCTCGACCGCGGAGTCGGGCAGCGTGATGCGATGCTCTCCGCTCTCGAGCGCGAACGCGCCGTCGCGAATTTCGAGACGCGCATCGGCGCCGCGGAGAAACATCTCCTTGCTCCATCGATACCAAGCAGAGCTCTCGAACAGCAGACGCGACGATCCGGATCCGCGCTTGAGCAGCTCCTGTTCTTGTGCAGTGAGTGCGTAGCAGCGCAGCATCTGTTCGCGCGGATCGCCGAACGGCGCGGAGATCTCGCGCGCATCGCTGAACGACGCGAACGCGATCGCGCGCCACACGCTCTGCTCGTAGCGCTCCGACGGCATGCCTCCGTCCTCCAGCGCCATCTGCGCGAGCATCACGCCGATGTGGCGGCAGAGATCGTGGAGCCGCATGACCGGCGTGCACGTGCAACGCGACGAGACCACGCGCGCCGGCTCGAGCACGACCACCGGCGCATACGTGCGGCGCTCGTTCTCGGTGATGTCGGCCGTGTACGCACCGCGAAAAAACAGCGGATCCTTGACGCGGAACTGCGAAGCGTGAGTCTCGATGGTCTTGAGCGTCGAGTGGGAGAACGCGGAACGGTAGCGATCGGGGACGGGCATCGAAGGACGCGGCGGATTGTAAGGCAGAAGGATGAAGGCAGAAGGCAGAAAGGGAGATCCTGACCGTTGATCAGGACTGCGCGATCTCCGCAATGGCGGAGATCGCGCGATCCAGATGTTCGCGGGTGTGCGCCGCGCTGATCTGGCAGCGAAGGCGCGCCTGCCCCTGCGGGACGACCGGAAATCCGAAACCGGAGACATACACGCCGCGCTTCAATAGCTCTTTCGACATGGCGATCGCTTTCGCGGTGTCGCCGATGAGAATCGGCACGATCGGGTGAATCCCCTCGCGCACGCGCACGCCTTTCTGCGTGAGCTGCTCGCGGAAGTAGCGCGTGTTCTCGCGCAGGCGATCGACGAAGCTTGTGTCTTTCTGTACGAGGTCGATGGCGGCGAGCGATCCCATCACAACCGCGGGCGGCAGCGTGTTCGAGAAAAGGTAGGGACGCGATTTCTGGCGGAGGTAGTCGATCAGCACTTTCGGTCCGGTCGTGAATCCGCCGTGCGATCCGCCTAACGCCTTGCCGAGGGTCGACGTGTACGCGTCGATCTTCCCGAAGACGCCCAGTTCCTCGGGAGTTCCGCGTCCGGTCCGGCCTAACACACCCGTACCGTGCGAGTCGTCGACGACGAGGAACGCGCCATGCTCGCGCGTGAGATCGATCATCTCCGGCAGCGGCGCGAGCGAGCCCTCCATCGAGAACACGCCGTCCGTCATCACCACCTTGTTGCGCGCGTCTTTCGTCGCCTCCAGCGCGCGACGGAGATCGCTCATGTCGCGATTCCTGAAGCGTTCCTTGCGCGCCTTCGCCAGACGGATGCCGTCGATGATCGACGCGTGATTCAGCTCGTCGGAAATGATCGCGTCGGATTCCGTCGCGATGGTCTGGAAGAGTCCCTCGTTCGCATTCCAACACGAGCCGTACAGGATCGTGTCCTCCGTGCCCAGCCACTCGGCGATCTTCTCCTCGAGCTGGCGATGAATCGTCTGCGTCCCGCAAATGAACCGCACCGACGCCAGCCCGTATCCATAATCCCGCTCCGCCTTCTCCGCCGCCTCCACGATCGCCGGATGATCCGCCAGACCGAGGTAATTGTTGGAGGTGAGCATGACAACCTCGCCCATCCCCTCGATCTCCACCACCGCCCCCTGCGGCCCCTTCAAGAAAAGCTCGCGCTTGAGGGTGCCGGCGGAGGACATCTGCTCGAGTTCTTCAGAGAGGGTGGTGAGGAGGCTCATGGGGCGGGATGATATAGGACGTATAGGACTTTCTAGGACCGATAGGACAGGCGTGCGCGGGTCATGCGTTCGCGGATGCCGCCCTTCTGAAGGAAGTCTTGCTCGAGACGGCGAAGTTGACGGTCGAGCAGGAATGTCGCCTGGTGGATGAGGCAGAGTGCGATGTTGGCGACGACTTCAGCGGAGCGTGTTTCGCAGAACGCGCGATAGGTTTCGAACGACTCATCGTGCGATCGGCCGAGGTTGCGAATGTATCGCGCTTCGCGCGAACTTTTCGGCCAAAGGCGCAGATCGCGCACACGGAGATAGTCTTCGTAGTCGAGGCGCAGTTCTTCGATGCTTGCTCGAGCAACGTTCGTCAGCTTGATTTCGGTTTCGGTTGAAGTGCCTGACGCCTGGCTTCCTTCCGCGATGTTCTGCTTGCACGACCGCGCCGCTTGAATCATCTGATCGATTGTGCGATCCCGCTTCTCCAGGAACCGCCCACAGAACCGCACAGTGATGTCATAAACAACTTCGGCCTTACGATAAGAGAGCAGCTTTCGGTACTGCCCATGCGTCGGAATGAACCCCTTCATTCCCCGAGGGTACCTCGGAACCCGCCATCTACGCGTCGTAGAACGTCCTACAGCGTCCTACACCGTCCTACTCATTGTCGTACTTCAAATCCCGTCGATAACACCGCTGCGCTTCCATATCGAACACCACGCACGAGTCGATCGGCCGCGAGTAGACGTGCATGCTGACGGCGCCTTCGTTCCAGTCGGCGAGGTTGCGGATGCGGTGGATGGTTTGGGTTTTGTCGACGGTGTTGAGGGGTCCGCCGGGAATGGCGAGCTCGTTGCCGAGGTGCTGCATCTCGATGCGGGTGGCGCCGGCGAGACAGTCCATGCCGACCACTTGCTGGTTCTCGGGGCGGTTGCAGTCGATCTTTTTGTAGTTCTCGACCAACAGCTTGCCTTCGATCATGGTCATCCAGCCGAGTTGTCCGTTGTGTGTGTGCAGCGGAGTGACCGCGCCGACCGGCCAGCAGATCAGCATCACTTCCATCATGTCGTTGCGAAAGATCTTGTTGCGCGTGTGGCGGTCGGGCAGCCACTGCTTGTACCGCTCGAGCTCCTCCGCGCGAATCTCGTAGGCGACTAGGTAGTCGTAGATCTTCTGCTTGGTGATCAGCCCTTCGGAAAGCTGGCGAATGCCATCGACGAACTGCTCCGCGGAAACCGGCGCCGGCGAGTAAATCTGCTGCGGCACTGCGGTGAGATTCGTGTCCATCGTGTGCCCTCCGAGGTTCGGGGAAATATAACACTGTGCTAGTCTCGCGCCGGTTCCGACATGAGAGAAACGAACGTCGCAGTCATAGGTTCTCAGTGGGGAGATGAAGGCAAAGGAAAGATCGTCGATCTCCTTTGCGAGGAGTTCGATGTCGTGGCCCGATACCAGGGCGGCCACAACGCCGGACACACCGTGAAGTTCGAGGACAAGCACTTCGCGCTGCGGCTCATCCCGTCCGGCATCATTCATCCGAACAAGCTCTGCCTTCTCGGCAACGGCATGGTCATCGACCCCGAAGCCCTGCTCGCGGAGATCGACAGCCTCCGCGCGGCCGGCGTGACGATCGAGCAGAACCTGCTCATCAGCGACGCCGCGCATTGCATTCTCCCCTATCACCGCGCGCTCGATCTCGCGCGCGAGGAATCGGCCGGCGTCGCCAAGATCGGCACGACCGGTCGGGGCATCGGTCCGGCGTACGAATCGAAGGCCGGACGCTACGGCATTCGCGTCGCCGATCTCATCGATCCGGCGGTGCTGCGTCAGAAAATCGAGTTCACCTGTGCCGAGCGCAACGCGGTGCTGAAGGATGTCTACGGCAAGGACACGTTCGATCCGCACAAGCTCTACGACGACTATCTCCGCTTCGGCGAGATCCTCGGCGCGCGCATCACGAACGGCACCGTGTGGATCAATCAGCAGATCCGCGCCGGAAAGCGCGTGATGTTCGAAGGCGCGCAGGGAACGATGCTCGACATCGATCACGGCACGTATCCGTTCGTCACGTCCTCGAACACCGTCGTCGGCGGCGTGTGCACGGGACTGGGCGTCGCGCCGAAGCACATCCACAAAGTCATCGGCGTCGCGAAGGCGTACACGACGCGCGTCGGCGGCGGCGCGTTCCCCACCGAGCTGCATGCCGAACAGGGCGAACATCTGCGCAAGCGCGGCAACGAATTCGGCACGGTCACCGGTCGTCCACGCCGCACGGGCTGGCTCGATCTGCCGGTGCTGCGCACTTCGGCGATTCTCAACGGCATCGACGAGATCGCGGTGACGAAGCTCGACGTGCTCGACGAGTTCGACGAGATTCCGGTTTGCACCGCGTACAAAGTGCGCGGCGAAACGTGGAGCACGTTCCCCGCGTTCGCGGTCGCGCACAACGACTACCAACCGGAGTACCGCACATTCAAAGGATGGAAGAGCTCCACAGCCGGCATCACGTCGTTCGATGATCTCCCCCGCGAGGCCAAGGACTACGTCAAGTTCATCGAGGACGAGACGGAGACGAAGGCCTCGATCATCTCGACGGGACCGCGGCGCGAAGAGACCATTCTGCGGGGATGAGGTGAGCTCATGATCACCGGCGCGCACTCGATCCTCTACAGCACCAACGCCGAAGCGGATCGCGCGTTTCTTCGCGATGTGTTGAAGTTGAAGAACGTCGACGTCGGCGGCGGATGGCTGATCTTCGGATTACCGCCGTCCGAGGTCGCGGTGCATCCGTCCAAGGAGAACGACGTCCAGGAGATCTACCTCATCTGCGAGGACGTCGATGCGTTCATCGCGGAGATGAAGACGCACGACATCGCCTGCAGCGACGTACACGAGATGGACTGGGGACGCCTGACGCAGATCACGCTTCCGGGCGGCGGAAAGTTAGGCGTCTATCAGGCGAAGCACGCGCGGCCGTGACTTGGAGTGCGGCGGCCATGCCGCCGCTTTGTCCGAGGGATCCACCGAGAAAGCGGCGGCATGGCCGCCGCACTCCACACTACTGGTTCGTGCCGGTGTCGTCCGGCTGCTCGGGCTCGAGATCGTCGAGCTGGCGGATCAATTCGTGGCGGAGTTGCTCCTTGGTCAGCTTCTCGTCGACCTTGATCATCTGCACCTGCGACCACTTGCCGTTCTCGTAGACGACGTAGCGGAACTTGTCGTCCGGCGTGTAGAGAACGATGCGGCCTTTGCTCACGAACGCCTGCACCGGCGCCATGGTCGCGGCGACGAGACCGGTGCGGCCCGTGCGGCCGCCGACCTTGCCGACCGGACGCCACAGGCGCGCCTCGTTGGCGATGCGGCTCGGGTCGAGCTGAATGCGCGTGACGCCGGTGGAATCGCGATTGCCGTAGACGATCTCGACCCCTTCGCCAGAGCGCGACATCGCCAGTGGCGGATGCAGCGCGGCACCGGTGTCCTCGGGCTGCGGCTTCGCGTCGGACACGGATTTCGCGGTGACGAAGAGATCGTCGAGGTCGGAGACGTCGGTCGACACGTGCAGGCCGCTCTCGAATGCGACGAGCGCGTACTTGGCGATCGTCTCCGCGCCGAGGCTCCACCATGCCAGATGAACGAGCGTCGTGTTGTCGCTGCGGGTCAATGCGGCCTGCAGCCCTGCGCGTGAGTCTCCACTCGCCACCACGATCGCCTCGGACCACTGTCCGTTGTCGTCGAGGCGCGACAGCATGATCTCGTCGGTCGTTTCGGAGACGCGGTTCCAGATCACAAAGAGGGTCTTGGTCTTGTTGTCCCACAGCAGGCGCGCCTGCGACTCCATCGCTTCGTCGTACGTGCCGGGCACGACGACCGTCTCGCGATCTTCACCCGTGCGCCGCGTGAGCTCGAGGACCTTTCCTTTGGCGGTGTCGTCGACCGACCACGCCGTGCTGGTGGAGGTCAAGACGGTCTGCGTGTCCGCGCCGGCCGTGACGGCGAGCAGCAGAAGCGCGAGGGCGAGTGCGTGACGGATCTTCATTGGGCTCAGGCTTTCCAGTTGACGACGGCACACAAATCGACGGCCATCAGCAACTGCTTTACATTCTTGAATTCAGGATAGAAACCGGCGACGACTTCGAAGAACGCATCGGACTCGTCGTAACGCGACAGGCGCAGGCAGATCTCTCCGAGGAGATGATTCGCGTTGCGCACCTGACGTTTGTTGCACGCGAGCTTGAGCGCGCGGCGGCCGTAGCTTTCGGCGATGTCGTAGCGCTCGAGCTCGAGGTAACCGAAGCAGAGGTCGAGACAGATCTCCGCGTGCTGATAGTCATCGGAGTCGAGAAGCGGAAGCACTTCCTCGAGGATCTGCACGCCCTCGGCGACTTTGCCAAAGAGCACTTTCGCGCCGCCGATGTTGCCGAGGATGGACGCGCGCAGCGGAACGATGCCTTCGCGGCTCTCGTCGACCGAGGTGATCACGTTCAGCGCTTCGTCGAGCGCATCGATCGCGGTGTCGAATTGCGAGTCCGCGACGAGGGTGATGCCGAGATGATTGAGCAGCGAGGCCCGCGCGAACGCATCATTGAGCTCGGCGACCGCGCCGCGGGCGATCTCGCCGTAGAAAATCGCGCGGCGGCGATCGTCGTTCTCGACGAAACGGCGCATGAGCACCGTTGCCGCCATGTAGAGATGTCGCTGCGAGCGGCGGCGCATCACGATGCCCGGCAGCATGCTGACCTCGGGACCTTCGCGATCCGCGGCGATCAGCGCTTCCGCCTTGCGGATCGTGATCAGCTCGCGATGCTCTTCGGCCTCGACGACGGCGAGCGCGCGGTCATAGACGTCGAGGGCGTCTTCGACCTCGCCTCTCCACATGTGCTGCAGCCCTGCCTCGCAGAGTTGCAGTGCTTCCCGATCTCTCTCGCTCATCACTTTAGCGCGCATTCTACTCGTTATTTGGGGTGATCCGGGTAGAAGGACGCGGGAACGGGGAGGTTATTACCATCTGGAGTGCGGTAGCGACCGAGCTACCGCTTTCAAACGCCGCGGAGCGAGCGCCCCACCCTTCCAAAGCGGTAGCTGCGCGCTACCGCACTCCAAACTTCAAGATCCCATCGATGGTCGCCTGCGACACGGGGTGATACGTCGGTCGCGCTTTCGCGTAGATCTTCTTCGCGAATTGCACGTCCTCCGGATGCGAGGCCAGTTTTTCGTAGAGCGGTTTGAGGAACTTGCGGCGGCCCTGGGTCGTGAGGAAGCGCTCGATCGCGGGATACGCGGCTTTGTAGCGCGTGTCGATCGATTTCTCGAGCCATGCCGACAGGATTTCGCTATTGCCGCTGTCGCTGAAGTGGAAGCGCGCGTCGAGTTGGGCCATGCGCTCGGGCGTGAGTGCAGGCAGCGATTGAATGAAATGGACGCGCTCGTGCGACGACCATCCATCCGCTTCGAGCGACGACGCATCCGCGCCGCCGGCGAACGCTTTCGCCTGCGCTTCGACCTTCGCGAAGGCTTCCGATCGCGGTTGCGGCGTGTTCGGCGGAAGACCGGGTCCGTGGATCCACGCATCGATGTTCACCTTCTGCACGACGTCGGGGAGTGCGGCGCGGAGATGCTCGACGAAGCGCGTCGTGGTCATCGGCTGGAACTTGAACGTGTCGAAGTACGCGCGCAGGAACTGGTCCCATCGCTCGCGGCCCGCGGTCTCTTCGAGCAGGCGGAGGAAGAGCGCGCCTTTTTCGTAGACCGTCGTCGGCGCTTCATCCGGATCGCGCCCGGCGAGATTCACGTAGAGATTTTGATCGGCGGGCGGCAGCGTCGCCAGCTCCTGCTTCACGTCGGTGACGCCGAGGAGCCAGAGCATCTCGGCGTACTCGCGTCCGTAGAGCTTCTCGACGATGCGATGTTCGAAGTAGGTCGTGAAGCCCTCATTGAGCCAGAAGTCGCTCCAGGTCGCGTTCGTGACCAGATTGCCCGACCACGAATGCGCGAGCTCGTGGGCGATGAGCGATACGAGCGACTTGTCGCCCGCGATGACCGTCGGCGTGAGAAATGTTAGGCGGGGATTCTCCATCCCGCCGTAGGGGAAGCTCGGCGGAAGCACGAGCAGATCGTACCGGCCCCACTGGTACGGACCGTACAGTCCTTCCGCGGCCTGGATCATCTTCGGCGTGTCGCTGAGCTCGCGCGCCGCCGCGTCGAGGACGGATGGCTCCGCGTAAACGCCGCTGCGCGTGTCGAACGGATGGAACTCGAGATCGCCCACCGCGATGGCGAGCAGATACGACGGGATCGGATGCGGCATGCGGA
>Ga0075418_10006591_pt1 | contig 13096 bp, 11 predicted proteins | sample SoiMetdeltSBSDD2_FD_81776 | JGI IMG/M metagenome (GOLD analysis project Ga0075418, IMG submission 81776) | Bulk soil microbial communities from a Populus tree surrounding site in Tennessee, USA - Soil MetaG P. deltoides SBSDD2 | ecosystem: Environmental > Terrestrial > Soil > Tree plantation...
GTGAACCTTGAGGTAGAGCGTGCGCCCATCGCGAGACCAGATCGCATGCGAAGCCAGCGGGGGACCCGTGAAGAGCTGTCGCGCCGGCCCCCGGGAGAGCGACAGCAACATCAACACGCCGGGATCGCCGTCGGCCGGCGCGGAGATGTACGAGATCGATTGCCCGTCGGGCGACCATTGCGGTCGATACGTTCCGGTCGCGAGCACTTCGGGCTCCGACCACTTGCCGTCGGGGGGGGGGCCACGTCGTACGAGCAGCGCGTTGCGTGGTCCGCTTTGATCGTAGAACAGGATTGACCGGCCGTCCGGCGACCACTTGGGGTAGCTCTCCTGGGCCGGCGTGTTCGTGACTTGCTCGATTGGTCCGCCGTCGAGCGCCTTCGTCTCGATGCCGCGCGTCCCCGAGCGGAAGGAGTGAAACACGATCGTCGTGCCGTCGGGCGACAGATCGGGGGCGAATTCGTCGACGGAATCGGAGAGCAGTACCTCTGGTGTCCCGCCGTCGATCGGCATCCGATAGAGGTCGGAGTGGCCTCGCAGATCGGAGTCGTAGAGAATCCAGCGCCCATCAGGACTCACGCGCATCCCTTGAATCACCTGGCTCCCGCGCGTGACGGCCGTTGCATTTGCGGCGGTGAGCGTGACGCCGCCTGGCGGCGGATTCGCCGGAATCGGCGCCGACCAGATGTTGGCCCGTGCCGTGTACACCGTGTACGCGAGCCGTTTTTCGTCACTGGAGATTGAGATCGTCTTCGCGTTGAGCCCGGTGGTAAGGCGCAGTGCCGTGCCGCGCGGCTGTCCCGACGACGAGAGATTCACGACGTAGACGTCGCGAGGACCATCTCGGCTGGACAGGAAGAACAGTCGCCGGCCGTCGCGCGAGAATACGGGGCTCTGATTGTATGCGGTCGGCTCGGCGATCCGCACCGCCTCGCCGCCCTCGACCGGGAACAGGAGAATCCCGCTCGGAGCGAGATTGCCGTACAGCGCCCCGGGCAGCACCGAGATGCTGTTCTGCGAGACGCACGCAATCAAGCGGCCGTTCGGCGCCCAGCTGCACGAGTGCAGATCAGGGCCGGTCGCGATCGTTCGCGCGGCGCCACCTCCAGCCGGCATGGCGGAGAGTGTGTCACCGCGCACGAATGCGATTTCGGTCCCGTCCGGCGACCACATCGCCGATTTGACGATGCCGCTTGGTCCGCGAGCGACCAGCGGCTGCGACGCACCGCCGAGCGCCGGCGCTACGGAAGCGCCGCCACGGGTCAGGTACAGGATTTTCGCGGCGTCGGGCGACCAGCGCGGCTGCGTTTCGACTACCGTGGGATCATCCGACAGCGGAATCGTGCGGCCGCCTGCGGCCCCGACCGGTCGAATGAAAATCCGCATCGCCGTGGCGCTGCCGGCCGCGTAGGCCAGCAGCTTGCCGTCCGGGGAGATCGTCGGCTGAATCTCGAGGCCCGGATCGGCGGTGATCTGCTCGGACCGCCCGACGCTGAACGCGGGCCCGGACGGGCGCAGCATCACTGCCGCGCCGACGGCCGCTAGAACGACGACTCCTGCGACCGCCGCGAACAACAGGACGCGGCTCCGGCGCCGCGGCGGCTCCGCGGCGGGAAATCCCCCCGACGGCGTGTATTGCAGCGCCGACCCAAAGTCGGCGGCGCTCCCGAACCGATCGGCGGGCGTCATTTCGAGCGCCTTCGCCACCGCTGCGTCGATGTTGGGCGGCACGCTGCTGCGCACGGTGCGCACCCGTGTGGGCCGTTCGGTGAGCAGTTTGGCGATCAGCGCCTGCGTGGTGGGCGCCGTGTGCGGTGTGACGCCGGACAGCATCTCGTACAGCACCGCCGCCAGCGAGTACTGATCACTGCGACCGTCGATCTGGCGTTCGCCCGTCGCCTGTTCTGGGCTCATGTATTGCGGCGTCCCGATCGCGAGACCGGTCTGCGTGAGCCGCGTTTCGGCGGCTTCGCTGACGGCGAGCGCGATGCCGAAGTCGGCGACCATCGCTTCGCCTTCGTGAATCAGAATGTTTGCGGGCTTGATGTCGCGATGGATGATGCCCTTCTGATGCGCGTGATGGAGCGCGCTCGCGACTTGCCGCGCGATCGCCACCGCCTCCTCGATACTGAGCTGCCGCTCCCGATCGAGTTTGGCGCGAAGCGATTCGCCGCGCACAAAGGGCTGGACGTACCAGAGGAATTCGTCGGATTCGCCGGAGTCGATCAGGGTCAGGATGTGAGGATGATCGAGCCGGGCGGTAACCTTTACTTCATTGAGAAACCGCACGACGCCGAGGTGTGACGCGATCTCGGGACGCAATACCTTGAGCGCCACCTGACGGTCGTGCTTCAATTCACGCGCGAGATAAACGGTTCCCATCCCCCCGGACCCGATTTCGCGCTCGATTGTGTAGCGATCGGCAAGGGCGGCGGCGAGCTTCTGCTCCATAGGTCGCGAAGCTACGGGCAGGACGAGCGCGCGCCAATACTCCATTCGGACAATTCCACGTGACGCAGGCGCCGGGTCAGTGAGTATTGTTCAGTATGAAGCGTGGCGCGCTCGTGGCACTGGCCTTCGGCCTTGTGGGCTGCGGGGAGAGCTCCGGCCCGGTGTTCGGGAATCCACTTGGCCAACGATTCCAGATCGTGGGGGAGGCGGCCGGCGGCGATACCGCCGGCCGGACGGCCACCTGCGACTTACATCTTGTCATGGAGCTGGGAGATGGCTCACGACCCGCGGCTGGTGCGGTCGAGTATCCCGGCGTCATGGGCGGCGGGGTCTCGCGAACGGTTCTCGAAGCCGATGGCTCCGGATTCGGCTTTTTCGCGGACGTCTACTGGCCTAACGCCGTAGCCCGCCTCAGCACGCGAGACCTGGTGCACTTCGTGCTGGGAGATACAGCGGCTGTCGAAGGAGGTCGCTTCTGGCATGAAATAGCGCAGCTGCGCGGCGTGCGAGATGGTGATCAAGCATCGGGTACCTGGACCTGCGCGCCGTTCGACATTTGGGAAAACGGCTACGTGGATACGCTGCTGGTCGTGCAGGGCACGTGGAGAACGGAGCCCTACTAAGCACGCGCTAGTGGGCTCTGATCATCATCGGCACTACCACTGTCCCCCAGTGCAAACGCAGCACCGCCGAGTCGGCGTCGACCATCGGGAAGTAGTAGGCGAGCGTTTCGACGTGTGGCCCCGTCTCCGGTGTGATCGCCAGCCGCAGGGCGTCTTGGTCCTCGCCGGGATATTGCGTGTGCCAATTGTTCACGCCGCGGCTGAAGATCACGGTCCACGGTTTGGGCGATTCCTGCGGGATGGTCCACAGAGTGTAACGGCCCGCCGCGAGCGCATGCCCGTCGATCGACACATCCTTGCTAAAGGAAAGCGTCGTGGATGAATCGGCGCCGGGATGCCACATCTGGTTCCAGGCAACCACGCCTCCGAACAGGTTTCGGCCACGCGCAACGGGTCGATTGTAGGTGATTGTGATTTCGGTAGCCTGGATGCGCTGGCTCAGGGTAGCGTGCTGACTACGCGGGTACTGGAGCAACATGGCGAGGAGCAGTACGGTCATGTGGCGTGGAGCTTTCTGACGGTCTCGATGGTGTCCGCATCTTCGGGTCTCTTATCATCACGATAGCGGATCACCCGCGCAAACCTCAGCGCGAGGCCGCCGGGATAATGCGGGCTGTCTTGCAAACCGTTACACGCAATCTCGACCACCAGCTCGGGGCGCACGTAAACGACGATGCCCTCGCGGTGGGTCTCCAGTTCCTGCAACCGCGTCGTCTGCCACTCGAGCAGCTCGTCAGTCATTCCCTTGAACGTCTTGCCCAGCATCACGAAACCTCCGTTGGCCGGATCCCGGGCGCCCAAGTGCAGATTGGACAACTTGCCGTGACGGCGCCCGTGGCCCCACTCGGCGCCCAGCACGACGAGATCGAGCGTATTGGCGCGCTTGATCTTGAACCATGCCCCGCCGCGCCGGCCGGCCTCGTACTTGGACTCGAGCCCCTTGGCCATGAGGCCCTCCTGGCCGGCGGCAATGGCGGCATCGAAAAAGTCTTGTGCCTGCTTGGCGTCGGCGGTTACGAGACGGGGCGGGCGCCGTGATTCCGGCACATGCTCCGCGAGGATTTTGGCGCGCGTTGAGTACGGCTGGTCCAGCAATGACGTCCCGTTGAGATAGAGGATATCGAAAAAGAACGGGATGCCGCCGCCAAGACCTTTCATCGTTTCCTGAAAGCGCACGGGCCGGTTTTCGGCACCCAGCACGATCGCCTCGCCATCCAGTATCACTTCGTTCATTTCGACAATTTTGGAAATGTCGACGACAGAAGGGAGCTCGGCCGTAATGTCGTTGAGCGTGCGCGAGTAAATGCGCACCTCGCTCGCCTTTTTGTGCACCTGAATCCGAATACCGTCGAGCTTGTACTCGAATGACGCCGGGCCGAGCTCCGCGAGCGCCTCCTCGACATCCGTAGCCGTCTTCGACAGCATCGGCTTGACAGGTCGAAACAGCTCAACTCTAAAGCTCGAGAGATCGCCCTTGGCCACCGCACCAAGGTTGCCGGCGAGCATCATGGCGCGCCGCACGTCGTTCGCCGGAAGATCGCGCGCCTTTGCCAACGCCTCGACCATGATCCCCTCGAGCGCGCCTTGTCGCAACTCTCCGGTCATGAGACGAACCAGAAAGTCCTGCTCCTGCGACGTCGCGCGGGAGAAGAGATCGCCGAGCAGCTTTGTCTTTGCGCCGGCCGATCCCTTCCCCGCCTGCTTCCCGATGCTCTCGAGCGTCGCATCGACCTCGCGTACCTCGATCGTTGGCTCTTTAGCCGCTCGGCCCTTAGCCTCTTGGAGGGTCGCCCACCCTACTCCAACCTTGGGCTGCCGAATCCTGCCCGAGAGATACGCGATGACGATCTCGACCTCATTGGGGCTCGCCTGCTTGAGGAGGTCGGCCAACAGCTTGATCTTGGCCAAACGACCGGAGGAGGCCGCGACTTGGGTGGAGGTCTCGACTAGAGACTGAAGGAGCATTCAACAAAGCTACCCCGGACTGCGACCATTTCCCCACGGTGCGCGTCTATCGGGCATGACCGTCCTTCTGCTCATCCAAGCCCTGAGCCTCGGGCCCACTGTCGACAGCCTTGCAGCGGCCCAAAGCTTCTCCGGCGTCGTGCTGATTGCCCGCAACGGCAAGGCAGTCGTCGAAAAATCCTACGGGATGGCGGATCGCGAAGCCCGTAGAGCCAACAACATCGAGACTGCGTTCAACGTGGGCTCGATCAACAAGTTCTTCACGCAGATCGCGATCCGGCAGCTCAACCTCAACGTCGACTCGACACTCGGCCACTATTGGCCCGATTATCCCAACGCGGCGGTTCGAAGAGTGACAATTCGTCAGCTGCTCGAGCATCGCTCGGGAATCGGCGGCAACATCTTCGCAGCCCCAGCCGGCGGCAACCGCAGCGACCTTCGCAAGCTCACTGATTTTCTTCCACTGTTCGTGAACGAGCCCATGCAGTTCGAGCCAGGATCACAGCAGCGATACTCGAATGCCGGGTATTTGGTGTTGGGTCTCTTGGTCGAGCGGGTCTCTAGGGAGAGCTACTACGATTACGTGCGTAAGCACATCTATGAACCCGCCGGATTGGCGCGCACAGCGCATTTCGCGGTGGATTCGTTGCCGGAGAATACGGCGATTGGATACACGAGGGGCGACGTGAGAAGCGGCGGCGAGAGAAGTGGCGGCGAAGGGGCGGCGTGGCAACGAAACACGGATCTACTTCCTGGACGCGGGAGCTCCGCAGGGGGTGGCTACTCTACCGCCCATGACTTGTTGCGACTGCTCAACGCCTTGCGCGATGGGAAGATACCCGGCGGACCGAGCCTGGGCTTCGCGATTGCGGGCGGCGCGCCGGGACTCAATGCGGTTGTCGAGACGGATTTACCGGGTGGCTACGACGTGATCGTACTCGCGAATCTCGATCCGCCGTCGGCGGAGCGGATGGGGCGGGAACTCAGAGCGAAGATTCGGTGAGGGATCCCCACCCTTACCTGCACCCGCAGAAAAACACCACAAACGTGGGCCACTCGATGTAGTACGCGACGTCGGCAGCAACCGAAAACAGTCCCTCGACCACGCGTAGATCTGTCCCCCGCAGCCGTTGGCCTCCGGGGCCCGTCGCGGACGTGCCAATGTCGGTCCGCGTCACCGTGGCGAAATGAGAACCGTTTATGGTGATCTCTGATTTGCCGATCAGCTTGCCGGCGTGGGGATGCAGCGGCCCCGAGACCGCGACAATCGAGTCGTTCCCGAAACGCAATCCGATATTCGCTGTTGCTGCCGTCGCGTTGGCGCCTGGAAGCGTCGCGAAATGCGTGAAGTTCACGCCACCACCCCACGACGTGCCGGAGAACTGCCCGTCACCGTCGATCGGAATCTGATACGGTACGTCGAGGTTGACCGTGCGACCACCGAAATCAGCAGACGCACTGAAGCTCGCGCATTGACCACATGCAACATTCGCTGGTAGTCGCCAGACCATGATGTCGGCTACGACATCTGGGTTCAGCGTGTCGTTGGTGAAGGCGGTAATCCGGAGCGACACGCTGTCGGGCCGGCCGCCGGTTCGCTCATTCATCGGTACGAGATAGGCGTAGCCGATCTCTACTGCAGGAAACGCCGGCAAGCCGGTCGAGTCGTTCTTATACAGGATGAGCTTGATCGCATAGGGCGGCGCGCCGCTCCGCTGCGTGAACTGCACTTGACGACGGATCGGATCCCACTCCATCGTCCGCCCCAACATCGTCGAATCCATGCTATAGATGGTGACGCGAAGGTTGAGCAACGGCAACGCCAGGCTGCCCAAGCTCCTGAGCTGTGGCGACGCGAGGGCTGCGTTTAACGTGTCTAGTTGAGCGGCTAGACGCGCACCGTTCTCGATCAACGGTGCGGGGCCGGCGCCGTCACTGCAGGCGGCGGCGAAAAAAGCGGCGGCGAAAAAAGCGGCGGCGAAGGGGCGGCGGACCATTTATCTAATCTATGCCAAAAACTAGCGCGGGTCTTCTTTTGTACCGTCACAGGGGCAGCACACTCGAGGTGTTTCTCGTTCATCCCGGTGGGCCCTTCTGGGCGAAGAAGGACGACGGTGCGTGGTCGATCCCGAAGGGCGAGTTCGAGCCCGGGGAGGATCCGCTCGCCGCTGCGAAACGTGAGTTCACCGAAGAGACAGGATTCACAGTCGCGGGTGACTTCATCGCACTGCCGCCACTCAAGCAGCCGAGCGGCAAGATCGTCCATGCGTGGGCGATCCAGGGTGACTGCGATCCCGCGCTCCTGCGCAGCAACACGTTCACCCTCAAGGGGAAGACGTTTCCGGAGGTCGATCGCGCGGGGTGGTTTGGATTGGAAGAAGCGCAACAAAAAATCCTGCCGGGACAGGCAGGATTTTTGGATCACATCCGCCGACTGCTTACCTGAGACTCTCGAACAGCCGCACGGTCTCCACTCGCGGCTTGGTCTGCAGCTCTGTCTTGAGTCGATCGGAGAATTGCTGAAACAGTCGCAGCGCTTGGGGCTTCTCGCCTAGCGCTGCATGGCAGCGCATCAAACCCTGCAACGCCTCCTCATGGATCCCATCCCGTGCCAGGACCCGCCGATACGCTTCGGCAGCCTGAGCATGTCGTCCTTCCTTAATAAGGCGCGCGCCGAGCTCCATGAGGGCGTCGACATAGAGCCGCTGGAGTCGGTCGCGGTGCTCGAGGTGCCAGTCGCCGACTGTTTCGCTATCCAGTAGGTCACCACGAAAGCGGGCGAGGACTGCGTCGAGTTTGGCGGCGCCGTCCGGCTGCTGTCGCTTGAGCGCCGCGCGCGCGGCTGCCAGATCGCGCTCGAACGCCGCGGCGTCGAACTCCTCGATCAACTCCGGAGCGATGCGATAACGATCGTTTTCGAGCGTCACCCAATCCGCACCGCCCAGCGCCTTGCGCAGGCGATGCAGCGTCACATGGAAGCTGTTGCGGAGCTGTGCCGTGCTCGCATCGGGCCAAAACGCGAGCCCGACCTGCTCCTTGGTGCGCCCTTCCGGATGGAGCAACAGATAGACGAGCAGCTCCCGCGGACGGGCGGAGCCCCATGCCGACGCCTCGATGAGTTTACCGCCGACAAAGACCTGCAATGGGCCGAGCGCGAAGACGCGGAGACGTTTGTCCACCGGCGCTCTCTCTGAAGCGGAGAGGCGGGGCGTCGCGACGGGGAGTTCCGTCGTATTGCGCGCCGCCTCCGCAAAGGCCCGCGGGATCAATTCGTCGGTCGAGAGCGTGGCGCCTTCCGCATAGACCGCGTCGAATCGCGAGCCCAGTGTCTGGCGCAGCGTTTCCAGCAACCGCAACCGCGCACCCGCCGCCGGGCCGGGGAGCGCCATCGCAAGCCGGGCGCGGTGCGCTTCGATTCCCGCGAGCATCCGCGTCGCCTCCTCATGGCGACCGCGACGCGCGGCGACGAGCGGAGCGACATCGAGCCCAAGCGCGATCCCCCACCCATCCTTGATCGCTATCTCGCACTCGAGCCCTTCGGTCATGAACTTGCAAGCTTCCTCGATGTTGCTGCGCGCGAACTCGATGTGCGCCAGCGCACAGGTGGCGTGCGCATGACTGGTCGGCAATCGCTGGTGGGACGCGGCCCGTTTGATAGTCGTGAAGAGCTCGTGCGCGGCATCGAATTGACCCATCCCGTACGCGGCCCATCCGCGCCAGAATGTCGCGAAGACGACGGCGATATCATGGCGCGGCCAGTCACTGGTGAACGCAAGCGTCTCATCGAGCACCTGGATGGCACGCGCCGCCTGGCCGCCGAGCATCAGCGCCGCGCCGTACTTCGCCATCGCTTGCGCGGTGGTCGCCCGGTCACCCGCCTCGCGCAGCAGCGGCAACGCGGCCTCGAAGTCGCGCTGGGAACGGGCGTACTCCCCCTGCGCCAATGCCGTCAAGCCGCTCGTGGTGAGAGCGCGTCCGCGGAGCAGCGGCGGCTCGGTTCCGTCAATCATGGCGAGCGCGCGATCGGTCAAGTCGCGTGCTTCGCGGAACAGCCCTAACGCGTAGAGATACCAGAACAGCGAGCCGACAAAGCGCAACGCGAGATCGGCGCGCGAGTGATCAGCACACGCCCACACCGCGGCGGCGCGCAGGTTGTCGTGTTCGGCAACGAGACTCGCTAGAAGCGCTTGCAGGTTCGATCCGCCAACGAGGTCCGCCGCATTGGCTTCGAGCATGCACAGGAAGTACTCGGCGAAACGCCGCTCGAGTCCCTCGCGCTCACCCGATTCGACGAGCCGCTCGAGGCCGTATTGACGCACGGTCTCGAGCAGGCGGTAGCGTGCCACGCTGTCGCCCGCCTCCATGAGGACTAGCGATTTGTCCACCAACGCGGCGACGCCGTCGAGCAGGGCGTCGCTGTCGAGCGGCGCTCCGGCCGCCACTCGCTCAACCGCCTCCAGCGTAAAGTGCCCGGTGAAAACCGATAAGCGCCGCAGCAGCACTTGCTCGCGCGGGGCGAGCAGCGTGTAACTCCACTCCATCGTCGCGCGGAGCGTGCGGTGGCGCGGCAGCGACGTACGGCCACCCGATGTCAGGAGCCCGAACGCCCGATCCAGGCGCTCGGCGATTTGCGCCGGCGTCAGCACGCGCACGCGCGCTGCGGCCAGCTCGATCGCAAGCGGAAGGCCGTCCAGCCGGCGACAGATCTCCTGGATGCCGGCAGTATTGAATGCGTCCAACTCGAAGGACGGCATCACCGACTGCGCCCGCTCGACGAACAGTTGCAGCGCTTCGATCGTCGCGAGCGGCGGTACCAGCCACGCGGTCTCGCTCGCTGCGCCGAGCGCCTCGCGACTCGTCGCGATGATCGCGAGTCGCGGGCAACCGCGCAGCAGCGCCTCGACGAGCGCGGCGCAGGCATCGACCAGATGCTCGCAATTGTCGAGTACCACGAGCACGTGATGCTCGCACATGGACTGGACGAGGAAATCGATCGCGGACTCGCCGGGAACCGCGGGCCGTTGCGGCACCGCCAGGGCGTCCCCCACCTGCTGGACGATGAGACCGGGATCCGCGAGCTGGGCGAGATCCACCCAGGCCACTCGTCCGAACGACGCGCCGACGCGCGCCGCCAGCTCCTCGGCGAGGCGGGTCTTCCCACTCCCACCGGCGCCGGTCAGCGTGAGCAGACGCGAGCGCGCGGCCAGGGCCGTAAGCTCGTTGAGCTCACGGTCGCGGCCGATAAAGCGCGTCAAATGGACTGGAAGCGACATCTGATCCACGGGCGGCCTAGCATAACCGGCCGCTTGCGGGCGGGTCAACCGCCGAAGGGCGAAACCCGTGCGATTCGCTCGGGATCGAGCGCGGCGAGCGCCACGGCGGCCTCGTAAAAGGGCCCTGCCGCCAGGATCGTGAGCCCGCGCGTCCCCAAGCCTTCGATGAAGGGCCCCAGATCCGCTGGATCGGCCAGCTCCGGCACGACCATCCCGAGCCGGGAGCCGAGCACGACAACGGGGCAATCGATGCCCGCGCGCCAGCGCCGGTAGCGCATGACCGAGCCATTTGCCCGGATTTCGGCCCAGCAATCGGTCGTCATGGGCCGATTCTAGCCTTAAGGCGCTTACGGGACGCTTACAGCCAGACCGCTCTCGACCGCCTTCGACCGCGTTAGGCGGCCCGTAAGCAGCGGCGACGATTCTTCACGCGTCGCGAGGCCGCGCACGGGGCGCCGGCAGCGACATACAACTGGAGGCTGATATGTCGCGCATGGTTGGTATCGCTGCCGCTGTCGTCCTCGTGGTCGCGGGTTGGACGTCGTTCTCGGGCCTGCCGGGCAACATCGCGGCGCCAGCGCTTAGAGCGGATGGCTCCGCGCAGCGCATCGGCAACGGCACCGTCCGCACCTACGTGCTGTATGATCCCGCGAATCGCAGTGTCCCAATCGAAGTGGGGATCGCGTTGAGCGCCAAGGCGCTCGAGGACCTACCCGCGCCGATGGCGGGGCATGGGGCTACCGATGCCATGTCGAGCCACTTCGACACGCACGAGCGGTTGCTCGCGATGCCCGAGCAGAATCCGACGCCCTACAAGTTCATCCAGTTCAACTGGAATCCCGGCGGGCATGAGCCGCCCGGTGTCTACGACGCAGCGCATTTCGACTTCCATTTCTGGACCGTGGGCAACGACGTTCGCGAAAGCATCGTGCCGGAGAATAGCGATTTCGCCGCAAAGGGTGGCCGGCTGCCCGAGGAGCAGTTCCGATCGCAGTTCTACGTCGACAACGCGACGGCTGCGCATGCTCCTGCGGCTGTGGTGACGGTGCCGAAGATGGGGATGCACTGGCTCGACGTCCGTTCGCCCGAACTACAGGGGCTCGTCGGTCACCCCGAGCGGGCGCAGAAGTTCACAAAGACGTACATCTACGGGTCGTGGGACGGAGAATTCGTGTTCGATGAGCCGATGATTACGCGCGAGTATCTCGCCGCGAAGCTGACTGCGCAGGCCGCGAATCGCGACGAGCTCATCGAGATGCCGACACCCGCTCGGCGCGAAGTCGCCGGATATTATCCGCGCGCGTATCGGATCTCGTATGATCCAGAGACCAAGGAGTATCGAGTTGCGTTGACTAGACTGACCTGGCAGCAGTAGACCACACCGCTTCCCCCCCTCTCCGCGTTGCGGAGAGGGGGGCAGTCGGTGCGGCACCGTCAGCAAGACGCCCGCAACGCCGTAGGCGATTCGAGAATTCGTTCTGTACCCACGCCGTGCCGAGCACGCGGACTTCTTCCCATCCCAAGCCGGTGAGCCCTTTCACGAGGCGATAGCAAGCGCTCGGATGCCGCTTCGAGCGAATCGCGATGTGGCACAGCGACACCCCATCACGCTCAGCGGTCGTGACCCAGGACTCGAGCATGGCCCATTCCGCGAGGCGATGTAGTGGAGGCAGTCCTTCCTGCCGGAGGAGCCGCGCCAGTTTGAAGCGGCTGGTCAGACCAAGGCGCTCCGCCACGTCGTCCGCGGATCCGATTGGACCTTCGGTCAACATGATGGCTTCCACGACAGCGCGCGCGAACAGCGGCATATCGGGGCGGAGGCAGCGAACGACTGCGAGTGAATACGCTAGCATGCCAGGGCTCTCGGCTAGCATGACGTCGAATCGAGCGGTGCGCAACAGGGGTTCATCCTAGGCGCTCAAAGTGTCCTAGTCCGCCTTACCCACCCTAGCCCGATTCGCAGGCGGCGGGCAGGTTTGCGCCATGCGCCGCGTTCGCTACTCCGTCGCGATGAGCCTCGATGGCTACATCGCCGCCCCCGATGGCGGCTACGACTGGATCGTCATCGATCCGGAAATCGATTTCGGCGAGATGTTCAAGAATTACGATGCCGTGCTGATGGGGCGGAAATCGTACGAGATGTCCAAAGGGCAAGGCGGATACGGGATGCCCGGCCCGAAGGCATATGTGTTCTCGAAGACCCTTCGGCAGTCAGACGTTCCCGACGCGACGGTGTCGAACGATCCCAAGAAAACGGTGACCGAGCTCAAGCAGGCAAAGGGCAAGGACATCTGGTTGTTCGGCGGCGGCGAGCTGTTCCGGAGCCTGCTCGAGCTGGATCTCGTCGATGCGATCGAAGTCGCGGTCATACCAGTGCTGATTGGCGACGGCTTGCCGTTGCTGCCGAAGTCGACGGGGAAAGCGAAGCTGGTCCTGACGAATCAGCGGGTGTTCAAGAAGACCGGCACGGTGTTGCTGAACTACGATGTGAAGTACGGGAAAGCCCGTCGAAAGGCCAGCGGGTCGAGCTAGATCCGAGCGATAAGCAGATCCTTCGCGCCTTCGACGCTGCTGACCGCGTTCGGCATAGGATCAATCTGAGTTTTCCCTTCCCCTTTTTCAAAGACGACGCGCCGGTTGTCATCCCTTCGCTGCGCTTTGGGGAAGATTCCAATCCATCCGGCCACATGGCGCGTATCCGGAGTAGGAGCCAACTTCGGGCGTGACCGAGGATTCCCTCTTGGTGCAACGAATGGCAAACGGCGATGAGCGCGCACTCGGCGA
>Ga0075418_10006595_pt1 | contig 13092 bp, 15 predicted proteins | sample SoiMetdeltSBSDD2_FD_81776 | JGI IMG/M metagenome (GOLD analysis project Ga0075418, IMG submission 81776) | Bulk soil microbial communities from a Populus tree surrounding site in Tennessee, USA - Soil MetaG P. deltoides SBSDD2 | ecosystem: Environmental > Terrestrial > Soil > Tree plantation...
TCGAGCACTTTCATTACGACGTGTTCCGCGACGTGAAGAGCGGCGAGACGCGAGACTGGGATACGAGGAGACGGATAACGTTCACCTCGAATGCGGCCGGCCGTATCGACAGCGTGGCGGTACCATTGGAGCCGGCACTAAGCGGCGGCGTGATCTTCAAGCGAAAGCCTGCGTCTAGCAGTTGAAGTATCCTCTCCCCCGCAAGGTATCGTTCCGACACCACGACCAGCACAGGAGGCGTCATGCGACGATTCTCTTTACTGACCGTCCTTGTCTTATCCATCAGTGTTGCCGCCTTTACCCAGGAACCGCCGCCTCCGCAGACCGAACCTTCCGCTCAACCACAGTCGGAGCCAGAGCTCCTGGAAGATGAATTCATTCGATCACGCGCGGAAAACGGGGAGTCCCATGCGTCTGGCGCGCGGCCTGACCTCGGTCCTGTGGTGCTGGGCAATCCGACTACTGCCGTGACGGCGCTCCGTGTGGGATTGAATGCGACGACGTTCACGTCGACCGGCGCGGTTGCTACCGAGTTCGCGTCGCTGCATCACCCGTTCGTGCAGCTGACCAATACCGACGGCGATGTCAAGGTGATCGATCGCTCGACAGGCAAGAAAATCACGACCATGACGCCGGGGTCGTTAATCGAGGTCGAGCACGATGGAAATGCGTACCTCGTCGCCCAGGATGGCGTCGACCTCGGATCGTTTGACGGCCCGGTGTTCTTCCGTCCGGACAGCCGTGACAACCTGTTTCGTGTCGAGCACATCCGGCGGGTGTTCAGCGGGACGAGGGTCCCAACGTATCGCGGCGCTATGGAGGTCGCACGGAGCACCGCCACCGCGGTGCAGCGCGTGAACCTCGTGAACATTGTCGAGGTGGAAAGCTATGTACCGGGCGTCGTCGCGAACGAGTCGATCGCGAGCTTCGCAATCGAGGCGCTCAAGGCGCAAGCGGTCGCCGCACGCGGGTACGCCCTTGCCAACATCGGCAACTACATCGCGCGTGGCTTTCCGTTCGACATCGTCGACTCGAGTGCGTCACAGGTCTATCGTGGCGTGATTTCCGAGCACGTCAACGCCGTGCGCGCGGCCGCTGACACGCACGGGCTCGTGGCGTCGACGAACGGCCGGATCATTTCCGCCATGTACTCGTCGTCTTTTGGCGGTCACAGCGAGCACAACGAGTGGATCAGCTTTTCGTTCCGAACCGCAATGGGAGGTTCGCCCCTGTCATATTTGCGAGGCATTTACGATGGTCTTGAACCGGCACCGGACCTGGCCACTCTTTCGGGTATCGAGGCGTTCTGGCGCACGCAACCTCCCGTACCGCTCATCTACGACGATTGCGCGTGGACCGGCAACACCTTCGCCAGGTGGCGATTCACCCTGACCCCTACGGTGATCAGGAGCCGGCTCACGATAACTGGCACCAATCCCAATACCGTGATGGTCAGCGGCGCGTCCGTGGCCGGAACGATCACCGACGTCTCGATCTCGCAGCGCACGGGTGCCTCCCAGCGCGCGGCGATCGTTCGCATCACGTTTACGAGTCCAGACGCGGTTGCCGAAGTTCGGGGCTGGGAAGGTATCCGCCGGGTGATCGGTCAGACGTCGTCACCGTCGAACGGCCTGCGGGCGTGCAATACAAACCCCAACCTGCCCCCAACTGCGCTGCCCGTGAATTTCGTGTTGAATAACCCCAGCGTGCTCGATCAGACAAAAAACTCCGACGGCAGCGTCAGCCTGGTGACCGTGTTCGGCGGCGGTTGGGGACACAACCTTGGGATGAGCCAGTACGGCGCCCATGGACGCGGAAAGTTCGGTCAGCAGTTCATCGAGATTCTCAAGGCGTATTACACCGGTGCTGACATTGGGTCGTATCCGATCGACATTGGCAGCCGCCCTGGCACGGGCGCGCCAACCCTGCGGCAGCAGTTCGTCGCGCCAAACGCCAGCGGCATCCTCCAGATTCGCGCCGTGGAACTCGCGGGGCTGCGCGTTCACATCAATGGCCTGTACGACATGACGTTCGACGGGGCGCAGCTGGCAAGCGGACTCGTTAGCGTCGACGTGTCGCCACATCTCGTGCCGGGCCTAAACGTTATCCAATACAACCCGGTCGGAAATGCCGGCAGCGCGACCGTCAACGTTGTGGTTCAGTAGTGCCCGGTGATGTTCGGCTATCAATACGCGTCTGAGGTCAGTTCGACTTTGTCGAAGCGGCGGGCCTGTAGATCTTCTGGCGTGATCCAGAACTGATAGATGGCGATCGGCTCGAACGTCCACTTTGGCAGGAGCTTTGGACAGTCCTGAGCCGACGGGATCCATTTCCAGAAGAAAGGCGCTTCCTTCCCATAGGCGCAGCCGAGATCGTCCGGCGGCTGGACGGGAGCCCAATTTGTCGCGTCCCCATCGACATGCAGGACGCGAAAGGCGTTCGGTTCAGCCCACGTGAGGTCCAAGAAGAAATAAAGGACGCCCCGATCGGGCAGGAGCCACAGGCGCGCGCCAAAGAACTCAATATCGAAGGGTCGTGCCGGGGTGGGAAGTGCTGGCGGAATACGATGGCCTGGTTGGCGGTGGCGATTGCGCTCGTCATCTCACGGCATTATCGTGAACACCGCAGCATCCCTGGAGGTCACAATGACAATCGAAGACCTGGTGACTCTCACGAACGGTCTGACCGTGACCGCATGCGGCAACACGCTCGTCTGCGACCGCACCCGCATCACGCCGGTCAGAAACGACGCGATCGACATGAAGTTTCTGCTCGCAGGAACGGACTTCGTTCCGCGACTGCGACTGCTGCGCGAACGTGTGCTGAAAGCGACACCTGACGAGGTCACGAAGCTCGTTCGGCGGGTGGCGAAGAGCGCAATTCCCTGCCATTAGCGGGACCCAAGAACAAGGGAACAGGCGCACGGCGCTATTAGGTCGGCATTCGGTCCAGAATAGGGATGATAATCTGCTATAATTATGGACATGAAGCGGATTTCCATCCAGGACCTCAAGGCTAGTTTGTCCGCCGTTGTCGCGGAAGCCGAGTCCGGCAGCACCATCCTGATTACGCGTCACAACGAGCCTGTGGCGCAACTCTGCCCTCCGCTGCCGACCAAGGTGCATTCAGGCCGTTCGAACGGCGTCGCGCGCCTCCGATCCGCCGTGAAACGTGCCACCAAGGGACGGTATCTTTCCGTCCTGATGGAAGATCGCGGCGAACGGTGAGGCCCGCCGCAGAACGGCCGCGACGCCGCCTGTACGTCGACACGTCGGCATACTTGTGTATCCTGCTCGGCGAAGACGAGTCCGAACGTCTGTCGGATGAGACTGAGGGAGCAGAATTGCTGTCCAGCGTGTTGCTCGTTCTCGAGGCACGCCGCACGCTGATCCGACTTGCACGGGATGGCACGTTGAAGCCGGACCAGTACAGGCAGTGCATGGAGCACCTGGCCGAAGATACGGCCGCTTTCGCTCTGCGGGACCTAACGCTGGACTTGTGCGCCTCGAATCTCATGCCCGCCATTTCCACGCCGCGCTCACTCGACCTCGCGCACCTTCGAACGGCACTGTGGTTTAATGCGTCCGAGCGTCTTCACCGGTTCCTGACGCTGGACGCGTCGCAGAAGCAGGCAGCGAGCGAGCTTGGATTGCCTGTGTAGCGTCAGTTTTCTGGAGCGTGTCGCCGTGAAATTATTTCAGCGATTAGTGGGATCGATCTGCGCTCTGGCAACCATCTTGACGACGGCGCCGGCCTTCGCTCAGACGACCGGCACCGACCGTGTGTTCGTCGACATGAACATCAGCGTGCAGGAAGGTAACCCGCGGCTCGCTGTGGCAACACCGCTGCCCGCCTTCGGACGCGAAGGCACCCTGACCGTGGACGATGAGGTCCCTGGGGGCGGCCTGTTCGACGTCAGTGCGGCGGTAAAAGTGCGGGGCAGTTTTGCGCTGGGCGCCGGGTATTCGTACACGGACTCCGGCGGCTCCCCTCCGTTCGTGGCAGTCGTGCCGTCGCCTATCGGTACGAACCTTCCCCTCACGACCACCGGCGTCACGCAGGAGCTCCGGCACGCAGAACAAGTCCTCTATCTCAAAGCATCCTGGGTGCGGGCGGCGACCGATCGTTTTGTCTATGCTGTGTCGGCCGGTCCGGCGTTCTTTCGCGTAGAACAGGACATTCCCTTCACGAGCGCGGTCCTGAACAACGGTATCGTTGCGGTGCTGGCGCCGTCGGCCACGAGGTTCAAGGAATCCGCCGTTGGCTTTCACGTGGGGCTCGATCTCAATTACATGATTGCCCGGCACGTGGGCGGGGGCGTGCTCCTGCGCTACACGCGAGGGTCGGTGGACTTTCCCTTCAGCACGTCGTCGATAACCGCCGGCGGCGTGCAGATTGGCGTTGGCCTCCGCACCCGGTTCTGAGCGGTTGCCGACCTTACGCAGACGAGGCGCATGTGGCTGAGTGGATATACGCGCAGAACGACCCTTCGGAGGAGCTGGCCCAGCTTCACTACTTCTCTTTCAAGAAGCGCGAACGCGACGGCGAGGTCGAGTTTGTGATCACCGTGAAGGAGTTCGCCGTCAGGAACGCAACGCAGATGCGGTTCTACGCGCAGGCGGACAAGGAGATCAACCAACGAACCGCGCCGTTCCGTCCGTTCGGCTGGGGCGAGTCACTCCTCATCGCCCTGACCGAATGCACGCGCGCCATCCGCCAGTATCCTTACGAGCCTGAATAGGGTCGCGGCCTCACTCCCCCAACATCTTGTCGATCCGCGGCAGCACCGCGTCGTACATCTCGATCAACCGTGGCTCGTCCAGCACCACGTCGTCGTAGTAGAGGGCGACGACTCTGAAGAAGGCATCGAGATCCTCAGCAGGCGGGCGTAAATACATCGCCTGCAGGACAGAGCGTGACAGCCCGGCGTAGTCATCCTGCGAGCTATAGATTCGCGACAGATCGAAGGCCAGGCCACGATCGATATAGGTGAGCGATTGCGTCGCGAGCGCCAGATCCCAAGCGGTGTGCTCGAACGTCACCGGCTGGATGCCTTTCAGCTCGACGGTCAATGACTTCCGAGCGGTCGCATCGGCCGCCAGGTACGCCTTGATTCGCGTGCGCATGTCGGCGTGGTAGGCTCTCACGCTCTCGACGGCTGCACGATTCGTCGCAATCTCAGAACGGAACCGGCGCAGCGCCTCGCGCCCCATCGCGCGCTCCTCCGCACCTTGGCGCCACTGCTCGCCCGCCAAGCCAAGAAACACACCCGCACTGATTAGCACGATCTCCAGCAAGATCTTGCCAATTCCTCGGCCTTGTCGCGTTGTCGACGGCGCGACCGTCGCCTCAGCAGGTGCGTTGTTCACGGAGTTCGCGGCTCGAAAGTGATGCCGCAAACGTTAGCACGGGAAAGCGGCGGCGGTCTGAGACCCATCCCGGAAATCAGCAACCTGCGGTAACATATTTCCTCCACTCCCCCAGCGCTCCCGGCGTCCCGCTGGAGCTACTCCATGACAGCGAGCCGTCTCTTCGCATGTGCGCTGATGTGTGCGGCGACCGCGCTTCCTGCATCGGCTGATGTCACACTGCGGATGAAAGCGAGCGGGCAGCAGTTAGTCGGCACCGACGCTGAAGCCACGGAGTACCGCAAAGGCCGGAAGCTACGAACGGATTCGACCGCCAATGGCATGTCCATGTCGACAATCATCGATCTGGACGCCGGCCGGATGGTGATGCTGTGGCACCACAGCAAGAGCGCGACCGTGATCGAGCGGAAGGACCTCTCCGAATTGTTCTCGCGAGACAGCTCCCCCGCGGAGCGACCCACGATCACACCAACGAGCCAGTCGCGTCAGATCGCCGGTTGGACGTGCATCGTTCATAACGTCACCGGCTCGTATAGCACGAAGCAGATGGACATGGTGCCGCCCACCTTGGTGACGCAAGGAACGGTCTGTCTCGTCAAGAATGCGCCGGGTCTGGCGGATTACGCTACGTTCTATAAGGCCGCCGGCGGAAACGCCTCCCTCTACGATCCAACCCTCGGGGTTCCCTTCGCCATGGAGATGACCCTCAGCTTCAAGGGAGACGACCCAGCGTCGGGTACGATGGAATGGGGAACGTACCGCACTGAGGTCACCTCCGTCTCGACGGATCCGATCCCGGATTCGATGTTTGAAATCCCAGCCGACTACACGGTAACCAAGCGGTAACTGATCCAGCTGCCCCCTTAGTCCGGCACGCGTTGGGCTGCGGATGCAATGATGGATTCGAGGACAGCAGGTTCGGCCGGCTTGGTCACGTGACGATCGAAGCCGGCTAAATAGGCGCGACGCTGATCCTCTTCCTGTCCCCACCCGGTCAACGCGACGAGCAAGACGCGTCGACCGAGCGCCGCGCGAATGTGCCGCGCCGCTTCGTATCCGTCCAGTCGCGGCATACCGATGTCGAGCAAGGCGACCTGTGGCTCGAATTCACGGGCAATCTCGACGGCCTGCACGCCGTCCGCCGCGACGCGAACATCATGGCCCATGTATCCGATCATCAAGCGCATCATTTCAGCGGCATCGGGAATGTCCTCGGCGACCAGCACACGGCACTGCCCGACCGGCGGCGCAGCCTCGACGCGTGGCTGTTCCTCGTTCGCGACCCCCGCCAGCGGCAGTCGGACGATGAAGGTCGCTCCGGTGCCGGGGCCGCCGGTCTTGGCAAGAATTTCGCCGCGATGTAGTTCGACGAGACGCTTCGTGAGGGCGAGGCCAATGCCAAGCCCGCTCCGGGCGCGGCCCGCCCCGTGATCGATCTGCACGAACATATCGAAAATGCTCGGCACAAGCTGCGGATCGATACCAATTCCCGTATCGGTCACGGTGACCTCGGCGTGGTTGCCCACGGTTGAAGCCGAGACGAAGATGCGACCGCCGCGATCGGTGTACTTGACCGCGTTGTTGAGAACATTCGCGAAGGCCTGCGCGAGCCGCGTGAAATCGGCATACAACCACAGGGGGAATGGCGGTAGCTCCACGGCAAGGACGTGACCGGCGGCATTACTCAGAGGCTCGACGGCCTCAATGGCGCTGCGAACGACGTTTCGCAGATCGATCCAGTCGTGCCGGAGCTCGATTTTGTTGCGGGTGATGCGCGACACGTCGAGGAGATCGTCGGTCAATCGGACGAGCTGTTGAATTTGACGCTCCATGATCGCCAGCGCCTGGTCGGTCAATGCCGAGTCGTGCCGGGCGCGCCGCATCAGTTCAAGGGCGTTGCGGATCGGCGCCAATGGATTGCGCAGTTCATGCGACAACGTCGCCAGGAATTCGTCCTTGCGCCGGTCCGCGTCGCGCAGCACATCTTCAACCTCTTTGCGCGCGGTCATGTCGACGCACACGCTGACGCATCCGCACACATTCCCGTGCCGATCGAACAGCGGCTCGACGTCGTTCTGGACGTAGATGACCGAGCCATCCGGACGGACGATCTCGATGTCGTTCGTGACGTGCGTTCGATGTCGCGCCGCGTACTGCATGGGCAGGTCGTTCGGCGGGATGTCGCGGCCATCGCGCTGGATCCGATAGAGGGGCTGCTCGCCAGGCGGAGGCGTCAGCGAAATATTCCTGTTTGATGGAACGCGGAGCAGACGCGTGAGCGCATCGTTCGCGGAGATGAATTGGCAGGCCGCGTCATGTGCGACGGCGATGGGAACGGGCGCGCGCGAAACGAGATCGGCGAGTCCACGAAGCCGTGACCTCAACTCATCAGGAGTAGCGTCCTCCGGCGGTTCAAACAAGGTGGCCAGGCTGGACATGCGGCACCCCGGAACGATCAGGAATTATCCGCCAAAAGTCCGCCGGCGTTCAGAGAGATTGTGGGTTGCTGCGGGTGTGCGCTTACCGCCCAGTCGCGGTCGTTGCCGGATCAACGACGGTTCACTAAATCAGACCTGAGTGCAAAACGGCGACAGCTCTTACCGGCCGCGCGCGGCGCGTTCGACGTACTCTCGCGCGGCCGCGCGGTCCGACTCGATTGCTGGCACGCCCCAGACGCCTCGAGCAGGAATGCCGGTGGCTGCATCGGTTCCCAGAATGAGGCGCCATCTGACACGGTCCGGACGATAGAATATGCTCCACTTCCAACCGGCGTACGCGGACAGATCGGCGCGGAGCGCGACCCACTCTGCCTGCACGCCTGGTGTAAGCACGACATCGGAGATCGTCTCGTAGATACGATCGTCGCTGATGCCAATTCGGAAACGGAGCGGCTGGGGCGGCGGACCGCCCTCGGATGCGTCGATCAAGATCCGCGCGGTGAGCACGCCGCGACGGGGCATGGGCAGCGTATACACGAGCCGGCTGGGTGCAAGCGTACGAATCGCCGGATACGCGCGTCCTGGCCCGGGAAAATCGATGACCTCGAACGCTGCCCGGGCCGGGCGTGCTTCGGCGGAGGGTAGCTCGCGAATCAGGTCGACGATCCGCAACGGCGTGCGATCCCGCGGCGCGCACGACGCGGTCGCCAGCAAGACCAGGATCGAGGCGAGCGTTTTGGGATGCGACATTCGCCCTGAGAATGACGACGACGAATCCGCGGATACGATGGATCTGCCGGGCTGCCGCGCTGGCGATTGCGGCGCTCGTCGTGTCGTCGGTCGCGCGATTCTACCATCCGCGTTACGGCTTCACGGCGCTCATCGCGTTCGCGAACAACCCGGAGTATCAGCTGCCGGCGCTACAGTCCCTTCCGCATCTCCCCAACCCGCCGTGGGCCAGCTACGACGGTCAGTTCTACGCGCAACTCGCGCTGGACCCCCTTCTCCGGGATTCGGCGATCGATCGCGTGCTCGACGCGCCGATCTATCGCGCGCGGCGGATCCTCTTCAGTTGGACGGCGTGGGCGCTCGGCCTCGGCCGTCCCGCGTGGATCCTCACCGCTTACGCGTTACAGAACGTACTCTTCTGGCTGCTGCTTGCGATCCTGCTGGCGCGCTGGCTGCCACCCGATACTCCGCGCGGCCTCGCATTCTGGACGGCATGCCTTCTCTCACACGGCATGCTGATGTCGATCCGGCTCGCGCTGCTTGACGGCCCCAGCGTGTTCGTGATTGCGCTCGCGGTCGTCGCGGCCGAACGCGGACGAATGTTCACGAGTGCGCTCGTCGCCGGCATCGCCGGCCTGGGTAAAGAAACCAATCTCCTCTCTGCGTCCGCGCTCCCGACACCTGACCGGCGGCGCGGTTGGCTGGCTTTCGCCGCCGCCCTCGTCGTTGTCGCGCTGCCGCTGCTGATCTGGCAGGACTATTTACACTCGATCTATCGATCGACCAGTCCGATGACGGCGGCACCCATCCAGTTGCCGCTCGTCGGATACGTGCAGAAATGGCAGACGACGCTCGCCGACATTTGGAGCATAGGCATCGCGACGCCGGCGGTCTACGGGATGGCGGCCTTGATCAGCGTGACCGTACAGTGCGCGTATCTGCTGTATTCGCGACAGTTCGCGACTCCGTGGTGGCGCGTCGCGGCAGCGTATGGGTGCCTGATCCTGATCCTCGATCGGGCCGTGTGGGAAGGCTATCCCAGCGCCGTGACGCGCGTCACGCTCCCGCTCGTCTTCGGCTTCAACATCGTGCTCGCACGCGACGTCCGGCCGCAGTCATGGGTGTGGTTCGTCCTCGGCAACGTGCATCTGATTCCCGCCGCCACCGTGCTGCCGCTCCTCGGCGCTGCCCGCTGACTGCTATCGGCTGGTTTTCACGTTGAGGCTCACCGCCGTCCCGTCAGCCGCGTATCGTCAGTTGGCAGTCAGTGTAGCTGTAAGACCGCTGACGTTGTCGCGATACCTCCACGTGCCGGCGATCGTCGGCACGAAGCGGAAGCGGCCGCCGCGAGCGAGCACGCCGCTATCGAACGCGGCTCCACCTTCAGGAATCGACGTCGCCGTGATGGTGTAGGAATCAACCGACGCCCATTCCACTGCCGTACCGATTGGCACGGTGACCGCATTAATAGTTCGGGCACATCGACAGGGTCCATAGAAACCCGCGTACGCGCCGGCAGACTGAGGAGACAGAAAATCGACGACGACGCTCGTCGCGTTTGCTGTAAACGTTACGGGTGGAAGCGCCGCGCCCTCGACCCGCGCCGTCACGGAAATGGGGCCGATGTCATACGGCTCCAGCACGACTTGGGCAATGCCATTCGTATCCGTGAACGACAACGCGCGTATCGAACCTGGAGCGTCCTTTCCGTTGAGGCCACCGGCGCCCGAAATCTCGAAGGCTACCGGCGCTTCGCGAATGCCGCTGCCGCTCACGTCCGTGACACGGACGACGAGTGGTTGAGCCAGGCGCTCGCCCGCCTTCCCTTCTTGGTCGTTGCCCGACACGATCGCAATCGTGGCGGCGCGCCCTGTCGGCGTCGACGGTGTGAGCAGTTTGGATTCAGGGTCGCTGGAACAGGCCGCGAGGATCAGAGCCGCTGCCGGGACGTAACTGGCAAGTCGCATGGCTCATCCTTATGCGGCTTCGCTTCGTCAGATGAACATCCGACGCGGAGGGAAAGCGTCCTCTCAGTGAGGCCGCAAAGCACCTTATACACCCGGGCGTTTCGCTACGCAATGCAGACTGACGTGGCGTCAGCGGACGCCGAGGCGCTTTCGCCATTCGGCGTGAAACGCCTCAGGTCGCACGTTCACCGTGCTGAGCGCCTGGTCCGGGGTGTGGCCGTTGCCAACCAACTGGATGAATACGGGAAGGTTCGGTCCGAGACGCTCGCACAAGATCTCGGCCGCCACTGCGCTTTCCGCATAGGCAACAAGCGCCTCGGCGCCGTCCAGGTGATCGAACCCGTCGCTGAGATCCTCGAGCGCAAAGACTTCGCTCGTGCGGGCGAGTGCTCTCTTGACCCATGTGCGATCGGATGAATCCAGGATGCTGGCCAGCCCCTCGTTGATCCACGTCGGAACGTTGCGCGGCGCAAGATGGGCAATCATCGCGTGCACGAGTTCGTGCCGGACGACGCGATCCAGCGCGAGAGGCGTACGGAGCGCGCCGCTCACCGGCAGGCGGATCCGGCCATCGTATCCGCCTCCAGCCCACGCCGGGGCCCGCGTGATGTCTTGGAACTGTTTGTTCGTATAGAGAATGACGGTCAGCGTCTCAGATGGATAGCTATTCAACTGCTTCCCGATCGTCCAGTAGGCTGACTCGAGCACGCTCGCGACGCGGTCGCCGATGGCCTGCTGTTTCGTGCCCTCGTAGAGCACACGAAACCGGACGGTCGTACGCTGGTCCAGCCCGGTATGCACCGCCGATTCCTTCCGCCATTGTTCGAGCTGCCGGCGAATGCGAGGGTCGTTCGGTGCGAGCGCTGCGGCCTTCTCCATCGAGCGGATCGCGAGATCGAGATCGCTGTTCGCATATGCGACCGTACCGAGCAGCGCGGCGGCCTGAACGAACGACGGATTGTATTCGAGCGCGCGCTTCAAGGCCGACGTCGCATCATCGTACCGCCCGAGCGAATAAGCAGCCCAGCCGGCGCCGAAGTGAAGCAGCGGATTGCGGGGACTACGGTCCAGCCCCTCCCGGAACAGGCTCGCAGCCTTGGCTGCATCGCCGCGCTCGAGCGCCTTCCACGCTTCCGGCATGGGCAGCTCGGGTTGCTGGGACGAAGCGACTTCCGCGCCGATGGTGACAAGGAGAATTGCGCCGCAGATAAGAGTCGATCGCCGGCGCAGGGACAACATGGACACCTTCAGCCGGCAAAGGACATTCCTTTCCGAATGAACAGGATCGCTGCTGATTTGCGGCCTCCCTTGCCACTGACGGATTACATTTGTCGCGCGAACTCTCGAAATTGTGAGTGGCCGGGATCCCTATCTCCCGGCGGCATCTTTCTGCACCAACGTGTAGTCGTCATTCCAGGAGAGTGCGCGCCGAGTACCCTCATCCGAGTAGTAGAGATCGACGTTCATCTGCCTTGAGGTGATGACGACCCGTCCGAGATAACGGGCGTGTATCTCGGGACCCTCGATAACACCCTCGATTCGCGGGAGTTCTAACGTGAAGGTCTCCGTCTGTGTCGAGGCGAGGACGAGGGAGACGGGGTCGTGCACGAGCGGGAATCTGCGACCCTTCAGCTCGACCCGATAGACATTCCCATCCCTGACAAAGTAAGCACGCTCATCGTTCGTTTCCGCGTATCGCGTCCAGCAGGCCGCGGCGAGGATCATCAGCCCTAACGCGACGAACAGAATCCTTCTCATCTGGAAACCAGGCCCAGTTCGAGGCTGCAGCCGTTTTCTCTACAGGTTGCCACCACGCCCCGTGACAGGCGTGGTCAGTGTCGATCCCTTCTTCGCAAAGATCATCGCGAGCAGCTGTGCGGGCTCGGTCTGGCTCGGGTTGCCGGACTCTTCGTGCACCGAGCCTGGTGGCTCGAAGAACATCTCGCCGACTTTGTAGGTCTTCGCCGGACCCTGGCCTGAAATCTTTGTCATGACTTCGCCTTTGAGCACGTACGCGAGTACGAAGCCCGCGTGCCGATGCGCCGAGCCCACGCGTCCGGGAGGGTAATCCACATGGCTGATGGTCACCTCCCAGTCGTCCATGGAGAGATTCGGCAGATCGAACTTGATCGGCGCGCGCGGGGGAGCGGCAGGCGTTTGCGCCCCCGAGCCACGTATGGAGGCAATCAGCTCTGCAAATAAGGCGAACGCGGCGATGGCGTCCCGACGGGTGATCGTCATGAGGACCTCACGGAAAAAGCTGAGCCTACGCTTGAGGCATGAATTGTGTGCGGAATCCGCGCACTCACACAAACGCGAGTGTACGGTTGGCTTCCCGATTCCGTTATGCATTCTAAGGAGTTTTTCCTCTGCAACTCCTCACAGGTGTCAGCGATGGAGGCAAGTATGTCCAACGCTAGAACGTTTTCTCTGCTGATCGCCGCCGCCCTTGCCTGCTGGTGGGTCGCGGCGGCCGCAATGGAAGCGCAAGCTCCCATGGAGAAGCTGGCTCAAAGCGCAGCTCAACGCCCTTTCAAGCTCGATGTTCGTCCACTCGCGCCAAGCGCGCCGCTCGGTGGCAAAGTCTCA
>Ga0075418_10006596_pt1 | contig 13092 bp, 12 predicted proteins | sample SoiMetdeltSBSDD2_FD_81776 | JGI IMG/M metagenome (GOLD analysis project Ga0075418, IMG submission 81776) | Bulk soil microbial communities from a Populus tree surrounding site in Tennessee, USA - Soil MetaG P. deltoides SBSDD2 | ecosystem: Environmental > Terrestrial > Soil > Tree plantation...
CCGCCCAGCGCACGCTCGAACGCCTGACGGGCAACGGCCGCGTCCCCCACCCGAAGCGCAGCCCGGCCTTCTTCGATCAGGTCCACGACCGGCTCGGACATCGGCCGATCATCTCCTCCGTCGACAACGGCCATCATCGTCGCTCGGCGGGCCCAGGGCGGTCCACAACCGCTGCTCGCGCGACCGCCGGCCCGGCGGAGCGCGACCTTACGATGCCACGGTGCTACGTAGGCGCAGTGGCGACCGGTGGTGGTGGGTGGACTGGGCCGTGCTGGCCGCCATCTTCGGCGTGGTGACGCATGTCCAGGCCGTGGACACCGACATCCCACTGTGGCAAGTGGTACTTCTCACCATCCCCCTCGTGGCCGTCTGCTGGTACCTCGCCGAATTGAAGCAGCGCCTGCGGCGGAGGGATGCCCCGCTGTGGGAGCGGCGGTGGGCGCGATGGCGCGAGCGATGGCGTCAGTGACTACGTCGTCAGGTTGGCGATCAGGACGTCGAGCAGGGCTCGGATCTCCTGCTGGTCGGAGCAAGCGATGATCCAGTCGTTGTTGTCGGGGGTCAGGCCGCAGCCGTCGACATGGCTCCGGATCAGTTGCAGCTTCCTCGCCGCTTCCATGACGTCCCCGAGCAGCAGGCGCTCCTCCACCCCGTCCAGCTGGACGAGGAGAGCGTTCCGCGTGCCCTGGCCCGGCGGTCTGAACGAGCTGCCGGGCAGTGCGGTGATCGCGTTCTGGATGAACTCGACGTCCTCCCCATCGAGCAAGCCGTCGTCGTCGGTGTCCGGGTCGAGGGGATCGGTACCGTGGGTCACCTCGATCCCGTCGAGCAGCCCGTCGTCATCGGTGTCCGGGTCGAGGGGATCGGTACCGTGCGTCTTCACCTCGGCCCCGTCCAGTAGCCCGTCGTCATCGGTGTCCGGGTCCAGGGGATCGGTGTGGTGGATCTCGGTCTCTTCGCATTCGGTGAGGCCGTCGCCGTCGACGTCGGTCGCGGTCACCGCGACGCGGAAGGAAGCGTTCAGGTTGTCGGATCCTCCGGATGGGGTGGCGCCGTCCGCACCCGAGGCCGCACCCACCGACCTGCTCACCCCCGCGTAGGGATCGTCGTCGTCGTTGCCGTCGTCGTCGAACGCCCCGGGCACGCCGTCGCTGCTGTCGCCGTCGTCATCGTCGTCCCAGCCTTCGACGGCCACGTTGATCCCGTCCTCGGGCTTGACGCACATGGTCACCGACGCAGGGAGATCAGACGCCCGGACGTCGTAGTCCTCGTCGACATCCGAGATCCGGGGCGACTGGCTCATCAACGTGCGCTGCAGATCGTTGGTCCACAGGATCAACCGAAGATTGGACTCGGCGTCGCCGAAGTCGTCCTCGTCCTCGGTGATGGTGATACCGGTCACCGTGACGGTCACCCTGAGCGCCCCGGCCGGGTTCACACCGGCCGGCGGAGCACACGGCGTCCCGGCCGGATTGGGGTTCGCGCCGTTGGCCACCCACAGACCGAACGCTGTGCTGGGACCAGAGTCCCCGTACTCGCCCTGGAGCAGATGCAGCAGCCGACACCACTCATGGGTCGTCTGCCGTACGGCCAGGGCGCGCGCCGCCTCGTAGCCGGCCCGGCCCGGCCGGTCCTTGTTCAGGTCGCCGTGGCCGATGGCGATGGGGTCGTAGCAGTTGTCGTCCAGCGTGAAGTCGTTGATCCCGCTGATCAGAGCGCGGCGAGCCTGTCCGGTGTCGGTGGTGATCAGTGGGACGTGCCCGCTGGCGGTGGCCGACCATCCCGACGGGAGCGACTCGCCTGCGCCCGCGACGACGTCGTCGACGATCGTGGACCAGTCACCGGGCTCCCGCCACCCACCGAGGCCCGCGTCGTACAGGTCGGTTCGCCCGAGCTCGACCCAGTTGGAGTGCGAGTAGAAGTCCTGCGCCGCGTGCAGCAGCTGGCCGAACTCGTCGGCCGCATCGAGCGGCTCGGGATCCGATGGATCGAGCTCGGCAAGCACACCACCCGCTCCGAGCACCTTGTCGTCGAAGTACTGCTCGTTGATGTTGTCGTCAGCGGTCTCCCGGAACCGGCAGTTGTCGAAGTGGTCGGTGGCGTTCGAGATGCCAGTCGTGTCGACGAAGGCGTGCTCGTCGTTCGCTTCGTCGAGCGCACCGTCGTTGAGGAAGCTCAGTCCCTCCGCCGTGATGGCCTCGTGGCCGTCACCGTCGCCATCGCACGCGTTGACCACGACCTCCGACGAGCAGAAGGCCTCCGCCGGCTTCGCCGCCCCGAGCACAACCGTCGCCGCGACGAGCACGGCAACTCCCAAGAAACCCCGCACCAAGCCCACTGGAATCCCCCTCCGCCCGCCGGAGCCCACCACTCCGCAACGTAGAGCACAGCGCACGCAATGAACACGGGGCCACCGCCGAATGTGCACTTCAGGGCACGTGGAACCGCCCATCGGGCACCTTCGCGCCCCGGAAGTGGTCGGTCTCGGCGAGCTCGGTTCGACCAGGTCGGGGAGGCCTGGCGGCCAGGTCCAGTTCCTGCACTAGCCGGCGGCGCCGGGCCGCTCTAGCGTCGTCGCTGTGCCTGGCGGCGGGCCGGGCGGTGGCGCGAGCAAGGAGCGGCGGAACATGAGCACGACCACGATCACTGTGACCTCCCGCGACCGGGTCCACCCGACCCCGGTGCGGGCCGACGACGACGAGTTCGTCGAGCTGGCGACGAAGGTCGGCGAGGTGGCGGCGGCGCACGCCGAAGAGCACGACCGCGATGCGAGCTTCGTGGCTCCCGCGTACGAGGCCATGCGGGCCACCGGCTACCTGCGCCTGGCCGTGCCCACCGAGCTGGGCGGCCTGGGAGCCACCATGCGCCAGGTCTGCTACGCCCAGGCCGAGCTGGCTCGCCACGACGGGGCCACAGCCCTGGCGGCCGCCATGCACCTCTACAACAGCCAGGTGCAGGTCTTCCGGCACCAGCGGGGCGCCGCCGACGCCACCGCGGTGCTGCGCCGCATCGCCGAGGAGGACCTGATCATCGCGACCAGCGGGGGCTCCGATTGGCTCTGGCCGACCACGATCGCCGAACCCGATGGCGACGACACCTACCGGGTCAACGGGCGGAAGGCGTTCTGCAGCCAGTCGCCGGCGGCGACCGTGCTGGCGACGTGCGCGGTGCTGGGCGAGCCGGGACCGGACGCCGAGGTCCTGCACTTCAGCGTGCCGCTGGCGGCCGAGGGCGTGCGGCTGATCGAGACCTGGGACACCCTCGGCATGCGAGGGACGGCCAGCCACGACCTGGTGCTCGAGGACGTCCGGGTGCCCGCCGACCGGATCGTCGCCCGGCGGCCATGGGGCGAGCTCGGCGGGCCGTTGTTCGCGGCCGCCGTGCACTTCGCGCCGGTCGGTGGCGCCACCTACTTCGGCATCGCGGCCGGAGCGCGGGACTACGCGGTCGCCGAGGCGACCGGCGGCTCCCGGGGCCCAACGCCATCGGCCGAGCTCGCCCGGGTTCAGCGCCAGGTCGGGCTGATGGACACGAAGTTGCGGGTCGCCTGGTGGGCCCTGCTCGGCGCCATCGAGCAGGTGGGCACGGACTACGCCGCCGACGGCCCGACGGCGGCCACGCTGATGATCGCGAAGCGCGAGGCCGTCACCGCCGCAGCGGAGGTCGTCGACCTGGCGATGGAGATCGTCGGCGGCCGGGCGTACTACCGGCGCTGCCCGCTCGAGCGCGCCCTTCGCGACGTCCGGGCCGGGGTGTTCCACCCGTTCACGCCCGAGATCACCCTCACCTACGCCGGTCGATTGGCGCTGGGAGGCTCGGGCGACACGGAGTGAGCCGCCGCTACAGCGAGGACGACGTCGATGTCATGACCCCGTCAGGTGGGGGTATCCGGCCGGACGACAGCGGGCAGTGTCCGTCTGGTGACGTTCGTGCAGGCGATGCTGCTGGTCGGGATCTTCATGGTGCTCCTGGTCGTGGCGGTCGGCGTGTTGGGTGTCCTCGACGGTGGCATAGGCCCCGGCCGCTTCCTCGAACTGCTGGTGGGCGCCGTGCTCTACCTGGTCATCGTCACGCCAGCCGCCTATCTCCGCTGGCGCCGCTTCGAGTCCCGCCCCGAGCGAGACTGAGGGAACAGAACCCTCCGTCTCGGGAACGACGAGACGCTGGCTCAGGAAGCTGGCTCAGGAAGGACGACGAGATGGCCACGAACTTGCCCGGCGAGTACATCCCCAGCCCGGCCGCTTGGGTGCGTGAGCAGGTCGAAGCCTACGAACGCTCGGGTGGCCAAGAGGCCAACACCCTCCAGAACACCGGCCTGCCCGTGATCGTCGTCACGATGCGCGGCAACAAGTCCGGCAAGGTCCGCAAGATCGCCCTCATGCGCGTCGAGCATGAGGGCGACTACGCCCTGGTGGCATCCAAGGGTGGAGCCCCCAAGCACCCGGTCTGGTACCACAACCTCGTCGCCCATCCCGACGAGGTCCTCATCCAGGACGGTCCCGAGCCGTTCGAAGCCGAGGTCCGCGAGGTCAGCGGGCAGGAGCGCGCCACCTGGTGGCAGCGTGCTGTCGACGCGTACCCGCCCTACGCCGAGTACCAGGAGAGAACCGACCGCGAGATCCCCGTCCTGGTGGCCAGCCCCAAGCCCTGACGGGCTCGGCACCCCGATCGGGGGGCCAGCGGCGCGCGGAGCGTCAGACCGACAGCGCTTGCGCGGCGGCGGCGATCTTGTTCGGACCGGTGGTCGTGAGCTGCTCGATGATGCGCACGAAGTTGGGGTGCTGGAGCCCCGAGACGATGAACGTCCAGCGGTAGGAGCGCCGCTGGTGGGTGCGAATCGCGTCGCGCTCGTCGTCGGTGAAGGTCCGCCTCGTCGACCTCTCGAGGGCTTCGATGTCGAGCTCGATCTGCTGACCGAGGAGCCCGTCGATGGCGCCACCGAGCTCGAGCAGCTGGTCGACCGCCCTCTCCCGCTGGTCGGCGGGGAGGTCGTTCGCGAGCTCCTCGATGAGCAGGGTGTCGAGGCGGGCGTGCCGGGACTCGTCGATCCAGTGGAACCGCAGGATGTCCCGGAACAGCTCGTCGAGATCGGTGCCGTCCTGGACGTGCTCGGTGTAGTGGAGCTGGGTGAACCACTCGATCATGCTGGTCAGCAGCAGCCCGGTCAGGGGCTCGGCGTCGAGCACGACCTGTGCCACCGCTTCGCGTCCGGGGACCAGGCCACACTCCACCCCGAAGCCGGCTCGGAACTGCTCGACCGCCCGGCGCAGCATCTCCTGGTGCTTGACCTCCTCCTCGGCGAAGCGCAGCAGCGACCACAGCCGGGTCTCGTCGCCGTAGACGTCGCTGCGGGCCCTGTCCATCACCAGGGGGACGATGTACTCCTCCACGAAGGCGAAGACGTGGCAGTAGCTGTTGCCGCGGATCTGGTTGAGCTTCCGCTTGTCGTCGTCGCTGAGGCAGCCGATCCCGTTGACGCCGGCGATCCGATCGGGGAGGAACGGCTTGGCGAAGTCGAAGTCTCGACCGCGGAAGCAGTCGTCCACGGTCCAGGCCTTCGTCACCGATCCTCGCAGGCACGCGTTGTAGCTGTAGTCATGGGTCAACACCAGGTGTCTCCTTCGCCGTCATCTCAGGGTGTTGTCGGCGCGCACCTGATCGGTGCCGCCGACGCCGTGAGCGCCGAGTCAGGCCGGTACTGCGAGGGCCAGGATCTGCTCGCGGGTGAGCTCCATGCCGTGCGCGTCGCGCGCGTGCTCCTGTGCAGCAGCGACGAGCTGGTCGTCGGTGTCACCTCGAACCACGCGTCCGCAGTCGCAGTTGATGATCTTGGTCATCGGGCACCTCCTCGGAGCCGAGCGCGAAACTACGAAACGACGTCTGGCGCACGTCTGGAGAGGATCTGGCGATTGGTTGCAACGGTACGCGTGCGGCTGCTCGGTCGGTTGGGGATCGAGCACGGGGACCGCTGGCTCGACGGCGCCGCGCTGCCCGGCCGCCAGGGGCGGATCGTCTTCGCCTACCTGGCCCTGTGTCACCATCCCATCGCCCGGGACGAGATCGCTGACGTCGTGTGGCCCGATGCGCTGACCGCATCATGGGAACGCGACCTGTCGGCGGTCGTGTCCAAGGTGCGCGCCGCCCTCGACGCGATCGGCCTGGGCCCGATGCTCCACAGTGCGCTCGGCTGCTACGAGCTGCGACTGCCGGCGGGTGCCACGGTCGACGTCGAGGATGCCGTGTGGTTCGTCGAGCACGCGGAGGCTGCCTGGCGCACCGGCGATCGCGACGCCGCCCTCCCGGCCGCTGCCACCGCGGCCAACCTGGCTCGCCGGCCCTTCCTGCCCGCCGAGAGCGGTCTGTGGATCGAACGACGGCGCGACGAGCTACGGGCCACGCTGCTGCGGGCCCTCGACCTGTTGGCGCAGGGCCTAGCGGACGGGCCCTACGAGCACGACGCGTTCCGCTACGCCAACGAGGCCCTGGGGCTGGACCCGTACCGGGAGACGAGCTACGTACGGCTCATGCGCCTCCACATGAGCCGTGGCAACCGCGCCGAAGCCCTGAGAACCTACGAGCGATGCCGCGAGACCCTCGCTCGTGACCTCCGCGTGGCGCCTTCGCCTCAGACCCAGGCCGTCCACCAGGAGATCCTCGCCCTCTGACGGTCCGACGACCGCCACGCGGCCCTCGGTCCGGTTTGCGGCCCAGACCCGGTGCCAAGCTGGGGTGCCGTCCCTGACGAGAGTCATGGAGGATCGACTCCCATGCCTGATGTCTACGCCATGATCGCCGAGGTCGACGTCGCTACGCAGGAACGTCTGGCCGACATCCTCGAGCTGCGGGCTGCCGACCCACAGCAGCGCGCCATGCTCGACTCCTACCTCTCCGAGATCCCGTTCGTCCCGAGAGCGCGGGTGCTGGAGATCGGGTGCGGGACGGGCGCCGTCGCACGCGTGCTGGCCCGTCAGCCCGCGGTGGCCGAGGTGATCGGGGTCGACCCGTCGCCGGTGTTCATCGCCAAGGCTGACGAGCTTGCTGCGGCGGAGGGCGCCGTGGCCTTCGAGACCGGAGACGGCCGGGCCCTCCGCTTCCCGGACGGAGACTTCGACGTGGTCGTCTGCCACACCGTCCTGTGCCATGCTCCAGAACCCGAGCGGGTGGTGGCCGAAGCGCTTCGGGTGCTGCGCCCAGGGGGCACGTTCGCCGTCTGCGAGGGGGACTACCCCACCATCACGGTCGCCCGGCGCGAGCTCGATCCCCTCCAGGAGTGCATCGAGGCCGTCAAGGTGGGGTTCGTCAACGACCCCTGGCTGGTGCGCCGGCTTCCGGCGTTGCTGCGGTCAGCCGGGTTCGAGGTGGTCGGTTGCCGTAGCTACGGCTACCTGCAGACCGACCAGCCCGACTACATGCTGACCCTCGTGGACCGGGGCGCGGACGCGCTCGAGTCGTGGGGACGCATCGGACCGGAGCTCGGCGCGGCGCTCAAGGCGGAGGCGCGGTCGCGTGCCGCCGCCGGCGACTTCTACGGCGGCATGGGGTTCGTGAGCTTCCTCGCCCGGCGACCAGGCTGAGTCGGAACCAGCCGTGCCGGGCCCGGCCGGCTAAGGCTCACTCCGATCAGTAGGGTCGCCCGCACGACGACAGCCAAGGGGGAAACCATGACCCGACCTAGTTACCTCGGCAAGCTCGTCGCCGTCGCCACGGCGTCCGTGCTGTTCGGCGCGGCCGCGTGCAGCGACGACGACGATGACGGCGCCGGCAGCGAGGAAGCCGCCGAGTCCGGGGACGCTGGTGGCGGTGGTGGCGGCGGCGACGTGCTCGCCGAGGTCACCGAGCGGGGCACGCTGAACTGCGGGGTCAACAACGCGGTGCCAGGCTTCGGTTTCGAGACCGAGAGCGGCGAGCTCGCGGGCTTCGACATCGACTACTGCCAAGCGGTGGCTGCTGCGGTGCTCGGTGATCCCGAGGCCGTGGAGTACGTGGTGCTCACTCCTGAGCAGCGGTTCACGTCGTTGGCTTCCGGCGAGATCGATGTGCTGATCCGCAACACGACCTGGACCTCCACCCGCGACGGCCAGGAAGGGGCGGCGTTCGTCACGACGACGTTCTACGACGGCCAGGCGATGATGGTGCCGAGCGACGCTGGCGTGACGAGCATCGACGACCTCGCCGGTGCAACGGTCTGTCTCACAGCGGGGACCACGACCGAGCAGAACCTCGCCGACCGGATGGCCGGCATCGACCACACGCCCCAGACCTATGAGGAGAACTCCCAGGTCCAGGACGCCTTCCTGGCCGGACAGTGCGATGCCTGGACGTCGGACGCGTCCCAGCTGGCCGGGATCCGCTCCAACTGGCCCGATGACCAGGGCGGCCCCGAGGCGATGACCATCCTCGACGAGATCTTCTCCAAGGAGCCGCTCGGCCCCGCGGTGCGCGACGGCGACAGCGAGTGGTACGACGTCGTGGATTGGGTGGTGCTGGCCACCATCGAGGCCGAGGAGCTGGGCATCACCTCCGAGAACCTCGACCAGATGCTCGAGAGCGAGGACCCGGCCGTGCGTCGCTTCCTCGGACTCCCGGTCGACGTCGAGGGCGAGGAGGCCGTGGTCGACCACGGCTTCGGTGTCGAGCCCGACTTCACGCAGGCCGTCATCGGCGCCGTGGGCAACTACGGCGAGATCTACGACCGCAACGTCGGGCCGGACACGCCGCTCCAGCTCGACCGGGAGGGCACGTCCAACGCCCTGTGGACCGACGGCGGGCTCCACTACGCGCCGCCGTTCCGCTGATCGGTGATCGCTGGGCGCGGATGCCGTGAGTGACATCGCCCGGGGAGCCGAGAGATCGGCTCCCCGGGGCCACGGCGACCAGGGCCGCCGCTTGGCGGGGCTGGTGTTCAACGTCCGCGTCCTGCGCGTCGCCGGCCAGGTGGCGGCGATCGCCCTGCTGGTGGGGTTGGCCGTCTACCTGGGTGACAACTACCAGGCCAACACCAGGAGCCGAACCGGGTACACCGGTTGGCAGTTCCTCGATCAGCCCACCGGGTTCGACATCGACACGGCCAACTTCCGCGCCGCTCAGCCGGTGCGGGATGCGCTGTGGGTCGGCGTACGGAACACCGCGATCTCCGCCGCAGCAGGCATCGTGGTCGCCACCGTGCTCGGCGTGCTGGTCGGTGTCCTACGGCTGTCGACCAGTTGGCTGGCCCGGAAGACCGCCACCTTGTACGTCGAGGTGGTGCGGAACGTCCCCGTCCTGCTGATCATCCTGTTCACGTCGGCCGGGCTCGCCACCCTCCCCCGCATCACCGAGGCCCGCGACCTGGGCGGCCTGGCCGTGATCTCGAACCGCGAGATCTCGATGCTCTCCCCCGTTGCGGGGGACGGGCTGGGGACCTACGTGGTCGTCCTCGTCGCCGCGCTGGTGGCCGCTCGGCTGCTGTGGGTTCGGCGAACCCGGGTGTCCGACGTGACCGGCGAGCCCCACCACCGGGTGCTCTGGGCTGGCGGACTGGTGGCGGTGGTCGCGGTGGGCGCCTACCTGGTGCTCGACGGTCCGGTGACCGTGTCGCGTCCGCAGTTGAGCGGCTCGGGCGTGGCCGGGGGGATCTCGATGAGCATCCCCTACGTAGCGCTGACGGGGGCCCTCGGCATCTACCACGGGAGCCACATCGCCGAGATCGTGCGGGGCAGCATCCAGGCCGTGCCGCACGGGCAGACCGAGGCCGCGACGGCCATCGGGCTCAGCAGCTTCGCCCGGCTGCGCTACGTGATCCTACCCCAGGCCTTCCGCATCGCAGTGCCGCCGACGATCAACCAGTTCCTGAGCCTGACCAAGAACACCTCTCTCGGCATCGCCGTGGCCTACTCCGATGTGTCCGCCCTCGGCTTCCGCCTCATCGGTTCACGCGCCCCGGCGCTGCAGACCGTGCTCATCCTGATGGCCGTGTACCTGATGTTCTCGCTCACGACCTCGGTAGCGCTCAACCTGTTCAACCGACGCCTGCAGTTGGTGGAGCGGTGACCGACGGACCGCCGCCCCTGGTGGACGAGGCCCAGGCCCCCCGCGTGCCGACCACGCTCGAGCCGGGACCACTCCCCGCCCCCGAACCGACGGGGCCACCCGAGGCCCGGCTCACCGCCCGGCAGTGGGTGCGCCAGAACCTGTTCGCGACGCCCTTCGGGTCGGTCCTCACCATCATCATGGGCCTCGGGCTCGGGTACGTGCTGTACCGCCTCGCGTGGTTCGCGCTCGTCTCCTCGGACTGGGAGATCGTTCGGCGCAACCTGCGACGGTTCATGGTCGGCGGCGAGTACCCCGAGGACCAGGTGTGGCGCCTGTGGGCCGGGCTCTACGTCGTCGGCGGCCTTGCCGGACTGTTGAGCGGCGCGACCGTCGCCCACGCCGAGCAGCAGGCGAGGGCGTCCGGCCGGGAGGTCGTCCGGCCCGGACGGTGGGACTGGATCCGCCGCTACTGGCCCGCGTTGGTGGTCATCGCCGTCATCCTGTCCCAGACCCGGACCTGGACGCCGACGCTGCTGACCCTGCTCGGTGCGATGGTGTTCGCATCCGCCCGCTGGCTCGGACGCCGTGCTCCGTGGCTGGCCCGGTTCACGTGGCTTGCCCTGTTGGTCGGAGCCGTCGCCTCGGTCCAGGTCGTCGCCGGCTTCGGCGGTGTCAGCTGGAGCGACTGGGGCGGGCTGCACCTCACGCTCTTCGTCACCGTGGCCGGCATCGCACTGTCGTTCCCTTTCGGCGTCATGGTCGCTCTGGGCCGCCGGTCCTCCCTGCCCGCACTGCGGTGGGTGACCGTGGCGTACATCGAGGTCATCCGCGGCGTCCCGCTGGTGACCTTGCTGTTCCTGGGCATCTACGTGATCCCGCTGTTCTTCCCCAACACCGTCGAACCGCCGTCGAACCTCACCCGGGCGCTGATCGCCGTCACCCTGTTCGAGGCAGCCTACGTCGCGGAGACCGTTCGCGGCGGCCTCCAAGCGATCCCCCGCGGTCAACGCGAAGCTGCGGAAGCCCTCGGGTTGTCGCGGTGGAAGGTGACCCGACTGATCGTGCTCCCCCAGGCGCTGCGGGCCGTCATCCCGGCGATGGTCGGACAGTTCATCAGCCTGTTCAAGGACACCTCCCTGCTGCAGATCATCGGGTTCGTCGAGCTGCTGGAGGTGGCCAGGATCACCGTCAGCCAGCCGGCCTTCCTCGGCCAGCGCCTGCACACCGTGACCTTCGCCTTCGTCGCCCTGGTCTACTGGGCGGGTTCGTACACCATGTCCCGCGAGAGCCGACGCCTCGAGAGCCGACTCGGACTGGGAGAACGCCGATGAGCGCCACCGACACCCCAGGACCGCAAGACACCGACGACCTCACTGCCATGGCCGTCGAGGCCCAGGGCACCGGCGAGCCGATCATCGAGTGCTACCAGGTGGACAAGTGGTTCGGCCGGTTCCAGGCCCTCCGCGACGTCACCCTGACCGTCGGCCGCCAAGAGGTGATGGTCGTCATCGGGCCCTCCGGCTCCGGCAAGTCCACCTTCATCCGCTGCATCAACCGGCTGGAGGAACACGACCGTGGCCGCATCGTGGTCGACGGCATCGAGCTCGGCAACGACCTCCGACGCATCGCCGAGGTTCGACGCGAGGTCGGGATGGTCTTCCAGTCCTTCAACCTGTTCCCCCATCTCACCGTGCTCGACAACATCACCTTGGGGCCCCGCCGGGTGAGACGCTGGCCACAGCGCAGAGCCGAGCAGGTGGCCAGGGAGATGCTCGAGACGGTCCACATCCCCGAGCAAGCAAACAAGTACCCCGGCCAGCTCTCGGGTGGTCAGCAGCAACGGGTGGCGATCGCGCGGGCCTTGGCGATGCAGCCCAAGATCATGCTGTTCGACGAGCCGACCTCGGCTCTGGACCCCGAGATGATCGCCGAGGTCCTGGACGTCATGAAGGAACTGGCACGGACCGGCATGACCATGATCGTCGTCACCCACGAGATGGGCTTCGCACGCGAGGTCGCCGACCGGGTCGTCTTCATGGCCGAGGGCAGCATCGTGGAGGTCGGCACTCCCGAGCACTTCTTCCAGAACCCCACCGAGGACCGCACCAAGCTGTTCCTCAGCCAGATCCTCTAGGACGGCGTCGGCCCTGACCCTGCCGCGCTCAGCCGGCGGTGACGGCCGGGTCGAGCCGGACGATCCTCGGTTCGTCGCCGCTGGCGCCGCGGCCGGCCAGCCACACTGCGCCGTCGGCGGTGACGGCCACGTTCCACCCCCCGTCGGGGAGATCCACGGTGCGGACCACCTGGTCGCCCTCGATGCGCCGAGCGACGGCCTCCTGCTCGTGGACGGTCCACACGCCGGTCGCATCGCCCGCCACGGCGTCGGGGCTGCTCGGCAGGTCGACCTGGCCCACCCGACCGCTGACCAGGTCGATCGACATCAGGCCCTCAATGTCCAGCCACCAGACACGATCTTCCGTGGCGACGAGGTCCTCGCCGAACAGCGGGAGGTCGACGTCGAACGGCTCGCCGGCCGCGAGCGTGGCGGGATCGACGCGGGCCAGACGTCCACCGGCCAGGGTCGCATCGGCGTACCAGACGCCGGTGGGACCGACGACGACGGCACCCCGCTGGACCGGTGCACTGGCCAGGACCGTGCCGGTGGCGGGATCGCGCCGGTCGAGCGCGTAGCTCGTCCGGAACGGATTAGTCGACACCGTCCACAGTGCGTCGGGCCCGGCCGCCATGCTGTCGAGCGGCTGATCGATGGTCGCCGTGCGGGCGCCGTCGGCCAGCTCGAACCGGCTCACCGCCCCGGTGGCGGGATCGACCATCCACACACCATCGGCCACCACCGCCAGATTCTGCAGCCACATCGGCGCCACCGCCGGGGCTGCGGCAGCGCCTGGGGTACCGCCCGCGACAACGGTGGACGGCACGTTCGGGTCGGCGTCGGCAGCGGCCGGACCGGCGGGCGCCGAACCGTCGAGGTGCCGCGCCTCGCCGGTCGCGGCATCGATGCGCACCACCTCACCCGACTCGGAGCTGACGACCAGATCGGGGCCAGCCGGCGCCAGCGAC
>Ga0075418_10006597_pt1 | contig 13091 bp, 9 predicted proteins | sample SoiMetdeltSBSDD2_FD_81776 | JGI IMG/M metagenome (GOLD analysis project Ga0075418, IMG submission 81776) | Bulk soil microbial communities from a Populus tree surrounding site in Tennessee, USA - Soil MetaG P. deltoides SBSDD2 | ecosystem: Environmental > Terrestrial > Soil > Tree plantation...
CACGGTGCCGGCGACGTCGTAGGGGACCGCCGGAAGATCGTGGCGTCGCCCCCACAGGGTCGCGGTCTGCGCGAGGCTCGGACCGGCCGCGTGCGCGACCAGCGCCGACCCTTCGAGACGACGCGCCGGGTTCAGGGCCCCCCGGACGCTCGCCCGGTCCGCGCCCATCTCGATCTCGACGGCGTCGAGCGCGTAGGCCCTCCCCTCGCGCGCGATTCGGCCGTGCGCGGCGAAGGGTGCCCTCGGAAGCGCCACGCCGGCGAGGCTGTTCAGGACCGATGCGTCGGGACCCCGCGCCTCGGCGCGCAGATCGAGCGCCGTGAGCGAAGGAGGCTCCCCGATCGTGCCGTCGGCCTGCACGGTGGTCGCGCCCGCGCGAACCTCGGCACGCTCGATCGCGAGCCCGTCCGGGCGTCGCAGGAAGCGCCCGGTCACGCCGAACGGAACCGCCGGGAGGGAGAGTCGCGTCAAGGCCGAGAGCTGCGACAGGTCCTTGCCTGCGCCCCGGATCGCGAGGCTGGTCCCCTCGCACCGGGGGGGCGGCCCGACGGTCCCGTCGATCGTCGCGGAAGTCTCCCCCACCCGGAGTCTCATCCCGTCCAGCACGACCGACGAGCCTTCGCGACGAACCGTTCCGCCGGCTTCGAACGGCCGGGGGGGCAGACCCGCGATCCCGAGCCATCCCCCCGGCACCGAGGCGTCGGGGCCCTCGATCTCGAGCGTGGCGCCGATCCGGGCGGGATCGAGCAGGGCGCTCACCTGTCCCCGCGCGGAGGCCTTCATCCCGCCGGCCTCCGCCGCGATGCGGGTGGCGACGCCTCCCTCCGCGATCGGGGCGAGCGTCGCGTCGATCCGGTACGGCCCCGTGACGGGGATCCGCAGGCCGAACACCTCCGCCGCCGCGGCGGCGTCCCCGCCTTCGACGCCGAGTGTGACCTCGGCGCCGCCGAGGGAGAGCGGGTCGCGGATGCGCCCCTGGAGGGTGACGGTGGACCCGGCGATCCGGCCGGTCAGCGTGTGCTCGACGTCCCGCGCCGCATAGAGGTTGTTCAGGGTCCCGAGCCGCCCCGCGAGCTGCCACGGCGCCTCGTCCAGGCTGCCCTCCACCTCGAGATCGACCATCTGGTCGGCAGGATCCAGGCGCGCCGTGAGCGTGCGGACGCTCACGCGGAGGGGGTCGCTCCGGGGCCGCTTCCGGAGAGCGAGCGCGAGGTCGCGGACCGATGCGCGCTCGATCGTGACCGGCTTCCACGCCTTCTTCTCCTTCGCATGTGACGGGCGGCGAGGAATCGCGAGGACCCAGTTCCCCGTCCCGTGCTCGTCCCTCTCGAGCGACACGCGCACGCGCTCGATCGCGACGTCCCGCAGGAGCAGCCTTCCGGAGAGGAGCGCGCGCAGCCCCAGCCGGACACGGAGCTGTCCGACGCGGACCATGTCGGGCTCGGTTCCCCAGGCGGCGTTCGCGACGGCGATGTCGCGGACGGAGAGGACGGGCTCGGGGAGGAGAGACAGCTCGACGGGACCGCCGACGGTCACGCGGCGGGCGAGGCCGTCGCTCCCGAAGCGCTCGATCGCGCCGCGGAGCCAGTGGGGAAGCAGGACCTCGACGCCGACGACGGCCGCGGCGAGCACGCCCGCGGCGATCCCGCCCGCGATCAGGAGCCGCCGCGCGCCTCGTCTCACCGCCCGCCCCCGCGCGGGGTCAGCCCCCGAGCGCGATGGTCAGCCCCACCAGGGCGGCGCCGAGCGCGACCATCGACACGCCGAACCCCCACGGGGAGCGCCCGACGATCCGTCCGTATGTGAAGCCGGCGACGAACAGCATCGCGATCGCGATCGCGTTGGAGATCCGCATCGCCGTGTGCGTCCGCTCGACGAAGAGGAACGGCATCGCGACGGGGAACGTGGTCAGGAAGACGAGCAGGAAGACGGCGACCGCGCCGAGGAGGTCGTGCTTCGCGAGCCGCGCCGCGCCCTTCGGCTCCGGCAGCCCGCGGAGCCGGCGGCCGAGGTCGTCGATCTCCTCCGGCGTCAGCACCGCGGCGACCGGCGAGGGGAGCGCGTCCGCGATCAAGCGGCGGGCGGCCGGCCCGTCGGCGCGCCGGACGGCGAGGAGCGTCAGCAGGCCCCGGCCCTTCTCCGCGAGGCTCCCCATCACGTAGAGGATCCCGTCGATGATCCCCCAGGCGATGTTGCAGCCCAGGGCGCCGACGAGCATGGCGCGGACGTCGTCGCGCCCCGCCTCGGCGACGCTGAGGGAGCCGGTGAAGGTCAGGGCCATGATCAGCCCGAAAAGAACCTCGGAGATCCGCTCGCTCGGATCGAGCACGCGCCGGGAAGACAGGATCACTTCCCGGCCAGCCGATCGAAGCGGGCGTCGCTGATCGGCGGGTTCACCTCGATCGCGTCCACGAGGATCCGCAGGCGCTGCGGCCGATCGGCCGCTCCGATCTCCACCCGGCGCGGGAAGAGGATCCCGTTCGTCTTCTTGTGGTCGCCGAACGTGGCCTGGACGCGCACGTCGCGGTCGCTGAGCTTCCTCGTCGTCTCGGTCCGCAGCAGGAAGTGGGTCTTGACGTCGATCGACTCGTACCGGACCACGCCGCTCGCGAGCGTGAGCTTCAGCCGGTCCGCCTCGCGGCCGTCGATGGTCTCGCGGCCGGCGTACTCGAGCTTGTGCCTCTTCTTCTTCCAATCGACGAGCGGGCCTTCGAAATCCGCCTGCTCCACAGCGTCGGCCACCGCCTCGTCGGGAAGCGGCTTGGCGTCCATCTCCCCGTCGAACGGGGAGACCATCCAGCCGCGCCCGCCGTTCGTGACGTAGACACCGGTGACCCCTTGCACGGTGAACTCGAAGCGGACCTTCCCGGGGCGCTTCAGCTCGCGCCGCACCGCGGCCTGCCGGCCTCCCTCGCCGTAGGCACGACCGGTCTGACGGAGCGTCTGGACCGACCGGATCTTCGCCAGGCCGCCGCGTGCGACGACGTACTCCGCGACGATCGCGTCGACGCTCTTGGCCGGCGCCTTCGCCGGCTCCGCGGCCGACGCCGCTGCGGCGAAGGCCAGCACGAGCGCCCCGATCCGCGCCGCGCGGTTCAATCCTCGTCCTCCCAGATGGGGTTGAACGTCGGGGCGACCGGCCACTCGGTCACTCCGAAGCCCCACCCGCCGTAGACCAAGGGATCCACCCACTGGTTTCGCTCCGCCTTCTTCGCCCGCGCTTCCGCATCCTTCGCTCGCGCCTCCGCGTCCCGCGCCGCGTCCTCGGCGTCACGGGCGCGGTCCTCGGCGTCGCGGCGCGCCTGGTCGTTCGCCGCCTCGGTCTGGAGCACCTGCGCCTCCGCCGGCGTCATCCACTCGTTGTTGTACTTGACGAACCCGCGAGCCCGGTAGCTCTCCTCCGCGGTGACCCACTTTCCGTCGAGCTGCACGCGCCCGAGGGCGGTGTTCGCGTCGGCGTCGTCGGGCGCGATGGACAGGACCTTCTTGTAGGCGTCGTGCGCCTGGGCGGGGAGTCCCTTGTCCTCGGCGAACCGGGCGAGCTTCTTCCAGCCCGCGACATCCTTCGGCCCGAGCTTCTTGGCCTGGTCGTCGAAGTCGTCGAGCGGAGACCTCCCCTTCTGGATCCGCTCCACGCGCGACATCGGCACGCCCACGACGCCGCCCCCCACGTCCACGCGCACGGTGTCGGCCGTCTGCTCGACGATCCGCCCCGAGATCGTCCCGGCGTCCTTGAGGAACACCTCGTCCGCCAGGGCGGCCGCCGGGACGAGCAGGAGCAGGAGCGGGATCGCCTTCAAGGATGTCTCTCCACGCCGTGAGCCGGCGCTCAGCCTACGACAGAAGAGCACGGAAAACTACCGGTCAGGACGCGGAGATCCCCGGAGGCTGCTTCCGCTTCTCGCTCCGGCGCCGGGGCGCGGGGCGCTTCGGCGTCGTCTCCACGACGGCCGCGAGCTTTCCCAGCTCGAGCATCTGCTCCGCCGTCGTCGTGGCGAACAGGTGCATCGAGCGCGCGACGAGACCGGTCCAGCCGGTCTGGTGGCTCGCGCCGACGCCGAGGCCCGTGTCGCCGTGGAAGTATTCGTAGAACAGGATCAGGTCACGCCAGTGCGGGTCCTCCTGGAACTTGCGCGAGGCACCGTGAACCGGCCGCCGCCCCGCCTCGTCCCGCAGGAAGATCGACGCGATCCGTCCGGCGAGCTCCTCGGCGACCTGGTAGAGGTTCATGAGCCGCCCCGAGCCGGTGGGGCACTCGACCGTGAAGTCGTTCCCGTAGTAGGCGTAGTACTGGAGGAGGGCCCGCACGATCAGCCCGTTGACCGGCATCCAGATCGGCCCCCGCCAGTTGGAGTTACCGCCGAACATCACGTTGTCGGACTCCGCGGGGAGGTAGGACACCCTGAAGTCCTGATGACCGACGCGGAAGACGAACGGGTGATCGGAGTGCCAGCGCGAGAGGGCGCGGATCCCGAACGGGCTGAGGAACTCCCTCTCGTCGAGCATGCGCGCGAGCACGCGGCGCAGCTTCCCCTCGTCCAGGACCGACGCCAGCCGCCGCCCGGAGTGGCCGGGGGCGAGCGGGTCGTGGATGAACCTGTACAGCTCCGGCCGGGACTCGAGGAACCTGCGGAGCTTGACCCCGACCTCGGAATCCACCCACTGCGTCTGCCCCCCCTCGAGGACGGTCACGGCGCAGAGCGGGAGCAGTCCGACCATCGACCGGACCTTGAGGCGATCGGAGCGACCGTCGGGGAGCTTGAGCACGTCGTAGAAGAAGCCGTCCTCCTCGTCCCACATCCCGGTGTCGCCCCCCGCGTGCATCATCGAGGACGCGATCCACAGGAAGTGCTCGATGAACTTCCGGCACATCGACAGGTAGGCCGGCCGCTCCGCCGCCAGCGCCGCCGCCATCTCGAGCATGTTCTGGCAGAACAGCGCCATCCAGGCGGTGCCGTCCGCCTGCTCGAGGTAGCCTCCCGTCGGCAGCGGCGAGCTGCGGTCGAAGACGCCGATGTTGTCGAGCCCGAGGAACCCGCCCTCGAAGACGTTCTTCCCCTCGCGGTCCTTCCGGTTGACCCACCAGGTGAAGTTCAGCAGGAGCTTGTGGAACATCCGCTCGAGCCACTCGACGTCGCCGCGCCCGTGCTTCGCCTGCTGCATCCGGTACGTGAACATCGTGGCCCAGGCGTGCACGGGCGGGTTCACGTCGCCGAAGTTCCACTCGTAGGCCGGGAGCTGTCCGTTCGGGTGGAGGTAGTTCCCCTGCACGAGCAGCTCGACCTGCTCCTTTCCGAACTCCTCGTCGACGAGCGTCAACGCGAGGACGTGGAATGCGAGGTCCCACGCCGCGTACCAGGGGTACTCCCACTTGTCGGGCATGGAGATGACGTCCGCGTTGTACATGTGGTGCCACTGCGAGTTGCGGGCGCTCCGCCGCCCGCGGCCGAAGGGGCCCGCCTCGTGCTCCTCGAGCCAACGATCGACATCGAAGTAGTAGAACTGCTTCGACCAGAGCATCCCGGCGAGCGCCTGGCGCATGACGAGCGCGGCGTCGGCGGAGAGCGAGCGCGGGATCACCTCCGCGTAGAACTCGTCCGCCTCTCTCTTCCGCGCGTCGAAGGCGGCATCGAAGTCGTCGCCGATCGAGTCCTTCCCGGGACCCAGCCGGAGCCGCACCGCTGCGGACTTCCTTCCCGGCACCCGGAGCGTGTAGTGCGCCGCCGCTTTCGTCCCCGTCATCTCGGGATTGACCGCGTCGCGACGCCCATGGACGAGGTAGGCGTCGAACGCGTCCTTGACGTAGGGGGTCCGGTTCGGGATCCCGTGCAGCCGCGTCACGTTCGTGTCGTTCTCCGTGAACAGGAGCGCGTCGGCCCCTTCGCAGCGGAGGTTCCAGCGACCGAGGTCCTCGTGCTCCGCGGCGATGACCCGGGAGGATCCCTTCGCCCGGACCTCGCCGAGCCGCGGGCGCGGAATCGGGTCTCCCCACGACCAGACGTTTCGGAACCACAGGGTGGGGAGAAGGTGGAGCACGGCCTCGTCCGGGCCGCGGTTGGCGGCGGTGATCCGGATCAGGATGTCGTCGGCGCCGGCCTTCGCGTACTCGACGAAGACGTCGAAGTACCGGTCGTCGTCGAACACCCCTGTGTCGAGAAGCTCATACTCGGGCTCCTGAGGGTTCCGCGCGCGGTTGGTGGCGACGATGTCGTCGTAGGGGTAGGCGGCCTGCGGGTACTTGTACAGGTACTTCATGTACGAGTGGGTCGGCGTGGAGTCGAGGTAGAAGTAGCACTCCTTGACGTCCTCGCCGTGGTTCCCCTCGCTGTTGGTCAGCCCGAACAGCCGCTCCTTGAGGATCGGGTCCCGTCCGTTCCACAGCGCGAGCGCGAAGCACAGCCGCTGCGCGTCGTCGGAGATCCCGGCGATCCCGTCCTCGCCCCACCGGTACGCCCGCGATCGCGCGTGGTCGTGAGGGAAGTAGTCCCACGCGGTGCCGCCGTCGCTGTAGTCCTCCCGGACCGTCCCCCACTGACGCTCGGAGAGGTACGGCCCCCACGCCTTCCACGACACCGCTCCCGTGCGCGCCTCGTCGAGGCGGACTTTCTCGGCGCCCATAGTTCCTCCGATCCGTTTCGTAGCCCGTGTGCGGGTAGGTCTATCACGGGATGCAGGGCCGGGAATCCCGAAAAACTACCAGTCGCGTCGGCCATGCGACTGTGCGAGTGTCGCGCCGGATGAGACGAGCCCCGGTCTTGATCCTCGGCCTGGCTCTCGCCGCCGCAGCCCAGGCCGCGGAAGAGGAGAACGCCGGATGGGAGTTCTCCGCGTCCCTCTACGGCTACGCCGTCCCCGATACCGAGGACTACTGGAACCCGAATCTCACCGCCGACCGGGGCCGGCTGCACCTCGAAGCGCGCTACCAGTACGAGGCGATCGACTCCTGGTCGATCTGGGCGGGGGCCAACTTCAGCGCGGGGGAGAGCTGGGTGTTCGACGCGACCGCGATGCTGGGCGGGGTGTTCGGCGACCTCGAAGGGGTGGCGCCGGGATACCGGCTGTCCCTCGAGCACGGCTGGTTCGGGCTGGCGAGCGAAGGGGAGTACTTCGTGGACACCCACGACAGCGAGGGGAACTACCTCTACAGCTGGACCGAGGCGTGGGGATCGCCCACCGATTGGTTCCGGGCGGGGCTCGCCGTGCAGCGGACGCGGGCGTACGAGACCGACCTGTCGATCCAGCGCGGCGTGTTCGTCGGGTTCACGTACGAGCGGCTCGACGTCGCCGGCTACGTCTTCAACCCGGGGGGGGACGACGCCACCTACGTCCTGGCGGGGCGATTCACCTTCTGAGGGGGCGCCGGCGATTCAGGGGACGTACATCGACGCCCGGATGCTCGCGCGCAGGTTGGCGGGCCGGCGCCGCCGCGCGAGCTTCGACGCGTAGGCTTCCTCCGCGACCTTCGTCGCGATCGCGAGCGAGATCTTCCGGATTTCGCTGAGCGGCGGGTACAGGCAGCCCCGGTCGAGATCGTCCTCGTCCACGAGGCCGGCGAGCGCACGCGCCGCCGCGAGGAACATCCGGTCGCTCACCTTCCGGGCACGGCAGGCGATCGCGCCGAGCCCTATGCCGGGGAAGACGTAGGCGTTGTTCCCCTGCCCTGGGCGAAGCTCGCGCCCCTCGTGAACGACCGCTCCGAACGGGCTCCCGCTCGTGAAGATCGCCTTGCCGCGGCTCCAGGCGTACGCCTGCTCGGCCGTGCACTCCGCCTTCGATGTCGGGTTCGACAGCGCGAAGATCGCCGGCCGCTCGTTGATCGCGCTCATTCGCTCGACGACCTCGCGCGTGAACGTGCCGGGCGCCCCGGTCGCCCCGATCAGCACGTTCGGGCGCAGGGCGTCGATCGCGGGGACGAAGCCGAGCGGCGCGTGCTCGTGGGCGTAGGGAAGGTTGTGGGGCATGAGCCCTTCGCGCCCGCGCACCACGAGCCCGTGAACGTCCACGAACCAGAGGCGGCGCCGCGCATCCTCCACGCTTGCGCCCTCCTCCACGAGTGCGGCGACCATCAGGTCCGCGATCCCGGTCGCGGCCGAGCCCGCGCCGAGGAACATGACGCGCGAGTCGGACAGCGATCGCCCGGTGATCCTCGCCGACGCGTACACGCCGGCCAGCGCGACCGCGGCGGTCCCCTGGATGTCGTCGTTGAAGCAGAGCACCCGGTCGCGGTAGCGGGACAGCAGGGCGTAGGCATTCGGCGTGAGGAAGTCCTCGAACTGGATCAAGGCGTCGGGATAGCGCGCCTGGACCGCCTCGACGAGCTCGTCCACGAGTGCGAGGTAGGCCCGCCCCCTCACGCGCCGCCGCGGATAACCGAGATAGAGCGGGTCGCGGCGGAGCTCGTCGTTGTCGGTGCCGACGTCCAAGGTGACGGGGAGGCACTGCCGTGGCGGGATTCCGGCGCAGGCGCTGTACAGCGCGAGCTTCCCGATCGGGATCCCCATCCCGTTGGCGCCGAGATCCCCGAGCCCGAGGATCCGCTCGCCGTCGGTGACCACGATGATCCGGATGTCGCGCTCGCTCCAGTTGGACAGGAGCTTCACGACCTCTCCCTTGTCGTCGGGCGTGACGAACAACCCTTTCGGCTCGCGGGCGATGTGCGAGTAGCGCTTGCACGCCTCCCCGACCGTCGGCGTGTAGATCAGCGGCATGATCTCTTCGATGTGGTCGATCACCGTCCGATAGAAGAGGTGCTCGTTCCGCTCCTGGAGCGAGGAGAGCGCCATGTACCGGTCGATATCGGACGGCAATCGACGGAGGCTGTCCATCACCCGATCGACGAGCTGCGCTTGGGTCGCGATCCTGTGCGGGAGGAGCCCCCGCAGGCCGAGGCGCTCCCGCTCCGCCCGCGTGTGGGCGATCGAGCGGTAGAGCGTCTTGTCGCGGAGGACGTCGAGCCCTCTCTTCATGGTCGGAGGGCCTCCATCGACGCGAGCGTGTCGGTCCGGGCGCCGGAGCGGATGAGGAGGGCGACCAGCAAGCGCTGGACGTCGCTCATCTTGTCGCGCCGCTCGATCACCCGCCGCGCGAGGGCCGGCTTGTCCGTGATCAGGCCGTCGGCGCCGCGGCTCATCACGCGGAGCATCCAGGCCGGATCGTTGACGGTCCAGGCGTAGACGTCCATCCCCGCGCGATGCGCCCGCCGCACGAAGCGGGCGTTCACCAGCCTCGCCTCGACGGCGAGGAAGTCGGCGTCCAGCGTGGTGAGGTCCCCGAGCGCCTTGGCGACGAGCACGCCGACGCGCCACTGCGGCCTGAGCCGCTTCAGGTCCGCGACCATCCGGTGGTCGAGGGACATGAAGATGCAGTCGCGCTCCATCCCCGCCGCCTCCACCAGCGCGGCCACGCGCTCGACCAGGTGCTGATCATGGCCGTACGACTTCAGCTCCACGACGATCTTCGTCCGCCCCTTCAGCGCGGCGAAGACCTCGTCCAGCGTCGGCACCCGCTCGCCGGCGAAGCGCCGGTCGAAGCGGCTTCCGATGTCGGCGCCGCGGATCTCCGCCGACGTTCGCTCCCAGATCTTCCCCGGCATCCCGGCGACCTTCATGAGGTCGCTGTCGTGCACGACGATCACCTCGCCGTCGGAGCTCTCCTGGACGTCCAGCTCGACGAAGTCGGTCCTCTCGTCGGCGGCGAGCCGGAAGGCGGCGAGCGTGTTCTCGGGGGCCTCCGCCGACGCGCCGCGATGCGCGATCACGAGCACCTCGCGATCGGCGCGTGTGACGACGAGGGCCAGCAGCGCGATCCCGGCCGCGCCCGCGAGGGCCACGCCCGCGAGCGCGGCGACCCAGCGTTTCGACACGCGCGTGCCGGCGCCGGCCTCGTGGGGCAAGTGCGAGTGCGACGGGCGCGCATCGCGGTAGAGACGGACGACGATCAGCGCGAAGAGCGCGCTCTGCACGACCGACACCGCCAGGGCGAACAGCGCCCAGAGGAAGAGGAGCCCGGTGACGAAGGCGAGCAGGAGCGGAAGCGAGCCTGCGGCGTGCGGCGCGCCGGTGCGGCCGACGAGCTGGACGAACGCCTTCGCGCCCAGGAACACCAGCAGGGCGAAGACCGCCCAGGCGAGCAGGACGATCGCGATGAGCGGGCGCCGTCCCGCCGAGAGCGCGGCGCTCGCCCCGAGCGCGCGCTCCGGGCTCACCTTCTCGAACAGGACGAGCGGGAGCGCGAGCGTCCACCGGATGATCGTCCGGACGAGCAGCGCCGCGAGCCCCGCGGCGATCACGGCCACGAGCGCGGCCGCCGCCCAGAACGCGGGAGGCCGTGTCTTGAGGTAGTAGTTGATGTCGTAGCTCCGGAGCAGCAGGGCGTACACGAGCCCGGCCAGCAGCGCGAACGGGACGACGACCGCCAGCACGCGCAGGATCATGTAGCCGACCAGGCGGAGCACGCTCGCGGCGCGTGCCGCGCCGAACCCGAGGGCGCGTCGCGCGCCGAGGCGTCCGCCCCCCGCCGCCGCGAGACCGATCGCCATCAGGCACGACATCTCCACCGCCGTGAGGGCGCCGAGGAGCGATCCGCCCAGGACGATCGCGACGATCCCCTGCGGAGTGGTCACGAAGAACCGCGCGATGTCCACGTCGGCCACGACCCTCGTTCCGGTGCGCGAGATGAGCCAGCGAATGAACAGCGCGACGGCGGGCGCGAGGACGGCGAACGAGACCGCCTTGTAGGCGAGGTCGGTCGCCGCGACGCTCGCCCACGTGCGCGCGAAGTCCACCGCCCCGCCGGTCAGGATCTCGCGGGCCTTCCGCAACATGGCGCTCTCCTCGAGAGCACGCTCCCTAGGCCCGCCAGCTCTGCAGGATGTGCATGTAGTTGATCCGCTCGTCGTCCTTCGGGTCCGGCCATCGGGAGAGACTCGTGCTGCCCTTGATCTGCGCCAGGGTATCCCAACCGCCCGCTTCCAGGACCTGCTCGATTTGGGCCCGGACCCTGCCCAGGTGCTCGGGCCCGTTCCGGAGGAGCGCCGACACCATCTGGACCGCGTCGGCGCCGCACATGACCGCCTTGAGCGCGTCCAAACCCGCATGAACGCCGCCGGTCACGGCGAGGGCGAGGGGCGTGCGTCCCGAGACCGTCGCGAGCGCATGGAGGCGAGGCAGGAGCTCCGTCGAGCTCGACAAGGTCAGCGCGCGCACGACCTGCCGGTTGCGGATGTCGATGTCCGGCTCGTAGAACCGATTGAACAGCACGGCCCCGTCGGCCCCCGCCGACGCAAGCTGCCGGGCGAAGCTCGGGAGGGAGGTGTGGAACGGGGAGAGCTTGACCGCGAGGGGGAGCTTCACCCGCTCGCGGACCGCCGTCACGACGGACAGCAGCCGCCGCTCGACGTCGAGGGCGTTCTCGTCGGGGTCGGTCGGAACGAGGAAGAGGTTCAGCTCCAGAGCATCCGCCCCCGCCTGCTCGACCAGCCGCGCGTAGTTCACCCAGCGCCCCGCAGTCGTCCCGTTCATCGAGGCGGCCACCGGGACGCCGACCGCTCCCTTCACGCGAGCGAGATGGTCGAGGTACGAGTCCGGGCTGAAACGGAATCCGTCCATCGATGGGAACCGGGACGACGCCCGCGCAGGCGCGATCTGCTCCTCGAACATCGAGCGGAGAACGATCATCGCGGCCCCGGCCTCCTCGAGCCTCGCCGCGCCGTCCACCTCGTCCGCGAGAGGCGAGGCGCCGGAGATCAGAGGATGGGGAAGCGTGAAGCCGAGGTACGTGGTCGAGAGATCCACATCATCCCTCCCTTCCGGCGCCGGTCGTGCTGATGTAGCGCTCGCCGCGGTCGGGGAGCATGGTGACCACGGTGTGCCCGCGACCGAGGTGGTGCGCCGTCCGGATCGCTCCCTCGACGTTCGCCCCCGACGACACCCCGACGAGGAGCCCCTCCTCGCGGGCGAGTCGGGCGGAGGCTGCGATCGCGTGCTCGGTCTCGACCCGGACGATCCTGTCCACTTCCTCGAGCCGGACGATCTCCGGAATGAAGCCGTCAGCCAGCCCCTGGATGCCGTGATGTCCGGGGGACCCGCCCGACATCACCGCCGATTCGTCCGGCTCGACCGCCACCACGCGGGCGGCGGACCCCGCACGCCGGAGCGCGCGCCCCACCCCCATGAGCGTCCCGCCGGTCCCCACCCCCATGACGAAAGCGTCGAATCGGCCGCCGGTCTGAAGGAGGATCTCGGGTCCGGTCGTCCGCTCGTGGCAGCCGGGATTGTCGGGGTTCGAGAACTGGCTCGGGAGGAAGATCGAGGGATCCCGGCGCGCGAGCGCGCGCGTCTCGGCGACCGCCGCCTCGATGTGGAGGAGCTCGTCGAGCAGGACCAGCTCGGCGCCGAACGATCGGATCATCGAACGGCGCTCCTCGCTGACCGTCCTCGGCATCATGATCACCACGCGGTACCCCTTCGCCGCGCCGGCCATCGACAGCGCGATCCCGGTGTTGCCGCTCGTCACCTCGAGGATCGTCATCCCGGGGCGCAGGGCGCCGCGCCGCTCCGCTTGATCGAGCATCCACTTCGCGATCCGGTCCTTGAGGCTTCCGCCGGGATTCATGAACTCGCACTTCGCGAGGATCGTGCAGCCCGTCTCCTCGCTCGCGCGGTGCAGGCGAACGAGCGGCGTGTTGCCGATCGCGTCGAAGAGTCCCGAGGGCTCGCGGCAGACCGGCACCGTCCGCGGACAGTGGACCAGACGGTCGATCAGAGGAAGTCCTTCGCGGGGGACGGTCATGGCGGGCTCCTCCGGCGATTCATCTTGATCCGGACCCGCGGAGGGAACCGGACCGAATCCGTCCCCTTTCCACGAGCTATGCTTGCTGCATGAAGGCTTTCGGGATCGCTGCTCTCGTGCTGCTCGCCGGCTGCTCCACGCACCGCCCGCAATCACGGGTGCTGGGCCAGGCGTTCAGCCTTCCTCACGGGGAATCGGTCGCGATCCGGTCGGAGGGGCTGACGGTCGCCTTCACGGAGGTGAACGAGGATTCGCGCTGCCCGACGGGGGCGACCTGCATCACGGCCGGCCAGGCCTCCGTC
>Ga0075418_10006598_pt1 | contig 13091 bp, 13 predicted proteins | sample SoiMetdeltSBSDD2_FD_81776 | JGI IMG/M metagenome (GOLD analysis project Ga0075418, IMG submission 81776) | Bulk soil microbial communities from a Populus tree surrounding site in Tennessee, USA - Soil MetaG P. deltoides SBSDD2 | ecosystem: Environmental > Terrestrial > Soil > Tree plantation...
CAGCCGCTCGATGGACCAGGATGCGATGACCTCGGGCGCACGCTCGGTCAGCCATTCGAGAGTGAGGCGCTCGGCGCGCAGCAGCGTCGGCTCGCAAGGCCACAGCGTATCGTCGAGGTCCAGCGTGATCGCCCGTACGGACCGTTTTCCGTTCTGCCTCATCCAGCTCCAGTCTTTTGCGCCTGCTTCACCCGCACGCAATCGCGACGGCTGCTCCCGAGCCTTCGGGCAACGGCAGCTCCCGCCAGCTTGCGCCACCGTCGGCGGTGCTGAAGGTCTGACCCTGACGGGCGATGCAATGGATGCGGGAGGGATTCCCAGGATTGGGGGCCACGCCCATCATCGTGCTTTTCACGTCCACGCCGCGGTCGATCTGCGTCCACGTCGCGCCGGTATCCCCGCTCCTGTAGAGGCGTCCCGCCTGGCCGCGGGAGGAATCGGCGACACAGGCGAACAGCGTTTTCGGATCCCACGGCGCGACGACGATGTCGCGGCCGTAGCGCAGGTGCGCTGCATGCTGACCGATATTGAGGTCGGTCCAGTGCCTGCCGCGATCCTCGCCGCGAAAGAGACCCATGCGCAGCGCGAGGAACGGCGTCTCGGGCGCCGCCGGGGAGACGCATATCGCATGCACGTCCAGCATGCCCTCGGCCTTGTCCTTGGTCAGAAGGGCGCTTTCCAGATGCGGCTGGCGGGACAGGGTGACGAGGTTGTCGTTGAGATCGGTCCAGCTTTCCCCGCCATCGTCGCTGCGCATCGCGCCGTTCACTTCCATACCCGCCCAGATGACCTCGGGGTGCTGCGGCGCGATGCCCATCCGCATGATCCGCGACGGAAAGGCGCCGACCATGCGCTCGGCGACCTTGGGGCGCGGCATGCGCGTCCAGGTTCGGCCGCCATCGTCGCTGCGGTTGAGGCCCAGGGGCGCGCCGCCGGCAAGGATGGTACGTGGATCACTCGGGTGGAACAGCACGGACCACATCTGCTCACGGCCTTCAGGCTCCACGACACAGGTCCAGGTGGTGCCGCGATCCTCACTGCGCAGCAGGCCCCTGTCGGTGGCGGCATAGACGGCCGCCGGATTCCCCGGATGCACCGCGATCGCATGCACGTGCGTGTCCTTGATCCCATCGCAGAATTCCCACTTGTCGTGGTCTTCGGGGCGGCGATACAGGCCGCTGACCGATCCGCCCGTCCGGTTGGTGACGCCGACATAGACTGTGTTGGTCATTGCATGATCTCCCCATTGCTTCGTGATCCTCGAAGTCTACCGCAGGTGCCGGCCGCATTTCTGGAGAGCACGGGATCGGGTAGCATAGCGTCAATACTGCCGAAGCTATTCGGAGGCTCACGCCATGTCCAGCGTGCCGTTACACGCGCCGTCCAACGCCAACGCCTATGATCGCATCTCCGTCTCGCCGCTCGCCGGAGCGCTCGGCGCCGAGATAGGTGGAGTCGACATCAGCCGTCCTGTCGACAGCGCGACCTTCGCGGAGATTCGACGCGCCTGGGACGAGCACCTCGTCGTCTTCTTCCGCGGCCAATCGCTCGACGACGACGCCCTGGTCGCCTTCGGCCGCCGCTTCGCGCGAAAAAGTGTGCGTGGGCGATTGACCGCCAAACAAGCCACCGATACAGTGGCGATTAGCTAAATTGCGCAGTCCTCGGTCGATCCGCGCCCGCTGCCGCCTGACACGCCAGCGTCGATCAGACTTAAGGTGACGCGACAACCGGGGAGCAGAAGCCATGGCAAGGGAACCCGACTGGATCGACGCCGGAGCGGCGGACGAACTCTCCAGGCAGGCGCTGCGGCCGATCCGGCTCAAAAGCGCAGCCATCGCACTCTCCTTCAAGGATGGCCAATTTGGCGCGATATCCAATAGCTGCAATCACGTGGGTGGGCCGCTAGGCGAAGGCCGTCTCGCTGGCGATTACGTCGTATGCCCCTGGCACTACTGGAAATTCCACCGTACCAGCGGAAAGGGTGAGCCCGGTTTCGAAGAGGACCGCGTGCCCTCATTCCCGGTGAAGGTCGAGAACGGCCGTGTGCTGGTCGATGTCGCCAATCCGACCAGGCGCCATAAAAAGCAGCACGAGCCGCATCCGCTGGCGCGAGACCCGGTGCGCGCGCCCGGTCCTTTGCGGCTTGCGGGCATTTCGACCACCATCATGCACGAAAGCGAGCCGCGCTTTTCCGGCTCCGATCATCTGCTCAATCATGCACTCGAGGCCGCGAAGAAGCAGGGAGCGGAAACCAGGCTGATCACGCTGCGCGATCTGAAATTCCGCGCCTGCGAAGGCTATTTCTCCAAGAATTACCGTGCGTGCACGTGGCCCTGCTCGATCACTCAGATGGATTCATCCGATCAGCTCGACCGGGTCTACGAGGCAATGGTGCATTGGTCCGACGCGATCATAGTCACCACGCCGATCCGCTGGGGCTCCGCCTCCTCGCTCTATTTCAAGATGGTGGAGCGGTTCAATTGCATGCAGGTCGACACGTCGAGAAACGAGAAGCTGTTGATCCGCAACAAGGTGGCGGGCTTCATCATCGTCGGCGGGCAGGACAACATCCAGGGCGTCGCGGGCTCGATGCTCAGCTTCTTCGCCGAGCTCGGATACCTGTTTCCGCAGTTTCCCTACATCGCGCATTCGCGCGGCTGGTCGCACGAGGACATGGAAAACAACGTGCGCATCATACGGGAATCGAAATACCTCGCCCAAGGCGCCGGCGCGCTCGCTGAACGCTGCCTCGATCTCGCCGACCGGCTGATGAGGTCCGATGTTTCGCCGCCGAAGCTGGACCAGCGCGGCGGGCTCAAGGGCCGCCCGATCATGGCCGACGTCTTGGACCGGGACTAGAGATCCATCCGGCTGGCTCTCGCGGCGTAAGGGAACCAGTCGGGCTTGCGCTCCTGCACGTAGTCGAGATGCACGTGCTTGGGTTCGCGGAAGGCATCGAGCCCCTCCGCGCCCAGTTCGCGTCCGATCCCGCTGTGGCGCATGCCGCCGAACGGGGCGGCGTTGTTGTCGCTCAGTGGATCGTTGATCCAGAAGCTGCCCGCCTTGATGTTTTCCATCGCCCGCATCGCGAGCTCGAGGCTCTTGGTGTAGATCGTGGCGCCGAGCCCGTATTCGGAATCGTTCGCCTTTTCGATTGCTTCGTTGGCGTCCTTTACGATGAAGATCGAAACCACGGGGCCGAACAGTTCCTCCTTGGTGGCAATGCCGCCGTGGCGCACCCCGGAAATGACCGTCGGTTCGAAGAAATGGCCCTTGAGGCCATGCGGCTGGAAGCGCTTACCGCCGACCAGCAGCTTGCCGCCCTCGGCTACAACGGCCTCGACCTGCTGTTCGAGCTTTGCGACCGCGTCGGCGGAGATCAACGGCCCCATATCAATCTTGTGATCCGTCGGATCGCCGACCTTCAAGGTCTTGACGTGTTCGACCACGCGCTTGATGAATTCCTGCGCGATCGACTCGACAACGTAGATGCGCTTGGACGACGTGCAGACCTGCCCGGCGTTGAGCAGTCGCGCCCACACCGCACCGGGCGCCGCAACGTCGAGGTCAGCGTCCTCGAACACGATCAGCGGGTCGATGCCGCCGAGCTCGAGATTGACCTTCTTGAGCTGCGATCCGGCCACCGACGCGATGTGTTTGCCGACCGCGGTCGAGCCGGTGAAGGCAATCATATCGACGTCGGGATGGTTGAGCAGGAGCCCGCCGGTGTCGCCAGCGCCGGTCACGATGTTGACCACGCCGGGCGGCAACACGTCGTAGGCTTCGCCCAGCAGCAGCCCGGAAAGCGGGTTCTGATGCGGCGGCTTGCAGACCACCGCGTTGCCGGCGGCAATCGCCGGGGCGACCTTCCACGCCGTCAGCAGGAGGGGAAAGTTGAACGGCGCGATGCAGGCGACCACGCCATAGGGTTCCTTGCGGACGAAGTTGACCTGATGATCGGCGCCCGGGGCCACGACCGGGCCTTGGGCTGAACGGCCGAGCTCGGCATAGTAGTCGAAGCTTTCGGCAACCCATTTGACGCAGTCGATCGCCTCGACCAGCGGCTTGCCGGTTTCCTGTGTCATCAATGTTCCAATGTCTTTCTTTTTCGCGCGAATTCGGTGCGCCACCTCGTGCATCAGCTCGGCCCTCTCGACGCCGGAAGTCCGCCCCCAAGCGAGTTGCGCCTGCTTCGCCGCACTGACCGCAGCGTTGACGTCGGCTTCTCCGCAAGAGGACACGCTGTCGAGCGGCGCCAGCGTCGCCGGATTGTGCACGTCGATCGTCGAATTCGACTTGGCATTGACGAATTTTCCGTTGATCAGGATTGGCCGGACCATGTTGTAACCCTCCTCGTGTTCAGTGCCGCGTCAGGCGCTCCGCCAGCGTCTTGCCGCTCGGCGCAATGCCGGTGCGTTCCGACTTCTGGTCGATCCGCCAGTATTCGCTCTGGATGAAATGCACGCCCATGTACCGGAACGGCTCCAGCTCCCAGTTGGGCGAGCGGTGGTTGACGCTAGGCAGCGCGGTGATGTCCGATTTCACGCCGCAGATCAGATCGGCCAGCACGCGGCCGGCGAGGTTCGTGGTCGCAACGCCATTGCCGACATAGCCGCGCGCGCTTGCAACTCCGAGCGCCGGATCGAACATCATGGTCGGCATGAAGTCGCGCGGCGCTCCGAGCGGGCCGCCCCAGGCATGCGTGAACCGGACGTCCTTGAGCCGTGGAAACCACGCCCGCACATTGTCCTGGAACATCCGCATGGTCGGCTCATGGCGGTCGTACTCGTCTCTGATCGCGGAGCCGAAATGATACGGCGCGCCGCGCCCGCCGAACAGGATGCGGCCGTCTGCGGTTTTCGCCATATATTCGATCGTAAGGCGGCATGAATCGACGCATTCACGCTCGCGCCAGCCGATCTCCGCCCAATCGGCCGGCGACAGCGGCTCGGTCAGCGTCATCAATGAATAGACCGGGATCACTTGCCGGTGCAGCCGCGAAAGCCGCGTGAGATAGGCCTCGCCGCAGAGCACGATTGTCCTGGCGCGCACGTCGCCACGCGCGGTATGCAGCGTCGGCCGGGCGCCAGTGGTGAAATGCGTCACCTCGGTCTGCTCGTAGATCGCAGCACCCCGTCGTTCTATTGCGCGCGCGAGACCGCGCACCAGTCGACCCGGATGGATCGCCGCCGCATCCTTGTAATAAATTCCACCGAGCACACCGGCGATCCTCACCCGTGCGTCGACCTGCGCCTTGTCGAGAAGCTCGACCCGGTCGCCAAGCCCAAGCTGTTCGAATTCTGCGTGCGCGCCGCGAACCGCAGGCAATTGCTGCGGTCCTCGGGCGACCGACATGCCGCCGCCCTTGTGGAATTGGATGTCGAGTCCCTCCGCGGCAGCGACGCGGGCAACCTCATCGACCGCGCCAGCCATGGCTCGGTAGAGCGCAATCGCGCGGTCACGCCCGTAGTGCTCCGCCAGCGCGCCGAGGCTGGTCGGGAAATGCGCGGTGCACCAGGAGCCGTTGCGTCCCGACGCGCCAAATCCCGCGATTTCCGCCTCGAGCAGCGTGATCTTCAGCGAGGGCTGCCGCTGCAGGAGGTAATAGGCAGTCCAGAGGCCTGAATATCCGGCGCCGAGGATCGCCACATCGACGTCGATCGATCCGTTGAGCGGCGCACGCGGCGCCAAATCGTCGCCGCAGGTCTCGATCCAGTAGCTGAACGACGCGTAATCCTTCATATTTCCGTTGGGGTCGGAATACGATTCGAAGTCTACCGCAGGTGTCGGCCACATTGCTGGAGAGCAAGGGAGGTGCGTGAATTCATCAAGACCAATGGTAGAGTGCGCGGTGCAGGCTGATGAGTGATGGGTGAGGGATGTTGTGTCATCCTTCAGTTGCGAATCGTGAAATCAAAGGGGACTACCGATGGCAGAACCGCAACGGGCGCGTCCTAAAGCGACGCCGGAGACCAGGCATTTCTGGGATGGGGTTGATGCCGGGGAGCTGCGCCTGCAGCGCTGCAACAAGTGCGCCAAGGCCTACTTCCCTCCGCGGCCCTTCTGTCCAGGCTGCGGCCACCGCGAGGTGACCGTGTTCAAGGCAAGCGGCAGGGGTTTCCTCTACAGCTACATCATCCATCATCGCCCGGCGCCGGGCTTCACGCCGCCCTACTCGATCGCCGTGGTCGAGCTCGAGGAGGGCCCGCGCATGATGACCAATGTCGTCGATTGCCCGCAGACGCCCGAAGCGCTGCAGCTCGACATGAAAGTGCAGGTCAAGTTCGAGAAGATCGACGACAAGACCACGCTCCCCCTGTTCGTACTGGCGAAGGGGTAACGATCCATGCGCAGAAACCAGGTTGCCGTTGTCGGCGCGGCCGAGACCACGAAGCTCGGCGTCGTCCCCGACATGTCGCAAATGCAGTTGCATGCGGACGCGGCATTGAACGCGCTCGGGGATGCTGGCTTGACCATCAAGGACATCGACGGATTTGCAACGGCGGTCGAACAGCCGCAGCAGGTCTGTCACTATCTCGGCATCACGCCGACCTGGGTCGACAATACATCGGTCGGCGGCTGCTCGTTCATGATCCATGTGCGGCATGCGGCAGCGGCCATCGAGGTAGGCCTGTGCTCGACCGTGCTGATCACACACGCGGAAAGCGGCAAGTCGAATATCGGCCGTACTCCGCGCGGGATCGCACCCGACAGCCTCAACGGCCAGTTCGAGCTGCCCTACGGCGTCACCACGCCGGCCAGCATGTTCCCGATTCCCGTGCTGCGCTACATGAAGACTTACGGCATCACGCACGAGCAGCTGGCGAGCGTGGCCGTGGTGCAGCGCGAATGGGCGGGGAAAAACCCGCGCGCAACGATGAAGGATCCGATCACCGTTGCCGACGTGCTCAACTCGCGCATGATCGCCTATCCCTTGCGCATCCTGCAGTGCTGTCTCGTGACCGACGGCGGCGGCGCGCTCATTCTGACGAGCGCCGACCGCGCAAAGGATTTCCGCACCAGGCCGGTCTACATCCTCGGCACGGGCGAGAGCGTGGAGACGCCGATGGTCAGCCAGATGGAGACCTTCAATTCCTCACGCGCTTTCAAGGTGGCAGGACCGCTGGCATTCCGGGAAGCGGGCATCAGCCACAAGGATGTCGATCATCTGATGATCTACGACGCCTTCGCGCATCTGCCGCTGTACGGTCTCGGCGACCTGGGCTTCATGCCGCACGAGGAAACCGGCAAGTTCATCGCTGACGGCAACACGCGTCCCGGCGGCAAGCTGCCACTCAACACGAATGGCGGGGGCCTCTCCTATATGCACTCGGGGATGTACGGTATGTACGCATTGCAGGAGAGCGTGCGGCAAATGCGCGGCACCGCCCCTGCGCAGATCTCGAATGCAAAGATCTCGGTTTGCCACGGGGTCGGCGGCATGTTCGCAGCCTCGGGCACCATCATCTTCACCAACCAGCGCTGAACGCCAACCCCCGTCAGGGGTCAGCGGTCAGGCGGGTCAGGACCGCCAAGCCGCAATCGCATGGTTTTCGTACGGGACCCCTATTAGAATTGACCGATACAGAGGAAGCGTCCCACCGGAGTCGAACAATGAGCGTGCGAGCAGGGCGTGAATTCTTGGCCATTCCGGGCCCGACGACGGTGCCGGACGAGGTGTTGCGGGCCATGCATCGGCCAGCGGTGGACATCTATTCCGGGCCGCTGCCCGCCCTGACCGGCGGCCTGCTGCGCGATGTCGCCCGCGTGTTCAAGACCACAGGGCGCGCGTACATCTACATCGCCAACGGCCACGGCGCGTGGGAAGCCACGGTCACCAACGTGCTGAGCAAGGGTGACAAGATCCTGGACAGGTGAAGGAATAGCCCGGAAGGCTGGTCTGCGTAACCGTCATGGCGTCGAACGCATTGTTGCTTCTGATAGGGGTGCCGGAAAATTACCGCCTGGGTGGACCGGCGTTTCAGCGGCTGCATCAGGCGCATCCGCGCGTGGAGGTACGCGTCGTTCACGATCAGGCGGAGTTTGCCCGACAGGTCACGCAGGCGGACGCCGTGATCGGCACTCGGCCTTTTCTGAAATTGGCTGCGGAGGTGGCAAAGCCGGGCACGCGTCTGCGCTGGGTGCAGACCACCACGGTAGGGGTGGATCACGTCGTGCCACCGGCCCTGCTCACGGCGGAGCACCTGACCCTCACCCGCATCAAGGGCCCAGCGGGGCCGCTGATCGCCGAGCATGCAGTGCTCCTGATGCTGGCGCTGTCGCGCAATTTGCCGGTGTATCTGAAAAATCAGGGGCGGCATGTCTGGCGGCGCGAAGGGCAGGACTGGCTGCCGCTGCATGGCCAGACCATCGCCATTCTGGGCGTCGGCAGCGGCGGCGGAAATCTCGCTCGCGCATGCAAGACCGGATTCGGCATGACGGTTCTCGGCATGACCCGAACGCCGCGCGAAATTCCGCATGTCGACCGCGCCTTCGGCAAAAGCGGACTGCTCAGCGTGCTGCCCGAAGCCGATTTCGTCGTGCTGTGTCTCCCGCATACGCCGGAAACGCGGCACATCATCAATGCGGCCGCTTTTGACGCCATGAAGCCCACGGCCTGTCTGATCAACGTGTCGCGCGGCGCGTTAATCGATGAGGATGCCCTGATCGCGGCGATGCGGGCGGGCAGGATCGCCGGCGCGGGCCTCGACGTGACGACCGTAGATCCTATCCCCGGGGAAAGCCCGTTATGGGATTTGCCTAACACCATCATCACACCCCACATCGCCACCGAGTCGGTGAAATTGAGCGACGCCGTAGTGGATTTCTGGTGCGAAAACCTGCGTCGATTTGCGGAGAACCAGCCGCTGTTGGGAGTGGTGGACCGGCAGGCAGGCTACTGAGGCCCTGACCCCTGACCGGGGTTAAGTGGACAGGCAGCACGCACGCGTTTAGGATTTTCGCTGCTGAACGGGAAAAAGCGAGGCAAGGCATGCTCCAGGTACGCCGCTTGGGACCGCAGATCGGCGCCGAGATTACCGGCGTCGATGTCCGCACGCTCGACGATACAGCGTTCGACGTCATTTACCGCGCATGGCTCGACTACAACGTAGTCGTGGTGCGCGACCAGTATCTCACACTGCCTGAGTACGTGCGCTACAGCCGGCGCTTCGGGCGGCTCGAGCTGCACCCATCGAAGAGCACGCGCCATCCGGAAGCGCCCGAAGTCACTTTCCTCGGCGTCAACAAGTTCGATGCCGACGGCAAGCTGAACATGAGAATTTACCGGCGCGGCGCGGAGGGCTGGCACACCGACGGCTCCTATGAGCAGGTTCCCTACAAGGCAACCCAGCTGTACGCAGTAGCGATCCCGAGCCGCGGCGGTGATACCTACTTCGCCAGTTGCTACGCGTCCTATGCGGCGCTGCCCGATGCCTTAAAGCAGCGCCTGCAGGGCCTGCGAGGGATGTACGTCTATGGCGCTCGCATCAAGAGCGGCAAAGCACTGCTCGATCCGGAGGACCGCAATGCCCCGCCGGCCGTGCATCCGCTCATCAAGACGCATCCGGAAACCGGGCGACCGGTGCTGTATTTCGATCCCAACAAGTTGCTGCGGATTGAAGGTCTCGCCCCCGAAGCCAGCGAGAGCCTGATCGCCGAGCTCAGGACCTACATGGTGCAGCCCGGCGCCGACTACACCCACAAATGGCGCAAGGGCGATATCGTGATCTGGGACAACCGCTGCTCGTACCACCAGGCAGCCGGCGATTACCCGCCCGAGGAAGACCGCATCCACTGGCGGGTTTCGATCAAAGAGGCCGCATAACCCCCGTCAAGGGTCAAGCGTCAGGGGTCATCCGTGCCCTTAAAGACCTATCAGGGGTCGGGCGTCAGAGGTCAGACGGGCTTTCGATGAAGTTCGACGAGAATTGCCAGCGTCGGGTCATCCGCGATCTTCAACGCCATTTTCACGTTGACCTCGCGAAGGTCGGGCGCGCCAGGAACTACCTGGTAGATGGCGACGGCGCCCGCTATATCGTCCTGGGTGGCGACGACCACCGGCATGGCGTTTCCCGCGCAATCTTCGAGGAAGAAGAGCAGGCCGGCGGCGAGGCCCTCCTCGCGGTCGCAATGCTCGATCGGGAGAATCTCGATATCTTCGTGGGGCCGTTCCGGCCGCTGCTGGACGAGAAGGATCGCCTCCGGCTGAGCGACGATCGCTACGTGTTCCATCTGCACCGGTTCCCGGGCAGTTTGATCGTTCGCGAGATCCCATCCCTGGAACTGAGGCAAATAGGCCGGGACATTTCCAGCGTCGCACGGAAGCCGCTACCGGGCACGGCAGCGAAGGCCAGGTCCCGCCCCGCCCGAACCGTCATCGCGATCGAGGGTAACCTGGTCCGCGCTGACTTCCGTAGGAAAGAGCGCAAATAGAGAGAACCACAAGTCGGCCATCTTGATGCGAGCTGGGAGCAGCTGGCCGGGTCGACTTGCTTACTCGATCTTGATATTGAGCCGCTTTATCTGTTGCTCGACTTCCGCATATTCTCGCGCGAGCGCGGCTTTGAACTGCTCGGGCGTCATGCGCTCGGCGGGCTGACTGCCGTCGGCCTGGAGCCGCTGCACCATCTGCGGAGAATGCATGCCGTCGGTCACCACGCTATTGACCGCGTTGATGATTCTGCGCGGCGTTCCCGCCGGCGCTTGCAGTCCGTAGCGGTTGATGACCTTGAAATCGGGATAGCCTTGTTCGGCAACGGTCGGCAGGTCGGGCATCGACGGTACGCGCGTAAGACTGAGCGCGGCCAGCCCGCGCAGCTTGCCGGACCTCATCGCGCCGGTGGCGGCGAGCGTGCTCGCGACCGCGATCTGAATCTCACCGCTCATGGCGGCGATGACGGCGGGCGCCGTTCCCTTGTAGGGGACGAACAGCAGCTTCGCGCCGGAAAGTTGCGCGAACCGCTCCATCCCCACGTGCACCGCCGCACCCACGCCGGTGGATCCGGAGTACGTCACGGTCCGCGTCGCCGAATACGCGATCAGGTCCTTGATCGACTTGGCGGGCAGGCTCGCATGCGCAAGCATGATGTAGGGCTGCGTGGACGTGGGAGCGATGGGATCGAACGCCTTGAGCACGTCCAAAGGCACGCGCTTCGTCGCGCCCAGGATCGCGAGCGTGTCGCCGAGTGCGAGCATCGTGTAGCCGTCGGGCGCCGATCTCGCGACGAGCTCCACGCCGATCGTACCGCTGCCGCCCGGCCGGTTGTCGACGATCGTGTTCTGGCCCCAGGCGTCGACCAGCATCTGGGCGACCGCGCGCGCCATCATGTCGCCCCCCGCGCCGGCAGACGCCGCAACGACAATCCGGATCGGCCGCGTCGGATAATCGGCCGGTTTCTCCTGTGCGATCGCCGCCCCGCAGCACCCGAGCACGGCGCCCGCGAGCCAGGTGACGATGGCAAGGTGGTCCCTCATGGCAGTCTCCTTCGGTGCTCGAGATAATTCGAATACTAACCCCGAGTAGCGGGAATCCGCATCGAATGATCAGTCCGCGCGCACGCCTGCTTCCTTCACCACCGCCGCCCGGTTCCTGAGGTCTTACGGGTCGTCCGGTGCACGGTCCGCGCGGCGGCTCTTGCGCCATAGCACCCAGCCGACGATCAGCATCGCGCTGCACAACCAGAAAAAACCTTGCAGGCCGAGGTAGGGGGTGAGGAGGCCCGCGATCAACGGCGCCAGGGCGCTGCCCATCTGCTGGATCGAAGTGCCGTAGGCGAGCGTGCGCGCTTCCATGCCCTGCGGCGCGCGGTCCCTGATCATGCGGATCAGGGTCGGCGGCAGACCCGAAGCGAAGCTCGCGAACAGCACCCGCGCCACGGTAAGCTCCAGCGGATCGCGCGCGAGCGGTGTGAGCACGCTCGCGAAGCTGGCACCGGCGAGCAGGATGCCGAGCACGCGAGCGGACGACATGCGGTCGAGCAATCTGCCCCAGAGGGGGAGCACGACGATGCCGGCGAGCGTAAAGCCCACTGCGGTCGCCGCGAGCCAGCCCGCCACGGTGAAGCCGCCGAAGCCGGGCTGCCCGGCGACCAGCTCCATGGTGTAGAGCGACACGACAGCGGTCGCCCCATAAACCGTGAATGAGAACAGCACCTGCAAGTAGTAGAGCAGCTTGAGCTCCGGCACGATCCACAGGCGCCGCACGTCGGCGACCAGATCGATACGCAGCGCGTGGGCCGGGCGCTGGTGCTGCTCGCGCACTACCGTGAGCGCGAGCACGGCTGCGACGCACATCATCGCTGCGGTAAAGGCGAACAGCGACGGACTGGCCGGCAGCCATGCGAGCAGCGCTGCGCCGGCCAGCGGGCCAAGCAGGTTGCCGGCGGAGGCGCCTGCCTGTGTGAGCGCGAGCGCGCTGCCGACATGCTGGCGCGGCGTGGAGGTTGCCACCAGCGCCTGGCCCGCGGGCACGAAGCCGTTGGCGAGCCCCGCGACCACCAGCACGATCAGGAAGTACAGCGGATCGGACATGATCGAGAGCAAACCGAAGCCCACGGTCATGCCGAAGCTCGCGCGCAGCACCATGCTCCTGCGCCCGTAGTGATCGGCGAGCACTCCCCAGACCGGCGTGAACACGCAGCTCACGCCGTAGTAGCCGAACATCATCGCGCCCACCCACAACGCCAGGTTGCGCTCGACGCCCAGGGACTGGACGATCAGCGGCAGGAAGGCGAAGGAGGCGTTCCAGCCGATGTTGATCAGCACGTTGCCCGCAGCCAGCGCGCGCGCATTGCGCTGCCAGTTCGCTTGGCCCATGTCCTGAAGGAGGAAGGATGAAGGATGAAAGATTACCTTGCCTGCTTTGGGCTGAAAAACCAGGTCCAGTATCCAGCCGCTGCTATTGGAAAGAACCTAGCACAAGTCACGAATGACCCATTCGAGGCGCGTCCCGGGCGCCGGACATACCGACAGGATCCGGCAAGCGGCTCGGCGGCTATCAGAAGCGCGGTTTCTCACTGCTCCCCTGTGTCCCGTCGCACAGGTGTGAGTTTTCTCTCATCCAGGACGTGGCGTATGCCGTCGCGGAA
>Ga0075418_10006599_pt1 | contig 13089 bp, 14 predicted proteins | sample SoiMetdeltSBSDD2_FD_81776 | JGI IMG/M metagenome (GOLD analysis project Ga0075418, IMG submission 81776) | Bulk soil microbial communities from a Populus tree surrounding site in Tennessee, USA - Soil MetaG P. deltoides SBSDD2 | ecosystem: Environmental > Terrestrial > Soil > Tree plantation...
AGCCCTTGTTCTTCTCCTGAAAATAATACAAATTCGAGATTATATTTTAATTTTAATGGGGAAAGAATACGTACAAGTTCTAAAAGAGCTGATACTCCACTGGCATTATCATCAGCTCCTGGAGCTCGAGTATTAGTATCATTGAGAATTTCTGCTCTGCTATCGTAATGTGCTCCAATTATGATAGTTTTATTATTTTGAGGAGGGGTGACTAATTCTTTTTTACTACTACAAATTATATTTTTTAAATTAAAAGTTTGATTTTGATCAATTTGAGTATAATTGTAGAAAAATACTCTACCATCGCACAAGTTTTGAAGTTCACTTTTAAGCCAATATGCAACATTTTCAATATAACTTGATTTAGTATTTCTGGTATGAAAAGATGATAAAATATCTATCCATTCTTTGAGTTTAGTCGAATTAACTTGATCTAATATTAAATCTGTTTGTATTTTATGATCCTCTATTTTTTGTAGATATGCTTGATCATTATCAAGACATATTATTATAGAAACGTTACATGCTAAGGTGAAATTATTATGATTATTTTTTTCTTTATCTATAGTGGTAGAATTTACAATAATTATATTAGATGATATAGCAACATATAAAGCAATTATTATTGACATCAATAAGCATAACAATTGGTATATTTGAAATGACAATTATGACTTATATTTATAATACTTTATAACTGCATTATAAAATCTTTTAATTTAAGATAAATGGATCTAGCTACGAATGTCCTATCCTAACATATAATCTTAACTTAACAGGTCCCTATTTCAAGATTAGTAGTAAACTATATTGATTACAAACTTAAAACAATAACGTATTTAGAATTCTTTGTCTATACTATTTCATAAGTTAAAACGTAATGTGCATTATTTGAAGAGAAACTCACTGTTTTTGGTCCTTTAAGAACTTCATTTTCCTCAACAATGTGGCTACTAAAATATTTGGTATTACTTAGTTTACCTATCAAATCTTCATCATAAAAACTTACTATAGCCTCAACATTGAATTGAATAGTTGCATTGATGTTCCAATCACTTCCATTTCTCATAGATTCTGGTCCAAATCCTTGAAAGTTACCGTTATCTACAGTAAGAAAAGTCTCATCTACTTTTGTATTATCACTGATTTTATTACAATGAAGATTTAATAACTTTAAAGTTCTCATATAACTTGGACAAGTTAAAATTATAAAAGGTTTTTTATCAATTTTTTTGTTATATTAAACATGAAATACATGTAATGCAATCAAGCAATGAATAATAAAATTTTTCGGCGCCGAAAATTCTTAAATAATAAAAATACATTTAACACAATATAGAGTAATAGGAGGTGTAACCTATAACGAATCGAAATTTTTGTTTTTGAAATCCTGTTTATATGAGTAAACGTAAAGTTCTGTTGTCTATTCTTCTAACAATAACTACATTCCAATCCCATAAATAGTAATACTCTCTTAGAGTTATTCCAATAATCATTCCTAGATGCAGATTTTAAATTTTGTTAACTTGAACATATATTATTATTTTTAGAATAAAAAAGATTCTTCACATATAAAATAACGTTACCTTTCCAAGAGGATACATAAATTTACAATTAGAAAATAAGACTTTAACGTACTTTCTAAGAATGATAGAGATTCGGAAATAAGACGTTAGTGTATTGGAACAAGAATAAATATTTGATTTTTTTATATATTGAGTTAGTTTAGAATAAAATTCTTTTTATTTTTCCGAAATCAACTAGAGAATATTTGTCTATTATAGAGCAAAATTATTTTATAATATAGAGGATATATAATAATGAAGGAAAGTATTATGAAAAAAATAATAGTTAGTTCAATTCCGTCTTCATATGTTTTGATAACGACTTTAGTATACGCACTACTAGGAGCTATATTTTTTGAATTCGATAATGTTAGTGGAGAGGAGTACAACATAGATGTTATTGATGGTGATGGTGCTGATACTAAGTCTTCACAATTAATCGATACACCTTGTAAATCTCCTTGTCCATCTACTGAAGAAATGTGCATCCAAATGTGTGCATAAAAACTAAAAAAAATAAAATATTTTTTCAAAATTCTTTATTTCTATCTAATAATATTTTTTATTGTTCACCTTACTATTGATGTTATGATTCAATAATAGTAAACAGTATTTCATTAAAATAAGAGTTATATTATTTAGATATTTATAATTCTGCTAGATGTGAAATATGGTATATTAGAAAAATACTTAATAACAGAAATTAATAAAATGCAACACTTTTGTATTACAATATTAAATTGAAAGTTTTTTGAAGTAACTAAAAATTATATATAACTCTTAATGTGATTTTTGAAATATCAAAGTATGTTAATTCATTAGAAATTTGCAGAAGTGGGAAACACCAATAGCTGTGAAACAATAGGAGATAAAATCAAATTTAAACTAAATTTTATTATGAAACTATAATAATATCTTTTTAACTACATAATTGATATGATTACTTGTATGAGATGTGGAATAGAGAGTAAAAATACCTATAAACTTTCTCTTGCAATTTTCAATCAAGAATCTGAAAAGCAAGTAAGTGATACTAAAGTTTTTTGCAAAAAATGTTCTGACCTTTTATATACTCTATTCTGTGAAAAATTTTATCAATAAAAAAAATTGTTTTTATATAATGCAATGGAATAGTATATGCAATGGAAAAAAATAACTCACGTTCTGATGATTATACAAGGCAAGGAAGAAATGGATCTATTAAAGATAAAATATTTGGAAAAATGTCAGAATTTATGGGAGAAACAGGAACTCAGGAAAAAGGATCATCGTTTGCTATTAAAACAATAATTTTTGGCCTATTTGCTTTGATTGGATTTATAATCCTTGTATATTCGATATTTGTAGCAGTTGTAGGAGAATCATTAGCATCAATAGCAGATACTGTATTTGTTGCTGCAATTATTGGGTCTTTTACTTTGGTCGGAATAATTATTAGTCAATTACTCCTAAAGAAGTAAAACTTTATTCAAATAATTTTTAATTTCATTATATTTTCATCGTCATATGGTGATGGTGATGGAAGTCTAACATTTTACTTAATTTATGAAATTTGATATATTTTTAGTTAGATTAGTCTTGTAATTGATATTATGACTTTTAGGTCCACTGAGTCTCTCTAACAATAATAAAGTGAAAATAGAAAAACAAGAACCTTATCAAAATCATTGCACCAAGTGATTTATCATTTTACCAATTCAATATCTAATAAAAAATAGCAATTAGAAATCATAATAAATATTAACTAATCTATTTCACTAATTTAATTTAGCAATATTATATTAGCAAGTATACATAATGCAGTTGAAGATATAACAAATCTCCTGCCAATTGGTTATATTGAATCTACTTGGCACGGAAGCACAAGTAACCAGTTATACATATTGTTTCGATAAATCGTTATAGAGGTATATCTTAAACCTAAGTCATTTTTTTAATTTTTTATCCTGCTAATCTCAAATTCTTATTTTTAAATTCCTTCTCTTAATGATTTTACTGTAATGGTTGATACAATCTTCTTTAGTCTTTGTTTGTATCTTCGAGCATGATTATAAATTATAACTGGATATTTAGGATGAATTTCATTTATTTTATCATAGCATTCTATTTCTCCTTTACATTCTACTTCGTATGGAGTATTATTCCACCATGCATCTTCGTCATTTTGATGCATAAATAACATTAGTACTGGTGGTCTTAAAGTATATTAGTCATTAAACATGTATAATACTAGTATTTTTTGTTGAGTATTTAGAACTATATAATAGGATATTGTTGTTGAATATTAAGATCAACTTCTAAACCTAATATGAGACTTTCAGAAATTTATAAAAAGTCATCATAAAAGAAATTTTTCAGCAAATTATCCTTTATTCAAACATACTACTGATAGTATATAAAATAATGAGATGTAAAGGGGGTGATCAAATTATTTATAATGTGATAGAAGGACATTAGGTTAAATTGAAATGAAAAAATATAGATAAAAGTAGTAAATGATTTAAAAACTATAAACCTGATTAGTCGATTTGATATCCTTTGGAGATGTGAGGATAAATTATTATAAAATAAAAAAATTTATAGTGAAAGTAATAGAAAAATATTTAATATTTTATCAATCACCATTACAATCACAACAAGACTGCGATTTGGTTTTTTATTGTTTTATATGCTTCAATGATTACTATTGTTAACGCTCCCACTAACAAGGCTAGTGGAATTGATAGAACAATAGAATGATTATAAAATATTATTCCAATGGTTTCTGCAGTTAGTATACAAGCACTTTCTGCTGTAATCAATATAATTAAGCTTGTTTTGAGTATATATTTTAATTCTGACAGATTCCTTAAATCTGAAATTTTCCTAAAACCATTTATAAAACTTTTAAATGTTAGTAACATATTTGGTAGAAATCCTTTACTAGATGGTTGTTTCAAAATAAAACAACAACTCTCGATTTTTATGTTATTACTATATGAAGAAAAAGAATATCTTCCAAGAATAGTCATAAAAGTAGTAAATCCAGCAAGAACATATCCTATAATATATGCTAATGTGATTCCTATTAAATTAAAACCAAATGTATACAAGCCAATATTCTCACCTATTTCTGCAGCCATTATACAAAGGATTTCTATTCCAAGTGCAGCAGAATACATACTTTTAGTAGTGGTAAAAAATAATTTAGTTTTCGATTGGAGTGTTAGATTTGAAGACAAAGATATCTTTTTAAGTTTAAACTTATGAATTGTATTACAACAGCAAATTTCCTTAATACAATTTCGGCATCTTATATCGTTATTCAAAAGTTCATTATCATTACAATCTCCGAGTGAGCATTTACACTCGAAACATACAATACCTTTTGCCATTTCTTTTTACTATTTTCAAATTATGAAGATAAAGATTTCCATCTTTTGGTATTGTAGAATTATAAAAATTGTTCATATATCAATATCGTAATTATGGTGCTTTAAGATGATTTTGAAAGATTAAGAAATTAATTTCATATCATGGTATTACTAAATTTAATATTAAATTATTTTACCTTCGTTCTAATTAATCTCCCAAGATGAGCAGGACCAAATTACCCAGTTACTTTCAACATGAGATGTGTCACAAAACTCACCCGTTCTTCATGTCATAAGATTCTATCACATTAAATTGTATTTGGATTCCATTTTACTAAAAGGTTTAATCTTACAATTTAGTATTTATGAATAGATAATACTTTGTATAAAAATGAAGACCTAGAAGAAAAGAAAGTATTAGGTTCAGGTGGTTATGCTTTTGTTAATCTGACAGAAGATGAAGAATTAAAATTCAATCTAGGAGTACCACATTTATTTTTGGGAAATATAGGTAGACTAGACAAAAAAAGATTTTTAAGGTATTATTGTAATAAATGTGGAAAAGTATACATAGGCTCTCCTCTGTTATCATATGAGAATCCAAATGAAGAGATTACGGAAGATGTTATTTTACTAGAAAAAGGAGAATACAAATGTATAATATGTAACCATATAATATCACAATATCTCAAATTCAATAAATAGATAGAATGAGATTGATTCTATATAGATAAATATACTATTAATTACATATTATATCAATATGGATTTTAGAGAAAATGATAATTGCTATGAATATAGATGACTAATTTGAATGATGATAGATTTTATTAAATTTAAGTAGAATTTTAAGTTTTACTATCATATAGTATTTACCATCTGTTGTTAGAAACTTATTTTTAAAATCTTTTATTCAGAAGATATAATAACTCAGATTTAGATAGCTGTGCTAAAATAACAAGCTAACGTTATATTAATGAAAAACATATCCTAATTTATCATATAAATAATATCCAAATAATGTTAATGTCATCCTTTTTATATACTGGAGTTACTATCGATATGGGTTGAGTATACAAAAACGTTGACTATAATTTATTACCTTGTCCCAAATTCAAGTTTACATCATAAGGAGAGTTGATTGTAAAAGAATGTCTATCTTCTGTTGGGGTTTCCATATTGTGGAAGTATATAGTAACATTATCATTCTGATGAACCTCTAATATCATCAAGGAGAAATCACCTGGTGGAAACTCTGTTACATTGAATGCAGAAATTTTGATATTAAATAAGAAGAAAAACGGTTACTGTCTGAAAATTTTCTTCTGATTGTTCAGATGTTTTATCTTTTGTATTAGAAACATTTTCTAATTGCGCTCTTCCAGATAGGGGATATTAGTAGAGAATGTTATAATGAACAAAACAAGATATAGAAAATCAAATTATGCTCTAATTTTCTCGTTACAATTATTAGAAATGTAACTATTTATTAGTTACTCAAAAGATTTTTTAACTTCAATTTGTAACTTAGTAGGTAATACCAATAGTGATTCTAAAATAAGAGTCTAAAGTTATGGTAATAAATGGATTAATATTAATGATATACTTTTCATTTAACCTAATTAAATAAGAATATTGAAGTTATTTATTAATAAAAAGGGTTAAGGTTAAGACCATACCTCAATAGTGAATTGTCAAAGCAAATTATATGAACATTGTATATTATAGTCGCACCACTGCCAATTGGAGTAATTAATAGTACCTCCAATCCACTAGCAAGAGGAGATAAAATAGGTCTGTTGAATACTTTGATTGAAAATCTAACAATACTAACAGTAGAAAAGCCACCGTTTATAAAAAAAATGCTCGAATCAAAAAATGATTGTCATATATTACTAAAGGTGGCATTGTTGGAAACAAGTTCTGAATTTTCTAAATTAAGTCGTGGGTCATTAAGGATAGTAATATAGTAATACACTAGTGAACTTGTGTTCCATTAGCACTTATCGTACATTGTATACCATGGTGACCTGGTGGAATACTAACAATCCTATAATAGGTAGGAGATTTTTTCCAAAATTACTTCGTATATACTACTTTATCAGCTAATCCTACTACGTCTCTACCCTTATTTGTTAAAGAATTATAAATTCTTGGTTTCCCTCGTCCAGGAGATTTTTCTTTTTTTACTTTTCTTTCAATCAAACCTAAATTTGTAGCTTTTTTCATTAAGGATTGTCCATATCCCCAACTTCCCATAGTTATAAGTAATTCTCTTGTGTGTAACTCTTTGTTCTTCTTTAGTATTCTCAATAATGGAATAAGAGGACGTTCATTTATCAGAACTTTAAGTATGTTTAATTGTACGGTTATAGGAACTGATTTTGTTTCTTTTACTTCCTTCGCTGTTGTGATTTTTTTAGTAGACTGTTTAGAAGAACTTTTTGAACTATTACCATTAGACATATTAATTAGTATAACTTTTAATAATAAAAACTTATTTTATTTATGTCAGATTGATTTGCTAATAAGGAACCCTTGACTAATTAAAATGATATTATAGATAGAATATAACAACATTTAAATGATAAATTGCTAGATTATTGGCAACATCTGAAACAATAACTGGATTATTATTCGCATTGGTTTATTTTTTCTCTTCTGGTTTTCTGCGAACTGGTGTAAATCAATCATTGCTCTACGCTCGTAGTTAAGTTAAGATAGATTTTCTGCAAGTTCAGTTTGTAAGATTAGAGTAGAGCTTTCTATGTTGTAGGGTTGTACTAAATCTTGAATTATCTTTTTTAATTTGATTATAGCTTGCATCTTCTGATGAGTCATTTATCAAATTCGTGAAACTTCAATTTACTTGTCCCAAAATGAAGAATTTTTGTAGTTATACTATATAAAAAGAGGTTTTACTTTTAAGTAAGTGAATTGTTTATTCAAAGACATAAAGACTTGGATGTATATATATAATTATTAATTGAATAAACTCTTTAATAATTTTTACAAGAAATATAGGGAAACCATTCTGATGAATAAGAATTTACTTATCGCAGGCATTTTTGGATTTTTAGTGAGCGCTGCTATAGCCGAAATATATGCGGTATATTCTCCTAGTAATGTATTAACTTCTACAATAACAGTATTGGGAGGATTTATAATTTACAAGATATCATTTATAGTTCTTTTTCATATTGATAACAAACGAAAATACACCAATAGATTTACCAGCGGGATTAATTTTAATCGACTAAAACAAATAATAAAGAAGATGATATTTGCATGGTCTATATTTGATATCGTTAATAATTTATCAAGATGGATAATACTATATGAATTATTATTAACAGGATTCAGACCTTTTGAAGCAGCAATATTATCTTCTATAGCTGCTTCATCTCTATCATACTTATCAATCAATATAATTTCAAAACGTATCAAAATCTTTTCATAACCATTGTAAAGACTGAAGTTTAAAAATAAAAAAAATACTTGATAGGATTAGGCTACAGAAGTGAATAAGAAAGATGGTAACAGTGATGCGAAAATAATAATATAATGTATGGAAATATGAATAAAAGGGTTCTTAGTTTTGCATTACAAATTGTTGCAATTAACTAATAATACAAGTTATTTAAAATGTCAGAGCCTGAAAGATATTATTTCTTTGGATTTATACATTGTCCAGATTATAACAAGATAAATTCTACTTCGATGTAGCGTACAACTTGTCATTGAAATATTTACCATCTTGAAACTATTTTCTAGAGTTTCTATTGATTGACTAGTATAAATTGGCTAGTCGATCAGCCTACTAACTTGTCTTCCAACTATTTCATAACAAAGCTAGTAATTAATTCTTCAAATTCTCATTCACTGTATGAATATTATATTTTAAAAATGATTGTATTATTGTCATATGTAAAAGATGAGTATATGTTATTACCAACAATCGGGCGATGCTAAAAAGCCGTATTTAGCACAGTATTCTGCTGTTTGTGAAGAAACACCTGTTAGAGAGTCATGAATTAACATGAAAATTAGCAGAACAATAAATAATATACTCAAACCACTAAATATCCATTTTAGTGTATTTTTAACAGAAGTTTTTTTAGAAAGAGTAGATAACATCATTAACTGAAACTATATATTCTTCTATATAATTATTATAATACATTATTTTTAATGAAAATGTAAAATATTCCTAACTTGCATTCTAACCATTTATATCAAAAAAGATTAAAATCACTTGTTTAATAACAGATTGTTTTCGTATTATTAATTAAAAGTTATAATTTTCTAGTTTTATAGTATTGATTTTGACATGGGTTTTCAAATGATACTTTTATAGTTTTGTCATCAACTGCATCATCTTTTATAATATATATTGTAATTGGTTCTAGAATAAATTTAACTACATCTTTTCTACCATGAACAACAAACTTTAATTTATTATATTTCATTCTATATTTAAAAAGATATCATCTATCGGGCTGGGAAAGAATGAGGTTTGTAAAATGTTTATGTTGTAGAAGTTATTTTTTTATTGGAACTTTAAGGTAGAGAAATTATAACATCAATACATTTAAGATTGATTTTAATTAACATTCAAAATTCAACAAGTTTTTTAACAAACTGTTTTTACTATTGTTTGCTACTATATGCAAAGTTTGTCACACTTTGGTTTCATGGGTGTTATAGTAGCCTCTAACACCCAAAAATAAACAATTCTATTATTTTTTATTATGCATGTATATTATAAAATCTCAATTCATTTGAACCAAATGTCAAGAAAGAGTCTAACTATGCAAGTCTACTATGCATTATGTGATGGCTTTTCATTCAGATTCACATATTTCAAGAGAATATAGACTGATTAATCTTCAAATGATACAAAATCAAAAAAGTTGTTGCAACCTCTATTACACTTGCATTTTCTCCTACAAACCTTTCAAATTTAGTAAATTACGGATCATGATAAGAAAATATAATTAGCTAACTTATGCCAAGAGACTAATATATTTATGATTACTATTTAATTTTTAGAAAACATATTTTAAAGTTATTTTTATTCTCATTTTCATAAATCTTGTTGCAAATATGTTCTTGATTGAGGGATAATAATGAAAATAATTAAAACTCAAATCTTACTGATAGAATATAATATTATTAGTCTGAGATTCTCCTTTATATAGTATTGCCTTTTGAAATGCTTAGTTATATATCCAGAATCATAAGAGATGATTACTTTTAATTTAGTGTCTAAAACTAAAACTGATAAGGAGAAAGGTAGAAATACTTTTTACTAATTATTTAGAATTCTTTAACTAACAGCATTTAATTTACAAGCCATGTTCCTTTTGCATATGAGTAGAGAGAGCAGTCTCATTTTTAGCAATATAATTACATATCCTACAAGTTTTTTTATCTTTATCCCCTTGTAAGTAATTAGCAAGCCGCATGAGATACATTGTGATACCCCACATAATTATATTAATAAAGAATCATATTTAATAATTATATTATTTCCCTTCGAAATAACAAAGATAAATTCTTAAATGATTCACAAATAATTAGGTAAGTTAATATGAATAATGTCGAGAATTTCTCTTTTAAAAAATATATTTCACTTTGCATTATTAGTTTCTATTCATTTAAAAAAGTCTGATATATAATAATAGAAATTCTTGATTGCTAAAAATATCTTAATCATCATCAGATTCTTTTTTTTAATGATAAGAATTCAATTTATCTTGAAAGATATCAAATTCTTATATAATATTATTAGCACTACTTTGTATTGAAAATGGCAGTTTCTATCAATGTGGTAATTTTAATGATGGCTATTGGAATTAGTACAGTAGTAGGAGGCTTTACAGGATCAGCATTTGCACAAGGAGATAATCAAACTAATGTTGGACAAGGTAAAAATAATTCAGACAGTGGTAATAGCATGATGGATAAAATTGGTGATATGGCAAAAGAGAAAATCGGTCAGGGTCTAAAAGACATCTTAGGTGGCGGTGGGAGTCAATAAGGTAATTAGAATTCAAAAACCGGTAAGGGAAGACTAAAGTTAATTCTATAGACAATGGAGGAGAACATATACAATCTATTATTGAATTCAATAATAATGTCAGGATGTTTATATTCTTATCATAGCTCATTCATTAGGCGCTGCGATTGTTAAATATGCTTTAGGTTACCTAGATTTTTATCAAAAACGTAATACTATGATTTCATACTTTCAGTATTTTACCATGAAGATTTTGATACTATTTTCAACTCTAATCAAACCCTAAACCTATGATTATTTTATAATATCTAGTTAAAAGCAAATAAAGAAACTATTCTTTTATTTGTATAACCATCTTTTGAAGATGATATTGACTTGGTCTGATAAAAGTAATATCTATAGATGTTTAAGCAATTTTTCAAAATAAATTCTTAATTTTATATGATATCAATTAATAAAATATTTGTTACAAAAAAATGGTATTATTTGATTTTTATATTTCTACAGATAAGTTGAAATATTGAACAACAAAAATACAAATTATAAAAAACTAAATAACTTGAGACGACAACTTAAGATAATAAAGATATCAGTTATAAAAGAGAAGGTCCAATGTAGACAGATTACTAACCTTATATTTAGCTTTTATAATTAATAACTTATTGTAATATATATAAAAATGATAATTTCTTTAATATTTTGTGGTTTATCTTATTTGAGATTTTCTGTTTGAATCACATCTTTTTGAATTAATAGGAATATCATTTGATAAAAAGAAATTCCTAATTTGAATGCCTCAAAATCAATATTCCGTAAAATATATTTTATTGATTCATTATCTGATGAAGATAATATAAATTCATCTATAATTTTTTTGAATTTATCATCATTGTAATGTCGAAACATTGACTTATTTTATCTACATAGTTTATTAAGACATTATTAGAAATGTTAGTACTAATGCCTAACATGTAGCATAATCCTCTCTTATAGTTCTTAAATCAAATTTTCATAGCATTTCTTTTTACTTTAATAATAGAGTAATATATTTGCATTTTATCAGAAAAATAAAGAAGATGGTTGATCTAATTATCTTGAGCATATTATATCCTGCAAGTACTAAAGTGTCATCCATTAGTAGACAATCGTATTGATAATAATTATGATAATAGAAAGTGGGATAACACCATCACTTTCAGATAAAGAAATAAAAATATAAGTAAATAATACATTAAACAATTAAAAAATAGTTCCATCTTAAATGATACAAGAATAAGTAGTATCTAGCGGTTCAAAAAATAAAAGTCTAATATTCAGTAATTAAGAATATAATGTAAGATTTGTTATACCAAACAATATTAGAAAAGGTATTAATAAGAATTTTTTCGATTTTATTATACCAAAATGTATAGAAATTTTAAATATCCCCGAGAAGGATTAATACCGATACAAGTTCAAAAATAAAAGTCTAATGTATGGTAATCAAGAGAACAATATTGAAATTAATTGTGCTATAATTGTTCACATAATAAAAAACCTAGTAGGTTTATTGAAAGAATAAAGAAATATTTGAAACATTATTAATATTTCTTGTAGTTATAAAAAAATAATATAAGTAGATACATTAAATATAGATAGCAAACTAATTATTTTAGGTACTTTATTAAAGAGCTAAGAATGGTTAAAGCAGTATTACTATCATTCAATATTATAACTAAGGTTACAATAACAATATTCAATTTCCTATCGTTATCTATAGCTTCATTTGCCATGATTAGCAGCAATAGTGAGGGTTATGAATTATTTATTGTATTTGCTCAAATGGAAAAAGATAAAGATACAAATCAAAAAATGGTAGATACTCAATCTGTAAATAGTACTAGCAAGACTTTTTCTGTCATAGGAACTATAAGCTCTTTAGTTATGACAGTTCCTCAACATGAATTTAATATAACAAATGTATTCTAAGTAATATTAACTGGAGATTGGGTTTTAAATGTCCGTAATGGAACTGTAATAAACTTTGAAACAAATTTTTTGGCATCACCTATGGATGGTTCTATGGGACATATTCATCAAATAATAAACTTTAGTGAAAATGAAGAGGACAGAGACATGATAATTCTACCTACATCAGATAGTAATAGCA
>Ga0075418_10006600_pt1 | contig 13089 bp, 6 predicted proteins | sample SoiMetdeltSBSDD2_FD_81776 | JGI IMG/M metagenome (GOLD analysis project Ga0075418, IMG submission 81776) | Bulk soil microbial communities from a Populus tree surrounding site in Tennessee, USA - Soil MetaG P. deltoides SBSDD2 | ecosystem: Environmental > Terrestrial > Soil > Tree plantation...
CGAAAGGCATCTGCCATGACTCATCAATGGGACGAATTCTCGAAATCCCTGGCCGAAAACACCCTTCCCCGCCGCCAATCGCTGCGCCTGCTCGGGGCCGCCTTGGCCGGTGCTTTCCTCAGCCCGCTGGGTCTGGGGACCGCTTCGGCTGCCGGGAGGGACCCTTGCAAGTCGTTCTGCCGGTGTTCCAACAGGACGCAGCAGAATCAATGCCTCGCGGCCTGCCGGGCGTGTAACAGCGACCCCAGGCGCCTCTGCGGCACCTGCGGAAGCTACGCCTGCTGCGCCGCTGGAAAGGCCTGTTGCCGCGGTTATTGCACGGACCTCGCCAGTGACTTCGACAACTGCGGAGGCTGCGGCAACTTTTGTGAGGCGCCCGGTCCCTACGAGTACGGCGCGTGCGTTGACGGCCACTGCTTTTACACGTGTGCCGAGGGCGCCGTAGACTGCGGCGATTACTGTGCCGATCTGGACAACGACTTCGACAACTGCGGAGGCTGCGGCGCCCCGTGTGACGACCCTGCTCCCTATGAAGAGGGCGCGTGCGTTGAGGGAGCGTGCATTTACAGGTGCGCCCCAGGCGCTCTCGCCTGCGGCGGGAGATGCACCCCCGTGAATTGGGATCCGAACAACTGCGGCGCTTGCGGAAACGTCTGCGCGGCACCGACTCCGTACTGTATCCAGGGGGTCTGCGGCGATTGCCCGCCAGGTAGTGCGATTTGCGGGGGTGTTTGTACCGACCTGATGTGGGACTCCGGCAACTGTGGCGGATGTCGCATTGTATGCCCCGAGCAGACTGCCTGCGCGTGGGGCGTCTGCGAAGGTTTAACAATCAATTGACACGGGACGTGTACCGTTTGGTTCGGATGAACGTCTCAATAATGCGGCCGGTGAGGCCCTGACCGTCAAGAGAGGTTGCTCACCGGCCCGGCACCGCCACGACCGGCACGCTGACGTTCGCGCCCGGCGAGACGACGAAGACCATCACCATTGAAGTCAAGAGCGACAGCAAGAAGGAGGCCAACGAGACGTTCTACTTGGACCTGTTCGGCAACGGCAGCAATTCGCTGCTGGCCAAGAATCGCGGCATCGGCACGATCCTCAACGACCATTGAGCACGGTTGGCAGGCCGCGGGATGGTGCCCGTGCCCAAACGAAGTTTGCATGCCTGCGCATGGCCCTGCACAATGGGGTCATGTCCGACGTCACCCGCATCTTGTCCCGAATCGAAACTGGGGATCCAACTGCCGCCGAGCAGCTATTGCCGCTGGTCTATGACGAGCTGCGCAAGCTGGCGGCGGCCAGGCTGGCGCACGAGAAGCCGGGGCAAACCTTGCAGGCGACGGCCCTGGTGCATGAGGCGTATTTGCGCCTGGTGGGTGCAGGCAAGGGGACAGGCGACAGGGAACAGGGAACAAAGGTCGGAAGCCAGGAATCGAGCGATCAAAAACTGTCTCCTGTCTCCCGTCCCCTGTCTCCTGGGTCCTTCCACTCTCGCGGCCACTTCTTCGCCGCGGCGGCCGAGGCCATGCGGCGGATCCTGGTCGATGCCGCCCGGCGGAAGCAGTGCCAGCGGCACGGCGGCGGCAGGCAGCGTCAGAACTTGCTCAACGAGGACGCGCCGGGGCTGCCCATTAGCGACGAACTGCTCGACCTGGACGCCGCGCTGACGAAAATGGCGGCGGTGGATGCCCAGGCGGCGGCCATCGTGCAGCTGCGGGTGTTTGCCGGAATGACCGTGGAGGAGGCCGCCGCCGCCCAGGGTGTTTCCCCGCGAACGGCCAAGCGCGCCTGGGCCTATGCCCGCGCGTGGCTGGGGCGTGAGCTGGCAGGATACGGGCAAGCAAGCACCTGACGCCAGATTTACTGGTAAATTGTTGGCCCGCTCTTCCGGCCGATCTCGCATTACGATCTACCGCACCCTGCCTTAGTGGGAGCGTCTCCATGGCCAGCCCGTCTGATCGCGAGAAGTCGATTTTTCTGGAGGCGGCAGAAATCGCCCCCCAGGTAGAGCGCGGCGCCTATCTCGATCGGGCGTGCGGCAATGACCTGGAACTGCGTGCCCAAGTCGCGGCCCTGCTGGCAGCCCATGAGCGTCGCCAGCCGCTGCTCGACGTGACGGAGGACCAGCGCCACTTCGAACCACTAGGCACGCAGATCGGGCCATACAAACTGCTCCAGCAGATCGGCGAGGGGGGGATGGGAGTGGTCTACATGGCCGAGCAGGAGCAGCCGGTCCGCCGCAAGGTGGCGCTCAAGGTGATCAAGCCCGGCATGGACACGCGCGAGGTCGTCGCACGCTTCGAGGCCGAGCGACAGGCCCTGGCGATCATGGATCATCCCAACATCGCCAAGGTGCTCGACGGCGGCGCGACCCCCTCGGGCCGGCCTTACTTCGTGATGGAGCTGGTCAAGGGCGCGCCGATCACCGACTACTGCGACCAGCATCACCTCACGCCCCGGCAGCGGCTGGAGCTGTTTGTGCCCGTATGCCAGGCGATCCAACACGCGCATCAGAAGGGGATCATTCACCGCGATCTCAAGCCGTCCAACGTGTTGGTCGCGCTGTACGACAGCCAGCCGGTGCCGAAGGTCATCGACTTCGGGGTGGCCAAGGCGGCCGGGCAGCCGCTGACCGAGCAGACGCTGGTCACCGGGTTCGGCGCCATCGTCGGGACGCCGGAATACATGTCGCCGGAGCAGGCGGGGATCAACCAGCTCGATATCGACACCCGTAGCGACATTTACTCGCTGGGTGTGCTGCTCTACGAGCTCTTGGCCGGCAGCCCGCCGTTCAGCCGCAAGGAACTGGAAAAGGCCGGCATGCTGGAGATGCTCCGCGTCATCCGCGAACAGGAGCCATCAAAGCCGAGCACCAAGCTGAGCACGGCGGAGGGCCTGCCGACTCTGGCTGCCAACCGCGGCACCGAGCCGGCCCGTCTGACGAAGCTCGTCCGCGGCGAGCTGGACTGGATTGTGATGAAGGCCCTCGAAAAGGACCGCAACCGACGTTACGAGACGGCCAACGGGTTTGCGATGGACGTGCAGCGGTATCTGGCCGACGAGCCGGTACAGGCGTGTCCGCCGTCGGCGGGGTATCGGCTGCGGAAGTTCGTGCGGAGGAACAAGCGGGCGTTGTTGACAATGGCCGTGGTCGCAATCGCAGTCCTACTGGCCGCGGGGAGCGTGGGTTGGGCTGTGCGCGATCGGGAAACCCGAGAACAAGACGCAGCCCGCGACCGCGCAGCACGGCAGATGGTCTTGAAACGCGAGGTCGATGGCGCCTTGAAGGAAAGCGAGAGCGCCTACGGGCGCGACAAATTGCCTGAAGCGCTGGAAGCCGTTAAGCGGGCCGAGGGGCTGCTGGCGGGCGGCGACGCTTCACCAGAACTGGAACAGCGCGTTAGGCGGTTGCGATCCGACCTGGAAATGGTGGCGCAACTAGAAGAAGCGAATCTGGCATTGTCCGGGGTCAAGGACGATCGGTTCGACTTCTCCCAGGCCGATCAACTCTATGCCAAGGCCTTCCGTGACTACGGTATCGATCCAGACCGGCTCGAACCCGACGAGGCGGCCGAATTCATCCGCCACCGCAGTATCCGAGTTCCGCTCGCGACCGCGTTGGATGGGTGGGCGCGCGTGCGGCGGTTTGATCTGCGCATGAAACCAGCACAGTGGATGCGCCTCCTCGAGGTCAGCCAGCGCGCGGACCCCGACCCGTGGCGCAACGAGCTTCGCGAAGCCTGGATGCTGAACGACCGCAAGGCTCTCCAGAAGCTGACGGGTTCCGAACAGCTGGTGTCTCAGCCGCCGATCTCGCTGGTCCTTCTCGGCGATGCCCTGGAAAGTCTGGGAGCCAAGCAAGAAACGCTTGATCTCTTGCGAAGGGCCCGCGGCGTCTACCCGGCAGACTTCTGGATCAACCACCAGCTCGGCTTATACAGCCTGAAGAGCCAGCGCTGGGACGATGCCGTGCGCTTCCTTACCGCCGCGCAGTCGATCCGGCCGCAGAGCCCGGGCGTGCATGTGAATCTCGGCGTGGCCCTGAAGGGGAAGGGGGAACGCGAGGAAGCGAAGTCAGCCTACCGCCGGGCCATCCAACTCAAGCCGGACTACGCGATGGCCTACTCCAACCTCGGCGGTACCCTTCGCGTGGACGGCGAGCTGGATAAGGCCGTCGTCGCGCTGAAGGAGGCCCTGCGGCACAAGCCAAAGGACGCCAACACCTTCGTCCTGCTCGGTGCCGCGCTGCATCAACGCTGGCGGCTCGACGAGTCCATCGCCGCGTACGAGGAGGCCGTCCGTATCCAGCCGAACCACTACTGGGCCTGGAATCACCTAGGCAATCCCCTGCGCGACAACGGTCAGCTCGACGAGGCCATCGCCGCGTTTGAGAAGTCGATTCGAATTAAGTCGGACCTCGCTTCGCCGCACTTCAACCTGGCTGAAACGCTTTGGCTTAAGGATGATCGCGCAGCGGCCATCGCCACCGCAAGGAAAGGCCTGGATATGCCACAGTCCGACCTCGAAGCCAGGCCGTGCTCCAACTTGAGCTTGTGGCTTGCGGCGGAACCAGAGGCAAAGCACTTCGATCCGGAACTGGCAGTCCGGCTCGCCGAGCGCGCCGTGGCTACGGAGCCAAAGGTGGGGTATCACTGGACAAGACTGGGCGTCGCTCGCTATCGCGCCAAGGACTGGACAGCGGCTATCTCGGCCCTCGATAAGGCGGTTGAGATATACGGTGTCGATACGACGCAAGAGTGGTTCTTCTTGGCCATGGCTCATTGGCAGCTGGGCGACAAGGTCAGGGGTCGCCAGGCCTTTGTCCAGGCCGTCCGGTCCGTGGAGAAAGCTCAGCAGCAGGAGTGGCTGAAAAGGAACAAAGTCCACGCCGACAACCTGAGGTTGTTTCGCGCCGAAGCTGAGAAACTGTTCGGACCCGACGAAGTACAGGCAGCCCTCGACAGGTCCAAGACTGTCGTGGAGGACGCCCGACTGCACGCGCGCGCGAGGCAATGGGCTGAAGCCGTGCCTCTGTACAAGGAAGCTCAGGAATGGCAGCCTCACGATGACGCCCTTTGGTTCGAGCATGCGCTCGTGCTGTTGCTGAGCGGCGACGAGGAGTCATTTCGAAAGTTCCGCGCCGAAGTGCTGAAGCGAGCTGAGCTGAGGCCCCACTTCAAGGCGCGGCTCCCCGGCTTGGCTCCCGTGGACGTCGCAGAAGCCGAGAAGGCGGCCGATCTCGCAGAAAAGTTGCTCGCCGCCAACCCCCACATGATTACCTCCAACAATGCCGGAGTGGCCTGCTACCGGGCTGGCCAGTTTGGGGCGGCGGTTAAGCACTTTCACCACTCCCTGGAACTGGGCAGTGGCTCTCCGCGGGTCATGAATTTTGCTGGACTGGCGCTGGCGTATCAGGGTCTCGGCCAAACCGCGGAGGCCAAACAATGGCTAGCTAAGGCCGTTGCCTACGATCGTGATGTTGGTGACGGCGACAAGATGCACATTCACCACTGGTTATCGTTCCAAGTACTGCTCCGCGAGGCGGAACAGGTGGTTGGCGGGAACGAGCGGGGGGAATTGAAGGAATCAAAGTGACGCAGGTCACTTGACCGTAGAAGCAAACAAAGCGGCCGGTGAGTCCAAGCGGCCAAGCAAGCACTCACCGGCCAGGCATCTCCCGAGCGCTTGGTCTGCGCGCCCGGGGCGATGGCCTTTTTATTGTATCGCAGACCAACAGGAGAGCGACAATGAAACGCCGTAGAATCCTGATCTCGCTCGGAGTCCTCACGCTGACGGCCATAGCAGGCGCCCTCTGGGCTGATGTGCGCCTGCTGATTCCAGTGGACATTGAGCCACCCTTCTACACGAGCGGAGCAGGGCCCTCGTTGGCTCCCGACGGATCGATCTTCGCCGTCCACGATGACCAGTGGGCGGCAATCCCGTTCATTCGTCCTCCGGAGTGCGTCCCGCCGGATTTCAATCTGCTGACAACCTTCGATCCAGCGGCGCTGGATTGTCCGTTGCTAGTGGACGGATTCACGATCTGGAAGGACCTGTCGGATCCTGCTCCGAAAGCGAGCCAGCTCGACGGCTTGGGCGAAGTGCCCGTCTGGTTCGTGAGCTGGCCTGAACTCCAGACCACGATGGCGGATGGAGAGCTGACCATTCTGGAGCTCGCGTCGATGGAGTCGCTCCAAGTCGGCTCGGCCGAATTCTATCGCGAGCAAAATCATATTTTCGGCGTCCACCCGGTCAGTCACTTGACGATTGCGGCGCACGGATCGCTTGAAGATGGACGGTCGTTCCAGTTGCAGGCCGTCGAGGTCGACTTTGAACTCGTGAACGTACAGATCGCGCTGGAGTGAATTTGCCTGGTCGTTGGCTCCCCTCAAACTGGCAGTGGTGAGGGGAGCATTTTTGCCTCGCCCGGCGCAGCCCAAATTGGCGCTGCAAATGCCGAGGGACCCTTCTCCACCGTCGCATTCACAAGCTTGACCGCTCGCATGAAAGGAACAAATCATGTATCTGGCAAACCTGTTTGGAAAGCGCAAGTCGTATCAACAAAACTCACGCCGAAGCCGCTACAAGCGGGCAACTCCCCGAAAGTTGCAGCTCGAAGGCCTGGAAGATCGTTGCGTGCTGAGCTACGCGATCACGGACCTCGGCACACTGCCGGGTTTTGAGTCAAGCTCTGCCGAGGACATCAATTCAGATGGCCAGGTGGTCGGCTCCACCTACGATTTGGACACGAATACCTACCACGCCTTCCTCTGGGACAAGAGTGCCGGCATGATCGATCTCGGCACGCTCGGCGGCGCTTACAGTCGGGCTTCGGCCATCAACGACTTGGGCCAGGTCGCCGGGACGGCCTCCTCTGCCACGTGGCTCGAACACGCTTTTCTCATCAACCCGGAAGACAGCAACAGCGACGGCAAGCCGGATCGCTGGTTCCGCGACGACGACCTCGATCACCGGAACGACTTGATGATCGACCTGGGCGCACTCTTGGGCAGCTCAAGTGAAGCCTTGAGCATCAACAACCTGGGCCAGGTGATCGGCAACTCCGGAGGCGCCCCCTTCCTCTGGCAAGACGGCGTGATGACGGAACTTGGCGTGCTCAGCGCCTACGGCAGCAACGGCGTGTGGGCGAACGTCGTGGGCGGGTTCTTCGCCTACGACATCAACAACTCCGGTGACGTCGTCGGCCAGGCGACGTTCGAGTACTTCAACTACTACTGGACCGGGGACGACTACCGCACGGAGGCGGCCTTGTGGCAAAACGGCGTGTTGTCTTCGCTGGGCAGTCTCAACGGCGACTATTCCGTTGCCTCTGCCATCAACGATGCCCGGCAGGTGGCAGGCACCGCCTCCTACGGCTACGGCGACCAGGTCTGCTATTACTACGGCGGCGGCGGCGATGACAGCAGCGGTGGGGGATGGTCGTGGTGCGACGACTTCCCTTACTGGGTCGATCGGGCTTTCCTGGGCTCGACCATGCTCAGCATGGCAGGCCTGCCGATTGACGCTGCCTCCTATGCCTACGACGTGAACAACGCCGGCCAGGTCGTGGGCCTCGTGGCCCCTGTGGGCGGGAGCGCTGTGAGCGTGCTTTGGCAAGGAGACGCGAGAATCGCGCTGCCCGTGGCATCGGCAGTCGCGATCAATGAGTCTGGACAGATCGTGGGTCGGGGGGCTGGTCACGCGCTCCTGCTGACCCCTACGACACCGCCGCCGACGCTGACCATCACCGATGTCTCTGGGATGGAAGGTAATTCCGGCACGATCGCCTTCGTCTTCAGCGTGACGCTCTCGGCCGCCTACGATCAGGCTGTGACGGTGGACTTCGCGACACAGGGCGGCGGGGCCGCCACGACCGGCAGCGACTACGAGGCCACTGGCGGAACGCTGATCTTTGCACCTGGCGAGACGACCAAGACCATCACGGTAAGGGTAATCGGCGACCGTTTGGCCGAATCCAGCGAGTCGTTCTTCGTCAACGTCACAACGGGCGACGCGTTCGTTGCCGATGGTCAGGGCGCAGGCACCATCCTGGACGATGAGCCGCGTATCAGCATCAGTGACGTGACCAGAACCGAGGGCAAGCCAGGCAAGATCTCCCTCTTCACCTTCACAGTCACGCTCTCGGCCGCCTACGATCAGCCGGTGACATTGTCATTCCGCACGGTGGACGGCACCGCCACGACGACCGGTGGCGACTACGTCGCCAAGACCGGCACGCTGACCTTCGCCCCTGGCGAGACGATCAAGACGATCTCTATCCAAGTCAAGGGAGATAGCAAAAAGGAGGCCGACGAGACGTTCTACCTCGAGCTGTCCGGGCTCAGCAGCAATGCCCAGTTCACCAAGAGCCGCGGCCTCGGCGCGATCCTCAACGACGATTGAGGCAAGTTGTTGCACGTCGCTCCGGCTGCGGTTAACTTCGCTGCCATGAGCGAGGTGACACGCATCCTGTCGCAGATCGAATCCGGCGATCCGGCCGCGGCCGAGCAGCTTCTGCCGCTGGTCTATGACGAGCTGCGGAAGCTGGCGGCGGCAAAGCTAGCGCACGAGAAGCCGGGGCAGACGCTCCAGGCGACGGCACTGGTGCATGAGGTGTATTTGCGCCTGGTGGGAGAAGTCAAGGGGACAGGAAACAGGGAACAGGGAACAAAGGTCGGAGGCCAGGAATCGAGCGATCAAAAACTGTCTCCTGTCCCCTGTCCACTGTCTCCTGGCTCCTTCCACTCCCGCGGTCATTTCTTCGCCGCCGCGGCCGAAGCCATGCGGCGGATTCTGATCAACCGCGCACGCGACCGCGGTCGGCTGAAACGAGGTGGTCAGCGACAAAGGATCGACCTGGAACAGATCGAGATCGCTCTCGACACACCCGACGAGGACCTGCTGGCCCTGGACGAGGCTTTGGCACAGCTTGAAGGGGAAGACGCCGATGCCGCCAAACTGGTCTCGCTCCGCTTCTTTGCCGGCCTGACGCTGGGCCAGGCCGCCGAGTCCCTCGGCATTCCTCGCCGCACGGCCGATCGGCAGTGGGCGTATGCCCGCGCCTGGCTCTACGATCGCCTGGCCGCCGAAAAGTAGTCGCTTCTTTGACTCTTTTTCGCCAGAATGTCCAGATTCCTGGCGCACCAGTGCGCCAAACGGGGCATTGAAGACTGGAACAACTTCGCTGCACAACTGCGATGAACGCAAAAACCCCGGACGCAAAAGAGCTTTTCCTGGCTGCACTCGAGAAGGAGTCGCAGGATGAAAGAGATCGCTTCCTGAGCGAGGTCTGCGGCGCCGATGTCGAGCTGCGAGAGCGGGTCGATCGGCTACTGAGCGCCCATCTGCGGATGGGAGATTTCTTGGGCGGCGACGAACCAACGGCGGTGACGATCGAGCAGCCGTCGCTGCGATTTCTGACTGCGTCCGACAAAGCAGGCTCGCTCGGTCGGCTAGGACACTACGAGATCTTGGAGATCGTGGGGACCGGGGGCATGGGAGTCGTGCTGAAAGGCTTCGATGAAAAACTTCAGCGAATCGTGGCGATCAAGGTGATGGCCGAGTCGCTCGCCGCCTCTCCAACGGCGCGCCGGCGATTCATCCGCGAGGCACAAGCCTGCGCCGCCATACGCGACGAGCACGTCATCGGAATTCATGCGGTGGAACAGGAGCATCAGCCGCCGTTCCTGGTGATGGATTACATCAGCGGTCAGTCGCTCCAGCAGCGGATCGACCGCGCCGCGCCGCTCTCGGTTGCCGAGATCCTCCGGATCGGGATGCAAACCGCGGCCGGGCTGGCGGCCGCCCACGCGCAGGGTTTGATTCACCGCGACGTGAAGCCGGCCAACATCTTGCTGGAAAACGGAGTGCAGCGGGTGAAGATCACGGACTTTGGGTTGGCCCGTCTGGTCGATGACGCCAGCGTCACCCAAAGCGGCGTAGTCGCCGGCTCGCCGCAGTACATGTCCCCCGAGCAGGCCCGCGGCGAAGCGATTGATCATCGCTCCGACTTGTTCAGCCTGGGGTGCGTCTTGTACGCCATGTGTACCGGTCAGTCGCCTTTCCGGGGCAGCAGCACGGTGGCCGTCCTGCGGCGCGTCGTTGATGAGGCTCCGCGGCCGATCCGGGAGGTCAATTCGGAGATTCCCGACTGGTTGGTAGCGGTGATCGAAAAACTTCTGGCCAAGCAGCCGGCAGAGCGCCTTCAGTCCGCCAGCGAGGTGGCTGAGCTGCTCGGCAAGAGTCTGGCCCGGCTGCAGCAACCGGTCGCAGAACCGACCGTCGTCACTGCACCGGCACGTCCTCACGGGCGATCGCGGCGAATGCTGGCGGCGCTGGCGGCGCTGCTCCTGGTGATGGTTGCGGGATTGGCCGTGACCGAGAGCACCGGCATGACGCAGTTAGCGGCAACCCTCTTTCGCCGCGCGGCCGGCGACAATTCCGAGGCTAGTGGCCACAGCCCTGACGGTAGCGCGTCCCTAAACGATCATCTGCCCAAGACTCAAACGGCTGGGGAAATTCCGGCGCTGACGCCGACCGCCGACGACGCGGCGCATCCCTTCGTCGTCATGGGCGGCGAAGCAACGATGAAGCGATCGTTTGCCACGCTCGCCGAGGCCGCTGCGGCAGCCACAGCGGGCAACACGATCGAAGTTCGCGGCAACGGGCCATTCCTCACGGAACCGCTCCTCATCGAAAAGCGCTTGACCATTCGCGCCAGCGCGGGGTTCACCCCGGTCATTCAACTTCGTCCCGAGGACTCCCAGCAGAGGGCCTCCCTGCTCACGGCTACCGACGCGCTGGTCCTGGAAGGCCTGGAATTGCATCGCGATGACAGTGCTTTGCCTCCTACGGTTGCGGCGAGCAACCGGGGAATCATCACCTCGCATGTCGCGCCGGAATTCAGCCTGGTGAATTGCAAGCTTGTGAAGCGCGGACTTGGCGCAGCCGTGGGACTGGAGAGGCCTGTGGGCCTGTGCCAGATACGGAACACGATCATCGTCACGGTCGCAAGAGACGGGCTAAGCATCGGGTTCTACCACCCACAACCGGGCGCCGGGCTCCACCTTGAAAACTGTATGATCTCCGGACCTGCCGGCGTGAGAGTGTTTTCCGATTCCCTCGGGCGGAACACAAACGTCGTTGTCCGCGGCAGTACTCTGGTGGCAACCGAACACGTACTGAGCTTTCAAACGGTTAATCTCGATCGGGCCGCTGTCGAAGCCGTAAGTGGCAAGCCGATTGTTGCCTTCGACACAGCTCAGAATGTTTTGGCCGGGCAAGCGGGCGTTTTCCATAGCTATACGTCCTACACGGGTCAGACGAATCAGCCCCAAGACGCACAGAGTGAGGCCCTGTTGCCGCGGCTCATCACGTGGCGCGAGCGCCGCAACGTCTATCCGGCGGACGCAAGCGTGACCTTCATTGGCGGCGGTCCACAGCGCACGAAGCCTTGGAGCGACTGGCAGGCGCTGCACGGCCAATCGGACGCGGATTGCGAGCAAGGGCCGATCCGCTTTCAAGGCGGCAGCCCCGCCGCCATAGTCCGAAGTGCGGCTGAACTGCCGCTCTTGGCATTCCGACTGGCGCCGGAGAGCGCAGGTCACCAGACGGGGGAAGATGGCCAAGACTTGGGCGTGGACGTCGATCGTCTGGGACCAGGCGCCGCGTACGAACGCTGGAAGAAAACGGCAGAATATAAGGAGTGGCGAAATCGCACGGAGCAGTTCGACACGGCGCCAACAAAGGTCGATTCCGCGATTCCCGCGCCTCGACTCCTGACGCCGCTAGCCGGTGCCCGGGTTCCCAACGGCGCGCGTGACCGAGCGTCGCAGTACTTTTGGGAGTTTAACTGGGAGGAAGTACGTGGCGCTGAACGCTATGAGCTGGAAGTGTTCGCCCCCGCCGGCGGGGTCAGCACAAGAGTCGTTATCAATGCAACGTCTTACCAAAAAACTCATTCCGCCGGGTATTCCCGCGCGGATGACGATTGGCAATGGCACGTGCGGGCTTGGCGCGCAGGCCAGTGGGGACCCTGGAGCGAAGAACGCCACTTTCGACCGGCCGAGCCTGCCGGTAACGCCGTCCCCGCTTCGGCCAATTTGGCGCAGCTCGAATCAAAACTCCGCGCGGTGCTCCGATCCCAGCCTAACGATCTATCCAGCCGCCGAGCCCTGGCCAGTGTGCTGCGGCAGCAAGGAAAGGTTAACGACGCGGAATCCGAGTGCCGCGAATTAATCAGCCAGGCGCCGCACGACCCTAGCGCCCACGAACTGTTGGCCGATATCTTTGTCTACACTGGCCGCTTTGAGGCAGCCGAAGACGCCCTGGCCGAAACGACCAGGCTGGCCCCCAAAAACCATATGTACTGGTATCGGCTGGCGGTACTGCGGCTGCATCTAGGTGATCGGCCCGGCTACGACAGTGCCTGTCAGGACATGCTCGCGCGGTTTTCCTCCGCCCAGCAGCCAGAAGTCTACGAGCGGGTTTCCAAAACCTGTCTGCTCACGGCGGATGGAGCGGGCCAGCTCGCGCAGGCCATTGCTTTGGCCGAGCCGCTAACCGATGAGAAAATGCACCAATACTACTGGTATTTCCTCGTCGTGCGGGGACTGGCCGAATTCCGCGCTGGCCGCCATGCGGAGGCAACTTCCTGGATCGATAAGGCGCTTGTTAGCTTCAATCGCGGCGGAGAGCGGCCAGCTCACTGGGCTGTCCACGAAGCGACGGCGCTGACGATCTTGGCCCTGACCCAGAACGGCGCGAGCCGCTCATCCGAGGCCCGCGAAACTCTTGCCAGTGCAGAGCAGCTCGCAAGGAAACACTTCCCCGATCCCGCCGCCGGCCGACCCTTCGAGCCGAGCAACTGGCACGACTGGCTCATCTGCCGCCTGCTGATGCGCGAAGCGGAGCAGGCGCTCGGCGCAAGCAACACGGGGCAAAGCAACGCGGATCCCTGATCGTCACGATTCGAACAAAAACGGCCGGTGAGTTCTCGCGGCTAGGCAGAGCACTCATCGGCCACGGATGGCCTTGGGCGCTTGGTCTGCGCGCCCATGGCTGCCGTTTTCATTGTAAGGCAGACCG
>Ga0075418_10006603_pt1 | contig 13087 bp, 12 predicted proteins | sample SoiMetdeltSBSDD2_FD_81776 | JGI IMG/M metagenome (GOLD analysis project Ga0075418, IMG submission 81776) | Bulk soil microbial communities from a Populus tree surrounding site in Tennessee, USA - Soil MetaG P. deltoides SBSDD2 | ecosystem: Environmental > Terrestrial > Soil > Tree plantation...
CGGCCACGGTCATCTGCACGTGATCCACATAGCGGCGATTCCAGATCGGCTCGAAGATGCCGTTCGCGAACCGCAGCGCGAGGATGTTCTGTACCGTTTCCTTCCCGAGGTAGTGGTCGATCCGATAGATCTGTGATTCCGACAACCCGGTCGACAGTTCCTTGTTGAGCGCCCGCGCCGATTCCAGGTCGTAGCCGAAGGGCTTCTCGATGATCACGCGACGCCAGCCGTCCCCCTCGCGGGTGAGCCCCGCGTCGGCCAGCTGCCGCGCGATCGGGCCGAAGAGATCGGGCGGCGTTGCGAAGTAGAAGATGACGTTCGGCGGGATCGAATGCTGGCGCTGCAGATCGCGCAGTCGTTCGCCGAGACGCGCATAGGTATTCCGATCGCCGAAGTCACCCGCGAGGTAGTAGAGACGTTCCTCGATCCGCCGCCACTTCTCCGGCTCGAGTGGCTCCCCTTCGGCGCTGCGCACGCGCTCGCGCATGTCGGTCCGGAATGCCTCCTGCTCGGTCTTCTGGCGTGCGACGCCGAGGATTGCGAACGCCTCCGGCAGATACCCCGATTCGACGAGGTTGTAGACGGCGGGCAGCAGCTTGCGGCGCGTCAGATCGCCCGACGCGCCGAAGATCACGAGGATGGCGGGCTCAGCGACCGGGCTCGACATGCCCGCCAAACTGCGCGCGAAGCGCCGACAGGAGCTTTTCGGCGAACGTGTGGTCCTGGCGCGATCGGAACCGCACGAACAGCGCGGTCGTCAACACGTCGGCCGGCACGTCCTCCTCGATGGCCGCCGCCACGGTCCAGCGGCCGTCGCCCGAGTCCTGGACGCGGCCCGTGAAGCCGTCGAGTCGGGGATCCTCGGTGAGCGCGAGGGCGGCGAGGTCGAGCAGCCAGGAACTGACGACGCTTCCGCGGCGCCAGACCTCGGCGATCTCGCCGAGGTTGAAGGCGTACCGATGACCGTCCGGCAGCGTGGGGCTCGAGGCATTGCGCAGGATGTCGAAGCCCTCGGCGTACGACTGCATGAGGCCGTACTCGATCCCGTTGTGAATCATCTTCACGAAATGTCCCGCGCCCGCGGCGCCGCAGTGCACGAACCCCTCATGCGCCGTCGTCCTGGATGTGTCGAGCCGTGGAGAAGGCGCGACGCTACCTTGCCCGGGCGCCAGCGTGCGGAAGATCGGGCTGAGCCGTGAGACGACGTCGGCGTCGCCTCCAATCATGAGACAGTAGCCGCGCTCGGCGCCCCAGATGCCGCCGCTCGTGCCGACGTCGACGTAGTTGATGCCGCGTCCGGCGAGCATCGCTGCGCGGCGAACGTCGTCCTTGTAGTAGGAGTTGCCGCCGTCGATGACGGTGTCGCCCTTCTCGAGAACGTCGGCCAATGCGGTGACCGTCGCTTCGGTGGCGTCGCCGGCTGGCACCATGATCCAGACCACGCGGGACGGCTTCAGCCGCTGGGCCAGATCGGCAAGCGATGACGCCCCGGTCGCGCCAGCGCTCGCGACCTTCGCGACGGCGCCGGCATCGCGATCCCACGCCACCACCTGATGTCCCCCCTCGACCAGCCGCCGAGCCATGTTGCTGCCCATGCGGCCGAGTCCAATGAGCGCGAGTTGCACGTATTCGTCTCCCTTCGACTGGCGATTGACCCGATGCTCGCACAGGGCAAGCCGAATCCCCTTCGACTCGCGATGGCTTGCCGCGCTCGCTCAGGGTAAGCCGAGTCCCGATCCCGAATCCCGAGTCTCAGTCCCCCGGTGTGGCATTCAGCAGCGATTCGAGCTCGTCGGGATGCGTGGCGCGGAGGAGCGCCTCGGCGCGTTCGATCGCGCCGCTGTGAACGAGCCGGGCGAGCGACTCCTCGAACGAGAAGGAACCGGACTTTCTCGTGATGGTGATCTCCTGGTTGAGGTGCTGCAGTGCGTTCTTGCGGATGTGCTGACGCGCGCCGTAGGCCACCATGAGCAGCTCCGCCATCGGCACGAGACCTCCGGTTCTCGCGGGAAGGAGCGTTTGCGTCAGCACCGCGGCCAGGGCCATGGCGAGGTCCTGGCGAATGGCGTTCTGCCGCGCGGCTGGAAACGCGTCGCCGATGCGGGAGATGGCGGCCGAAACGTCCGTGGTATGCACGGTCGCGAAGACGAGGTGGCCGGTCTCCGCCGCCGACAACGCGATGCGCATCGTTTCCGGATCGCGCATCTCGCCGATCACGATCACGTCAGGCGCCTGCCGTACGGCCGCGCGCAGCGCCGTGGGGAAGTCGGGGGCGTCGCTGCCGATCTCCACCTGCTCGACGATGCTGCGGACGTGCTGGTGCTCGTACTCGATCGGATCCTCGACGGTGATGATGTGACGCGCCTCGCGCGCGTTGATGTCTTCGACGAGGGCCGCGAGCGTCGTGGTCTTTCCGGAGCCGGTTGGTCCGCCGATGAGCACCAGGCCGCGCGGCAGCCGGGCCAGCTTCTCGATGTCGTGCGTGAATCGAAGCTCCTGCAGCTTCGGGATGCGCATCGGCAGCGCACGAATCGCCGCCGCCGCCCGCCCGCGCTCGCGGTGCAGGTTCATCCTGAACCGCCCGAGCCGCGGGAGCGTGAAGGCGAGATCGACCGACTCTCCGGCCCGATACCGCTCTTCGAGACGGCGCGAGAGGAACGAGGCGACCGACAGCTCCACGTCCTCGCTGGCCAGCACGCCCTCCGAGAGTCGAAGCAGACGGCCCGAGGCGCGCACCACCGGAGGTGCTCCGGCCACCAGGAGCAGATCGCTGCCCTCGGCCTCGCGCACGGCGCCGAGCCACGATGTGATCGCGGTGGTGTCGGGGGCGTCGCCAGGCGCCGGCCGTGCCGTTACTGTGAGGTTGAGCTCCGAGACGAGCTGGTCGAGGTCGTCGTGTTCGCTCGCGCCCACATGTCCCTCCGATCAGGAATGCTGCGCGCCGGCCTGGGCGAGACGCCTTTCGAAGGCCAGCACCTTGTCGAGCCGTCGCCGGTGGCGCGCTTCACCCGAGAACGACGCCCGCAGAAAAGCGTCGACGATTTCGAAAGCGAGCGCGGCGCCGACGACTCGTGCACCGATGCAGAGCACGTTCATGTCGTCGTGCTCCACTGCCTGGTGCGCCGTGTAGGTATCGTGACAGACAGCGGCGCGAATGCCGAAAAACTTGTTTGCCGCGATCGAGACACCGGCGCCGCTCCCGCAGACGAGCAGGCCCCGTTCGCACTGTTCCTCGCGCATCGCGCGCGCAACGACCTCGGCCGAGTCCGGATAGTCGGTGGGCGCCTGCGAATGGGTACCGAGGTCGAGCACGTCGTGCTGCTGACCGGTCAGTCTGGCGAGGAGCTCTTGTTTCAGGAGAAAGCCGGCATGGTCGGCGGCGAGGGCGATACGCATCGCTCCGTAGATTACACCCCGCCTCGCCTGCGTTGACAGCGTGAGGGGAGATGCCGCCCGCGCTGCCAGTATACCGACCAGCCGGAGGCTGTCGTCGTCTCAAGGAGCGTTGACGGCTCGGGCCGGACGTCCTGACGCATGAGAAGCACAGCTAAGCTCTTGTTGACGGGCCTCTTCGTCGCGCTGATCGCTTGGCCTTCGGGGCCGGCGGCCCCGCTCTTCGCGCAGGTCCGTTCCACATTACAGCCACCGGCCCCGGGCCGGCCCGCGCCACCCCAGGCGCCGCTGACGATCCGCGTGGTCTCGGATCTCGTGTCGTCCGACGTCCTGGTCCGCGATGGCAGGAACCAGTTCGTTGCTGATCTGAAGCCGGAAGACTTCGAGGTCTACGAAGATGGTGTGCGGCAGGATGTCGCCGAGTTGTGGTTGATCCATGGCGGCCAGGTGTACAACCGGCGCGAGGCGCCTGTGACTCGCGCCCCGGAAGGCCTGATCGTCCCGCCGCGCCAGCCGACCAACGACGCCTCGGGACGGATCTTCATCATCTTCGTGGACGATCTGCACCTCGACGCCCGGATGACGCCGAAGACGCGCGAGATCCTCAAGAAGATCTCGAAGGACCTGTTGCACGACGGCGACATGTACGGCCTGGTGACGACGGGAACGTCTTCGGTGTCGCAGCAGCTCACCTACGATCGGCAGATTCTCGATTCGGCCATCGAGCGGATCACCGGCAACGCGCTCAAGCTGTCGGAGATCAAGCAGAGCTCGTGGGGCACGCAGGGACCGACCGAAGTGCGCCATCGTGCCCACGTGGCCTTCGAAACCCTGCACGACCTGCTCGAGAACCTCGAGTCGATCCCGAACAAGCGCAAGGCGGTGCTCTTCCTGAGCAGCGGGTACGACTTCAACCCGCTCGTGCAGACACGGTTCGAGGAACAGGTAGAGAAGCTGCACACGACCGCCGAGCGGCTGCGCCTCGATCCGTTCGAGATCGAGTCGGCGAGTCAGAATGCGTTGAACGAGGCCGACCTGGTTTACGAGCTGGCCTACATCACGCGCATGGCGAACCGGGTGAACGCGACGATTTACCCGATCGACCCGCGCGGCCTCGTGGCTGGTCAGGACGTCGACGAGGAGGTGGCGTACGCCGACTGGCGTGACTGGCTCAGCGAAACGCAGACATCGATGCGCGTGCTGGGCGAGGAAACCAACGGCTTCGCGATCGTCAACCAGAACGACTTCGACAAGGGGCTGAGGCGCATCGACGCCGAGACGAGCGACTATTACATGGTCGCGTTCTACTCGAAGAACCCGGATCCGCTGAAGCGCAACCGGAACCTCCACGTGAAGGTCCTCGGACGTCCCGGCCTGACCGTGTCGTCCCGGAAGGCGTACATCATCCGTCCACCGGCCCAGAAGTAGCTCGTCCCGGACCGCTCCGAGAAGCCGCCGTCCCGAGGTCGACGAAATGGCCCGCGCCGGCACGTTGAATCGCCGGTTTCCGGCACCCCGGAACCGGCTATACTGACGCGTATGCGAAACACCGCTAAGCTCTTGTTAACGGGGATCTTCGCCCTGCTCGTGGCGGCCGCTCCATCGTGGCAGCGGCAGTCGCTGCTCGCGCAGGGGGCGCGTACAACGCCGCAGGCGCCCTCGACGGCCAAGCCCACGGGGACGGTGCTTCCCCAGTCGCCGCTCACCATCCGCGTCGTCTCGGATCTCGTCTCGTCGGACGTCATCGTCCGCGACTCCAAGGGGCAATTCGTCTCCGATCTGAAGAAAGAGGACTTCGAGATCTACGAAGACGGCGTGAAGCAGGACATGGTCACCTTCTCGCTGATTCACGGTGGGCGGACGTATACCCAGCAGGTCGCACCCGTGGCTGCCGCTCAGGAAGGTCTGCTGATCCCGCGGAGCCGGCCGACGAACGACGCCTCGGGTCGCGTGTTCATCATCTTCGTGGACGACCTGCACCTCGACTTCCGGATGACGCCGAAGACCCGCGAGATCCTCAAGAAGATCTCGAAGGACCTGCTGCACGACGGCGACATGTACGGGCTGGTGACGACGGGCACGTCTTCGGTGTCGCAGCAGCTCACCTACGACAAGAAGATTCTCGATTCGGCCATCGAGCGGATCACCGGTAACGCGCTGAAGTTGTCGGAGATCAAACAGAGCTCGTGGTCGACCAACGGACCGTCCGAATTGCGCCATCGTGCGCACGTGGCGTTCGAGACACTCAACGACCTGCTCAAGAACCTCGAGTCGATCCAGAACAGGCGCAAGGCCGTGATCTTCCTGAGCAGCGGGTACGATTTCAACCCGCTCGTGCAGACACGGTTCGATGAACAGGTGGAGAAGATGAAGACGACGGCCGAGCAGCTGCACCGCGACCCGTTCGTGATCAAATCGCAGAGCACGGATGCGTTGAACGAGGCCGACCTCGTCTACGAGCTGACCTACATCACGCGCATGGCCAATCGCGCCAACGCGACGCTCTATCCAATCGACCCGCGCGGCCTCGTCGCCGGCCAGGATGTCGACGAGGAAGTGGCGTATGCCGACTGGCAGGACTGGCTGCGCGAGACGCAGACGTCGCTGCTCGTGCTGGGCGAGGAAACCAACGGCTTCGCGATCGTCAACCAGAACAACTTCGACAAGGGGCTCAAGCGGATCGACCAGGAGACGAGCGACTACTACATGGTCGGGTTCTACTCGAAGAACCCGGATCCGCTGAAGCGCAACCGGAAGCTGGAAGTGAAGATCGTGGGACGCCCCGAGCTGACCCCGTCGTCGCGCACGTCGTACGTCATTCGCTCACCGTCCCAGAAGTAGCTCGCCCGCGTTTGGCGGTCTGACCGCGGTGTCGAGTCGCGGCCGGACCGTCTCGAAGATCCTCAGCACCTCAGTCACCGTCCGCGGCAGGCGGCCCATCTTCGGATAGAGCCACCCGGTCTGCCGGAAGAGCGGATGGCCCTCGATGCGGCTGCAGAACAACTGCCCGTTCCGGACGTCCGCCGCGGCGGCCTGCCACGGGATGATGCTGATCCCGAGCCCGTTTGCCACCATCGCCTTGATGATCTCGACGTTTTCCGTTTCCATCACGATCTGCCCTTCGATGTGCTCGCGCGTGAAGAACTCATCGACGAGCCGCCGGGTGATGGATCCGGTTTCGAACAGGATGAACGGCTGTTTGTCGAGATCGCCTGGAGTGATCGGCTTGCGGCGCGCCAGCGGGTGCGAAGGGTAGGTCACCAGCAGCAGTTCCTCTTTCAGCACCGGCACCGAGACGAGATCCGTCGTTTCCACCGGGAGGGTGAGCAGTCCGAGGTCGCCCGCTCCCGAACGCAACATCGCGATCGAGCGCTCTGCGCTCCCGACAGTGATCTTCACGTCGAGGGCAGGATGGATGCGTCTCACCTCGGCCAGCAGCGTCGGAAAGGCGTAGAGGCACACCGTCATGCCCCCGACGAGACGCATCGTGCCGCCGAGCGATTCGCGCTTGTCGCTGATCGCCGACACGGTGTCGTGCAGATCCTGGAAGACGCGGTGGCTCAGTTGCAGCAGCGACTCGCCGGCGGGCGTGATGCGGATCCGGCGGCCAATCCGATGGAACACCGGCTCTCCGAGCTCCTCTTCGAGCAGCAGAATCTGGCGGCTGACCGCCGACTGCGACACGTGGAGCTTGTCGCCGGCGGCCGTGAACGAACCGGTGTCAGCAATCGCCCGGATGATCTCCAACTGCCGCAGATCCATGAATCGAGCATACATTCCTGCTGCGCATGGATTCAAGACGATCCATCTGCGCGAACGCGGCTGCTTTGGAGCGGTGAAGGGAAAAGGAGAGCGGCACGCCGAACCAGCGTCGGCGCAAGGCTGGACTGGCGGTTACGACGCCTTGGTGAGGACCGACGCCGACGACAAGCGATCCGGCATCACCGTGTGGTTGCGCCGGTGGCCGTGGAGACTGCAGTGCGAGCCCTTCTCCTCGATGTAGGTGAGCTCGCGGCTCGTGGCCAGCTCGCGATAGCGGCCGATCACGCATCCGCAGATCAGGGTACGAAAGCCCAGGAGCCTGACCAGACTCATTGCCCGTCCTCCGCATGAGCGCGAAGCAAACGATGTGCCGCTCAGTAGTTGGTTGAATCCACGAACTTAAAAGGAATCGCGAAGGGCAGGCTGCAAATTTCTGCCAGCTGAGTGGACATTTTCTGGCGGCGGGCGCAGAGGAAGCCTTCCGAGGCGGGGCGCGCAGATTGGATCGACTTCAAATTCCCGGAGCCGCGTCTTCGACGATCAGTGTCGAACTGTCGGCAATGATGCAACGGGGTGTTGCCGACGTCTTCCGCCTTCGCGAAGCGACGGCGGAGGCTCGTCGCGTGGCCGTGGCCGCGAGCGCGTGCTCAGGAAAGGTCGTGAAGGCTCGCGGCCAGGTGGTTGGAGGATTTCAGCATCTGCGCGCGCAGCGCTGTGAATGTCTCGAGGTCGACGGCGCGCTGCTGGGCGGCTGCCCGCCGGGCCCGCACGATGCGCACGAGGAACGCCAGGTGGGCCGTCACGACGAGCCCCTCCCAAAGGGTCGTGCGAAGAGGGAACGCCACCAGAACCAGATTGATGAGCGTGGCAGTCCCGAACACCAGGGTAAAGAGCGGATCGACGCCTGCCCCCGGGAGACCGGGGCCAACGCGCATCGCCGTGGACTCCCACATCGGACCGTCGACGTCGTTCTCGTAGAACACCTGCAGATACCGGCCAATCCGCTCGACTCCGACGTGCAGCCCGTGAATGGCTTCGAAACCGGCCGCCAGCACTCCAAGCGACATCAGCGTCGCCGTCCAGACTTCGCCGAAGGCCAGGAACAGGCCTGCCACCACGGCCCACCCCACGAGCGTGGCCGGGAGCAAAGCGTGCCGGACTGTGCCCCTCGAGGCGATCGTTTCTCGAAGAACCCGGAACTCCTCGTCTTTGAGGCTCATGGCGTTGGCAGCAGTTCTGAAAGGGTGGAAGTTACACGCGCCGTCAGCAACAGCGACGCACGAGTGTACGCGAGGTGATGACCGTGCACGCGGGTTCGCAAAAGGCTTGTGCATTAAAGCGACTCTGCTACAATGCCGAAACTACTTCTAAGAAGTTGTCGCGCAAAGGGTTGTTTGTGATCGGACATCGGTTGCACGGAGCCGTCAGGCTGATTTGTTTCGCGACTGCCGCGATGTTCATCGGGTTGCCCGTGAACTCGCTGGCCGCCGCCCAGAAGTCCACCGCATCGGCGAAAACAAGCGCGCCGACCGCCACCAAGAAGTCTTCTTCCAAGAAGACAACTTACTCGGCGTCGGCAGCCAGGGCCCGGCGCCAGAAGCTGGCGCGGGCGCGAGCCGCCGCCCGGACGAAAGCGCTCGCTGAAGCCCAGCAGCCGAAGTTCAAGTTCGACGAGAACGGGACCGAGGTGCCGGACGTGCGCGCCGAAGCCGCCATCATCTACAACCCGGCGACCGGCAAGGTGCTTTGGGAGAGCAACTCGCAGAACCAGCGATCGATTGCCAGCATTACGAAGGTGATGACCGCCGTGGTCTTCCTCGAGGGAAGCCCGGATCTGGAACAGAAGGTCAAGATCCTGCGGAGCGATACGCTCGGCGCGTCGACTACGGTGCTGCGCACCGGCTACACCGTCACGGCCAACGATCTCCTCCACCTCACGCTCATTGCATCGGACAACGCGGCAGCGCGTGCGCTCGCGCGCATCTCGCCGTATGGCTCCCAGGGTTTCATCCGGCGGATGAATGCCAAAGCGCAGGAGATGGGCCTGTCGAGCACCAACTATGTTGACTCATCTGGCCTGCTCGCCGCCAATGTCTCGTCGGCCTATGACATGGCGCGGCTCATCACCTACGTGTCCAACGACGACCGCATCGCCAGCGTGATGCGCCAGCCGTACTACAGCCTCCCGGTGGGCCGCCGCTCCATTCAGGTGCACAGCACCAATCAGCTCGTAATGCGCGGCGACGTCGACGTGCAGGCCGGGAAGACCGGCTTCATCCGCAGCGCCGGCTACTGTCTCGCCACGATGCTGCGTCTGCCGCAGGGTGGACCCGAGGTGGCTGTCGTGGTGCTCGGCGCGAAGTCCAACGCAGGACGCTTCTGGGAGACTCGCCATCTCCTCAGCTGGCTCAGCACCAAGGCATCGGAGCTTCTCGGCGGGACGCCCGTCCAGGCGGCAGCGGTCCCGGCGACCTGATCGACGTACGCACCTGTCTCAACCGAGCTGAAGCTCGGTTCTGCGATCGACCACGAAGGTCTGCGATCGACTACTCAGAGCCCGCGGCAACGCGGGCTCTTTTGCGTTTGCGAACACGAACAGGTCGGGCTGCAGCCTTCGCGCGCTCAGCGCGCTTCGGCTAGCCTCGCCGGAGCCTGCGGCGTAGACGGGAAGCCGGACGCTGCGTCGGCGGTGGCTGTCAGCTGGTGTAGCCGCGTTGTATCGCGGCGGCGTCGAGTGGGAGCGTGGCCACGCCGTCGACGACCGGCATGACCGGGCGGGCCGCGCGACGTCCGTCGTACGCTTTCAGGTAGCGGAGACACACGTCGCATGCGTAGACGCGATAGACCCCGTCCGAGGTGGCGAACGACGTGATCCGCGTGCGATCGCTGTTCCGGCAGTACGGACAGGTGAGCGCCTCGAATTTCCAGCGCAGCGTGCATCGGCTGCAGATCAGATGGCGCTCTGCGGCGGGGGTGATCACGGCGAAATCCGGCTCGCCGCCGCACAGGGCGCAGTGCGAGTGCATCCAGAGCGCGAGCTCGGCGCGCTGCTGCAATACCTCGGCGCATCGCGACAGAAACGGCCGCATCGCCTGCGCGAGAACTTGACCGACCATGCCGCCGTACGGTTCCTCACCGGTTGACGATGACACGTGCTGCGTCGCGCTCGACGCATGCCGCTCCGAGGCGCTGCGATACCATGCGCCTGCCACCGCCAGGAGCTTGATGTCCCGGCCGAGCGTCTGGATCTCGCGAAAGTCCGCGGCCTCGAGCGCGCCGAATCGGTGCAGCACATCTGCCGTCTGGCGCACCACCAGACGCAGGTCGGTCAGGTCGAGCGGAATGTCTTCGAAGCGAAGAACCGGTCGGGCTTCTTCTGCGTGTCGGGCGAGAATGGCTTCGCTGAGCTCGAAAAACGGCAGGGGGACGCGTCCCTGGATGCGACGCTCGAGCTCGAGAAGCTCCAGGTGCATGTCAACGGCGTCGGCCAGCTCGGGATGACGATGGCGCAGCGCTTTCAGTTCTGCCGTCTGCCGGGACTCCGCTCGGGCGGGGCGGTTCGGCGAAACCTGGTCGGCCACGGCACAGATAATACACAACCTTCGCGCTATGAGTGACTTGTCGGCGGAAGGCCTGACGGTGCAGGAGCGGGCGTGCGGATTCTGATGGTGGCATCGGAAGCGCTGCCATTCGCCAAAACAGGTGGTCTCGCGGACGTCGTCGGGGCCTTGCCCCAGGCGTTGCAGCGCCTGGGACATCACGTCGACATCGCGATGCCGCGCTACCGCGGCATCGACGGCGAACCGCTGTCGACGCTGTCGGTTGCCCTGGGCGGCCAGATCTCGGAAGCCGAGCTGCAGCTGACGAAAACTGGCAACGTTCGCGTGCTGCTGGTGGGCCGTCCCGAGTACTTTCAGCGCGACCACCTGTACGGCGTCGCCGATCACGACTACCCGGACAATCCCGAGCGATTCGCGTTTCTGTCGCAGGCGGCGCTGAACTGGGCGACCGGCGACGGGCATTACGACGTGATCCACGCCCACGACTGGCAGGCGGGCCTCGTGCCCGTGCTCGCCGCCAGGATGTTCCGGACGGGTGCCGCACCCCGACGCATCCCGACCGTGCTCACCATCCACAACCTCGCCTACCAGGGCATCTTCGACGCCAGCTGGCTGCCGCGGCTGGGCCTCGGGTGGGACCTCATGCGCCCGGAGGCGCTGGAGTACTGGGGACGCATCAGTTTTCTGAAGGGCGGGATCCTCTTCAGCCGCCTGATCACGACCGTCAGCCCACGATACGCCCTGGAGATTCAGACTCCCGCGCTCGGGTTCGGGTTCGATGGCATCATCCGGGACCGCTCGCGCGATCTGGTCGGGATTCTGAACGGAATCGATTACGATCAGTGGGATCCGGCCCGGGACACGCACCTACCCATACCCTTCACGGCGTCAAAGCTGGAGGGGAAGGAGGCGGCCAAGCGCCAGGTGCTGGCGACGTACGGGCTGCCGGTTGCCGACGCCACGTTGCGCCGGCCGCTGGTCGGGATGATTTCTCGGCTGGTCGACCAGAAGGGGTTCGACCTGCTTGCCGCGCTGGCCGACGAGCTTCCGCGGCTGAATGCCACGTTCGTGCTGCTTGGCAGCGGGGAGCGTCGGTACGAAGATTTGTGGCTTGGCCTCGCGGCGCGATATCCGCGGCAGATTGGTGCGAGGATCGGGTTCGACGAAGGGCTGGCGCACCTCATCGAAGGCGGGGCGGATCTGTTCTTGATGCCGTCACGTTTCGAGCCGTGCGGCCTGAACCAGATGTACAGCCTTCGCTACGGCACGGTACCGCTGGTGCGAGCGACCGGCGGGTTGTTCGATACGGTCCGCAATTTCAATCCGCGGACCGGCGACGGCACGGGTTTCACATTCGATGACTACACGCCACAGGCGCTGCTCGGCACGCTGCGCTGGGCGCTCGGCGTGTTCGACGATCGTGCGGTATGGCGCCGTATTCAGGCCAGCGGGATGAGTCAGGATCACTCCTGGGACGCATCGGCCCGCGAGTACGTCAAGGTATATGAGCGCGCTGCGGCGCATCGCGTGTGGCAGTAGACGAGGCTGCCCCCGGGGCGTCCTCGGGGGTCAGAGCAGTTGAACTGGGGGGACGAACGATGGCATCGGACAAGGTCAAGATTCTCACCGACGGCAACTTCGAGCAGGAAATCAAGCAGGGTGTGACGCTCGTCGACTTCTGGGCGCCATGGTGCGGTCCGTGCCGCCTCATCGCCCCGTCCGTCGAGGCGCTGGCCTCGGAGTTCGAAGGTCGGGCGACGGTGGCGAAGATGAACGTCGACGAGAATCCAATCGTGCCGGCGAAATTCAGGATCCTCGGGATCCCGACGCTGTTGCTGTTCAAGGACGGCGAGCTGGCCGAGACGATCGTCGGGCTGAGGCCGAAGGACGAGCTCGCCGGTCTGCTGAATCGTTACGCCCCGGTTGGCGTGGGGGACGCGAAGCCGGCGTAAGGTCTGAGGGCCGGCGTCGTCGAGTCGGCGGTGCGTGCGAAAGGATCGTTGATGGCGGATCGCAAGGTGGTGATCATCGGGTCGGGGCCGGCTGGCCTCACGGCGGCCTTGTACAGCGCACGGGCGAATCTCTCGCCGCTGCTGGTGGACGGTCTCGAAGCGGGCGGTCAGTTGATGCTCACGACGGCCGTCGAGAACTTCCCCGGGTTTCGCACGGGCATTCAGGGGCCGCAGCTGATGGAAGAGATGCGCGAGCAGGCTGCGCATTTCGGCACCGAGTTCGTGCAGGGCGACGTGACGCGGGTGGATCTCCGCGCGCGTCCCTTCGCGGTGACCCTCGGAGACGATCGGACCGTCACGACCGACACGCTCATCATCGCCACCGGCGCCTCCGCCCGCTGGCTCGACATCGGGTCGGAC
>Ga0075418_10006605_pt1 | contig 13084 bp, 11 predicted proteins | sample SoiMetdeltSBSDD2_FD_81776 | JGI IMG/M metagenome (GOLD analysis project Ga0075418, IMG submission 81776) | Bulk soil microbial communities from a Populus tree surrounding site in Tennessee, USA - Soil MetaG P. deltoides SBSDD2 | ecosystem: Environmental > Terrestrial > Soil > Tree plantation...
AACCCTCCGACTTCGCGAAGCGGCGGAATGTCGCTGCACACGACCGGCGTTCCACAACCGAGTGCTTCGAGCACTGGCAGCCCGAAGCCTTCGCGCTCCGACGTCATCAGCAGCAGCGTGCTGCGCCGGTAGACGGCGGCGAGGGTCTCGCGATCGAGCAGCGGTAACACGACGATCGCGTCGAGCACGTTCAGCCGCCGCGCAATGCTGTTCTGTTCGGACGTAAAGGAGCCGCCGGCACGGGTGAGCCTGACGTTGGCGTGACGGGCACGCACGTCGGCGAACACGCTCAGGAGAAAGTCCAGACGCTTTCTGGGGATAGCGGACCCGACGTTCAACAGCTCGACATATGCGCCACGCGGACCGAGGAGCCGCGCGGCATCGAAGTCCGCGGCCGCCTGTGGCTCCGGCGAGCAACTGGGATGCGGACCGTTGTGGACGACAGACGTCTTCTCTTCCGGAATCGCCAGCTTGCTCACCAGGGCCTCGCGGGTCGCCTGCGTGTCGCAGGCAACGTGTCCCGCTTTCTTCAGACCGCTGAGAATCCGGCGTGTCATCGCGCGAAATACCGGCGATCGCCGCTCCACGCCGTCAGGCGACAGGCACCTGAACGTGTCGAGATCGTGGCACGTCACCAGGGTCCGCTCAGGGGGCAGCTCGTGAACGAGCTGCGAGTAACTGTGGTCGACCAGGTGAAATACGTCGAATCGCTCGCCGAGCTTCGACAGCACGCGCGGATAGTCGTACATCCGGTTCGCCACCCTGTCGAGACTGTGCGCAATCGCGCTGCGCCGAAGTCCGGGGAGCTGTCCGGCCCGTCTCTTGAAGTCCGGTCGTATCAGCGTCGCGTCGACAACCCCTGAATGTTCGCGCTGCAGCCGGTCGAGGAGCATCTCGGCAATCAGATCCATGCTCGGCCAGCCTTCTTCGAGATAGTCTGCGACGATCGCGACTCTGAGCCTCGGCATCAGGCCATCAACTCTTCGAAGAACTCGAGGTGCGCGCGGGCGACGACGGGCCATGCGAACTGTTCGCGGACGCGACACAGCGCCCGCTCGGCGAGCGTCCGGCGCAACCCTTCGTCGTCCAGCAGCCTGGCGATCGCATCCGTCAGCGCCTGTTCATCGTGCTCGTCCACGAGGATGCCGGTTCCCTCGATGACGTGCGGAATCTCGCCGCTCCGGGTCGCTATCACCGGCACGCCGCAGGCCATCGCCTCAATCAGCATTCGACCGAACTGCTCACGCCAGTGCGCCGTCGACTGACTTGGCGCGCACAGGACGTCCATCGCGTTCAGATACGTCGGCACCGCATCATGTTTGACGTTCGTCAGCACACGGACCTGCTCCGGGAACATCTCTTCGAGCCGTCGAACAGACGGCTCGAGTGGTCCCGTGCCAACAAACAGGGCGCACCAGGGCGATGATTGCCGGATCAGTGCGCGCACGAGCGGGTCGATGCCCTTCTCTGCCACGAAACGCCCAAGGAAACCGACGACTCGATCGGACGAGGACCAGTGGAGATGCCTTCGCACGCTTTCGCGTGCGGCCGGGTCGGGCCGGAAGAACGTCGTATCCACTCCAGGCGGGATGATGCGCACGGGCCGCTCGGTATAAATCGCTTTCGGACGCTGGGTATCATGCGCCGTCTTACCGAAAGCGATCCATCCATCCGCCCTTTTCATGACACGGCGTTCAACGTAACGGACGGGTGCGGGATACCGCTTGTCGATGTTTTGAAAAGTGACCGGCACGACGCGCGCACACTTCGGCGATGCGAGAGCGACCTGCGCAGCAGCCAGCACGTAGGGTTCCTGCCAGATGTGCACGAGGTCCCAGTCGCGCCGCAGCAACTGCCGCAGCCCTGAGAAGAAACGCAGGTGCGGATGGCGGCCTATCCTCATCGGCAGCGACACAACGCCACACGGCTCGTCCGGAGCCACGACCAGGGCGGCCGGATGTATCTCGCCGGTAATCCATCGTGGCGCTGCGACCGTCACTTCCCAGCGCCCGGCGCCCAGTCGCGCAAACTCGTGCGCCAGGCAGCGGTTCTGCGCCACAACGTAGGAGTGACCGATGGTGAGAAGCTTCCTCACAACTCCATCGCAACCGGCTCGCGCTCATCGTGCCGACCCGGGGGCTGAGCAGCTAGCCACGTGCGGCTTGGCGTCCGCCCGAGTTCTCGCCACAATCGCCGCGTGCTCGCGGAAACCGGACGCCTGTCGCGCAGCACGGGCCGGAGATTGGAGGTGACCTCGGACAGCACCCAGGCCCATCCGAACGGATCATCGATACGCCAGGCGCGACGCATTCTGAAATACAGCAGCAGCCTGGCGGGAAGCATCCAGATGAGCCGATGGACCGGCTCGTTGTAGAGGGCCTGGAGGGCGTCGTTGCGCGTCACGTATCTCAGATAACGCTGGTGATCGCGGCCGAGCGGGTCTGGCTCGTGCGCGATGCAGGACTCCGGCAGGTACACCGTCCGATAGCCCGCGTCGATCAGACGCAGGCAGAAGTCCTTCTCCTCTCCGTAGAACTCGAAGCGCTCGCGGTAGCCGCCAAGCGCCAGGAAGATGTCGCGCCTGACCAGGTGAGCAAAGCCACAGAATGACCGAACGACGCACGGCTCCGTCAGCGCCGCGCTGACGCCTGGATCACCCCAGCGCTGTCCCGTACGAGTCGTTTGAGCGAAGGCAATCGCACCCGCCCGCTTCTGAGAATTCAGCATGCCGATCGCCCCGACGACGCTGTCGCCATCCAGCAGGCTCGCGTCGTCGTCCAGAAGCAGGACGACCGGGTTCCTGGCTTCACGAACGATCTGGTTGCGGCCGACGATGTAGCCCTCACCCTCATCGTTGCGAATGACTCGTATCGCAATTTCCGGAATGCATGCCAATGCCAGTTGCTCGGTCGCGGGCACTCGCGAGGCATCGTCGAAGATGATGACTTCCGGGTCGAGGTGCGCAATGTGCGCCAGCGAGCGGACGCACCTGCTCAGCGATTCGGGCCGGTCCCGTGTGGTGATCCCGACCGTAAGTCCGTGAGACGTCATGCGGCTTCGCCGCTGAACCTTCCCTGAAGCTGTGTCAGCGTGTGCTCGATCGAAAAATGTTTTCGGTATGTTGCCTCACCGCGACGCCCGAGCGCCTCCTGTTCGGTCGTGTTGGCAAGCAGGAGACGTGTAGTGCGTACGAAGGATCGCGTGTCCCCCACCGGTACCATGGCCACCGCCTGCGTCGTGCTCCAGATCGGTTCGGTCAGTGCGCCCGACGTCGTGACGACTGGCGTGCCATTCAGGAGCGCAGCCATCGTTGACGTGCGGCGTGTCGTCACACCATCCGGATATGGCTGCAGCAGCAGATCGCACGCCGCAATCGTCGCCGCAGCTTCGGATCCTGGCATGCGGCCGAAGGCGAGGACACGACCCGATAGACGCGGGTGGCGCTCGAGAATATCGCGAACGAAGTCGCGTGAGCCATCGCCGATGCAAACCGCGCATGCCATCGACTCCGCGGTCAGCAGGCCGACCAGGCGCTCGCGAAGCATCGGAGCGATCAAGGCGCCGTAGGTGCCGAAATGGCCGACCACGCGGCGGCTGCCGGTCAGACCCAGGATGGCGCGCCGCGACCGGATGCGATCGTCCGGTGAATGCCGAGGAACCGTCGATGGAATAGGCAGCGTGATGGGGACCGGGCTCCCGGCGGGAACAAGGTTTCCGAGGTACCTGCGCCAGGAATCGGTCGACACGTAGATCTCACGCGAGGCGCGCAACAGCAAGCCGGCCATCAGCCGCTGACCCACGGCGAGCGCATTCCAGTGAGGGCGCCTCCAGGAGAAATAGAAGTACGGCTCGTGGAACATCACCCGCACGTCCGTCCCGCGTCTCCGAGCCCGGTGCAGCAGCCATCGACACCATGGCACGTTCAAGCCGCGCATGCCGAATACATTCGGCACGTACTGCACGAGTACTCGCATCCGGCTGCCATCGAGGACGCGGTCGAGCTCGGCGCGGCTCGCGCCGCCGAATCGATCGGGCAGCGTCACGACCGACACACCCGGAACGTCAGGGGCTGCAGCCGCAGCGGGTGGCCGGAAGACAGACACGCCGGCGCCGGACGCCGCCAACGCCTCAGCGAGCAGGAGGGTGTAGTCCCCGACGCCACCGCAGCCGGGAGGGTACTCACCCGTGAGAATGCACCACGTGTTCATTGCGTCGGCGGTTCACCCGCGGATCCGAGAACACGTTCAAGGCGGTCAGCGTGAACGCTCCGCGACATCTCGGTTGCCACCGCATGCGCGGTAATGGACATCCGGCCGCGTACGGAGGCGTGTGAGTACATCGATACGATCGCGTCGGCCAGACCGTCTGTTCCGCGTTCCGGCGGAACGAGGACGCCGTTCTGGCCGGGCCTCAGCCACTCGCGAATGCCCCCAACATCAAAGGCGATTGCCGGCAGTCCCATCGCGCCGGCCTCGAGCCCGACGAGACCGAATGGTTCCGGCCACACGCTGGGGATCACCACCATGCTGGCCTGCTGAAAGACGGCTGCGAGCCCGGCACGATCCAGCCACCCGGTGAACTCGGCATTGACTCCGCGCGACGCAGCTTGCCGGGCCCACGCCGAGCGCTGAGGTCCGTCGCCGGCCATGATGAGCGGAACAGATCGACCGAGGCGACGGGAGGCGTCGGCGACCGCATTGACGAGCAGATCGCCACCCTTCAACGTCGTCATCCGGCCTGCGAAGAGCACCGCCCCACCGTCTGCGCGCTTAGAGCTGCCGTCGAGGGTCGGAAAGAGCGGCAGGACGTTGATCTGCGATGAAGGCACGCCATGCCGTGCGTACTCGGCGCCCATGTGCGCACTTGCGACAGCGATCGACCGGTATCGCGACAAGAGACTTTTCTGCGCCAGCGCCCACCGGTAACCACTCACGAGCGATCGCGGATGCAATTGCCCACAGTGCCGCGGCACGTACATGGCCAGGCAGGCCGCGCCCAGCGCCCGATCGCACGCCCGTGTCGAAGGAAACGCGTGCATCTTGAGGCCACTCGCGCAGGTGCCGAAGTACCCGTGCATCATCTTGACGACGGGCCACTCCGCGAGCAGCGCGCGCTCGACCTCCAGCGGTCGCATGTTGTGAGAGAAACAGACGTCGGGGCGCCACCGACGAACGGCCTGCAGCACGCTGGCTTCACTGGTGTCTTCGATGCCCGCCACGAAATCCGCACAACCGGCCCACGTGCCGGAGCCGGCGCGATCGCGGCGCCGATGGTAGACCACAGCGATCTGGTGCCCGCGCTCCTGAAGCTCGGGAAGGATGGCGCCGAGATAACTCTCGACACCACCCGTCGTCGCGATCGACTCGTGTGCGATCAGGATTCGCATGACCGGCTGGCCCTGAGACGCAGGCAGACCCCTTCAGTCGTCCACAGGTTGGACGTTCCCCCATCGAGGCGCTCCGGAATGAGACCCTGCGCCTCGCATTCGCTCACCAACTCGTTCCGGGAATAGCCCATCGTTTCCCAGAGCCTCGGATGCATCTCGACGAACAATTGGAGCCACTGCCCCGCGAGGGCGATCGTGCGGCGCGCGCCCCTCAGCGCGTCGAGCTCCCCACCCTCGACATCCAGCTTGATGACATCAGGTCTGATGTTGCGTTCCTCGCAGAAGTCGTCGATGGAGGTCGCGGTCGCGTCGACGCAATCGCAGCCCGCCGGCAGATCGGCCGCGCACAACCGGCTGAGGCCTTGCGCGTTGAAAACCGCGAGCCGCACGCGGCCGGGACGATCGGCGATCGCCGAATCGATAGCGGTCACGCGTCCGGCAAGACCGTTGAGCGCGATGTGAGTACGGAGGCCCTGCAGCGCCAGTGGATCAGGCTCGAACGCGTACACGCGTCCACCATCACCAACCCACTGGCCAAAGATGAGCGCGTAGGCGCCCACGTTGGCGCCGACGTCGAGAATCACGCCGCCACGAGGCGTGCCGGCACGGAAGGCGTCGTACTCCTCGCGATTCCACGTCATGTGCCGATGCTCAGGCGCAACGGTCACGCGCTCGCCGCCTGGCAGCAGCGCCTCCATGCTGCCGCTTCGCGCCAGGACGTTGTGAAAGAAAGGCTTGAAACTTCCGCGTATCCGGCTGGCCGCACCGCCCCTCGGCAGCGCGGATACCAGCCTCTCGGCGAAGGTCCGACGACGGAAGCTCTGCCCCTCCGAAGTTCGATGGTCAGTCATGATGCGACCTCGAAAAGAAGGTTGGGAACGCCCCCTGGGATTTTGTCGAGTACCGACACCCTGTAGCCGAGCGTGCGAAGGAATTCCACGGCTGGCCCACGTTCTGGTGTTTCGCAGATGATTGCGCGCGGACGAAAGCGGTCGAGCGTGCGCCGCATGCCGTTGAGAGCAGCAAGCTCTGCGCCCTCGATATCGATTTTGAGCAAGTCGATCCGAGATACCTGCGCCGTGCGCATCCAGGAGTCGAAGCGGCTGGCACGCACGCGGACCTTGACGTCCAGATTGAGATCGCCGCTGGCGAGTGCGGCGCTGCTCGGCGCCAGCGACGAGAGTCCGCTGTTGTCCACCCGGCAGGAGATGAACAAGCTCAGGTCGTCAGCATCGCGATCGGAGATGGCTTCGTCGACGACGCGAATGCGATCGTTCATCCGATTCACGTCGACGTGTCGCTGAAGACGCCGGCAAACAACCGGATTTGGCTCGAACGCGAATACTCGGCCGCCGGCGCCCACACGGGCGCCCGCGAGGATTGTGAAATAACCACTGTTGGCCCCGATATCGACGAACACGTGCCCTGGGGCGAGACCCATGATTGAGGCTGTCGCGCCTGGCTCGTACCGTATGCGACTGAAGTAGGCGCCCTGCACCGTGAAGTCGGTGACATCGAAGAGCATTGCGACATCGCCGATGCGCACGGGCCTGATGTTCTGACCGCTGTCGCGCATCTGCCTCGACAGCTGGCGCGTTGCCTCGCGAAAGACTGTGTGGACTCCGGGTACGCGGCTGCAGGCAAACGCAGCGACGGCGTAAGGCCGCTGGAGTACCGGAACCGTGTGGACCATCTGCGCCACGAGCGACGACACCGAGTCGCGCGCACGCTTCATTCCCGTCGTCACGGTTTCTGCGCGAACGCCTGGAGGTTGAGCGCGCATGGACTGTAGAGGCCGAACGGCAATCGGCGGCCAGCCCGGTAAATCGTCAGGCGGAGCAGATTGGCGATCGCCGACTGATGCGGACACTCCGGCGCGCCGATTTCGATGCGAACGTTTCGGAAGCCGGCGCGGTTCAAGGCGAGGTCGAGCGAACGCACCGAAAAATGGTTCACATGCACGAGATTGTCGGCGAGCCGTGGGCGGTAACCCCGGTGCACGCGCGCCCTGAGCCGCTCTTTCAGTACCTGAACGGGTCCGCAGGGAACTTTGACCGCGAGCCAGCCTCCGGTGCTCAGGGCGGACTTCGCCTTGCCCAGCATCCTAAGTGGGTCGGGAATGTGCTCGAGCACGTCAGTCAGCGTGAGCGCGTCGAAGCGCTGCCCCATGGCGTCCAGGTTGAGCGCACTCATCCGGTGCACTCGAGCGCCGGTCTGCTGCTCCGCGTGCGCGGCAGTCCGCGGATTGACTTCAACTCCCTCGACCGACCAGCCGCGTCTTTGCGCGAGTTGTAGGAAGCGTCCGGCATGCGCGCCGACGTCGAGCAGCGCGCGGCGGTCGGGTGGCAGCCGCGCTTCGAGCCCATCGAGCACGTTGCGAAAGATGAGGTCCTTCCAGCCGCCTTCGAACTCACGAGCGATCCACTCGGCGGACCATTGCTGCGCATACATGCGGTCGAAGAAGCCAGGAAGGGCTGGCACGCGATCGGGTTGTGCGAAGCCGCACTCCCGACACCGGCACAACGCAACTCGAGCACCGGTGTACGCGGCGAGCGCGGGATCCTGGTGGCGATACGCGGATAGCTCGAAGGCAGCATCGGCCAGCGGACGCATCTGCTGGTGCCCACAGATCCAGCAGGTGGCTTCCTCGACAAACATGTCGCCCCCGACGAGCGGCAGCGGCCCGTTCACGCGGCGCGGCTCTCGATCGCCGACACGATTTCGCCAGCCATGTCGTCCCACGTCCGGCTCCGTAACGATTCTGCGAGCGCTGCGGTCTGGCGATTGAAAAGCGGCATCTCGCTCCGCCAGCGGCGAAGCGCCGTGCAGAGGCCCGCAGCGCTCTCCGGATCGGTCAGCAGCATCGAGCGCAAGGCTATGGGGTATCGCTCCGCGACGCCGGCGCCTTGTGAGACAAACGCAGGAATGCCTCGGCTCAACGCTTCATGAACCGCAAGCCCATATGGCTCGTAGCGGGCGGGATGAATCAGCACGTCGCCAGCTGCCAGCAGCGATGCAACATCCGCGTGAAAGTCCAGGAATTCGATCCGGCCTCTCGGAATCTGCTCAGCCGCTCGCGACCTCCAGGCAGGCAGCTCGGCACCAGTGCCGGCGACGATGAGATCGACATCCCAGTCCGCCGATCCGCAAAGCGTCCGCCACGCGTCGAACAGGGTATCGAAGTTCTTCCGGCGATCGCCGAGCGCGCCGACGAACAATGCGGTCAGCCTTCCATCCGGAAGCGACAGACGGCGGCGCGCATGCACGCGCTCGTCAGGCACGATCTGAGCGAATCGAATCGGATCGATTCCGTAATAGACGACTCGAATTCGCCCGGGCTCGACGCCCTTCAACCGGGTAATGTCTGCGGCAGTTCGATGGCTGTTGCAGATGACCAGGCGGGCGCGGCCGAGTGACGCCGTTTCGTGCCGAAGGTTGTGACGGTGAGTGATCGCGCCGAGCGCTCGTCGACGTGCCGATCGCGGCTCGTATGCCGCGTGCACGTAGTGCACCCAGTTCACATCGGCCAGATCGGCATTGCCGCCGTTGGCTATCGATCGCACCGCGCCCAGCCGTCGCTGCAGTCGCTCGGCGGCAGACCTCAGAAGCGGTTGTCCGAGCCGATGGGAGTCGAAAGGCCTCGGCACGTTGTGAACGCGGACGCGCGGGGCCATGGCGAGATCGGGCGACACACTGTGCCCGACCAGATGAACCTCGGCGTCGGCCCGGCGCGCGAGAAACGCCGCCAGCGCGTGGTTCGCTGCGTCCATGCCTCCCTGGCGTCGAAAGTCACCGGCCGTGAGCAGCCAGCGCGTCACGCGCGCCTTTCCGGTTCGGCGGCGACCGAGTGCAGCGCGCCGGCGAGGAACCAGAACTGCAGCCCGATCTGCGTGACGAACGGGGTGAAGCTGAGCATCAGCGCAACGGTGCCAACGTTGGCCGCCAGAATGACCGCGGCGCACGCTCTGACCTTGGGGTTCGTATGTAAACAGGCGGCGCGCACCTGCGATGTGAACGTGACGGCAAGCGCGGCGATGCTCAGCAACAGCAACGGGATGCCGCCATCGATCGCCCAGGCGGCGATCTGGATTTCCGCCCAGAGCGGCGTGGAATCAGGATTGTCGCTTCGCCCGAAATACCCGCTGATCATTCCCCACCGGCCGAGGCCGGCGCCGACAGGGTAGGTCGTGAGCAGCTCGTCGAACGTGTAGATCAGCTGGCCACCGCGCGAGGCTGAATACAGGCTGATCGGGTCCTGCGTCAGCAGCGTCGACGTCCGCTCCGCAATGCTGCCGCCGCCAAGAAACAGCGAGAACGAGAACGCCGCGGCGACGAGGCCCGCGGCGAGTGAACCGAAGACCGTGGCGCGACGGGTGCGCCGCTGTACGGCGAGCACCGCGACGTACGACACCAGCATCACCACGCACACCACGAGCGAAACCCTGACCTGGCTCAGATAGATCGCGGCCATTCCAGCGAACGCCGCAACCACCGATGCCACGCGCTTCCACCAGGGAGCCAGGCCGATGGCGAACACCAGCCCGAGGAGCGCGGCGTACATGCCCGGACCAGCCACGGCGCCGGGGTTGTCGAACAACCCGGGCGGCCGGACGATCAGACCGTTCGGCCCCATGTAGGTCACCGCTCCGAGGCCGAACGCCGACTCGGTCACGATGCGCGACATCTCCTGCGGCATCCAGGTCGCGGGATCGTAAACCTGCAGAACGCCCACGATCGCGTTCGCGCCGTTACAGACGAGCAGTATGCCAAGCACGCGTGCGAGTTGATCGGCAGTGCGAACGCACGCGCCGGCCCAGAACAGCGGCGCAATCACCGACACGTAAAGTGCGAGATGCGCGGCGCCGGCCATCATGGAGTTCGTCAGCGGATGGAGCATCATCAGCGCGACGTAGATCGTGGCGGCGACGAGCCACGGGTCGGCCGGGTGCGCGCGCCGGCGCACTCGCGCCGAGGTGGCCCAGACAACGAGGATGGCCGCGGAAATGACGAAAGAAGCGACGCGCAGGTAGAGACGGACCGGCTGCGTGCCCGGCAGAAACAACAGGGCGGGAAGCGCCGTCTGGGCGATGACGAACCATTCACCCAATCCCCATCCAGGGAACCGTGGCGCGGTGACGGCCGGTGCCGGGGGGCGCAGCGCTGCTGGATGTGCGCTCAGCGCGTTCATCGATACTCGTGGCTTGGAGCCGTGCGTTCGACCCTCGGCGTCGGCCAGGACCGCGATGCGGTGTGCTCGTAGAGCGCGATCATCGACGCAGCAAGGCGCTCGGGGTTGAAACGGATCATCGCCGACTCACGCGCGCGCGATCCCAGGCGAGCGCGAAGATCGGCGTCAGTCGCGAGGTGACGGATGGCGGCCGCCAGCGCCCGATGATCGCCGGGAGGCGTGACGAGCGCGTCGAATCCGTTGCTGACGATTTCGCGCGCGCCGCCGAGGCCGGTTGTCACGAGTGGCCGGGCGCACGCCATGGCTTCAGCTATCACCAGGCCGAACGGCTCTGGCTGCGTGCTCGCGTGAACGACGATGTCGAGCGCACGAAGGGCGTGGTCGGCACGCTGGAACCCCGTGAAGCCAACGCGGCTCCCGAGCCCCAGGGACAACGACAGGCTCTCGAGTGCCGCACGCGTGTTCTGGCTGCCGGCTGTCTGATACAGGGGACCGCCAACGATGTATCCGCGCACGGGCAGCTCGACTGGCAGATCCGCCAGCGCGCGCAGGAACGTTTCCTGACCTTTCCAGCGGCCGAACGTCGAGACCAGCCCGACGCGGACAATCGGCCGATCTGGCCGATCGAGCCCGCTCGATCGATCGAGATCGATCGTGTCGCCATGGATGCCGAATCGCTGGAGATCGACAGCATTGTGGATGGTGCGAATAGTACCGACCGCAGAGAGCGCGGCCTGGGCATCACGCGCAACGCTCTCCGAGTTCGCCACCATCGCCGTGCAGCGGTCCGCGAGACGGCGCAGCAGCCAGCGGCTGGCGGGCCTGACAGAGACGTACTCGTGCAGATGCCAAATCAGCGGCGTGCGTTTACAGCAGAGAGCCCCGAGAATATGCGCCTTGACGCCGTGGCTGTGAATGACGGACGGATTGAAGCGCCGCAGCGTCGTCTTCAATCGGCGGACGTGCGAGGGAACTTGCAAGGCTGCGGACAGTAAGCGTGCCGCAGCAGCTGATCGGGCCGCCGGCCCCCTCTGCCGCGTCATGGCTGACTCGCCGAGTCGTGCAATGGCCGCCGGAAACGGCACGACCTCGCAACTGACGCCGTCACGCGCGCACGCGTCGAGCAGTGGGCCGGCGCCAGGGAGGATGACGGTGAACGACCAGTCAGGCCGATGGCGTCGCACGCTGCCGATCATCTCGAGAAGGGCGATTTCGGCACCTCCGAGTTGATCCGACGCAGCGAGACAGGCAATCCGCATCAGAGGAGCGGACGGGCGTCAGGCGACACCCACAGCATATGCGGCCATTCGGGCACTGGCGTCGATCGGCGTGATGCCCTCCAGGGCATGAGCAGATCGCGGACGGTCGCCTTCCCTGCTGCCGATCGGCGATGGGCGGATGGCGAGTGATCGATGAGCCATCCAGCGTAGCCGGCAGCGGTGAGTGGCCTGACGCAGGATTCCAGCGACGCTCCGCGGCGAGCGAGCGCGTGCGGATGGCACTCGAGCAGCACGTATCGATAGCGCCGCGCAGCAAGCCCTCGAACCATGCCCTCGAGCACGTCGTGTTCGGTGCCTTCGACGTCGATCTTCACAAGGTCCACCACGCTGAACAGAAGCTGCCCGTGCTGCGGCTTGACGATCTGATCGAGCAGATCGTCGAGCGCGACGGTGACGCCGGAGAAGTCGGCACGCTCCGCGCCTTCAGTCATCCGGCTCAGGCCGAGGTTGCCACCATCGCTTGGATAGTCGACGAACGACGCGACACCAGTCGCGGCTGCTGCCCCCAGTTCGAGCACCCGAACCTGCCCGAGGTCGTTCGACCTGACGTTGTCGCGCAATGTAGATGCGAGACGCGGATGCGGTTCGAGCGCGACCACCTTTCCGGCTGCCCCGACCAGGTGCGCGCACACGAGGGTGAAATATCCCCAGTTCGCGCCGACATCGAGCGCGGTCATTCCGGGCTCGAGGATCTGCGTCGCGAGAACGGTCTCCTGCGGTTCGTACCGCCCGGTGAAGCACGCTTCGCGCGAGATCGTGTCGCGAAGGTCGCAATAGAACGAAGCCGCGCCGAGATCCGCAGGCAGGCGCGCCACAAATGGCTTTCGGCCAAGCCGGCCGAGAAAATTGGTCGCCCGATATCGCCCGAACGGCAGCGCCCGGATGGCGGACGCCGACAACGACACCCAGAGAGGAGGCGTGTCAGCCATCCTTGCAGCCGACCATCAGCACGTTGTCCGACAAGGCACGCGGCAGCGCACGTGCCAGCAGCGCGGGATAGTGAAGGGCCGTCAGGGGAATGCGGCCGCGAAGGGAGTAATGGATCTCAATCTGGTTCAGGCCACACTCGGTCGCGATGCGCTCCAGATCCACAGGCAGGAGCGCGGTACGATGCGCGGGATAGCTGGTCTCTGTGAACGCCGGGAACCGTCCGGTTGCCGCAAGCGACATCACGCTGAGGGCGCTCGCCTGATTCGGCGTCGTGACCATCAGACACCCGCCCGGCGCGAC
>Ga0075418_10006612_pt1 | contig 13078 bp, 12 predicted proteins | sample SoiMetdeltSBSDD2_FD_81776 | JGI IMG/M metagenome (GOLD analysis project Ga0075418, IMG submission 81776) | Bulk soil microbial communities from a Populus tree surrounding site in Tennessee, USA - Soil MetaG P. deltoides SBSDD2 | ecosystem: Environmental > Terrestrial > Soil > Tree plantation...
TCAGGGAACCTCCAACGTCGCCGTTTGTGCCGCCGGATCGATCCGTATCTTCGATCCGTGACGCTGCGACAGGTATGCCAGTCGCTGGAGGATCGCCTCTGCCTCGGCGCCTTCCGCAAGATAGGGCGTCCCGCGGGGAGACTCGCCCGTCTGGACGAGCGACAGCACAACCGGCCTGAAGCGGACGGATCGCAGACGTCCATCGGAGAATTCAGCAGTCGCGACGACGCTCACGTAGGCGAGCGGTCCATAGCGGTCGGTACCGCCGACCGAATGAAAGATGTAATTACCCAGTCCATGCAGGATCAGGCGCCCCTTGTAGATCTCGACGCCGTGCAGCGTCGGGTCTCCGTGCGCGACGTAAACCGAAGCTCCGGCATCGATCAGCTCACGCGCCCACTCGATCGCCCACGGTTGCGTTTCGAACCGGCCGATGCGCTTTTCGCGATCGGGGGGCAGCCCCGAGCCGCGCGCCCCTCCCCAGTCGTGATTGTGGTGATACGCGATTACCGTCTGCGCCTCTCTTGCCGCGGCGCGCACGGTTTCCAGGATCCGTTGCTTGTGCTCGGGATTCAATCGGCCGTCCGGCATGCGTTCCAGATAGTTCACGCCCGGCCGGCCCGGAGCAGCCCAGGTTTCCGGCACGAGCTGCACGGCTCCGGTCGCCATCGCCACCAGCGCGACGCGACCCTTGCCGGTCTTCAGGAAACCCGGGGCCGCAGCCGCCGCGGCGTCTGCGCCCGTGCCGGCGTGCGTGAAGCCGCGCTGGCGTACCTCGTCGATGGTAGCGAACAGCCCCGCGGTCCTGAGATCGAACGCGTGATTGTTCGCGAGCGAGAGCACGTTGAAGCCCATGGCTTTCAGACAGTCGAGAACCGCGGGCGGAGCCGGAACGGCATCCCTCGATAACGGCGCGACGTTCAGTCCCGGAGGTTGAATGGCGACCTCCAGGTTCGTGAACGCGACATCGGCGCCCCGCAGGGAGTCCCTCGCATGGGCGAGCGATTCGGGCGCGGACTTGCAGATATCGTGCTTGATCAGAGCCTGACCGACGAACGCGATCGAGATGCGCGATTGAGGCTCGCCTGACGCCGGAGGGACCGCCTGCGCCGCAACCGCCGCGCCATCCAGCGCGAGCGCGCACGCCAGCAGACGGATGGAAAGAGCCAGCGCCTTTCTCATGAAGGGGTCAGGCTCAATCGAGCCCGGTCCCCTTAGTTTCCGACGACCTTGTTCGCCTTCAGTTTCTCGACCTCACCGGCATTCAGCCCGAGCCACCCGGTCAACACCTCCGCGGTATGCTCCCCGAGACCCGGCGACGCCTTCACCGTGGGGGGTTTCCCGTTGATGCGCACCGGCCAGCCGGGCATCTTGGCGGGGTGAGTCTTGTGCGGAATCACCTGCATGATGCCGCGCTTGTCGAAGCTCGGATCGTCCGCCAACTCTTTCGTATCCAGCACTGCGCCCGCCGGGATGCCCGCTCCTCCCACCTGTGCCATCGCTTCGTGCTTGGTGCGCTGCTTCGTCCAGGCGGCGATCATCGCGTCCAGCTCGTCCTGGTTTTTCGCGCGCGCCGCCGGCGTGACGAAGCGGGGATCCTCGATCAGGTCCTCTTTCCCCATCACCTTGCACAGCCGCGACCAGTGTTCCGGATTCCCCCGGCTCGTCATGATCCAGACGTAGTCGTTTGCCCCGCCCGGCGCGCACGGAAAGAGACCCGAGGGCGCATTGGAGCCGCCGCCCGAGTGCGTGCTGTCGCGCACAGGCGGCTTCCCGGTGGCCGCCTGGATAGAGAAGTTCGTGCGCATGTAGTGCATCATCGCGTCCTGCATCGCCACCTGCAGGCGACATCCCTCGCCGGTTTTCTCGCGCTTGCGCAATGCGGCAAGGATGGTGATCGCCATCGTCATCCCCGTCCCGGTGTCGCCGAACGACAGGCCGGGCTTCACCGGTTGCCGTCCCTTCTCGCCGGTCACGCTGATCGGCCCGCCCATCGCCTGCGCGATCATGTCGAAGGCGAGGTTGGTCTCGAACGGGCTGCCCTCGCCGAATCCCTTGACCTGGCAGAAAATGATCCCGGGATTCAACTTCTTCACCTCTTCATAGCCGAGGCCGAGCCGTTCGATCGTGCCGGGCGCCATGTTCTCGATGGTGATGTCGGCCTTGCGCAGCATGTCCTTGACGAGCGCGAGGCCCTGCGGGTCTTTCAGATTCACCGTGATCGACTTCTTGTTGGCGTTGAACGTCTGGAAGTAGTACGGATCGTCGTCGGGCTTGCCCGGCTGCAGCCGCCGTCCCGGGTCGCCGGTCTTCGGATTCTCGACCTTCACCACTTCGGCGCCCAGCCAGGCGAGAGCCTCGGTACAGGACGGCCCGGCCTCGAACTGGGTAAAGTCGACGACCCGGACTCCGGCGAGAAAATCTTGATCAGCGCTGCTCGACATGGTTCAGCCTCCCGTGGCTAATGGCATCCGTGCGCCAAGCTTCGCACATACCGTGCGTTTGGCCAACCGCTTGCCTTGCACAGGTGCCGGGAGTAAATTTTCCGACAGCTTGCCACTCAAGTCGGCGTGGATGCCGCTTTCTCCAAGGGGAGGAAGCCGGCATGAACATCAGACCGACTACCGGCAAGCAGGAGGAGCAAATGAAACTCAGCTACCGTGCCTGGTTGGCCGGCGTGATCCTTGGTTTTACGTTCCTTGCGCCGGTGCAGGCGCAATATCCCACCCGCTCGATCCGCTTCATCCTGCCGTTTCCTCCCGGTGGCGGCACCGACACGATGGGGCGGGCGCTTGGAACCCGCCTCGGCGAAGCGCTGGGGCAACAGATCATCATCGATAACCGCGGCGGGGGCGGCGCCAACATCGGCGCGGAGCTCGCGGCGAAGTCGCCGCCTGACGGCTACACGCTGTTCATGGCAACCGGCACGCACACGGTCAACGCGACGCTTTATCGCAATCTCGGCTACAACCTCGTGAAAGATTTCGTGCCGGTAACGCTGCTCGGCGGCACCGCCTACGTGGTCGTGGTGCATCCGTCGATACCGGTAAAGTCGATCAGGGAACTGGTTGCGCTGGCGAAGGCGCGCCCGGGCCAGATCACGCATTCGTCTTCGGGCAGCGGCAGCGGCCCGCATCTCGCCGGCGAGCTTTTCAAGAGCATGACGGGGACGAAGATGCTGCACATTCCCTACAAGGGCGGCGGGCCGTCGGTGATAGGGCTGGTCTCCGGCGAAGCTTCCGTCGGCTTCACGACGACGCCGTCCTGCATTACCGCGCTCCAGGCAGGCCGGCTGCGCGGCCTCGCCGTCAGCAGCGCGCAGCGCTCGCCTTACCTCCCGGACTTGCCGACGGTCGCGGAGGCCGGCGTTCCGGGTTACGAGACGACCGCGTGGTACGCAATGTTGGTGCCGACCGGGACGCCCGCGGAAATCGTCGCGCGTCTGAATGCGGAAACCGTCAAGGTCCTGACGCTGCCGGATGTGAAGTCCCGGCTGGACGCCACCGGCATGGTGCCGCAAAGCAGCAGCCCCGAGGAGCTTGGCAGGCAAATACACAGCGAAATCGCCAAGTGGGCGAAGGTGGTGAAAGCCCTCAACCTGAAAGTGGATTGAAATGGTTAGTGCTTTGGATCAGGACCGGGATCGTCCGTACCATTTTTCCATTGCACCTCCGAGCCATCCGGGAGATCCTGGATGACTCGTGTTTACGGTGCCGCAATATATGCGTGCCATCAAGTTTGGAGTATCGGATGGTCACGATACGCGCAGTCGCAAACAGCTGGTCCCGGAGTACGCGTGGAAGGTCGACCAGTGACGCACAAATTTGATGCGTTGGATCAGGACGTGTGATCGACCACGCTAGCAAACTGAGGCGATGATCTCGGCCATGCGATGTAACGTGAAATCAAATCTTCCTCAACAGAACTATTGCTTCCCGTCTCCTACCGGAAAAATTCCACTTTTGCTTCGCGGAACCAGAGAAAATTCGCCGGCGCCACCGAAATCGGCCCGTTGATGGCAAAGACGGCGATTTCGAACTTGTCGCCGGGAGACACGACGTTGTCGCCGAGCACCAGGCGGTTGGGCATGTTGAAGCCCTGGATCGCGGCCGGGCTCGGCCGGCCGGCAGCGCGCGGCATCGCCCCGTTGACCCAGACTTCCGCGTAGTCGTCGACATTGACGCGCAATACCGCTTTCGCGCCGGCGGTCTCGAAACCCGCGGCGCTCGCCGGGATCGTCAAAGTGGTGCGGAACCAGAAGAACGACACCATGCCGCCACCCCGCTTGCCGCCCAGATCGGTGGGCGGAACCACCTCCCAGCCCGAGTCGTCGAAGCCGACCAGCTCGGCATGGGGCTCGACGTCGTAGGTGGTCTTGAATTCCGGCCGCGAGTCGGAGAGCGCGGGGCACTCGACTAGCTTCGCTTCCCTCCCCCGCCACACCGCGCCGAACGCCGCTGATCCTGCCTCGGTCATCAAGTCGACGACGTGCACCGGCGGCACCAGCGGCGCGAGCGGCGGCTGCGGCTGCAGGAGCGGCGGAATCGGCGGCGGCTGAGAATGGGTGGGGCGGACGTAGCGGCTCGGGGGCATTACTGTGGCCTTTCTTTGTGATTGGAAGTTATCTGGTTCTCTTGGCGGCCCTAGGCGTTGTTGGCGGTGCAGCTTTTAGCAGGTCATCCTTCCACGTTCATCCTTCATCCTTCAAGCGACCGTGTCAGTTCTGCGGCGCCTGAATCCCCGCATCGCGCACCACTTTCGTCCACCGAGCAAGCTCGCTACGGGTCCAATCGCGCAGCTCCTGCGGCGTGCTGCCGGCCGGCTCCATGCCGATAGCTTCGACGTGCTTCGCGAACTCGGCGTTCGACAGCGCCCGCTTCATCTCCGCGTTGAGCTTGTTGATGATGGGCGCAGGCATGCCCGCGGGTCCGACGATTCCATACCAGCCGTTGTTGCTGAACCCGGGCAGCGGCAGCGCCTCGGCGACCGTGGGCACGTCGGGCCAGCTGCGCAACCGCTCGCGGTGCCCGGTCGCAATCGCGCGGATTCTCCCCCCCGAGACCTGCGCCTGGGTGCCCGCGACGCTGGCGAAGAGCGCCTGGATGCGGCCCCCGACGAGATCGATCACCGCCGGACCGGCACCCTTGTACGGCACGTGCACGAACTTCGCGCCGCTCGCCGCGATGATCAGCTCGAGGCTCAGATGGCCCACCGTCCCGACGCCGGGAGAGCCGAAACTGATCTTGCCGGGCTGGGCCTTCGCGAGATCAATCAACTCCTTTACACCCTTTGCCGGCACGGCAGGATACACGACCAGGAATTGCGGCACGTAGGCCGCAAGGCTCACATACGCGAAATCCTTGACCGGGTCGTAGTCGAGCTTGCTGCCCATGGCAGGGTTGGTAGTCAGTCCGGAGGAGGAGCCGAGCAGCAGCGTGTAGCCGTCTTTCGCGGCCCTGGCGCCAAGGGTATGCGCGATCGCGGTGCCGGCGCCGGGGCGGTTATCGGCGATCACCGGCACGCCGAACTTGTCGGAAAACCACGCGCCGAATACGCGCGCAAGCGGATCGGCGGAGCCGCCGGGCGGAAACGGCACGATCAAACGGATCGCCTTGGTCGGGTACGCAATCTCCGCTGCGTGGGTAGCCGCGGCCGCAATGAAGAGCGCGAGACCCGCGGAAACGATACTCACGATCGAATGTGCCAACACGGTCATGTCTCCTCCACCCCGACTTGGTTACTACGCGGCACGCCTGCTCTGCCCATTCTCCGCTCGTTTTTCGCGGCGTCCAAGCAATGAAAGTTTGACACGCGTCGGCGGCAGGGTGGAGCATCTGCCAACTCGGGAGATTCACCATGCGCACAAAAACACTATTCATCGCTTCCGCCGCCCTGGTGCTGGTTCCGCTTGCGCTCATCGGGGGACCGGCGATCGACACGAAAGCGCAAGGGCAGCCCCCGGTCCAGAAGGTCGACATGGGCGACTACGAGCCGGTCGTCCCCTGGCCGCTGCCGCTGCCCGACACCCATCACTCGCATGACGGCTGGACGTGGGGATCGGGCGCGGGCGTCTGGGCCGAGAGCCCGGACCGGGTCTGGGTCGCGCAGCGCGGCGAGATCGAGCTGCCGCCGGGCGCCGCCCCGTGGACGTGCGCCTGCCTGGTCAACCCGCGCCGGACCAATACCGGCAGGCGCGACTACGCCGGCAAGCCCTACTTCTACAAGCAGCGCCGGCACCACCTGGTGTTCGCGGTCGATCGCAACGGCAAGACGATCGAGGAGTGGCTGCAGCACGACAACTACCTCGCGCCGCCTCGCGGCACGGGACTCGGCGAGGTGGGCCGCGGGCCGCACAAGATCCTGATGAACCCGTACGACCCGGAAAAGCGCATCTGGATCGTCGATGACGACATGCACCAGATCATGATCTTCAGCAACGACGGCAAGCTCTTGAAGACGATGGGCGAGCGCGGCGTGCCGGGCCGGGATCCGAACCACTTCAATCGCGTGACGGACATCGCCTGGCTGCCCGACGGCACGTTCTTCGTCGCCGACGGCTATGCGGGCACGCGCGTGGCGAAGTTCGACCCGAACGGAAAATTCATCAAGGACTGGGGGCGGGCGCCGGCGGATCCCGCCAATCCCAAGGCGTACGAGTTCTGGTCGGTGCACAGCATCGGCATCAGCCGCGACCGGCGGATCTTCGTGGCCGACCGCCAGCACCACCGGATGCAGGTGTTCGATGAGGACGGCAACTTCCTGGCGATGTGGCCGACCGGCTACAACTCATCCGTGCTCGCTCATTTCGTGACCAACGACGATCACGTCTGGGTGGCGGACTGGACCACCAACCGGCTCGTGAAATACGACCTCGAGGGGCGCTACATCCTCGACATCGGCGGGCCCGGTGCGCTGCCCGGCCAGTTCGACGGGGTGCACCAGATACACGTCGATGCGGAGCGCAATCTCTACGTGACCGAGGTGGCGAACAGCCGGTCGCAGAAGTTCCGGCCCAAGGCCAACGCCGATCCGAACCGGCTCATTGGGACTATGGCCATCGTGAATCCCGTGCGCACCAGGCGCTAGGGACTAAGGACTCAAGTCTCCCCTACTTCGCTTCGGGCGTGAGGAACTCCACCGTGGAGTCGTGCATCCAGCCGCTGGCCTCGTTCTTGTACCAGCGCATCAGCATGCCCGTCTTCCGGATCTCGGGCGACAGCTGCACCTGGATCCATTCGCCGCGACGTCCGACCATCGGCATGACGGTTCCCCTGGCCGCGAGCACGAGCACCTCGTTGCCCGAGCTGGGGCCGGAGTGGATATTGGCGTGACTCGTCGGCACGCGGACCTGTGCCAGCACCTTCGCATCGGCGGCCGCCGGCACCGCCTCGCCCTGTCCGCCTCTCGGGACCTGGCCCTGTGCCAGCGCGTGTCCGGCAGCGATGCCCGCAAGCAGGAGCGCGACCGCCGCGGCGGATGATAGCGTCCTGTCGGGGACGGGCTTCATACGGTTGTAGTCAACACCCCGGCTTGCCCTCTCGTCAAGAGGTCTCCCGATCCTGCCGGACGATTCGCCCGGAGGAAGCTGCGCACGTGCCGCACCGCGAGCGCGATATTCTCCTTCGAGTCCTTCCAGGGATAGAGGCTCACCTGCGCATTGGGCGCCAGCCGCACCATTTCCATGCACGTGGCGTACGGATGCGCAGGAACGTCGTCCGGAAGCGCCAGCAACGGCGTCTGGCAGTTGCGCACGAAATCGCGCGTCACCGTGAGGACGAAATCGACGTCGCCGTACATCCTGGCGAGGTAGCGCTCGACCATCTCCTTCGTGATGTCCTTGCGGCTCGCCAGCAGGCCCGGCGCCCACTTTTCGAGATTGTTCCTAATGAAGAAGCCGGGCAGTTTCGGATCCACCCCGCTCGGCTGCGCATGCACCGACGCGACGATGCGACCGGGCGCCCGCTTCATCAGGTTCCAGATGAGCGGATTGCCGATGCAAAAGCCCATCACGAGAAACCTGTCGACACCCAGGTGTTCCAGCAGGCCGAGCTGGTCAGCCGTGTGCGCGTTCCAGGGATCGTCGAAATCGAGCGGCCCGGTGGACTGGCCGCCGTTCGCGTTGCGCAGGTCCATGCTGATGCAGCGGTATTCGGACTTGAACTCGGCCACCGCGTCGAACGGACCGTTGGGGTAGGAGACTCGCGAGTTCAATCCTCCGCCGTAAATGATGAACAGGGGGAAGCCGGAGCCGGCTTCTTCGTAGTGAATGCGGACATCGCCTTTCTGGTAGAACGGCATGGCTTTTTCTCCTCGCGCGGTAGCGTGCCTCGAATAATAAGGAAAGGCGTGACCAGTGACCAGTGACCAGTGACCAGTGACTCGTGACCAGAGTTCAGCTTCTTCGATTCTAGAGGTCGTGCGCGGTACGTTGTCCTTCCTGGATGTCCGACGCTGCAGCCCCGAGCGTAAACCGTTTCGCGATCTCCGCGCTCTGCGCGCGCTCCACCAGCCGCTCGGCGTCTTCCTGCAGCAGCAAACGTTCTCTCACAAGCTCTCGCGCCGCTTCCTGCACCCTGCGCACATAGCCCGCGTGCGAGCCGTAGCGTTCTTCCAGCGACGGACGTGGGTCGTTCTTCGCTTCGCGCTCCGCGCGCGTGGCGGCGAACGGAAACCAGCTGCCATCGCGGTCGCACAGCTCGCCCTCGGGGAACGGCGATTTGTAGAGATTCCAGCCGGTGTGCGTGGCGAGCGGCACGGCGATGTCGGGCAGCCGGATGCCTGACGTTTCATTGCCGTCGGCATCGACCTGCGGCACGCGCGCGCCGTAGGTCCTGGAAGCGTCCACGTCGGGCTTGATCCAGTCCCTGAGCAGGCGGATTTCGTTCATGCCGGTTACCTTCTGCATGCCGGGAATCGCCGGAAACCGCAATTGCGCCGGCGTTACCAGCGTTCCCTCGGCCAGGCGCGGCACGCGGGATGCCGGAGGCGACTTGCCCTCGCTCACCCACTCGTCGAGCGCCACGAGCAGCGCGCGCAGCGCCGGGTTGGGGCTGTGTGGGTTGCGCACGTTCGCGCACGGGCCCGGCGCGGCGCTCATGCCCGCCGTGCCGCCGTGCTGCGTGCCGGCGACCAAGTACACGCGGGAATTGGCGGGCAGCTCGATATCGTGCCGGCCCAGCGGATCGGTCGCCAGCAGCGAGGCGCCTTTCTGCCAATACTCGGTGGAGGTGTTGGTTTCGATCAGCAGCGGGTCGAATCCGTCGTTGCGGAGGAGGCTGTCGGTCCTGCCCGAGTGCGGGTCGCTCATGCGCGCCGCGGAGAACGGAAACTGCGTCTCCGGAAACGCACGGTCCTCGTGCTGGGTGGAGGTGCGCACCGGCTGGCCGAATTCATAGTTGAGAAACACGCCGCCGCCGCCGGCGATGTGCGAGAACACACCGTCGAACACCTTGCGCGCCGACTCGTCCTGGTTGAAGCCCTGATGGATGAAATCGCGCAGGAAGCGCCCGCTCCACGAGCTGCCGTACGCGAGCGCGGCCTTGATGCCCGGCCGCGCCGGATTGTTCGCGCTTTCATCGTTGCGCAGGAAAGAAACCAGGTCCCGCACCGCGGCAAACCCCGTCCCCAGCACCTTGGGGTTCTTCGCGGGATAGTGAATTTCGTAGAGGGTGCCCGGCTGAGGATTCGTGCCTACGGGCAGGAGTGCGATTTCGCGTGTATTGACGTATTTCCAGCCGCTCGCCGGAATCTCCATCCGCGGGTCGGCTTCGGCGCGGCGTGCGGTGAGCCTCGCTTTCGACTGATCCAGCGATGCGGCCTCGTGCGTCAGGCGCAAGGTCTTCCACTGCGGCACATCCTTCCCCGCCGGCGCGCGTACGCGGGTGTCGGCGACGATCTCATCGCGGATTACGCGCTCGATAGGCACACCATTGTTGGTGGCGAATATCGTTTTCATCGACATGCCGTTGTTGCTGCGCGGCGCATCGGGGTCGAGGCTGCTCCATACCAGCGTGTAGCCGCGGCGCAGCAGGAGTCCGTTTCCGGCATCCGCCAGCGTGCCGGGATCGTTGGTTTCGGCCAGCGTGGCCGGAGCCGCATCCATGAAGCGCGTATGCATCCCCTTGCGCCCGCGGTTCACCACGTCGTAGAGAATCGTGCCGCTGCCGCGCGCCGCATCCACCGGGCGCAGGATGAAGAATTCCCCGTCGTACTCGACGCGGCCCGTTGCATTGCGCGGCGCCCTGTCGATGTTGACGATCACCTTGTTGCACGCGTCGAAAGGATCGAGCGCGCCCTTGAACGTGCCGCGCACGCGCTCGTAGGCGCCGGTGGCGCCGAAGCTCGCGCCGTCAGCGAAGGACTCGACGGCGGTGACGTTGATTTCAGTGAGCACCGGTTCAGGTCTTTCGGTTCTGCTCGGAAGGAAGAGGTACATCCCCGCCACGGGATTCGATACGCGGCCGTACGCTGGTGTACCCCGCGTTCGTGGTGTAGATCAGGACCATCCGGCTATCGGGCGCGGCTTCGAGGCGGTGCGCAAGCCCGGCCGGCAGGCTCACCAGGCTGCCGGGCACCAGCGGCACAGGATCCCGGTCCTCGAACGTCACCGCTCCCCGCCCCTCGACGCAGAACACGACCTCGTCGTCGTCGGGATGCATGTGCAGCGGCGTGATCTGGCCCGGCTCGTAGCAATTCATTCGCGTGACCAGATCCTTCGAGTTGAGCAGCGGCTGATTGACTCGCGCTTCCGGTGAATACCGTTTCAGGTCATTGATGTTGACCGCTTGAACGTTTCCATGCGTGGTCATGACCGTGTCTCCTCTAGGTAACGCCGGGTCGTGGGTAAACGAGTCTGCTACTATAACTTCCTTTTCGTGCACGTCATGAAGCGCTGCCAGGCGCTCGCAGACAGGGTTTCGATCCGGGTTTTTTCGAGTCCGCGCGCGCCACGGCATAACGCTTTGTAATGTCGGCGTCCCTGTCGCCCCGGCGCGACATGATCCCGTGTTGTAGAAACAGCACCTTAATAGGGTCACTCCCGGCGCCGTCTCCGCGCGGCAACAGGCGGCGCGTCAGCCAGCGCCCGACGCCGCGCGCAATCACCTGATTCCGGGTGATTTTTTACCTGGCACGCCTTATGCAACGAACTTCACGCGCCAGGCGCTCGTTCTCCCATCCAACGGGGAGGAGTGGGCGATTCGCATGCTCAACTAGCTAGGAAGGAGTGACAAATGAATACGGCAATCCGAGTTGCAATTGCAGCGGCCTTCGGTGTCGCAACGGTGCTGCCTGCGTTCGCGCAGCAGCAGGACGTACGGGATCAGGCAGCCGTGGAAGGGCAGCCGTCGAAGGACAGGACCGCCCCCATGAATTACCACGACAGTGCGTATCACCGGTCGGGGATGTCGCGCCTCGAGTGGTCCATGGCGCCAAGCACCAACGAGTTCGGCAGTCCCGCGGGCGACATGGCCACCGATCGCGAAATCCGGCTGGGCAAGAACAGCAACGTCGGCGTGGCCCACGGCGAAACGGTGAAGTTCATTACGCCCGACGGCCGTGAATTCCGGTGGAGATTCGATACGCTGAAGCGGGTTACCCAGGTCCCGCTGGCCAGCATTTCGCCGGACAGCGGCTTGTCCGGGAAGGTGTTCGTAAGCGGCCATAACGACCAGGGCTGACCGGCAACAAAGAGAAGCAACGGGGGCGCGGAAGCGCCCCCTTTTTTTGCCCGCAGCCCGGCGAACCAGGTTGGATTAGACTCGGCTCATCCTCCTGTCACGAGTGCGCACTATGGTCCGCGGTGGATCGCGCGCGGTCCTGTCGCTGCTGCTGGTCCTCGCCGGAGTGGCGCACGCCGCGCCAAGGCTGGCCGGTCAGGACGCCGACGTGTCCGCGCTCACCGTATCGGGTCTTTCCTCGGGCGGCAACATGGCCGTGCAATTTCATGTCGCTCATTCCGCGTCCGTCGAGGGCGCGGGCGTGCTCGCGGCGGGACCGTATTACTGCGCCGGCGGCAGGTTGTGGACGGCCTATTACAACTGCATGACCCCGCGCGCATGGACGCCCCTCCCCTCGCAGGCGAGGCTGGAGGCAGCGACGGCGTGGCTGGAGCAAACGGGCCGCATCGATCCGACCAGGAACCTCGGCACGGCAAAGGTCTGGATCTTCTCGGGGACCCGCGACGACACGGTTTCCCCGGACGTGGTATCTGCGCTCGCGACCTGGTACCGGCGCTACGTGAACCCGGCGAACGTGATATTCGTCCAGGATCGTCCGACCGGACACGCCATGCCGAGCGCCGACCCGGACGTAAAGGCGGCGTGCGAAGCAACGGAATCCCCCTACCTCAATCGTTGCATCGACAAGGGCACCGGGAAGCCGTACGACGCCGCGGGCGCGCTGCTCGCGCACCTCATGGGCTCCGCGCCGGCGGTTGCCGCCACGGAAACCGGCGCATTGAAGCAGTTCGACCAGCGCGAGTTCGCCGGTGGCGAGCCCTACTCGATTTCGCTGGCCGAGACCGGTTACGTCTACATGCCCGCGGCCTGCGCGACGCGGCGTTGCCGCGTGCACGTGGCGTTCCATGGCTGCCGGCAACACGAGGGCGCAGTGGGGCCGGCGTTCGCGCGCGACGCGGGATACAACCGGTGGGCCGACGCGCACCATCTCATCGTGCTGTATCCGCAGACGATCGCCCGGCCTGCAACGAGTTTCGCGGGCGGATTCCTCTACAACCCGAGGGGCTGCTGGGATTGGTGGGGTTACACCGGCGCCGAGTACCACACCAAGGCCGCGCCCCAGATCCGCGCGGTGAAGGCAATGGTCGAGCGGCTGGGACAGCCAAGATAGGAAAAGCGGCTCAGATATGGCGATGCGGATACCGCGGTGCAGGTACAGCGGTTCAGACGCGGCGGTTCAGCGGAGCAGGTATTGCGGGTCAGATACAGCAACTACGTTTCGCCCGAGTCCCTTCATCTGGATCTTTTCATCCGAATCGCTTTATCTGCACCGTTTTATCTGCACCGCTTTATCTGCACCGCTTTATCTGCACCGCTTTATCTGCATCGTTTTATCTGCA
>Ga0075418_10006615_pt1 | contig 13075 bp, 10 predicted proteins | sample SoiMetdeltSBSDD2_FD_81776 | JGI IMG/M metagenome (GOLD analysis project Ga0075418, IMG submission 81776) | Bulk soil microbial communities from a Populus tree surrounding site in Tennessee, USA - Soil MetaG P. deltoides SBSDD2 | ecosystem: Environmental > Terrestrial > Soil > Tree plantation...
GCTTGCGGTCGAACGTCTCGTGCTCGGCGGTGCCTTGCACTTCGATCAGCTTGCCGGATTCGTCGCCGACGACGTTCATGTCGACGTCGGCCTTCGAATCCTCTGCATAGGCGAGGTCGAGAAGCGGTTCGCCCCCCACGATCCCGACGCTGGTAGCCGCCACCATGTCGGTGACCGGCATCGTTCGAATCGTGTCGAGCTCGCGCATCTTCTGGAGCGCGAGGACAAGCGCCACGAAGGCTCCCGTGATGGACGCGGTGCGGGTGCCCCCATCGGCTTGGATCACGTCGCAGTCGATCGTGAGGGTTCGCTCGCCGAGCTCTTCCATCCGTGTCACCGCGCGCAGGGATCGGCCGATCAGCCGTTGAATCTCCTGCGTCCGTCCGCCGACCCGGCCGGCCGACGATTCGCGCTGGGTGCGAGTGGTCGTGGCACGTGGCAGCATGCCGTACTCGGCCGTGACCCATCCCTTTCCGCTGTTTCGACGGAAGGGCGGCACACGGTCCTCGACGCTCGCGGTGCAGATGACTTTGGTCTTGCCCGCCTCGATCAGCACCGAGCCCTCGGCGTGCAGCAGATAGTTCGGCGTGATTCGGGTGGGGCGCAGCTGTTCGGCCAGTCGTCCGTCGGAACGCATCAGTCAACTGTAATGCAAGTTCGGAGAATCGTCAGGACGGTCCCGCGTGGCGACTCACGTACCCTTGACGAGCGAAGCGTTGCGGGCCAGCGGCCTGCGCACATCGACGTGACCGGCAATCGTGTCCACCTCTTTGCCGTCGACGAGAATCTGGACCCGCTGGACGGACGGTAGATTTACCGTGACCGCATTGACGATCGCGTAAACGGTGAGCAGCTCTGCGAGCGTGCCCCCCGGGTGCGCGGTGGTGACCTCGGGGCTGAGATCGACGAACGCATCGCCGCGGTTCGTGATGTAGAACGCTCGCAACGTGGTGCCCTTGGGAATGACCGAGACGTAGGGAGGTGGCGCCGGGGCGAACAGCTCTGTGAGGATTTGTGCGCCAAGGGCCTCTGCGAGCGTGGCCAGAGGAACTTCGCGGCGGACCGGCACGAGGGTCCGCCCGTCAGGGGCCATGTAGAAAAGGGTTGCCGTGATATGCGCCGTCGCGGTCGCGGTTTCGACCGCGGCGGGAGGAGCTGACTCGGCCGCCCGCCGGGGAGGCACGAATCGCTCGACCGACAACAGCACCGTTGCGATGAGCAGGATGGCGAACAGGATGCCGCCACCTATGAGCAGACCGTTGCGCCCCTTCATCGGGTCCGTGTCTCCTCGATCTGCGTCCTGAAGCGCGCGACCGCGTCGTGGAGCCCTTCGACCACGGCGTTCTTGAAGTCATCGGACGCTACGGCCTTCTCCTGCGCGGGATTCGTGAGGTATGCCATCTCGACGAGCACCGCCGGCATGTTCAATCCCTTGAGCAGGCGCAGGGGCGCCCGCCGGACCGGCGTTGGTGCGCCTGACGTCCTGGCCGCGAGGCTCTCGGCGACGAGCGCAGCCAGCCTGCCCGAGACCTCGAGGTGGCGGGCCTGCGCGAGATCCCACTGAACGATTTCGATTGGCCGGGCGCCGCCGCCGGCAACGGACACCGCCACCGTCGTCTTCGCCACCTCGCTGCGCGCCAGCTCCAGGTCGCGGTCTGGTTGGAGGTAGTACACCTCGGTACCGGAGACGTCCGGCGACGGGGCCGCGTTCAGGTGGAGGCTGATGAAGAGGTCGCCCCGGTTCTGGTTGGCGATGGCGGCACGAGTCTCGAAGTCGATCGCCTTGTCGTCCATCCTCGTGAGGACCACGCGCGCGCCCAGCCGCATTTCGAGCAGCGTCTTCAGCCGCCTGGCAACGTCGAGGACGATCTGCTTTTCGGTGCCGGCGCGACCGCGAGCGCCGATGTCGGCGCCGCCGTGCCCGGGATCGATCACGATGGTCTGTCCGGTCTTCCGCGGTCCCAGGACGTCCGCGAGATCCACGGGCGTGCTCGGAGGCGACGGCGGCCGCGGCGCCGCCGGGGTATCGGCGCTGTCCGGTGGTGCGGCGCCCCCGCCCTGCAGATCGATCGTGAGCCGTGCCACGTTGTTCGCCGTCGTGGGCACAGCGCGCATCGAGCCGACCCCGCCGTCGAGCGACAACACCACGGTGTTGCCCTGCTCGCCAGGGCGAATCTGCTGGACGACGCCGCCACCTCCGACCGGAAGCGCCAACTCGAGCGCATCGGCGTCCACCCGCACCACTACGCGCGATCCGTCCTGCGACGCGGTGATTCCCGTTGGCGGCGCCACCTCGAACGTCACGCGGGTGGGAGGGCCGGGCGAGTCGATGCGGGCCGTCACGCGAGGCACTCGCAGGTCTCCCAGGATGATGAGCCGCGCTGTCCGCCTGACCTGGATGCGCTGGTCGTAGATCGGGGCGAGCGCGCTCTGCAGGAACTCCACCGGCGCGAACCAGCGTCGTCCCTGCTGCACGACCGGCGCGGGAAGGGAGACGGCGCGCCCGTTCACCGATACCGTCGGCTGGTTGGCGGCGAGGCCGAGCGTGCGGCCGCGATAGCTCAGCGTCGCACTCCCGGCTCCGGCGTCCTCCCGGAGCGCGAGCTGGAACAGCATCGCGATATCGTCGAGCGCCAGGAGCTCCTGGTTGTTCACCAGCGTCGCCGTCACGGGCCGCCGCCCGTCGCGGGTGATGAGCGTGAATGGCGTCGCGGGTACCTGCGCCTGCGGCAACAGGGCGAGCAGGAGCACGAGGACCGCGACGGTAAGAGTGACCGTCCCTCGCAAGCGACCCATGATCGCACAACCAGCCAAGGGGCGCCGCTTATCGTCCAATCTCGACGGCCGACGGGGGCGCAGAGGCGCTCAGCTGGTAAGGCTGTGCGTCGGGCTCACGACAATGCCGGCGGCGCCTTGCTCTCGAGGACGGCTCGCACGGTGGCCGCCATCACCGCCGGCGTGAACGGCTTGCACAGCACCGGCCGTGACGTGGCCTCGATGGAGCCGAGCGTCTGCCTGTCCGCGTAACCGGTGACGAAGAGTAGCTTCATCTCGGGCCAGCGCGACTCGATGGCCTCTGCCAGTCGGATGCCGCTCATGCCCGGCATCACCACGTCGGTGACGACCAGATCGACCGGCCTGTCCGTGGCTTCCAGGAACTGCAGCGCCGACGGACCGTCTTCAGCGTCGTGCACCGCGTAGCCGCGCACCCTCAACAGCCTGGTCATGAGCCGCCGCACGCCGGGCTCGTCGTCGACGATGAGCACCCGTTCGCTGCCGCTCTGATCCGACTGGGTGGCTGGCTCAGGGTCTGCCGCGGTTGCCGCGCCCTCCGCAGGCCGCAGATAGATCGTAAACGTCGTCCCCCGTGAGGGCTCGCTGCTGCACCAGATGAACCCGCCGCTCTGCTTGACGATCCCGTACACACTGGACAGGCCGAGACCGGTGCCGGCATTGCCTTTGGTGGTGAAGAAGGGCTCGAAGATGTGCGCCTGCACGTCCGGCGACATGCCGATGCCGGTGTCGGAGACCACGAGACACACGTAGTCGCCGGCGGGCATCTGGTAGTACGGCTGCTGCAGCTGCTCGGCGCGGGTTTCGAGCCGGAGCGTTCCGCCGTCCGGCATCGCATCACGCGCGTTGAGCGCGAGGTTTACGAGCACCTGCTCGAACTGGCCCGGGTCGGCCTCGACGGCCGGCAGTCTCTTCGCCAGCGAGGTCTGCAGACGCACGTTCGCGCCGATGAGCGGGGCCAGCATGGTTTGAACCTGCGTGACGACGCGGTTGAGGTCGACGCGCTGAGTCTGGAGCACCTGGCGGCGTCCGAACGCGAGCAGCTGTCGGGTGAGCTTCGTCGCGCGATTGGCGGCAGCCAGAAGCTCCGTGACCTCGAGAGAAGCGCCTTCGCGGTCGCGGAGGATCTCGGCGTAGCCGATCATGATCATCAGCAGGTTGTTGAAGTCGTGTGCGATCCCACCCGCCAGCCGGCCGACGGCCTCGACGCGCTGCACCTGCAGGAGATGCTCCTCGCGCTGGCGGAGCTCGCGCTCGGTGCGCGCCCCCTGCATCTCAGCGGCGACCCGTCCGGCAAACAGGGCCAGCAACGAGACGGCATCCGCCGGGTCTTCGATCGGCGACGTCGTCGCGGCGACGATCACGCCGATCGGCGCCTGCCGGGTGTCGGCAAGGACGACGCCCACGCAGCCGCGAGCGGCGATGCTGGCAAGCAGCGCGTCTCGCGGGAAGAGCCGCTGGACGTCATCGGCATGATGGAAGTCGGGGTTGGCCGATAGCTGGGCACACGGTGAATCCTGCGACGGGAACGAGAAGTTCGCGTCGGGCCGTCCACCGCGGCTGACGGCAACGGTCTGGATCAGGCCTTCGCTGGTGAACTCGCCGACGAAGGCCAGTGCCGCGCCGAGCGATGACGAGATCTCCCGCACGACGGCTGGCAGAAAGTCCGCGCCAGTCTGAGTCAGCGCGACGGCCGCCCGTCGAAGCCTGGCTTCGCTGACGGTCACCGACTTCCGGGGACGTCCCCAGGACGAGGCGGTTGCCGCCATCCCGAGCGCGCACAACAGGATTGCCGCTCCACCCACCATCTGTCAGGAAATCGGAAAGTCCGCGCAGATCCGCAGTCGGGCAGGGCAGCCTCGGCCGGTCGCGACCCCGGCCCGTCGAGAATGGCTGTGTTAAAGAGCGTTTTACCTCTGCCGATATATGCAATGCGGGGTTGATGCGGAGCGATTCCATCATTGCGCTCAAGATAGGGCAGAGCGCGCCGGGCACGACTTTCACTGCACTGCGTCCTGTCCTCGAGCGGGCAACTGCCCTTATCGGCTACGTGTTGCTCGCCGTGGAGGATGAACAGGAACGGGTCGAGCTGACCACCAGGCTCGATGACTTCCGCGCCCGGTTCGACACCCGCTCCGACCAGCACGACACCTCAGCCCTGATAGCCTCCTGCTTCGCTCTCTGCGCGCGAGCCATCCAGGCGCTGCAGGTACAGCAGGCCGAGCGGCGCGAGGAACTGCGGCGCCTGGTCACACTGGTCCGCGAGACGGTGGCGGTGGTTCGCGGCGACGGCGAGGCCTTCTCCTCGAACATCATGCAGGCTGCCAGCAGGTTCAACTCCATTCTCCAGATTACCGACGTGCAGCATCTGAAGCAGCGGTTGATGGCAGAGGTCGACGACCTGCAGCGTGTCGCGGCCGAGCAACAGCAGCAGTGGCACGAGCGGGTGGAGCGCTTCGAGTCGCGGATCCTCGCTCTCGAGCAGGACCTGATAGCCCTTCAGCAGGAGGCGTCGCTGGACACGCTGACCGGAATCGGCAACCGACGCGCCTTCGAGCGTGCGGTCCGGGAGATGCTCGCCTCTCCACAGCACGAGCTGATCGTCGCGGTGCTCGATCTGGACGAGTTCAAGGCGGTCAACGATCTCGGCGGCCATGCTGCGGGTGACACGGTACTGCAGACCGTGGCCAGGACGCTGCGAAGCTCGGTGCGCAGGAACGACGTCGTGGCCAGGATCGGCGGCGACGAGTTCGCGTTGCTCGCCATCGGCGCCACGCTCCGCGAGACGGAGCCGCGCATCAAATCGATCGTCGCGACGCTGTCGAGCATCCCGACCGGGCTCGACGCGCCGGCCACGGTCTCCGTCAGCTGCGGGATGGCAGAGTACTCGGCGGGGGACACCCTGGAGAGCCTGATACGCCGGGCCGATCAGGCCTTGTACGAGGCGAAGAAGCAGGGGAAGCGCCGTCTCGTCGTGAAGTCGCCGCCTTTCATTCGCGATCTCCTCAACAGAAGACACTGAAGCGCAGTCGGGCTCACTCCTGGTCGTCGCCGAGGATGGACTTGACGGCGGCGACCAGCTGCTCGGTGTTGCACGGCTTGAGCACCCACATCGTGGCGCCCCGAGCGCAGGCGGCTGCGCCCTCTTCGGGCGTATTCGCGAGCACCAGCACGTGGGTGGCGCCCATTTCCTTCCACCACATCGTGAAACGATCGGCAGCCGTGATGACGACGTCGCCGGTGGGCCACCGTTCCACCTCGGCGATCGACGACACACCTCGCACTGGGAGCCCCGCTTCCTCCAGCGCTTCGGTCAACCGCACGCGCTCGTTGGCATCGGACTCGAGTAGCAGCATAGGCGTCTCAGTTTTTCAATCGACGTCTCGCCGCGGAGCTTGAGGGGGTCGTTCGCGACCCAGGGGGTCAGGGCTGGGCGAACCCGTGCGCGGGCTCCGGTGAGCCGGAAGCCGCGGTGGCCTTTGGGGTGACCGCCCTGATCGGCTCGCAATAGTTCGAGACGACGCTGATCAGGTGATCCCGCCCGACCGGCTTGAGGAGATAGTCGGCGGCCTGTAGTTGCGCGTGGACGAGCGTCGGGAGGGGAGCGCCGGTGAGGACGATGGCCGGGATTGAGGCGAGCGCCGGTTCGGCCAGCTGCGCCTCGCGGAAGCCCCAGCCGTCCATGGCCGGCATGATCATGTCGAGCAGGACGATGCGGATGGAGTCGTCTTCGCGAAGAATCTTGAGGCCGTCCGCGGCGCTCTGGGCTGCAACGACGTCGAAGCCGGCGTGCGTCAGCTGTCTGATCATGACCGAGCGCACGCCCTCGTCGTCGTCGACGACCAGAACGCGGCCAGGGCCGCGGCGCGCGCCATCGTACGGCGCAAGCAGGTGATCGAGGTCCGCGGCGGTGCTTCGCATCGGGTTCTAAGCTGATAGCGTCATCGGCCGCTTAGGCTTGAGACTTGAATTGAACCGGCCGCTCGCGGAAGCAGACGAGTGCGGCCGCATGTCGAAGCGTGTTGCGACGTGCAAACACTGCAGGCACTCCGGACACGTCCGGGTCCAGCTGACGCCGGATGATGCTCTGGTCTCTGACTCCTACGAAATCGTCCAGAGCGCAGCGCACTCAGACGAACATGTCCTGCCGAGCTCGCTGATGTGAGGCCGGACCGTCACCTGGGCGGTTTCGGGCGCTGTCGGCATCGCTTCTTCGGTATGCGTGACGACGAAAACGTCGCCACCACACAGCCGGATGGACAGGACTGTCGAAAGATCCCGCCCATGCCCTCAGGACACGCGCGCTCGCTCTCACCGGCGCAAGCCGCACGTCGTCTGCTGTTTACGCCCGCCATCGCGCCCCGGCGCGCGACGCTCGAGATGGCGCTTCGTTTGCTCAATTCGTAACAACTCAGCTCACGTTTTCAAAGCGGGACGTGCGCGTCCCCGTCCCGCGCCACTCGAGACGCAACATATCGCGCAACCGCGCCCGAAAGGATCGCCTGTGCTCAATCGACGTGTCTGCAGCGGCTCGTTGCCGGCTGCACATCGCCTGGCGTCTGCCATGGCCTTCACTGCTCTGGTGCTTGGTATTGGAACGACAGCGCAGGCGCAGGACGCCCCGCTTCCGCCCGTGTCCATCGGGGCTGGTGCTCGCACGAGCTTCGTGCATACAGAGTTCGACGACGAGACGTCGGACTCGACCGACCGGTTTCTTCTCGACAGCGCCCGCATCTACATCAACGGGTCGGTGACCAAGTCGATCAAGTTCATGTTCAACACCGAGTACACGGGCGCAAGCAATGAAGTAGGGATCCTGGATGCCGCCGCGCGCTTCGAGGTCTCCGACAAGTTCAACGTCTGGGCCGGGCGGTTTCTGCCACCGAGCGATCGCGCCAACCTGTACGGGCCGTACTACGCGCATCACTGGGGCGTCTTCTCCGACGGTGTCCAGGACGGCTACCCGTTCATCTTCCAGGGACGCGCCGACGGCGTGATGTATTGGGGCCAGTTCGACAAGATGAAAGTCTCGGCCGGGCTCTTCGACGGTCCGTCGCTGGCCGTCGGCGGCGCCGGCGATAACGTGCTCGGCGCTGCCAGGATCCAGTTCGATTTCTGGGATCCCGAAAACGGCTACTACCTGAATGGCACTTACTACGGCGAGAAGAACCTGCTGGCCGTCGGCCTCGCCGGGCAGATCCAGGGTGAGGACAACACCGCCTGGAGCGCCGACTTCCTGCTCGAACGGAAAGTGGGCATGGGTGGCGCCTACACGGTGGAAGCCGAGTGGGCGCGGTACCACAAGCTCGGAGGCTATCCGAATCCAGCGGGCACTCCCTACGACACCAACGACGGCGGCTACGTGCTCGGCTCGTACCTCTTCCCGGCGATGTCGGGCGCCGGCCGGTTCGAGGTGCTCGGCAAGTACGCGCACGCGCGCTTCCGCGGCCCGTTCCCCGAAGAGACGCAGAAGACGTCGGAAGTCAATTTCAACTACCTGATGAAGCAGTTCAACGCGCGCCTGATGATCTTCTTCCAGGACTTCCGCTACGACCTGTCGGAGACGGCGAACTTCTGGAAGCTCGGCGCCGGACTCCAGCTGCAGATGTGATCCGCGTCTCTCGATTCTCACAGCCAGTGATTGAACACGGTCATTTCCCTCTCGATCGGAGGAAGTCATGAAACTGAAATATTTCTGTCTCGCCCTCAGCCTGGTGGCTGCAGGTGCGGTGGCGCCGCTCAAGGTCGGCGCGCAGGCGGGCACGATCAAGATCGGCATTCTGCACTCGCTCTCGGGAACGATGGCGATCAGCGAAACGACGCTGAAGGACACGGTGCTGATGCTCATCGAGGAGCAGAACAAGAAAGGCGGGCTCCTGGGCAAGAAGCTCGAGGCGGTCGTCGTCGATCCGGCCTCGAACTGGCCGCTCTTTGCCGAGAAGGCGAGCCAGCTTCTCGAGAAGGACAAGGTGGCCGTCACCTTCGGCTGCTGGACGTCGGTGTCCCGCAAGTCGGTGCTGCCCGTGTTCGAGAAGGCCAACGGGCTGCTGTTCTATCCGGTCCAGTACGAAGGCGAGGAGTCGTCCAAGAACGTGATCTATACCGGCGCGGCGCCGAACCAGCAGGCGATTCCGGCAGTCGACTATCTGATGAAAGAGGTCGGCGTGAAGCGATGGGTCCTCGAGGGCACCGACTACGTGTATCCGCGCACCACGAACAAGATCCTCGAGGCCTACCTGCTCGCCAAGGGCGTTGCACCAGCCGACATCTCAATCAACTACACGCCGTTCGGTCATTCCGACTGGCAGACGCGTGTGAGAGCCATCAAGCAGTTCGGCTCGGCGGGCAAGAAGACGGCGGTGGTCTCGACGATCAACGGCGACGCGAACGTGCCGTTCTACAAGGAGCTCGGCAACCAGAAGGTGTCGGCAGAAGACATTCCGGTCGTGGCTTTCTCCGTCGGTGAGGAGGAGCTGTCGGGCCTCGACACCAAGCCGCTCGTCGGGCACCTGGCGGCGTGGAACTACTTCCAGAGCATCAGTACGCCAGCGAACAAGGACTTCATCACCCGCTGGAAGGCCTACATCAAGAAGCCGAATCGCACCACCAACGATCCCATGGAAGCGCACTACATCGGGTTCAATCTCTGGGTGAAGGCGGTGGAGAAGGCGCAGTCGACCGACGTCGAGAAGGTTCTTGCGGCCCTGCCTGGTCTCGAGGTTCCGAACCTCACGGGCGGTGTGGCAAAGATGCTCCCGAACCACCACATCACCAAGCCGGTCTACATCGGCGAGGTGCGCGCCGACGGCCAGTTCGACGTGGTCTGGAAGACGACTGGCACCGTGGCGGGCGACGCGTGGTCCGACTACCTGCCCGGCAGCAAGGATATCGATGCCGACTGGGTGAAGCTGAAGTGCGGGAACTACAACAGCAAGACGAAGGCGTGCTCGGGACAGAACTACAAGTGACGCACGCCGCCTCGTGCGACCGCCGTGGCATCACACGATGCCGCGGCGGTCGTGTGTACATTCGAGTGTGGAGCCTCGTGCTGGCGCTGGCGGCTGCCCAGCCACTGGCCGCGCAGATGCCAGACGAGGCGCTCCGGTCGGCGCTCGGCGGACTGAGCGAGGCGAGCTACCCCGACAAAGAGGCGATCGTCACCCGTCTCGGCGAGGGCGGCCACCAGAGTACCAACGCCATTCTGACGGCGTTTCTCGAAGACCGGCTGTACGTCCGGCAGCGCGATGCCGCCGTCTTCATCGTGCAGTCGGCCGATCCGGCGCTGACGTCGTTGACGCTCATCGACCCGGTGTCGCTCAAGCCGGCCGGCTCGGAGCCGCCGGAGGCGATGACGAAGATCGGCACCAACAACCGGCTGCGACGGGTGCTGCGGACCACCGTCGCGCGGTTCGCGCTTACCAGCCCCGATCCGGCGGTGCGCCTCAACGCGGTGACGGAAATGCAGCGCTCGCTCGATGACGCGAGCACGACGCTGCTTCGCGAGCGGGCTGCAGCCGAGACCGATCCTGACGTCAAGGCGGAGATCGATACCGCGCTGGCGCTGGCTGCGCTGGACGGCGGCGACGGGAACGCCCGGCTTGAAGCCGTGTCCACGCTCGGCCGCCGGGGCACGCCCGAGGTGCGCAACCGACTGGCCTCCCTGCTCGAGAAGTCGGAAGACGGCACGTTCAAGGAAGCCGACGAGCGCGTGCGGGCAGCCGCGGAAGCCGCCGTCAGCCGCATCGACAGCATGCGCAGGCTCTACGGCGGTGTCGAGACGCTGTTCTTCGGACTGAGCCTCGGGTCGGTGCTCGTGCTGGTTGCCATCGGGCTGGCCATCACCTTCGGCGTCATGGGCGTGATCAACATGGCGCACGGCGAGCTGATGATGCTCGGCGCCTACACGACCTACGTCGTCCAGCTCGCACTGCCGGAACGTACCGGCGCGGCGGTCCTGATCGCCATCCCGGCGGCGTTCGTGGTGTCGGGCCTCGCCGGCGTGCTCCTCGAGAGCACGATCATCCGGCGGCTCTACGGCCGGCCGCTCGAGACGCTGCTGGCGACCTTCGGCGTCAGCCTCGTGCTGCAGCAGCTCGTTCGCTCGATCTTTTCAGCGAACAACCGCCCGGTCGCGACACCACCCTGGATGAGCGGGACGCTGCAAATCAACGATGTGCTGGCCATCACGCTGAACCGCGTCTACATCGTGGCGTTCGCGACCATCGTCTTCGTCATCCTCCTGGTGGTGTTGAAGCGCACCAGGCTCGGTCTCGACATCAGAGCCGTGGCGCAGAACCGTGCGATGGCGCGCGCCATGGGCATTCGCAGCGCGTGGGTGGATGCCATGACGTTCGGCCTCGGCACGGGCATCGCCGGCGTCGCCGGCGTCGCGCTCAGCCAGTTGACGAACGTGGGACCGAATCTCGGCCAGTCGTACATCATCGATTCGTTCATGGTCGTCGTGTTCGGCGGCGTCGGAAACCTGTGGGGCACCTTGATCGGCGGGCTGTCGATGGGCGTCGTCAATACGCTGCTCGAGCCGTACGCGGGAGCCGTGCTCGCCAAGATCGCCGTGCTCGTGGCGCTCATTCTGTTCATCCAGCGGCGGCCGCGGGGACTGTTTCCGCAAACCGGACGCGCGGCGGAGGGCCAGTCGTGAACCTGCGCAGCCTGTGGGGCAGCCCCGGCGAGCGGGGCAGCGCGGTGTTTCTCGCGCTGCTCGTTCTCGTGGCCCTCCTCGTCCCGCTGAACCTGCTCTTTCCGCCCTCTTCGCCGCTGCACCTTCCGAGCTATGTGCTGACGCTCGTCGGCAAATATCTCTGCTTCGCGATGCTGGCGATCGCGGTCGATCTCGTCTGGGGCTACTGCGGAATCCTGAGCCTCGGTCACGCCGCGTTCTTTGCGCTCGGCGGCTACGCGATGGGCATGTACCTGATGCGCCAGATTGGCCCGCGTGGGGTCTATGGCGATCCCATCCTTCCCGACTTCATGGTCTTCCTGAACTGGAAGGAACTGCCATGGTTCTGGCACGGGTTCAACCATTTTCCGTACGCCTTGCTCATGGTGGTCGCGGTGCCCGTGGCGCTGGCCCTCGTGTTCGGCTGGTTCGCATTCCGGTCGCGCGTGACCGGCGTTTATCTGTCGATCATGACGCAGGCGCTCACCTACGCGCTGATGCTGGCGTTCTTCCGCAACGACATGGGCTTCGGCGGCAACAACGGCTTCACCGACTTCAAGGAGATCGGCGGCCTGGATCTGCAGCAGGACTCCACGCGCGTGCTGCTCGTGATGATCAGCGCGCTGGCGCTGGCCGCGAGCTATATCGGCTGCCGTCTGATCGTCGAGTCCCGCGCCGGGCGCGTCCTCCGCGCCATCCGCGACGCCGAGAGCCGAACCCGCTTCCTGGGCTACCGCGTCGAGTCGTACAAGCTGTGGCTCTTCGTTTTTTCGGCGGCGATCGCCGGCGTGGCCGGTGCGCTCTATGTTCCTCAGATTGGCATCATCAACCCGAGCGAGTTCGCTCCCATCAACTCGATCGAGGTCGTGATCTGGGTCGCCGTGGGCGGCCGCGGCACGCTGCACGGCGCTGCCGCCGGTGCGATTCTGGTCAATTACGCCAAGACGTTCCTGACCGGCGCGCTCCCCGAAGCGTGGCTGTACGCGCTCGGCGCGCTGTTCGTCCTCGTGACTTTGTATCTCCCACGCGGCCTCTCCGGCCTCTGGCCGGCCACGGTGAAGGCGCGATGAAAGCCGCGGTGGCGCGCATGGCTGCAACCGCCGAGCGATCGTCGGCCCGCCTCTGGGAGAGCAAGCGGCGCGCCGCCGCGCGCCGGGCGCCGGCGCCGCTGCAGGGAAAGATCCTCTATCTCGAGCACCTCACCGTCAGCTTCGACGGGTTCAAGGCGCTGAACGATCTGACCCTCTACGTCGATCCCGGCGAGCTGCGCTGCATCATCGGTCCGAACGGCGCCGGCAAGACGACGATGATGGACGTGATTACCGGCAAGACCCGGCCGAAGGAAGGATCGGCGTGGTTCGGCCGGAACGTCGATCTGCTGACGCTCACAGAGCCCGAAATCGCGCAGGCCGGCATCGGGCGGAAGTTTCAGAAGCCCACGGTTTTCGAGCACCTCACCGTCGTCGAGAACCTCGAGCTCGCCCTGGCCGGCGACAAGTCGTTCTGGAAGACGCTGTTTGCAAGACTGACGGTGATGCAGCAGGAGCAGATCGACCGCGTGCTCGAGACGATTGCGCTGACCGGCCAGCGTCACACGCTGGCTCA
>Ga0075418_10006616_pt1 | contig 13075 bp, 11 predicted proteins | sample SoiMetdeltSBSDD2_FD_81776 | JGI IMG/M metagenome (GOLD analysis project Ga0075418, IMG submission 81776) | Bulk soil microbial communities from a Populus tree surrounding site in Tennessee, USA - Soil MetaG P. deltoides SBSDD2 | ecosystem: Environmental > Terrestrial > Soil > Tree plantation...
CTAATCCCTTCGAGTTGTTCCTGTGCTGCCGGCTGGTGTGTGCTTCGGGCTCGGCCGTGTTCTTCGGCGTCGAAGGCACACGGCCGATCCTAGTGGAGATCCAGGCGCTGGTGGTGCCGTCGGGTCTGGGCACGCCACGGCGTGCGGTTGTGGGATGGGACAGCAACCGCCTGTCGATGCTGCTGGCGGTCATCGATGCGCGCTGCGGCGTCAGCTTTGCCCAGCACGACGTCTATCTCAATGTCGCAGGCGGTCTGCGCATCGCCGAGCCCGCCGCCGATCTGGCTGCGGCAGCCGCCCTGCTGTCGTCGATTTCAGGCGTGGCGCTCGACCCCGATCGCGTCACCTTCGGGGAAATCAGCCTGTCGGGGGCGGTGCGTCCGGCCGGCCACATGCTGACGCGGCTCAAGGAAGCCAAGAAACTCGGATTCAAGCAGGCCGTCATCCCGGCCGCCGGCGATCTTGACGGCGGGCAGGTGAAGCTCAAACTTGCGCGCATTGACCACGTCAAAGGGCTCGCCGGGGCACTCGGGCTATAAATTCCATGCCGACATGCATCGACACCCCTGGCAGGCCGGGCCGAGTTGGGTTATCGGCCTGTTGTGGACAAGGACTAGCCAAAGGGTCGGGCGAGGCGCGCACTCGCTGCTGCCGAGGAAACAGACCATGACCGGTTTCGGCCTCACACTACTCGATCTTGCCCTGCTGGCGATCCTGGCCATCTCCGGCCTGGTGGCCATGTACCGCGGCCTGACGCGCGAGGTTCTCTCCATCCTGTCCTGGGTGGTGGCGGCTGGCGCCGTTGCCTACTTCATCAAGTATCACCGGGGTGTAGCCGAGGAACTCGCCAAGCAATTCTCCGATCCCGTTCAGACATCGCACATCTACATCGCCCAGGTGGCGATCGGCGCCCCGCTATTCGTAATCGTCCTGATCATCGTTCATCTGATCACATCGCGCATCTCCGACACCGTGCTCGACAGCCGGGTCGGGGCCATCGACCGCATCCTCGGGCTCGCCTTCGGCGTCGTGCGCGGGTTCGTGCTGGTGGTGATCCCCTACATGTTTGCCGTCTCCTTCGTGTGCAAAGAGAGCGTCTCCCGCTCCACAACTCAAGGTTGCAAGAAGGGAGAATTGCCGATGTGGGTGGAGAACGCCAAGTCCCTCACGCTGATCAGCAACACCAGCAGCACGCTGTTCTCCATCCTGTCGCGCTATGCACCGTCTCCTTCAATTGGGACTGGTGAACAACAGCAAGGCTGATTCCTTGCGAAACATAACAGTCGTATGAGCGCACCCCGTGGCCAGTGGTCGCCGCGTGGCCTATATGAGTGGCACTTTGCGGTGCGACCGCAGTCGCAGGACGGTAAGGCGGCGTGCGCGAGCCAGCGGGACGCAGGAGAGGCCGGCCATGATCCTTGGACGTGACGAGGGTGCTGCGCTGTCGAAACCCGACGGCGGCCCCGCGGATGATCGGTTGCGCGAGGAGTGCGGAGTGTTCGGCATCTTCGGCAATGATGATGCCGCGGCCCTGACGGCGCTCGGCCTTCACTCGCTGCAGCATCGCGGCCAGGAAGCAGCCGGCATGGTCACCTACGAGAACGGCCACTTCCACTCCGAACGGCGCCTGGGTCTGGTCGGCGACAACTTCAACAAGGCCGACGTGATTGGCCGTCTGACCGGCAGCAGCGCGCTTGGCCATGTGCGCTACTCCACCACCGGCGACACCATCCTGCGCAACGTGCAGCCCTTGTTTGCCGACCTCGACACCGGCGGCTTCGCTGTGGCCCACAACGGCAACCTCACCAACGCGCTGACCCTGCGCAAGGCGCTCATCTCCTCGGGCGCCATCTGCCAGTCGACCTCGGACACCGAGGTCATCCTCCATCTCATAGCCCGCTCCCAGCGCCGCCGCATCATCGAGCGCTTCATCGAGGCCGTGCGCCAGATCCAGGGCGCCTACTCCCTCGTCTGTCTCACCAACGACATGCTGATCGGCGCGCGCGACCCGATCGGCATCCGCCCGCTGGTGCTTGGCCGTCTCGGCTCTGCCTATGTGCTGGCCTCGGAGACCTGCGCACTCGATATCGTCGGCGCGGAGTTCATCCGCGAGGTTGAGAATGGCGAGATCGTCACCATCACCAAGGATGGCGTCGAGAGCCACCGGCCGTTCCCCATGCGGCCGGCGCGGCCCTGCATCTTCGAGTACATCTATTTCTCCCGGCCCGACTCCATCGTCGGCGGCCGCAACGTCTACGACATCCGCAAGCAGATGGGCATGCAGCTTGCCAAGGAGGCACCCGCGGTCAACGCCGATGTGGTGATCCCTGTGCCGGACTCGGGCGTGCCTGCTGCGATCGGCTTTGCCCAGCAGAGTGGTATTCCCTTCGAGCTTGGCATCATCCGCAACCACTACGTTGGCCGTACATTCATCGAGCCCGAGCAGCGCATCCGCCAGCTCGGCGTCAAGCTCAAGCACTCGGCCAATGCCAGCGCCGTGCGCGGCAATCGCATCGTGCTGATCGACGACAGCGTGGTGCGCGGCACCACCTCGAAGAAGATCGTGCAAATGATGTTCGAGGCCGGAGCCCGCGAGGTGCACATGCGCATTTCGAGCCCGCCCATCACGCATCCGGACTTCTACGGCATTGACACGCCGCGCAAGGACGAGCTGCTTGCCGCCAACATGAGCGTGGAGGAGATGCGTCAGTTCATGGGTGCATCCAGCTTGGCCTTCCTGTCGGTGGACGGCATCTACCGCGCGCTCGGACACGAGAAGCGCGATGCGCGAGCCCCGCAGTTCACGGACCACTGTTTTACCGGCGACTATCCGACCGACCTCGTCGACCAGAACGGCCGCGCCAGCTCCGACCAGCTCTCCTTCCTGTCGGAGGTGCGCTGACCGGCGCTGTCGACCCGTCCAAGGCCGCTTGCTGTGGGCCGAATGACATTTCGGTAACCTGCCGGGCTCCGCGTATTTGCGCCACGGTTTGTCGCTATTTGCGCGCCAGATTGGCTCACCGGATCCGCCACCTCCAGGAGACGCCGCCATGACTTCCGCCGCCTCGCGCCTCGTGCTCGTCTGTGGCCTCGCGCTCGCCACGCTGCCGACGGGCGCCGGCGCAGTCACCTCCCAAGTCAACACTGGCGGTGCGGGCGGAGCCTACGAGGCGAGCTTCTGCCCCGCCCTGGTCGGCCAGCTCAAGCTGGCGCAGTTCGACTACAAGTGCACACCCTCGAGCGGTACGCGCGAGAACATGCAGCGCGTGCTCGCCGACCCGCACCAGCTCGGCTACGGCCAGCTCGACGTGTTCGTGCTGGAGGGCCGTGAATTGAAGGCCGACACCGCCTTCGCCATCGCCCGCCAGGACGACGCGCGCGAGTGCGTGTTCGCCGTCACGCGCAACAAGGACATCGCCAATTGGGGCCAGCTCGCGGCCTACGCCGACAAACTGCGCTTCATCCTGCCGCCGGCCGGCTCGGGCAGCGCCGGCACTTTCCAGTTTCTGCGCAGCATCGATGCCGATGGGCTGGGCAAGGCCAAAGCCGTCAGCAACGCCGCCTCAACGGAGGACGCCATCCGCGAGGCGCTGTCGGCCGATGATACGGTGAGCCTGTTCGTGCAGTTCGCCGACCCAGACAATGCGCGCTTCGATCTCATTCGCAACCTTGGCGGCCACCTGGTGGCGGTGATCGATCGCAACATCCTGCGCCAGGAGGTGGGTGGCAAGAAGGTCTACTTTGCGCAGGAGACGCAGGTCGAGAACGCGCAGTGGATCAAGCAGGGTCGCAAGCTGGTCACCGCCTGCACGCCGGTGGTGTTGTTTACCGGCAATCCCGATCGCGTGCAGGGCGAGCAGGCCAAGAAGGACCACGCAGACCTGATCCGCACGGTGGGCGGTCTCAAGGCGGGCGAGCTGTTGCCGAGCGAGCCGCTGTTCCAGCGCCTCATCAAGCGCACTAAGGAACTGTCAGCCGTCAGCACCGAGAAACTGCTGGCGGCCACCGAGGAGGCGCGCCAAAAGGCCAAGCCTTACACCGAGAAGGCGCTGGAGACCGCGAAGGAGACTGTCGAGCAGGCCAAGCAGGCGACCGAACGGGCCGCGGAAGCCGCCAAGCCATACATCGACAAGTCCAAGGAGGCGGCGCAGAAGGCCTACGAGGATGCGCTCAAGGCCGGCAAGGACCTGATGGACAAGTCGAAGTCCGAGCCGCCAAAGAAAAACTGATCTGTGGCATTGGGGCCTAGGCTGGGTTGGCGCGTCAGCGCGCAAGCCAACGCGATTGCCGTCAAAAGCACGGGCTTGGCCCCAACGAACCGACAAGTTTCCACCGGTATCGCCCTTGCAGCCCGCAACGGGCAGGGCTAACCGTGGGGCCATGGAACAGGCAAAACGTCTTGCCGGCCGCCTTGCGCTGGTCACCGGAGCCACCCGCGGCATCGGCCGCGCTGTGGCCTGCGCGTTCGCCCGCGAGGGCGCACACTTGATCCTGGTTGGCCGCACCTCGGGAGCGCTCGAGGAGGTCGATGACGAGATCCAGGCGCTGGGCGGCACCGCCACCCTGCTGACGCTCAACCTCAAGCATCAGGACAAGATCGACGCGCTCGGCCCCACCATCTACCAGCGCTGGGAGAGGCTCGACATCCTCGTCGGCAATGCCGGCATTCTGGGTCCGCTCTCACCGCTCGGTCACGTCACGGCGGATGCCTGGGAAGATGTGATGGCCATCAACTTGACTGCCAACTGGCGCCTGCTGCGCACGCTCGACCCGCTGCTGCGCCGCTCGGAGGCTGGCCGCGCCATCTTCGTCTCCTCGGGCGCGGCCGTGAGCCGCCCCGCCTACTGGGGACCTTACGCCGTCTCCAAGGCCGCCCTGGAGGCTCTCGTCACCACCTACGCGCATGAGGTGGAGAACACGCGTGTACGTGCCAACCTCGTCAACCCCGGCCCGACCCGCACGGCCATGCGCGCCAAGGCCTTCCCCGGCGAGGACCCGCTCAGCCTGAAGGCCCCCGAGGACGTGACGCCGACGTTCGTGCGCCTCGCATCCGGCGACTGCACCGACAACGGCCGCGTGTTCGACCTGAAAACCGGCGACGTGCGTTAGGCCTTACTGCCAGAGGTCGGCAAGGATGGGCCATAGCGAAGCGACCAGCAGCGCCGCCATGGCCATGTTGACCGCGCGCACGATGCCCGGGCTCTTGAGCAGCCGGCGCAAACTGGTGCCGAAGCCAAGCCATGCCGCGCACGACAGGATGCCGAGCGAACCGAACAGGAAAGCGATCAGCAGCACGTTGCCCGGGAATGCGGAGACGGCCGCGTAGGTGGATATGGCACCGACCGCCATCACCCAGCCTTTCGGGTTGAGCCATTGGAAGGCAGCACCTTCGAGGAACGTGATGGGCCGGCCGTTCGTTTGACCATCCGGATCGGGTGCTCCCGCCGTGGCGATTTGCCAGGCAAGATAGAGCAGGTAGGCGGCGCCCACATACTTGAGCACGGTGTAGAGCGCCGGATAGGCCTGGAACACCGCGCCCAGCCCGAGGCCGACGGCCAGCACCATCACCGCGAATCCCAGCGAAACGCCCCACAGGTGCGGCAGGCCGCGGCGGAACCCGAAATTCAAGCCGGAGGACATAAGCATGGTGTTGTTGGGTCCGGGCGTGAACAGGGTCACGACTACGAACCCCAACAGCGCCCATGCCAGATCAGATGCCATCGCACACGCTCCGTTGCAGGACCGAGGCCGACGTATCGCGGCAGTTGGGAAGAGTTGAGGCCTACATCCCCTTGGCGCCGCGGCCGATCGCAGCGATGCCGGTGCGGGAGACCTCAAGCAGCCCAAGCTCGCGCATGATAGAGATGAACTGCTCGATCTTGTTGGTGCGGCCGGTCAGCTCGAACACGAAGTGTTCGGTCGACGCATCGATGACGTCGGCGCGGAAAATCTCGGCGAGGCGCAGCGCCTCGATGCGTTTCTCGCCCTTGCCCGCCACCTTGAGCAGGGCCAGTTCGCGCTCCAGCGGGTCGCCGGCTACGGTCAGATCGACGACGCGGTGCACGTTCACCAGCCGCTCGAGCTGGTTCTTGATCTGGCCGATCACCATCGGCGTACCGGTGGTGACGATGGTGAAGCGCGACAAGTGCTTCTCGTGCTCGGTCTCCGACACCGTAAGGCTGTCGATGTTGTAGCCGCGCCCCGAGAACAGACCGGCGATCCGCGCCAACACACCCGGCTCGTTGTCGACCAGCACCGACAGGGTGTGGGCCTCGGGTTTGTCGTGGCGCTCCTCGATGAAATACGCGGACTTTGGCTGGGTGTTTGGCATTGTGCTCATCGTATCGTGGTATCGTGGCGGTCGCGGCAGTGCATCTGCCTGCTCCCGCAAGCGGAGAGAGGCAACGTGCTACACCAGCACCTTGCCTTCCTTGCCGATCGCCTTGTCGATCTCCTCGTCGGTGACATCCTCGCCCAGCAGCATCTCGTGATGCGCCTTGCCGGAGGGGATCATCGGGAAGCAGTTGGCGAGGGCGGCAACGCGGCAGTCGAAGATCACCGGCTTGTCGTTGGCCGCATTCAGCATCTCCTCGATGCACGCATCAAGATCGGCCGGCTTGTCGCAGCGGATACCGATGCCGCCATAGGCGTCGGCCAGCTTGACGAAGTCGGGTAGCGACTCAGTATAGCTCTCCGAAATGCGGTTGCCGTGCAGCAACTGCTGCCACTGCCGTACCATGCCCATGTACTGGTTGTTGAGGATGAACACCTTGACGGGCAGCCGGTATTGCACCGCCGTCGACATTTCCTGGATGTTCATCAGGATCGACGCATCGCCGGCGATGTCGATCACGGTCGATTTCGGATGCGCCATCTGCGCACCGATGGCGGCCGGCAGGCCGTAGCCCATGGTGCCGAGGCCGCCGGAGGTCATCCAGCGGTTCGGCTCCTCGAAGCGGAAGAACTGCGCCGCCCACATCTGGTGCTGGCCGACTTCGGTGGTGATGTAGACGTCGCGATCCTTGGTGGCCGCGTAGAGACGCTGGATGGCGTACTGGGGCATGATCACATCGTCATGCGCCTTGTAGGACAGGCATTTCCTAGCGCGCCACTTGTCGATCTGCGCCCACCACGACTTGAGCGAGGTCTTGTCGACGGTGGCGGCCTTGGCCTTCCAGGTTCGGATCAGCTCCTCCAGCACGTAGGCGACGTCGCCGATGATCGGCAGGTCGATCTTGACGTTCTTGTTGATAGAGGACGGGTCGATGTCGATATGGATCTTCTTGGAGCGCGGTGAGAAGGCATCGATGCGGCCGGTGATGCGGTCATCGAAGCGCGCACCGATGCACACCATCACGTCGCAATCGTGCATGGCGAGGTTGGCCTCGTAAGTACCGTGCATGCCGAGCATGCCAAGCCACTCCTTGCCGGCGGCCGGGAACGCGCCGAGCCCCATCAGAGTCGAGGTGATGGGAAAGCCGGTCAAGCGGACGAGTTCGCGCAGGAGCTGGCTGGCTTTGGGTCCGGAGTTGATGACGCCGCCACCGGTATAGAGCACTGGCTTCTTGGCGTGCGACATCAGGTCGACGGCGTGCGCGATCGCCTTCGCATCGCCCTTCAGACGCGGCTGATAGGTCTTGTGGCGAACATCCTTGGGACCGGTGTAGGTGCCGGTGGCGAACTGCACATCCTTGGGGATGTCGACCACGACGGGGCCCGGCCGGCCGGTGCGGGCGACGTAGAACGCCTCGTGCAGCACACGGGCAAGATCGTCGACGTTCCTCACCAGCCAGTTGTGCTTGGTGCAGGGCCGGGTGATGCCGACCGTATCGCACTCCTGAAAGGCATCGTTACCGATCAGATGCGTCGGCACCTGTCCGGTGATGCAGACGACCGGAATAGAATCCATGAGCGCATCGGTAAGACCCGTGACGGCATTGGTGGCACCGGGGCCGGACGTGACGAGCACCACCCCGACCTTGCCGGTCGAACGCGCATAGCCTTCTGCTGCATGCACCGCCCCGCCCTCCTGGCGCACCAGGATGTGCTTGACCTTGTCCTGCTGGAACAGCTCGTCGTAGATCGGTAGGACGGCCCCGCCGGGATAGCCGAAAACGTGCTCGATCCCCTGGTCGGCCAGGGCGCGGATGACCATCTCGGCGCCCGACATCTTCAACGTCATGTCACCAACTCCACTCGGCGGCATCCCAGGGCCGCTCGCTGGCGCGACTTGTATCGGTGCCATCGGGACGGGTCAATTGTCTAACCGTTAATAAGCGACAAGTCTCCAGCCAATATTCTTTCCATTTGTTGCGACTGAATGGCCTGCCAAGCACGCATATTTCGCCGCAGCCATGTCGCCTGCCGTTTGGCGTACTGGCGCGTCTGTGTCTTGGCAGCCGTGGCAGCGACATCGAGTTGCAGCTCCCCACGCACGTGAGCCGCCAACTGCGCGACGCCTAACGCTCGCATGATCGGCAGTTCGTCGGAGAGGCCAAGCGCCAACAGCCGGCGCACTTCTTCGACCGCACCTTCCCCCAGCATGGCATCGAAGCGCGCATCGATGCGCAAACCGACCGTATGGCGGTCCGGCAGTACCAGCAGGCGCACAGCGTCATGTTCGGCCAACACCGGCATGCCCGGTTCGCGCTGCCAATCCGCCAACGAGCGTCCAGTGCTCTCCAGCACTTCCAGCGCCCGCACGATGCGCTGCGGATCGGTTGGCATCAGGCGCCCCGCCATCTGTGGATCGCGCTGGGCGAGCAGGGCATGCAGCTCCGGCGCTGGCCTGTGCGCAGCTTGCCCGCGCCAGTAGGCGCGAACATCAGGGTCGGCCGCAGGCACCGGCGAGAGACCTTCCAGTAGCGCCTTGAAGTATAGCCCCGTGCCTCCGACGATAACGGGCAGGCGTGCCTGCGCATGCGCCTCGGCAATAGCCTTGGCGGTGTCGGCGGCATAGCGACCAGCCGAATAGGCCACGGCGCCGCTGACGAAGCCGTACAGCACATGCGGTGCGCGCTCAATATCCGCCGCCGTCGGCCGCGCCGTCAGGATGGCGAGTTCCCTGTACACCTGCATGCTGTCGGCATTGATGACCACCCCACCCATTTTTTCGGCAAGACTGAGGGCAAGACCCGACTTGCCGCTGGCAGTCGGCCCGGCAATAAGGATGGCAGTGGCATCGGCCAAGCGGGGCATGGGTTGAGTTACCCCCGAGGCACCGGCGAGATCAATGGGGGCGGACCACGCCGTTCGCCGTCACGGAGCACAGCGCATGCGCATCGACGCCATTGCAGTCGGCATAAACCCACCCGAGGACGTCAACGTCATCATCGAGGTGCCAATCGGTGGCGAGCCCATCAAATACGAGATGGACAAAGCAGCCGGCACCCTGGTGGTCGACCGCTTCCTGCACACGCCAATGCGCTATCCCGGTAACTATGGCTTCGTGCCGCATACGCTATCCGAAGATGGCGATCCGATCGACGTGCTGGTCGCCAACACGCGGCCTATCGTACCCGGCGCCGTCATCAACGTGCGCCCGATCGGCGTGCTGAAGATGGTCGACGACGCGGGCGGCGATGAGAAGATCCTGGCGGTGCCGGTGCCCAAGCTCACCAAGCGCTACGAGCACGTCAAGAACTACACCGACCTGCCGAAGATCACGCTCGAGCAGGTGCAGCACTTCTTCGAGCACTACAAGGATCTGGAACCCGGCAAGTGGGTGAAGATGCAGGGCTGGGGAGACGCCGCCGAGGCCAAGGCCATGATCCGTGCTGCCATCGAGCGGGCCAAGAGGTGAGCACGCGCCCATGATCCTTGGCACGAACCACGCCCTCGTGCTGACCGGCACTCCGGGGGCCGCCACGCTCGACGTTGGGACGATCGAGACGGTCCGCCTGCAGCTCACCGGACGCGAGGTGATCCGCGAGCGCTGGCTCGCTCCGGGCGATGCCTGGGAGGCGCGGCTGCTCGCCGAGCCAAGCGAGGACGTGGGACCGCTCAAGCAGCGCATTGCCGAGGCGCTGGCTGCACTGCCCGTCGATGTCAACCTCGTGCCGGATGACGGCGGACATCGTCACAAGAAGCTGCTGGTCGCCGACATGGAGTCGACCATCATCGAGCAGGAATGCCTCGACGAACTGGCAGACTACATCGGCCTGCGTCCGCAGATTGCCTCCATCACCGAGAGGGCCATGCGCGGCGAGCTGGAATTCGAGGCGGCCATCAAGGAACGCGTGGGCCTACTCAAAGGGCTGAACGCAGGCGTGCTCGATGATCTCTACCGGATGCGCGTCACGCTAATGCCCGGGGCTCAGACGTTGATCGCCACCATGCACGCCAACGGTGCCTACTGCGCGCTGGTCTCGGGCGGGTTTGGCTTCTTCACCGAGAAGGTGGCGGCGCGTGTCGGCTTCGACAGCGAGCAGGCCAATCGTCTGGAAATCGCCGACGGCAAGATCGCCGGCACCGTCGCCGAGCCGATCCTTGGCCGCGAGGCCAAGCGCGCTGCGCTCGAGCGGCTGACCCGCGAGCGTGGCCTGACGCCGGCCGATACGCTCGCGGTGGGCGATGGCGCCAACGATCTGTCCATGATTGCCGCGGCGGGGCTCGGGGTCGCCTACCGGGCCAAACCGAAGGTCGCCGCGGCCGCGGCAGCCTCGATCAGGCACGGCGACCTTACTGCGCTGCTCTACCTGCAGGGCTATCACTGGGACGAGTTCGTCGGCCGGTGACTTCGCCTCCTGGATTTCAGGCCCGCCAATAGCCAGCACCTGTGCCTCAGAACTTCTCCGCCACCACGGCTTCCGCCTCCTTCTTGGGAGGTTGGGCGGCCGCGTAGATGGTGGGCAGCACCTCGTCCACGGCTGATACCCTGCGGAACGTCACGTCCATGTTGGGACGGATAAAGGACTGCGCCTTCATGTGGCCGATCAGCTCGACGAACGGCTCCCAGAAGCCCTCGACGTCCACCAACACGATTGGCTTGGCGTGGCGGCCGAGCTGAGCCCAGGTCAGCTGCTCGACCAGTTCCTCCAGCGTGCCGATGCCGCCTGGCAAGGCGACGAAGGCATCCGACTTGTCGAACATCAACTTCTTGCGCTGGTGCATGTCCTCCACGACGATCAGCTCGTCGGCGTCGCGCAGCATGCGCTCGCGCTCGGACAGGAAGCCTGGAATGATGCCGGTGACGCGACCGCCATGCTCGAGCACCGAGCGGGCCAACTCTCCCATCAGTCCGAGGCTGCCGCCTCCATAGACGAGGCCGACGCTATCTTCGGCGAACCGTTGTCCGAGGTTGCGGGCGGCCTGCGCGTACGCCGGATTGGCCCCGGCATTGGAACCGCAATAAACGCAGACGTTGCGGACGTGGGGATGGCGGGAATTGGTCTTGCTTGTTTTTTGTTGCATTTGCGACTTACGGTGGTGACGGCGGTCTCCCATTCTCTTTCCTTAGTTCTTGTTGAATCTACCAATATGGGCCCAGACGCCGACAAATCGTAGGGCGCGCCCCTTGGCCAAATTGCGGCGTGCAGCCTTCGTGCAACACCGTCCTCCCTGTCCAGCAACCATCGCACGCACGCGCAATTTGCCCGCGGACCCGTATCTGGTTAAGTTTAACGCGCGTGATTAACGGGCCCTCGTAACTTTTCGGCACAAAGGCCAGAAAAGATTGCCGTTTAGCGGCGGGCGTACGGGGAGATGGGGAGGCAGCGCGTATGAAATTGGCTGGTATCCGTGCGGCCGCGGTCGTGGCGTTAGCCATGTCGGGCAGCGTGGCTCAGGCGCAGGCTCAGAGCGGGGACCCGGTACGGCAGCGCGCCGAGGACCTCGCCAAGGCCGCTTCAGAGCGCTTCGATGAAATCCAGCGTCCGCAACGCGTAGCCCAGGCGCAATCCACCAATACCGCGGTCACGGATACGGCCAGCGGAGCGTGGTCGTCGCCGTCCAACTGGATCGAGCGTTCCAACCGCGAATATCAGCGCCTGGTGCAGCGCCTGGCGCAGGCCTCCGAGCCCGCGAAGCCAGCGCAGAAGCCCGCGACCACTCCGGCCGAGAAACCCACGGCGCCGGCCGACAAAAAGGCAGCGTCTGGCAGCACCGCGGTGGCCGAGAAGGGCGCGGAAAAAAGTGGTCAAAGCGGCAAAGGCACCGACTGGCTGACCCAGTCGAGCGAAAAGTTTCAGATGCTGATGCGCAGGCTGGCCGAGCGCGCCGCACCACCCGATGCCAAGGCAGAGGCCGAAAAGCGTCGCGCAGCCCAGCAGGCACAGGCCGTCGTCAGCAAGGAGGAGCAGAAGGAACCGCTGCCGGGTCCGAAGGCAACCTCCGGTACGACCCCTGAGAAGTCAGCCGAGAAGTCCAAGACGCCGGATGCGGCACCCAAGACCGAAGAAGAGCGCCGGCTCAGCGAAGCCCGGCGGGCCGACGCGGCCAAGCGCGCCGAAGAAGTGCGGATCACGGAAGAGGCACTGAAGGCCGAGCAGGCCAAGAAGGCGGAGGAAGCCAAGAAAGCCGACACCGCGAGCAAAGCCGATCAAGCCAAGAAGGTGGCCGAGGCCAAGAAAGCTGAGGACACTAGGAAGGCCGAGGATGCGGCCAAGGCTGAGCAGGCTCACAAAGCGGCCGAGGCCAAGAAGGCTGAGGACACCAAGAAGGCCGAAGAGATCGCCAAGACCGATCAGACCAAGAAGGCCGCCGAAGCCAAGAAGGCTGAAGACGACGAGCGCAAGCGCGTCGAAGAGCGCCGCATAGCCAAAGAGAAGTCGGACGCGGAAAGCAAGCGCCTATCGGACTTCGCGGCGCGGCTCGCGGAGGAAAAGCGGCTTGCCGATCAGACGGCGCGTGCCGTCGATCATATGGCAGCCTCCAAGCGCGCCAAGGAACTTTCGCTGCTGCCGACCGAGGAAGCCAAGAAGGGTGAGCCGGCGAAGAAGATCGAAACGGCCGAAGCCACCAAAAAACCCGACGACGCCGGCAAAGCCGAAGACGCCGCCAAGGCCGAGCAGGCCAAGAAGGCTGCCGAAGCCAAGAAGGCCGAGGACGCCGCCAAGGCCGAGCAGGCCAAGAAGGC
>Ga0075418_10006618_pt1 | contig 13074 bp, 7 predicted proteins | sample SoiMetdeltSBSDD2_FD_81776 | JGI IMG/M metagenome (GOLD analysis project Ga0075418, IMG submission 81776) | Bulk soil microbial communities from a Populus tree surrounding site in Tennessee, USA - Soil MetaG P. deltoides SBSDD2 | ecosystem: Environmental > Terrestrial > Soil > Tree plantation...
GCTGTTCGCGGCCAGCGTCAACCACGGCCGGTTATACGGCCCGTTCGGCGGTCTCTCAGGCTTCACGCTGGCGCCCAACGATTCGTCGCAGGTCCTCGCGTCGTATTCGAAGCTGCTGCGCAGCGGCATTTCGATTGGCGGGTCCGTCGACCTGCTTCGGCAGGTCGACAACGGCGGCTTGCTGGGCGGCTTGTCCACTTCGACGACTCGACTCAACATGGTCGTGCCGCTGATGCGCGGACGCGGCACCGAGGTCACCACGGCGAACGTCAGGGCGGCAGGTCTCCAGCGGGACAGCTCGGTGCTCGAATTGAGGCACCTCACTGCCACGCTGATGACCCGGGTGGTGTCGAGCTACTGGGCGTTGGTTGCGGCCGGTCGCTTCAGGGAAGTGGCCGCCGAATCGGCTGCCCGCGGCGCGCGCCTGGTCGACAACACGCGGGCGTTGATCGATGCCGACGTTTCTCCCCGCAGCGATCTCGCCTCGGTGCTAGCCAACGCGGCGGACCGCGAGTCTGCGCGCTTCGTGTCCGAACAGGCCTACGTCGAAGCGCGGCAGCAGCTGTGGCTCGACATGGGCAACACCGGGACGGATCGCACGGACATCACCGCGCTCGATGACTTCTCGATCCTCGGCGACCTGCCCGACGTCGAGGCCTTTCCAGACGACATCGAGCCTTTCGTCGCCGGCGCGCTCGAGCGCCGGGCCGACTACAACGCGGCACGCACGCGTGTGGACGCCGCACAAGTGTTCTCCGACGCCGCGAGCAACGAGTTGCGCCCTCAGGTCGACTTCACGCTCGACTTTGGCTACACCTCGCTCGCCGAAGGGCGGGCATTTGGCAATTACTGGTCCGCGCTGGGTGCCGGTGTAGAGGGACCGGACCTGATCGGACGGGTCGGCTATTCCTTTCCGCTCGAGAACCGGGCGGCAGGCGGCCGGTTCGCAGAGGCCACGGCCCAGCTGCGGCAGGCAACGGTGAGAAGCGACGATCTCGCCCGCACGATCCGGTCTTCAGTCGTGGCTTCTTACAGTGCGCTGAAGACTTCGGTTCAGAGTCTCAAGCGCGCGCGCGAGTCAGTCGAGGCATTCCGGGAGGCGCTGCGTGGCGAACAGGACAAGTTGGCCATGGGCATCGGGTCTATCATCAACCTGCTGACCATCGAAGATCGGCTGACGGCCGCGTCCCAACGCGAGGTGGAGGCGTGGCGAAGCTACGGCCAGGCGCTCATCGAATTCCGGTTCGCGACCGGTTCGCTCGTCCCGGTCCGCGACGATCTGCCGGCGCTCGATATCCGCACGTTCACCACGATTCCCTTCGCACAGGCCGCCGGGAGGCAGTGATTCCATGAATACCCGAATCTTTCGCCGGGCAGCAATCGAGCGGCTCTCGTCGCCCGAGGAGCTCGACCAGGTGATCACGGTCTCGGTCGGTGGCGGATGGGCGGCGCTCCTGGCCATCCTGCTGTTCTGCACGGGCATTTCCGTATGGGCCGTCACCGCCGATCTGCCGACGACGGCGGCCGGGAGCGGAATGGTGGTCAGCGCGGGTGGGGTACTCAACGTGGTCTCGCGCGGGTCCGGCGTCGTGCGAACGATCGACGCGTCGGTGGGCCAGCACGTCGCCGCCAACCAGATCGTCGCCACCATCGCCCAGCCGGCGCTCGCCGGCCGCGTCGAGTCGATGCGTCAGGAGCTGACAGAAGTTCAGCGGAAGCAGCAGCAGGATCTCAGGCTCAAGGTCGAGGAAATCCAGATTCGCAGCGAGGCGATCGCGCGCCAGCGGGCGAACGTCGAGCGGTCGATCACCGAACTGAAGGACCAGGCGCGCCTGGCCAGCCAGCAGATCCCGGTGATGGAGCAGCTCTTCTCCCGCGGGCTCGTCACGAATCAGCAGGTGATTGCGGCACGTCAGGAGCTGGTGACGCTGAACGGTCAGGCTGAGGATCGCACGGCGCAGCTGAAGCAGCTCGACGCCCAGGAGTTCGAGCTGAAGTCGCAGACCGCCTCTCTGAACGCCGCGATGCAGCTCGAAGTCGGCAACATGGAGCGCCAGATCGCGGCGGCCTCCGGCGACCTGACGTTGCAGGAAACGGTGAGCACGCCCCACGCGGGCAGGGTCGTGGAAATCAAGGTGTCGCCGGGCGGCACCGTCGATGCCGGGACCCCGATGCTGACTATTCAGCCGGACTCCGACACGCTCGAGGTGCTGGCGTATGTGTCGTCGCTGCAGGCCAAGGACATCCGGGTGGGCATGCCGGCGCGCATCTCCCCGTCGACAGTCAAACGTGAAGAGTTCGGATACATGTGGGGAAAGGTCGTCTTCGTTCCCGACTATCCGGCGACCGTTGCGGCGATCATGCGCAACTTCCAGAACGAGCAGCTGGTGCAGTCGCTCGCCGGACGTGGACCCGTGACCGAGGTGCGAGTGGCGCTCGAACCGGACGCGACGACTGTCAGCGGATACCGCTGGTCGTCGCCCGGCGGTCCACCCGTGAAGATCTCCGCCGGGACCATCGCAGTCGCCGAGATCGTCACGGCGACGCGCGCCCCCATCACGCTCGTCGTGCCCATCCTTCGCCAGAAGCTCGGGTTATGACGCGCCATGCGTGAAGCCACAGCCAACCCGCTGCCGTCGACGTGGCGCGATCGCCTGCTGCGCCGCAATCGCGTGAGGACGCCCACGGTCCTGCAGATGGAGGCCGTCGAGTGCGGCGCCGCGGCGCTTGCGATCGTTCTCGGTTACTACGGCCGCATCGTGCCTCTCGAGGAGCTCCGCATCGCGTGCGGCGTGTCACGCGACGGCAGCAAGGCGAGCAACATGCTCAAGGGCGCGCGTCAGTACGGGCTGGAGGCGAAGGGCTACAAGATGGAGCCGGCCGCCCTGCGCTCGGTGCGCCTTCCCGCCATCCTCTTCTGGAATTTTGCGCACTTTGTCGTCCTCGAAGGGTTCGGCCGTAACAAGGTCTATCTGAACGATCCGGCGATGGGCCCGAGAGTCGTCGAGTACGAAGTCTTCGACGAATCGTTCACCGGCGTTGTCCTGACGTTCGAGAAGACACCCACGTTCAAGACAGGCGGCGCGCGGCGATCCGTCGTGCAATCGCTGCGGCGACGACTAGCCGGAAGCTATCAGGAGTTTCTCTTCCTGATCCTGTGCACGTTGACCCTCGTGATCCCGACGATCACCATCCCCGCGTTCTCGCGGGTGTATGTCGATGACGTGCTGATCAACGGGCTCGACCGCTGGCTCCGGCCGCTGCTGCTGGCGCTCGCGGTCGCCGTTGTCGTCGAGGCCGCTCTGACCTTCCTGCAACAGCGTCTGCTGGCAAAGCTCGCCACCAAGCTGTCGCTCAGAGCATCGGGGAAGTTCTTCTGGCACGTGCTCCGTCTGCCGATGCCGTTCTTTGGTCAGCGATACGCGGGCGAGATCGGATCCCGCGTCGCCATCAACGACAGCGTGGCCGAGCTGCTGTCCGGTGACCTCGCGACCAGCGTCGTCAACATGCTGCTGATCGTCTTCTACGCGGTGCTCATGTGGTACTACGACACCGTGCTGACCCTCGTAGGCATTGCAATCGCGGTCACGAATCTGCTCATCCTGCGCTTCATCTCGCGCAGGAACACCGATATGAACCTGAAGCTGCAGCAGGTCGAGGCCAGCTACACGGGCGTGTCGATTCAGGGGCTGCAGGTCATCGAGACGTTGAAGTCAACCGGCGGCGAGTCGGACTTTTTCGGACGCTGGGCGGGGCATCACGCAAAGCTTCTCGCCGCCGAGCAGCAGCTTGGTGGCGCGGCCATCTACCTGAATGCGCTGCCGCCGCTGCTGACCGCGGTGAACGCAGCGCTGGTGCTGGCGATTGGTGGGCTCCGCATCATGGACGGCGTGCTTACGCTGGGTATGCTCGTCGCGTTCCAGGCGCTCATGGCCTCTTTCATGGAGCCGGTCAACACCTTCGTCAATCTAGGTCAGAAGTTCCAGCAGGCCAGAAGTAATCTCGACCGCCTCGACGATGTTCTGAAATACCCGGTGGATCCGGCGTTCACGACCGCGGTGCCGGCGAGCAACGATCCCACAGGAAGACTCGACGGGTCGATAGAGCTGCAGAACGTGACGTTCGGGTACAGCCGCCTCGAGCCGCCGCTCATCAAGAATCTGAGTTTGAAAGTTCAGCCCGGGCATCGGATCGCACTCGTCGGGGGATCCGGAAGTGGCAAATCGACGATATCCAAGCTCATCGTTGGCCTGTACGAACCATGGTCTGGCGAGATCATGTTCGACGGATCGCGACGAGGCGACCTGCCGCGCTCGACGCTGACCAATTCAATCGCCATGGTCGATCAGGACATCAACCTCTTTCAGGGGACCATTCGCCAGAACCTGGCGTTGTGGGACGTCACGCTTCCCGAGTCAGCCGTTGTAGAAGCCGCCAAGGACGCGCAGATTCATGACGACATCACGCAGCGGCGCGGTGGATACGACGCGCGTCTCGACGAGGGCGGCAGAAATCTCAGCGGCGGCCAGCGGCAGCGTCTCGAGATCGGCCGGGCACTGTCTGCGAGTCCGCGGATTCTCATTCTGGATGAAGCCACCAGTGCTCTCGATCCGCGAGTCGAGAAGCTCGTGGCCGACAGCCTGCGCCGGCGCGGCTGCACGTGCGTGATTGTGGCGCACCGACTGAGCACCATTCGGGATTGCGACGAGATTATCGTCCTGGAGAAGGGCGTCGTCGTGCAACGCGGCACTCACCAGGAGATGTCGAGTGTCGATGGGCCTTATCTCCGTTTGGTGACAGCCGTCTGAAAAATGGCGATCGACGTCTCTGCCATCACCTCGGCTGGTGCGCTCGAGCAGCGGACATCGTTCATGTTGAACGAGAGTGCCGGTGGCTGGATCGTGCGCTCCGGCACGCTGGAAGTGTTCGCCGTCAAAGATCTGAACGGCAAGCCGGACGGACCCCTGCGTCCTCTCTTCTCCGTGAACGCGGGCCAGGCGGTGTTCGGCCTGGCGGGCCTCGAACGGCTACCGCTGACGCTCGTGGCCAGGCGCAGCGTGGAGAGCGAAGTCGTGTCATGGCCAAGCGGCAGCTTCCGCCAGATCGACATGGCTGGCGGCGGGTCGCTGCTGGCTGAGTGGGTTGCAGCGCTCTCGCTCGTGGCTGCACGCGATCTCGTGCCTCGGAACGTGGTGACCCTGATACACGGAGAGCACCTCAAGGCGGAAGACGAGGCGCGCCTCGTCTCGTCCAAGGATCCCCTCATTTGGGCGCGCCAGACATCCGGCAGTTCGCGATTCCTGGAGCGTCCGGACCTCGCCATCTCGAAGGGGGCGCCGCCGTACCCGCTGTCGCCATTTGCCTGGATCGGCCTCCAGCCCCACAGCGAGCTGACCATTGTTGACAGCCTCGCCTCGTTGACGGATGAAGAGATTTCCAGAGGCACCGCGCTGTTCCACAGGAGCGCACTGATCTGTATCGCCCGGACAGCCAACGAGGCAGACGAGCAGGAGCGTGAACGGTTTCGCTCCCGCGCCGACGCCGATGCGAGAGCCGTGCAGACAGCGCTCGACGATCTCGCGTCGCCCCTCGAGCCTGGCCGTGAACATCTTCCGGCAGGCACTGACACACTCGACTCGCCGTTGCTCCGGGCATGCCAGATGATCGGGCAGCGGCTCGGCGTCACGATGCGGCCGCATCCCGACATGGTCAGCGGCCGTGTCGTCAAGAACCCCGTCGAGGCGATCGCGCAGGCATCCGGGGTCCGTTACCGACGCGTGGCGTTGAAGGACCGATGGATGAAGAAGAGCAGCGAACCGCTGCTGGTCTTCCGCGACGCCGACGAAAGACCTGCCGCGCTGCTGCCTCGAGGTGCCAGGGGCTATTCGATCTACGACCCCGCAGTCGGCAAGCCGACGCCTCTCGATCGCGCGACCGCGGAGACGTTGAATCCGTTTGCCTTCATGTTCTACCGGCCGTTTCCGAACAGGGCGCTGGCGCCGTGGGATCTGATCGAGTTCGGGTTCAAGGACGGCCGGCGTGAGCTCCTGACAATCGTCTTGATGAGCTCGTCGGCCGGCATTCTCGCGCTCCTGGTGCCCTATGTCACCGGCGTGGTGTTCGACACGATCATCCCCAACGCACAGCGGACCGAGTTGATCACGGTCGCCGCGCTGCTCATCGTCGCGGCACTTGTGACGACCCTTCTGAATCTCGGGAGAAGCTTCGCCGTCCTCCGGCTGCAGGGAAAGCTGTCGCTGTCGCTGCAGAGTGCGCTGTGGGATCGGCTTTTGAGCCTGCCCCTTCCGTTCTTCCGCCAGTATGCCTCCGGCGACCTCGCTCAACGCAGCGCGGCTTTCTCTCTCATTCGCGATGTGCTGAGCGGCTCGGTTCTGAGCGCCATTCTGTCAGGAATCTTTTCGGTGTTCAGCTTCGCGCTGCTGTTCTACTACAGCCCGCGGCTGGCCTTGATTGCCACAGCGATGACGCTCGTGGCGCTCGTCGTCACGGGGACAGCGGGGATGATGCAGCTCAGGCTGCAGCGAAAGATCTCGATGACGATGGGGCACATCGCCGGCATCGTGGTCGAATTCATCAGCGGGATTGCAAAGTTCCGGATCGCTGGTGCCGAGCGCCGGGCGTTCGTGCTTTGGGTGAGAGAGTTCGCCGAACAGAAGCGCCTGGGCTTCGAATCGAACACGGTCAGCACCGTGGTTGCCGTGTTCAACGCCGTCTACGTGTCGGCCTGTCTGGGCGTGCTGTTCCTGCTGAACTCAGGCGTGGAAGCGTGGCGTGACGACGCCCTCTCGACCGGTCAATTTCTCGCGTTCATGGCGGCATTCGCGCAGTTCATGGCGGCAACACTGGCGATGGGACAAGCGTTTGTCGGCATCGTCAGCGTCGTGCCGCTGTACGAGCGAGCTTCTCCGATTCTGCTCGCCCTGCCGGAGGTCAAGGTCACTCAAACGTCCCCCGGGGAGCTGAAGGGCGAAGTACAGGCCAGCCATCTCGTGTTCCGGTATGTCGCGGATGGGCCGGTTGTCGTTCGGGATGTGTCCTTTCATATCCGACCCGGGGAGTACGCCGCGTTCGTCGGGCCGTCCGGGTGTGGCAAGTCCACGATTTTCCGCCTGTTGCTGGGATTCGAGACGCCGTTGTCGGGGTCGGTCAGCTACGACGGGGCTGACCTCGCCGGCCTCGATGCCCAGGCGGTACGCCGGCAGATTGGCGTGGTTCTCCAGTCGGGCACGCTCCTCGCCGGCAGCATCATGGCCAACATCAGCGGCGCCGCGAGCCTCCCGGTCGAAGAGGTCTGGCAAGCAGCGCGCATGGCGGGGATGGAGGAAGACATCAAGAACATGCCGATGGGCCTGCACACCGTGGTTCAGGCTGGCGGCGGCGGAGTGTCGGGCGGGCAGCGACAGCGCATCCTGATCGCACGGGCCGTCGTTTCAAAACCGCGGGTCCTCTTCTTCGATGAAGCGACGAGCGCGCTGGACAATCGCACGCAGGCGATCGTGACCGAGAGTCTCAAGACACTGAAGGCGACGCGAATCGTGATCGCTCACCGGCTCAGCACTATTCTGTCGGCCGATCGTATCTTCGTCATGGAACAGGGCCGGATCGTGCAAACGGGACGATATGAGGAGCTGATGGAACAGCCCGGTCTCTTCCGCGAGCTGGCGCAACGTCAGCTGACGTGAGCAGCGTAGTCATGCAGACGCGACGTGATTTCCGCGCGGACCTCCTCACGGCAATGGGCGCCAACAGTGACGTTCAGGCCGAGCTGCTTTCGTACGACGAAGACGGGCTGGGCGCCAATCCGCTTCCAGCAGATATCCGGTTTCCTCTCGCGGATGAAGCGTGCCTGCCGGTGTGGCGGGAGTACCGCCGCAGCGTATCAGCGTCGAACATCCTGGCACTCGCCGATCGACTCGTTCAGCTCCGATTCCCGATTCAGCGAGACATCAGCACGAGCGACGAGTACCGTGCGGCGACGCGACGCGGAGTCTCACCCGATTCGATCGGCGCGGCAACCGGATTGCCACTTGCCCAACCTGACGGCTGCACCGTTCGCATCCACCAGACGTGGGCGGGCTCGATCCCGATCATCCAGACCGCGTGCCGCGAAGATTTCGTGAGCCTCCTCCAGGCGCTCACGGCGCGCAACGAGCCGGTCCCAGTCCCGGCATCACAAGGGGCCTGCATCGTTGCGGGCTACAACAACTGGGATCGCGTCAACCGGCTGCGCGAACGATGGACGCTAGAGAACCCCACCACGGCGTTTTCCTTTGACCACCTGGCGGATCGCAAGGACGAGTATCAGGATCGCTTCATTCTGCTCAGCTCCGGCTCGTACAGCGGCGTCGCTCCGGAGCGCCTTGGGTTGACGTCCGCGGACTGGCAGCGACTCTCGCTGACGATCCGGTGCGAGCACGAGTGCGCCCACTACTGGACCCGCCGTGTTCTCTCGTCGATGGGCAACCGCGTATTCGACGAGGTCGTTGCCGACTACTGCGGGATCTACGCCGCGTGCGGCCGGTATCGCACTGACTGGCAGCTGGCGTTTCTGGGAATCGACGAGGACGGCAGCACGTCGGACGCAGGCCGGTTTCAAAACTACAACGGCACACTGTCGAACGCGGCGCGTTCGATTCTCGCTCGGCTTGTCGTGAAGGCGGCCGCGAATCTCGAACACTTCGACCGCAGCCATGCCGACGAGATCGATGGCGAGCGAGGTCTGCTGCTGATGCTGCTGACGCTGTCTGGCATGAGTCTCGAGCACCTCGCCAGCAGCGAGGCGCAGAGCCTGCTGACGATTGGATTCAAGCGTAGCCAGGCGCTCGCCGCCCGCGCAGTTACGAGAGACGTTCGATTTCTGCACGAACGATCGGGGAGGGCTCATGCGAAAGGTCCTGCATCTGCTGGGCACGTTGTCTGATGAGGACGTCGAGTGGCTGGCGGCACAAGGCCAGACACGATTCGTCCCTCGCAACACGACAGTGATTCAAGAGGGGAAACCACTGGAGGCGTTGTTCCTTCTTCTCGAGGGCAAGCTGTCGGTCAGAATATCGAGCTTGCGCGACCGTGAAGTGGCGACGTTGTTCCCCGGCGAAGTGCTGGGCGAAATCTCGTTCGTCGACGCACGTCCACCTTCGGCAACGGTCCTGGCGGTTCAGGACTCACATCTGCTGGTCGTTCCGCGGGAGCTGCTGACAGCAAAGCTCGCGCGCGACGACGCCTTCGCGGCGAGGTTCTACAGGGGCCTCGCGGTCTTTCTGGCGGATCGCCTGCGGACAACCACTGCACATCTTGGGTTTGGAAAACCGGAGAGCGAGGGGTTGCGAGAGGCCGACGCCATCGATGAGGGCAGCATCGAGGAGATCTCTCAGGGCGCTCGCCGCTTCGACCAGATGATCCGCCGGCTGCGCCTGGCCGACGGCTCCTCGCGTTAGGAGCCATGATCGAACACGCCTCCTCACGTTCATCGACGCATTTGCCGACGCATCAATCAGTGCTCGCCGCACGGCTGCGCAACCAGAAGCTGGCGAAAACCGACCTCGACACGCCCGAAGACGTCGTCTCCTGGCTGGGAGCGGTGCAGGCCCAGGACTACACCGGCGCGGCGTGGGGCCTCGCGCTTCGCGCGAAGAACGTGACGGACGCCGACGTCGACAAGGCTTTTGCGGCAGGCAGGATTCTGCGGACGCACGTCATGCGTCCGACCTGGCACTTCGTCCTGCCAGCAGACATTCGCTGGATGCAGGCGCTCACCGGCCCGCGCGTGCAGTCCATGAACCGCGTGTACTGTCGGACGCTGGGGCTCGACGATCGTTTGATCACGCGCGCTCGCAACGTCATCGAGCGCGCGCTCGAGGGCAGCCACCTGACGCGTGGGGAAATCAGCGAGGCCCTGAGTCGAGCCCGGATCAACCTCAAGGGCCAGCCGCTCGCGCATGTCCTGGCGACCGTCGAGCTGGACGCCGTCGTTTGCAGCGGGCCACGACGCGGGAAACAGTTCACATACGCCCTGGTGGCCGAGCGGGCGCCGCGCGCGAAGATTCTGCCGCGCGACGAAGCGCTCGCCGAGCTGACGCGCAGATACTTTCAGAGTCACGGCCCGGCCACGGTACGAGACTTCAGCTGGTGGTCAGGCCTGACCATGAAGGACGCCAGGGATGGCATCGCCTTGGCCAGACCCGACGTCCTCGCCGAGCCGCCAGGTCCTGATTCAGTCCGACGCGCCAACCACCTTCTGCCGAACTACGACGAATACCTGATTGCGTACCGCGATCGCGGTGCGGTGGTCGATTCGTCACGCGCGCGAAACCTGGGCATCTTCACATCGCTCGAGTACCCGCATCACGTCATCTTCGACGGCCGCCTGGCAGGCAGCTGGCGACGGACGATTACCAGCAAGGGCGCGACGCTCGACGTGAAACTCTACGGCAAAGCCGAGAAACGCCACGTGCAGACGCTCGCCGCGGAAGCCAAACGCTACGGGCGGTTCCTGCAGCTCGATTGCCGTATTCAACTTTGACGTCATCGAATCGATGCACCGGGCGCCATCGGGATCACCCATTCCACCAATCGGTCGGCGGAACCTGAGCCCTCGCCGTGCGTCGAAGACGCCAGCTCTTCCCACGACAGCCGGCCGTGAACGCCGTAGGGAATGACGCGAACGCGATTCGCGGACGGTTCCACCCTGACCTCGACGAAGCTCTGGAAGAACGGCGCGACGTTGTAGTCGAACGCGGCCGACAGCCACTCGGGCGTGAACGGCCACGCACCGAAGCGGCGCGTCCACCACCAGGCTGGACGTTTCCACCACGGTGTCCGGTCCTCGATCTTCCGCGTCACCTCTTCACGGTTCGGGTAGTACGCCCAATCAGCCGTGGCCGGCTTCACCGGCCAGGCGAGCGACGTTCCGAAGCTCAGATAGGCACCGCCTCCGCCATTGACGAAGTGATGCACCGGCGCCGCCGCGTCGCGGGTGTCGTTGTAATACTCGAGGTCGTGCGTGTCCCCAGCCATGACGATGCGCACGCCGCGCGAAATCAGGCGATCCCTGAGCCGTGCGAACTGCTCGTCGCCCGCCGTCGTGTCGTGACCGCCGGCGAAGAAGGGATGGCCGAGAATGGCCATGGTGAACTTGCCCGCGGAGCGATCCAGCGCGGCATCGAGCCACGCAGACTGCACCGGATCGATTCGACGCAGGACTCCGGTGTCGACAGCGAGGAGCGCAAATCGATCGGTCTGCACTTCGAAGAACGGCGCGCGTTGAAAGCCGGTTGGTACTTCGTATTCCCGGCGGAGGCGCGCGGCCCCATGGATCAGCTCCTCGATTCGATCGTCGGTCGTGCTCGTCACGCGGAGGTCGGCTTCCGCTCGCGCGCGAATGCTGGCGCGCGCAGCATCAGGCTGGAGAAACGTCGCGGCGAATGCCTCTAACGCGTCGTACCAGTCGTGGTTTCCGGGAATCGCGTAGACGGACCGCGTGATGCCCTTGAACGGCAGCCAGAACTTCGCCTCGTAGTCCTTCATCGATCCCGTCGGATAGACGACGTCCGAGGACACGACGACGAACCGCACGTCAGGCTGGTTCGCGACCGCGAGCAGTCGATCGCGGAGGACGTGCTGCGAAGCGTCGCCTTCGCCGGTATCGCCGATGACGACGAAAGAGAAATCTCCCGCGCCCACTCCCTGGGGTTCGACGACGAACGCCGTCCCGGTCGCGCTGCCGCCACCCTGGGCGAGCACGGCTTTCGCCATCTCCTCGCGCCACTTATCGGTGCGTGTTTCGGCCCACGAGTTCCACATGCCGGCCGCCCAGTTCTCCGTGTCGAAGTACCAGCTCATGCCCCACACCGGAACGGTGGCGGCCAGGATTGCCGCCAGCGGCAGGCCGTTCTGGAGGCCCTGGTTCAGGGCGGCGGGAATCGAGAACCGCGCCTCCCGCAACTTGATTGCAAACCGCAGACGTCGCCGCAGCCACGAATCGGCGATTCGTTCAATCAGGGTCGAGCGGCCGGACTCGTTCCCGAGACGCCATCGCCAAGCCAGGCGCTCGAGCCACCGTGTCGGCCCGCGCCACATCAGATACAACGGGTTGATGACGAGGAACGTGATGAGGATGGCGATCAGCATGTCGCCCAGAATCGCGACCGCGGGCGAGATCATCCCGAGGATCGTCAGCTCTGTGCTCATTCTTCCGGCATGGATGGCGAAGAGCGTGGCGATGAATGCCAGCGTCCAGCTGCGGTCGATTGGCGCACGCAACCGCTCGGACTCTTCGACTTCCGCTGCGATGGCCTCCGCGCCCGGCGAGTCGGTCAGACCCAGTTCACTGACGACGGTCTCGTCGGCTTCCGTCGTGGCATGAACCGGCGCCACCAGGATGTTCCAGGTAATCCCGAAGATTCGCACCGCGCCGGCGACCGCGACGATCCACGTCAGCGCCGAGCCACTGGCAAGCACGAGCAGCACCGCCACGGCGAGGTTGCCCAGCGCAGCGAGCGCAGAGACCATGCGCTCATCGCGTTGGACGCGACGCACGGTGCCGATCGCACAGCGAATGCCGTCGAGCGCAAACCAGCCGCCAATCAGGAGCCGCAGGGCCTCGGTCGCGACGAACGGCGCGTTGATCAGGAACAGCGCGATGGCCATGCTGATCATGGCGCCGATCGACGCTCGCCGTCTGCCGTCAGCCGTCGATCTCCGCAGTGCGTGCAGAACTTCGACGCCGGCCGCCAGGGCGAGCAGTCCGCCGATGCGCGGCGCGGGTGACTGCGTACCGCTGAAGGGCGTAAGGATCGCGAGCAGGCCCAGCCCGAACGTGACAACCGCCAGGCTGGAGACGGTGATGCGTTCGCGAGGTGATTGTTCGTCAGGCATGCCGCATCGAACGGGGAGGATACGGCGTGTTCCTTACCTCTTGCCTGCCTGGCCGGGTGTGTCTGTGGCCATGACGGTGAAATCCGGGGGCGTCGTCGTAAAGCCTGCCGCGGTGCGATCGGTGACCATCAACGTCGTGCCGGCACCGGGACCTCGGAAGGCTGTCTCGCAAACTCCGGA
>Ga0075418_10006619_pt1 | contig 13073 bp, 5 predicted proteins | sample SoiMetdeltSBSDD2_FD_81776 | JGI IMG/M metagenome (GOLD analysis project Ga0075418, IMG submission 81776) | Bulk soil microbial communities from a Populus tree surrounding site in Tennessee, USA - Soil MetaG P. deltoides SBSDD2 | ecosystem: Environmental > Terrestrial > Soil > Tree plantation...
CCGAGCATGGTCCCGTTTTGCTTTGCGTAGAGCGCAGCTCCTCGTCCGGAGTTTACATTGAGATGCTTCTGCGGGAAGGCGTGGACATCAACGCTGCAGACACACAAGGTTTCACGCCGCTGATTCGATTCGCTTACGATGGAAATATGAGCGCTGTGGCTGTCCTTCTGAAGCACGGAGCCTCGGTGAACGCAGCCACTGTTGACGGAAAAACGGCTCTCAGTGAGGCTGTGACACAAGGAAATGAGAAACTTGTGCAAATGTTGCTTGACTCTGGTGCTGACCCGAATATTCGAATCGCCGGACGGTCCTTGGTGGACATCGCCATCCAGCAGAGAAAAGACTACCAAAGCGTCAACAATCCAATTATGCCAAGCAAGTACAGCCGGATTATCGACCTTCTTTCTGGATCAGAGAATTTATCCAAGTCTCCCAAGTAGGTGCTTTCCAAAGAAGCATTTCCGGCAGTCCGAAATGTTGGGTGCCGTAGGTTTGGGGCGAGCGGAACTCAGAAAATCGGCATACCGAGATAGTTAATACTTTGAAAAAGCTGCCTTCCTGCGCGAACTAATGCACCACTGCTCTATGAAAATACTAATCATCCGCCGATTTCTCGAGAGATTAGCTGGCAATTCTTACTGCGATTCCCTGTGCTGGCCAATGTAACGTGTTTTGCCGGAGTGACTTCAAACGACACAACATCGGCCTGGCTTAACCGACCCCAGTGTCAGGTTCGATCGTGGCCGACTGGGTTTGGGCAGCAGATTCTAATTCTATTCCCGTTACTGCTCGCGTTTGGCACGATTCAATTCTTCCTTCCACTGCGAACAGCGATCAAGATAGGCGCGGACGAAGACTATGAGTTGTCGAAGGTCATGCTCTCGCTCAAAGGATACAAGTTTTACACCGAAATCTGGAATGATCAGCCATTGTTGCACACGTTTATTGTCACGGAGACGGTTAGACATATTTCGCCATCGGTCTTCGCGGCGCGACTGGTAACGTCGGTCTTCGCGGCAATTCTCCTCGCGTCGGTTTTTGTCATGGCTTTGCGAGTCAGTGGGTTGCTTGTCGCAAGCTTGACAACGGCACTGGTAATCGCGGCGCCGGGCTTTGTGGAGCTCAGCGGTTCGTGCATGGTCGAGATTCCCGCTCTAGCCCCTGCGCTGGCCGGATTGGCAGTTCTAATGATCGCCCCCCAGAGCAAGTGGCACCTTCGCGAAGTAATCTCAGGCCTTTTCTTTGCAGCCGCGTTCCAGATCAAGTTCATTAACATCATTCTGCTTCCCCTGGTCGCTCTCGTTCTCTGGTTATCGCGTCCCAAGGGCGAGTCGTTCGTGAAATCCCTGATGATTCTGCTTGCAGTTTTTGCTGCTAGCCTGGCAGTCGCTTTTGTCATTATCGGTATTCTGATTGGCGAAGGCTCCTACTGGATGCAGCTCAAGCAATCCTGGACCGCTCACTTCGCGTCGACGAAGTCGTTTGAATACGGTTCGCCCGCCGATTACCCGTTCCAGTGGAGCACGTTTCTGAAGAACTGGGATACGACGTTGCCTGCAATTGTCGGAATCTTCGTTTGCTTGCACCAACGGCGAGCAAGTCCGTTCCTGGCGATCCCTTTGGTTTGGTTTGCTTTGGTCCTTATCGTCTTCGGCACGCACAAGCCCTGGTGGTCTTATTATTACGTCCACAATGCGATTCCCCTGTGTTGGTGCGCCGCTATCGGCATCGCATGGATTCTTCAACGCGTGCAGTGGCGGCGAAACCGTGCCGCATTCGTCCTTTGTGTGCTGTTTGCTCTCGGCGCCAGCGCCTGGGCCGTTAGCCGGGTTTACTTCCAGGTGACCAGTATCCGCAACTCGCCAAAAATATACAGCTCGCTCGTCCTCAAAGAAATTGAACGATACAAACCCTTTACGCGATTCATCTACACCGATGAACCTGTTTACTCGTTTCACTCGGGAATTCCCCTTCCGCCTCAGCTGGCGGTGGTGTCACTGAAACGATTTTGGTCCGGCGACATGACTAACGCGCGCCTCACCGAGGAACTTCGGTCAACCCGGCCCGGCTTGATATTGCTCGGCAATGATACGAGGGAGCTTCCGTTCAGCGACTGGCTCGCGCAGGAGTACCGCCTCGTCTACCAGGACGGAAAACATCGGCTGTATGCGCACGTGACAATCGCCGACAAAGCTGAATACTGAGGTAACTCCTCATGGACGCCCGAGAACAGGCCTTCATCAATGTCACCGTGCCCGTCTACAACGAGGAGCAGGTTCTCGCCGCCAGCGTTGCGAAGATCGCCGCCATGCTCAACAAGTGCGGTTATCGATACGAGATCGTTATCGCAAACAATGCCTCAACAGATCGTACTTTGCCGCTGGCAAATTCGATCGCAGCCGAATCCAACGCCGTCCGTGTGCTTCATCTGGAAGAAAAGGGCCGTGGTCGAGCTGTCAAAGCCGCCTGGCGGCAATCATCCGCCGATATTCTCAGCTACATGGATGTTGATCTCTCGACCGATCTGGCGGCTTTTCCTTTGTTGATCGAGCCATTGTTGACGGGGCGATTCGATCTTGCCGTAGGCTCCCGGCTTCTCGACAAGTCGCTCACGAGGCGGGGGGTAAAGCGTGAATTTATCTCTCGGAGTTATAATCTCCTGGTGAAGGCAATGTTCCGCACCCGATTCTCGGATGCCCAGTGCGGATTCAAAGCGGTCACCCGGGCTGCTGCCGCTGACTTGCTGCCGTTGGTGGAGGATGATAACTGGTTTATGGACAGCGAACTCCTGATCCTGGCCGAAAGGCTTGGTTACCGGATTTTCGATCTCCCGGTGCGCTGGGTTGATGACCCCGACAGCCGAGTGCAGCTTTGGAGCACCGCCCTCCAGGATATCGGGGGATTGATTCGTGTCTATCGTCGGCTTCATCGCATGACATCCCCTTCCTCGCGATTGCATCGCCGCCATACAGCACCTTTCTCCGCTCGATAGGCCTTTTAGCGATTGCCGCTCCGGCCGGGCTTAGCGATAGACGGAGGAAGCGCACAGTTCGCCCTGCTTTCACGCATCGACAAGATGCGTATCCTGCCACGTATTACCCCTCCAAAGCAGGCCCCCGAACCAACCTCGGCCACATAAAACTGTGCCAAAATTGTGCCATTCCTGTGCCACTTTTCGTGGTCCCCTCAGCAACCGTGCCAAACGCGCTGGAATTGGGGCTTCAGCTATTTTTCTCCTCGCTTCATCCGACGTGTTGTGGTAGTAAGATTGCAGTTCCATGGGTGCACCATTGCCTGCTCTAAACGCCTAAGAGTTATATGCCTCGACGAATTTTTGTCTTCTGCGCCGTTGCAGTGTCGGTCGTTATCGCCGCCGTACTGTTTTGGCCGCGCAGCGTGACAAATCCCATGACGGGAGGGGCGAGTTCCGTCGAGCCCCAAACTTTGCCGGCGCAAATTGCTGCCAGGGGCGCGACCGAGATCGCCCCTCCGAAGGAACCGGCCACGGCCATCGCAAGATTCTCCGAATGGACCGACACGTTTGTGAACACTCCCGCAGAGGACCGCAGGGCTGATCTGATGACGCAGGGCGCGAAACTCGCGCGCGATCGCCGGACCGAAATGGCCGAGTTGATCAAGCGCGATCCGAAGGCCGCGCTCGAAGCCGCCGTGCCGATGGCTCTGCGCCAGCGGTTGCCCCAGGCGATTGTCGATCAACTCGAAGAACGAATCAGCGGACGCGGCTTCTACGGGGTTCTCATTGCGACTGATTTTGAGAAAATGACGAGCGAAGTTCGGCGAGAGGTCGTCATCGGAAACGAAACGTACGACGCGTTCGTTTACGGCCGTCGCTCAGCGCAAGTCACTCAGGAGCGCGTGCCGCTTTGGGGCATCGCCGTTCCGAATCCCGCGAAAGAAAATGGGCCGAAGCTGCTTGCGCTTCACGAAAACCCGTTGCGTCCGCTCGAGCGCGGCGAAACCGTCCCCGCCTCGCCCGCCGAGCCGTGCCCTGTCTCAACCGACCTGTCGGACTCCAAAGGCTCCGAAGCCTACGCCGAAGTCGGCGGCAAGATCGAAAAGTTTTGCATGGCTTCGCACATCTATCTTCTCAACGACCGGCTCGCGGCAGACATCGGCCTGGGAGGCAGCGGGGGTTCAGGCGAGGTCACAGCGAAAGATAGTTGGTCGCAGGGGCCCAAGACGTGTCTCTACATGCGCGTAGCGTTCCCCGACGATCCGTCCGAGCCGATCACCGAAGATGAAGCTTACGCACGCATGGACGAAGTGAACCAATGGTTCATCGAGACTTCATACGACAGCACGCAGATCGTTCCGACGGTGACTCCACTGTTGATGCTGCCCTACCCGAAGTCATTTTATTCCGAGCAAGGCACGGGGCGGTTGCTGAGCGATGCGCGAGAGGCAGCCCGCCAGCAGGCGAACCTCGACACGGACAATTTCACTTGGGACATCGTGCGCCATACGAGCGTCCCTGGGTTCAATTATGGCGGGTTAGGATTCATCCGCGGCAAGGGGGTGTGGCTGGCAAGCTCCAGCACCGGGGTCGCCTGTCACGAACTCGGACACAATTACGGCCTGTGGCATGCGAACTCATGGAATGCCAGCGGCGACAGCATAATCGATTCCGGCTCGCATAGTGAATATGGCAATAGCTTCGATACGATGGGCGCAGCGGATGCCAACGCCAACCACTTCAACGCGGCTTTCAAGTATCAATTGGACTGGTTGCCCGAATCCTTTATCCACAACGTCACCAGCAACGGCGTCTACCGAATCTACACCTTTGATGCGCCGAGCATTCTCAATGGTCAAAAATACGCCCTTCGCGTGCGCAAAGACTACGACCGGAATTACTGGGCGGAGTTCCGCGAGCGCTTCCCAAATCGCTGGTTTGTCAATGGCGTCATCCTGAATTGGGATCCGTGGGACAATGGCTTGACCAACAGTGCCGGAGGCACACATCTACTTGATACGACTCCGGGCACGCCCGATGGCAAGAACGATTGCCCCGTAATCATCGGACGCACCTACTCCGACGTCGCGGCGGGAGTCCACATAACACCGCTGTCCCGCGGGAGCGGAGGTGAAAACTGGATCGATGTCGCGGTAAATCTCGGCGCGTTTCCCGGTAACACACCTCCAATTGCCAGCCTCATAGCCGATCGCACATCGGTGAGCGCGGGGGCCAACGTCAACTTCACTGCTCTCGCTTATGACGCCGACGGCGACCCGCTCGCCTACGCTTGGGATTTCGGCGATTTAAATTTTGGTCCCAACGCGCCAAGCGTGTCAAAGAATTGGCCCGCGGGTGAATACACTGTGCGCTGCACGGTCAGCGACATGAGGGGTGGGACGTACACAGCGAAAGTTTTGATTACCAGTGGTACTGCTGCGTCGTTCCGAGTCAGCGGACGGATCATCGATGAGGAAGGTGCGCCAGTCGAAGGTGTGCGCGTCCACAACGGCCAATCCGGCTCCGGCTACCGTGGCACTTACACCGACAGCGATGGCTACTACATCCTGCCCAATAACCCGAGTGGCAGTCACACCATCAATGCAGTCAAGTACGGATATTCCTTCACCGCGACGGGCTGGGCTAATCCGGTCGTCGTAGGCCCACACGCCACGAATCGTAACTTCAACGCGACAGCCATGCCCGTGGTTGCGATCGAGGCGGTTGACGCGCAGGCCGGCGAAACAACGTCTGCCACGGGGCGCTTCCTGCTGACGCGAACCGGGCCCACCACTTCACCGCTCGCTGTGAAACTGAACCGCGGCGGGACCGCGACGGCGAACACGGATTACACGTTGAGCCTGAATCCGACCGGTTCACCACTTCAGTACACGATTCCAGCAGGGGCGGCCTCGCTCTCAATTACTGTTACGCCGGTCAGTGACACGAGCGCGGAAGGTCCCGAAACCGTTATGCTTACGCTCCAGCACGACCAACTGGCGCGTGCTTATGCCCTGGGTGCTGCCGAAGCCATCGTCACTATCGTTGATGACGAATCGCCGAGCATTCCCAGCGTTGACATATCCGCTTCCACCCCACAACTGCAGTCCGACAACCTGGCAACGGAAAGCGGCTCGGACTCGGCCGTATTCACCTTCACGCGAACCGGAAGCGTGGCCGGCGAACTGGCCGTGAGCTACTCCATCGGCGGGACGGCAACCGATGGTGTTGATTATGAAGACCTTTCAGGCGTGATTACGATTCCCGCGGGGCAATCGATGGCAGTGCTCCCGTTCCGGATCATCGACGACATCGAGGTTGAGAACAACGAAACCGTGACGCTCACCATTCTGGCCAGCACGGCCTACACGGGAGCGGGCGACAGCACGACCATTACGATTGTCGACGATGACCTGGCCAATGTTTTCGTCACCGCCTCGGATGACACCGCACGCGAGAACAATGCAAGCGGCGGCACATTTGTGATATCGCGCATCGGCAGACTCGACGTCAATCTTCAGGTCAATTACACCCTTGAAGGCACGGCTTCGCCCGGCGCCGATTACCCGGCTCTCTCCGGAACAATCATCATTCCCGCGGGCAGTGCGACTGCAGATCTTCCTGTCACCGCGATTAATGATGGTCTCAATGAAGGCGAGGAAACGGTGGTGCTGCGACTCTCCAGCAGCGCGTCGTACAACGTCGGTAATCCCGGCACTGCCACGATCATTATTGTCGACGATGAAGGCGCGAACGTGACGCTCAGTGCATCCGACGCGAACGCGGCGGAGACGGCCAACCCCGGCGTCTTCACCTTCAGCCGCACGGGCGGAACACTGAGTGCGCCCCTGGTTGTTTATTTCACCGTCAATGGAACAGCAACGCGCGGCGTGGATTATACGGACATTCCCGATTTCGTCACGATTCCCGCCGGGGCCTCAAGCTTCGTCCTTCCGATCACGCCAATCAACGACGCCATCAACGAAGGGAGTGAACGTGTGACGCTGATGCTTGCCCCCGCGCCAGAATATACGGTCGCGACTACCACGCCGCAGACGGTCACGATTACAAGCGACGATACGGGCCTGGTGGGGATCGGCTTCACGTCCGCGGAAAGCAGCGGAAACGAGACGGTCACAGGGCCATTGCTCAGCGTGCAGCTCAGCGAAGACATCACGCAGCCTGTCAGCGTCAATTATGCCGTCAGCGGCGGCAGCGCCACGGGCGGCGGCGTCGATTACACGCTTGCCGCGGGAACGCTGACGTTTTTGCCGAGCACGAACAACCAATCGATCCGCCTTACCATCGTCAATGACACGGCGCTCGAAACCAACGAAACGATTCGCGTCACGTTGAGCTCACCTGCAAACGCTGTGCTCGATGGAATTGCGACGCACACTTACACGATCATCGACGACGACCGCTACGGCAATGTCACGGTCACCGCTACGACTCCAAATGCGCTCGAAGCCGGCACAATTCCCGGCGTTTTCCGCATTCAACGTTCAGGCAGCAGCATCAGCAATCTGGTCGTTGAATATCAAATCCTCGGCTCCGCCAGCAGTCCAGCGGACTACGATCCGATTCCAAGGTCCGTGACCATTCCGATCGGTGCGTCCTTTGTCGATGTGACGATAACCCCCGTGGATGATTCGACGGACGAAACCAACGAAACTGTCACATTGAATCTGCTCAACGCGCCCGGCGGACGCCTGGCCAGTCCTAGCGACACGGCTACGGTCACTATCATCGATGACGATTCGAGCGCGAGTCTCGCAACCGTAAGCATCATGGCGAGCGACAACGTCGCTTCAGAACCGGGTGCCGATACCGGCACCTTCACGATCTCGCGCTCGGGAGATACGAGCGCCGACCTCACTATTCTTTACACTGTGAGTGGGACTGCTGGCGCCGCCGACTATGCGAGCATCGGCACGAGTGCAACTATTCCCGCGGGCTCGATCGAGACGACGATCACTGTCACGCCAACTGATGACGCCGCGTTTGAAACAAACGAAACGGTGATCGTCACGCTCACGTTAATTGAGTCTTACCGCGTCGGCGTGCAGGGGCACGCAACCGTTGTCATTGAAGACAACGAAGTGGGTGTTTCCATTGCCAGCGACGGCAGTTCTTCGGAGGACGGTTCGTCGAATGGCTCGTTCCTGATCAGTCGCACTGGCAGAATCGATAATGATCTCACCGTAAACTTTGTAGTGTCCGGCACGGCGACGCGGACAAATGACTTCACCGCCTTTGGCGCTTCGGTGGTCATCCCCGCCGGCACTAACACTGCGTCGATTCCGGTGACGGCGGTCGACGACATTGCGCCGGAAGGCATCGAAACGGTGGTCGTCGCGTTGACGGCTGGCGCTGGTTACACCGTGCGCTCGCCCAACAGTGCGACCCTGCTCATCCTGGATGACGAGGCGGTCGTGACAGTCACCGCAAGTGACGACACGGCTCACGAGTCTGGCGGCAACGGTGCATTTACAATCGCCCGCAGCGGGAGTGTCGCCAACCCGCTCACGGTTTTGTTCAACGTTACCGGCACCGCATCGAACGGAGTTGATTACGCCTCGCTGCCGTCGCAGGCGGTGATTCCCGCCGGGACGAATGCGACCACTCTTATTGTCACTCCGATCGACGATGACCTCGTCGAAGGTACGGAGGTCGTCTCGATCACCCTCAATACGAATGCCGCCTACGCTTTGGGCTCGCCTGCGTCCGCGTTGGTCACACTTGTAGATAACGAAGTCAACCTCGCGCCCGCGGTCCAACTGGTGAGCCCGTCTGCGGACGTGATCTTTCTCCCGTCGACCAATCTCTTTCTCGTGCTCGAATCCCGGATTTCCGACGATGGCCGCCCTGCGCCGAGCGTGGTGACGTCGCTTTGGACGCGCGTTAGTGGGCCGGCTGGATCGCAGGCCAACTTTGCGGGCGCGAACTCCACGAACTCCTTTGTCCGTTTCAACATGAACGGCGTCTATGTGCTGCGTCTCACCGCGGGCGATGGGCAACTCGCGACCAGCACTGAACTTACCGTGGTGGTGAATGGGAACGCCATGCTCACCAACGGGCTGCAGGCGCACTGGCGTTTCGACGAGACGGGCGGCACCACGGCAGCCGACGCTTCCGGTAACAACCGCAATGGTACGATGAGCGGCGCCACGTTTGTCACCGGTGGCCGTTTTGGCAACGCCGCTCAATTCGATGGGGTTGACGACATTATGAATTTCACTTCACCGCCCGCGACACAGGTGAGTTTTTCAGCATGGGTCAACACGACGGGCGACGGCGATAGCACCACACCGCGTATTATCGCGACGCCCGGCTACAACGTTCGCCTTCGTCGCGACTCAGGTGGTCTCAACGTCGCCTTCGAAGCGGAGCGAACCACTTCGCCGGAATGGCGGACGCCCCTGGGTTCATACACCGACAATACCTGGCATCACATCCTCGTTGCCTACGACAGCGCCACGGCGACAACGCCCGCTATGTATATTGATGGCGAGCCGCAGACTGTGACTGAGCGGACCGCGGGTTCGGGCACCCAGGCTTCCAGCGCGGGCGCAGCCTCGATCGGCAATCAGGCTGCCCTCGATCGATCTCTCCTTGGGCGGGTCGATGAAGTGCGCATGTACAATCGCGTGCTCACCGCCGGTGAAGCCGCGCTCCTCTCGATGGGCCTTGCCACGAACACCGCTCCCGCGGTTAATGCCGGACTGGATCGCAGCGGGTCGGCTGATATCGCTCTCACCGGCGTCGTCACCGACGATGGCCGGCCGAATCCGCCCGGCGCCGTGAGCAATTATTGGACGAAATTCTCCGGGCCGGGGACGGTCACCTTCTCGGACCAGAACGCCGCGGCGACCACGGCGACGTTTTCAGAGGTCGGCACGTATGTGCTTTCGCTGCATTCCACCGATGGCCAGGTGAAAGTGTTCGATCAAGTCACGATAACGGTGGTAAACCCGCCGATGGTGCAGGTGCAAACCATGGCGACGCCCGGGACCGAGTTTGGCGCCACCTCCGGACGGTTCATGATTTCACGCAACACCGGGAACTTCACTACAACGGTGTTCTACACACTTGGCGGCACGGCTTCCAATGGCCTCGATTACGTCGCGGTCTCGAACCAGGTCATCATCGGCCCCGGCCAATTCAGCGCGAACGTGACCATCGCGCCGGTGCTCGACTCGCTCGCCGAAGGTGATGAGACCGTGACGCTCACGATTACTCCGCACGCCTCCTACGTGCTCGGTCAGATCAGCAGCACCAATTTGACTATTTCGGATCGACCGCTGGATAGCTGGCGCTTCGGCAGGTTCAGCCCCGCCGACCTCAGTAATGCGCTCGTGAGCGGCGATTCGGCCGATCCGGATGGCGATGCCATTAAGAACCTGATGGAGTACGCCCTCGATCTCGATCCGAAATCCTCCAATGCGCTGAGCGGGTTTTTCGCGCGCATTGAAAATGTAAGTGGCGCAGATGCGCTCGTGGTCACTCACAAGCGCCGCAAAGCTCCACGAGACATCGACTACGTTGTCGAAGGATCGTCCGATCTCGCCTCGTGGACTTCGGGAGCGGGCGTCGCCCAGGAGATCAGTGTCACGGACGACGGTAATGGCACTACCGAAACGGTGCGCCTGCGCGTGATGTCTGACGTGACTCAGTCGGGCGGACGGCGTTTTGTTCGCCTTAAAGTCGTCAAACAATAGCCATGCGTATCGGCGTCTTGTCCGCGGCCGAGAGTTCCGAGTTGAAGTCCGCGCATCGGCTCGGTCTTCGTTCCATGCAATGGATGCGCTTCGAAGCCAGCCCCGCCGGCAGGGACGGCGCTTCGTCGCCGTCCGCTCTGGAATTCGCAACGCAGTTCGCCGCCGAAGCGCGGTCGTTGGGCATTCGTATCTCGGCCATCGGCGCGTATTACCGCAATCCTCTCGATCCAAAACAAACCGACTTCGCGCTCCAGATCTTGCATCGCGCGATCGAAGTTGCGGCGCATATTGGCGTTCGAACCATCAGCGGATTTCCTGGGGCGGTGATCGAGTCCAGCATCAATGAGCGCGGCGGCAATCCAGTGTATTACCCGGACGAAAAACATCTTCCGCAACTGCTCGCCTTTTGGGAACCGATCACAGAGTTCGCGCGAGATCGTGGTGTGCGCATTGCCTTCGAGCATTGCCCTCAAGGGGCTTACCACTTGCCCGTGATGCACTACAACACCTTCGGCCAGCCGGCGATGTGGGAAAAATTCTTCGACGCGACCCGCTACGAGAATATTGGTCTGGAGTGGGACCCGAGTCACCTCATCTGCCAGTTCATCGATCCGGTCGCTAATCTGAAGCAATTTGGCTCACGTGTTTTCCATGTTCACGCAAAGGATGCGCATATCGACCGGACGCTGCTCGCGCAATATGGCATTTGCCATCCCGGTGTCGCGGAGCATCGCTTCCCTGGCTTGGGCGATGCTGATTGGGCGCAGATCATCCATACTCTTCTGCGGGTCGGCTACGATTCTGATCTCAACATCGAAGGCTGGCACGATCCGGTGTACCGCAACCATCCAAATGGCCCGCAGTTGGAAGAAGATGGGTTGAAAATTGCGAAAGCGCATCTGGAACGGTTCGTTCCAGCAGAGACGACGTAGAAAAGTGGTGCGTCGGGCAGGACTCGAACCTGCAACCTTCTGATCCGAAGTCAGAAGCTCTATCCAATTGAGCTACCGACGCTCCGAGAGCGGTACTCTGGACGAACTTTCGGGCCATCTCAAGGTGATTGTGCCGTAATTGTCGGGCTGTCACGACGTCGGCGCCAAAGGCTTCTGTGACAAAAAGTGAGAACTAATCGCAAGTTAAGGCGGCAACGCATCCGAATATGAGGATACGTCATGTGCTGATCGCAAAAATATAAGTTGACCTTTGTTGTGTTATTACATATAAGTCATGTGTCAATTATGAAGATCTGCTTGAACATATTAGCCCGAAGCTGGCACTTGATGTCAGTCGCGCAAGCGACACGTCATAGTCAGCCCGGTGGTGTGTTTAGCCTTTGTCTGTCCAAAGGGTACCGTGAAGTCACGATCAATCCGGATAGACTGGAGGTAAGCAGGTAATAAGAGAACCAGATTTTCGCATACCCTGCTTATCGAAAAGTAAGCAGGGTTTTTTATTGTATAAAACGACAACGAAAGGATCAGCGACAGATTTGGATGTGGAAAGACTAGAGCCTGAACGGCAGGCGTGGATGGCGGCAGCGCCATCGAGCATTTCCCAAACTTTACAGTTTAAGGGCTTCGGAGGAGGTGTGCCCCAAACACCGAAAGGTCCACCGCGAAATACCTGTGGCCACAACCCCGCGCCGTCGGGTCTGTGACGGTGTTTGTTCTTTGTTGTCAGATACGGGCGCGGAGCCAGGCAGCTCCGCGCCCTCGAATTTCGTGGCTGTGATTTAACAGCAGAATGTATCTTCGCCAGGGAGAATGTCCGGGGTGCAATTCCCGGCAGCCGCTCCAGTTACGGGCTGCGCGTCAGCACGCGGCCGAGTCTCCAAAACTCAGCTCACTCCGGGCAGCACGGAGGCAGCCTGCCACTCATCCGGGGTCGTGGCAGACAAGCAATGCACTTGCCCTGCAAGCAAGCTCATGTGGGAGCGTTACCCACCGACTCCACCAATTTTATACTGCGGGGAACTCGACTAAAGCACAGAGAGAAGCCTCATAAACTTCTTCAGGTGGGTGTGATTCCCACCCCCGCTACCAGTTTCTCAATCCTACTCTTTCTCTTACTCATAATCTTTGGGGAGCGATCCGGTTGCCTGACTGTAAATCGGGTGTCATTAAAACAAAACCGGAAGTGACGAACTGGAGCATTACCAGCGCTTCCCACCAGCTCTCGTAGCTGAATAGAAAGCAACCCGTTGTCTGCGGGTAGAGTGTGGGTGCAAGTCCCATCGAGAGCGCCAATCTCCGACGCGGCGGCCGCCCCAGGGAGCTGCCAGGCCTCGTCTCCACAAAGAACCAAGCCCCCGGCTTCCTTTCCCAATGAGCCGGGGCAACACCGCGTAGTGTAGCAGCAACATGCCTGGCCTGGGACCA
>Ga0075418_10006621_pt1 | contig 13069 bp, 9 predicted proteins | sample SoiMetdeltSBSDD2_FD_81776 | JGI IMG/M metagenome (GOLD analysis project Ga0075418, IMG submission 81776) | Bulk soil microbial communities from a Populus tree surrounding site in Tennessee, USA - Soil MetaG P. deltoides SBSDD2 | ecosystem: Environmental > Terrestrial > Soil > Tree plantation...
CACGAGCGCGTTTCTCGAAGCGGCCATTGTCGGCCGTCCTGTGCTCACACTGCTGCTGCCGCCCTATCGCATTCATCAGGACGGGATGGCTCACTTTCGCTATCTGCTGAACGTTGGCGGTGGACTGCTGCAGACCGCTCCTGATCTCGAGTCGCACCTGGTGCAGCTCAGTCAGCTGGTTGGCGGCTCGCGCGACCGCGACGCACGCAACCGGCGATTCATCACGGCCTTCGTACGGCCGAATGGCCTCGACGTGCCGGCCACGCCCGTCTTCGCCGATGCCGTCGAACGGCTGGCCGCCGAGGGCCGTCACGCTCCTGATGCCGTCTTATCGGCGCGAACCTCATCACGCGCATTCGTGGCCAGCCTTGCAGCCGCGTCGCGCAAGGGCGTGTTGCGTTGGCTGCTGATGGACAGGTTCGACATCGCGGAAGCAGCGTTCGAACGCGGTCGCGACGCCGAGAAAAAGCGGGTCCTCGAGGCGCGCACCGATCAATGGGATCAGGAACGTCAGGCGAGAGACGCGCGGCTCCGGGCGAAGGAGGAGCTGCGGCGCGAGAAAGAAGCCAAACGCACCAGCGAGGTGCGCGCCAAAGCCTGGCGCGAATGGCGCCACGCCCTGAGCCCGCGCAAACAGATCGCCCGTCTCAAGGGCAGCGTCAAGCAATTGCTCCGCTATACTCGCTGAGACTCGATGCTGCAGTTTTTTCAGTGGGGCATCCTGCTGCAGGTGTTGGCGGTTCTGCACTTCATTCGCCGGCGTCCTGACACATTCTGGCTTTGGATCATCATCTTCTTCGGTCCGCCGGGGGCGTTCATCTACATCCTGATGGAGGTCGTCCCGGACCTCGGGCTGATTCGCCACTCGTTCGAAGGCTTCGGACGGCGCAAGCGAATCAAGTACCTCGAAGCACTCGTGCAGCAGAATCCGGCTGCCGGCAACTACGAGGAACTGGGCGACCTGTATCTCGACGAAGGCAAGTACGCGAAGGCGCGCGAGTGCTACGACAAGGCGATCACGCCGCGCACGACGCATGCGGATCCCTTCTATCGCCGCGGAGTGGCAGCCATCCAGATGGGGGATTTCTCGGCGGCCGCCGAGGATCTCGAGCACGTCACATCGCGAGATCCGAAGTACGACTCGAATCGCGCGCTGGGTCTGCTGGCACACGCCTACGCCAACACCGGACAGCCGGCGGACGCGGAGACGTATTTCCAGCGGGCGCTCGAGTTCTCCACGCTGTCGGAGACGTACGTGAACTACGCGACGTTCCTCGCGGCGCAGAACCGCCCCGCGGAGGCGCGCGAATGGGCTGAACGCGTCCTCGCCAACAAGGCGGCGATGCCGCGCTATCTGCAGCGTCGCGAGCGGTCGTGGTTCAGCAAGGCCAAGGCGTTGTTGAAGCGTCTCCCGAAGGTCGGCTAACGTACGAAGGTCAAAGGGCAAACGGCAAAAGCGAGGTCACAGGTCGCTGATGACGACGCTCAGACTGACGGCTTGTTTCGTCGCGGGTGCGGCCGCGCTTGTCGCTGCGCAGGAGCCTGCCTGGAACGCCACGGCGATCAAGGAATGCGATCGCGCCTGCCTGGTCGGTATGCTCGACCGCTACATGAATGCCATCTTCACGCACGACCCGAAAGCCGTGCCGTCGCTGGCCGCCGATGTCCGCATGACCGAAAACACCGGACAGATGGACGTCGGGGAAGGCCTGCTGTGGAGATCGAAGGTCGAGCCGACGACGTTCAAGATCTACGTCGCCGATCCGGTGGCCGGTCAGGTCGCGGTGCAGACGCGTCTCACGGTGCAGGGCCGCGACACGCTCGCGGCGATCCGCTTGAAGATCGATCGCGGCACGATCAGCGAGATCGAGCAGCTCCATGCCGGCAACATCGCGCCGCAGGCGATCGAGCTGCTGACGACACCACGCCCGATCCTGACCGAGGACGTCCCGGCAAATCAGCGCGTCTCGCGTGAAGTGATGTTCCGGGTTGCGAACTCGTACTTCGACGCGCTCGAAGGCGACAGCGGCACGATCGGCGCGTTTGCCAACGACTGCGTCCGACACGAGAACGGTTATCGCACGGTCAACAACCCGCCGCCCGGTGGACGCATGATGCCCGGACCGCAGCTGCCGGATCCCAACACCGAGCCGGGCAAGTCGCAGTTGGCGTTCAGCATGTTGAGCTGCTCGCAGCAGATCGACTCCAAGATCTTTGCCTACATGAAGCGCATCCGTCCGCGCCGCGCGCTGATCCTCGATGAGCAGAAGCAGACGGTCGGCACGTTCCCGCTCTTCGTCCATGACGGCACCAGACGCGGCGCCGCGCCTGACGCACCTCCGGGAATGCTGCAGAATCTCGTGACGATGGAGACGTTCTCGGTGCGCGGCGGGCAGATCCACCACGTCGAGGCAGCGCCGTTCGTCACGATTCCCTACGGCCTGGGCAACGGATGGACACCAGGCTCGGGGCGCTGATCGCGCTCGTGCTCGTCGCTCTAGGCGTGCAGGCCGAGGAGCGCTTCAGGATCACGCCGGACGCGTCCGGCGAGATCACCTTCTTCATCGCTGACGCCGTCGACAAATCCGGCTATCGATCGGGCGACTCTGATCTCATGGTGTGGGCCCTGCAGGAATGGCAGCGGCGCGTCGAAACCATTCGCTTTCGTCCCGTCAACGAAGAGCCGCGTGCGCGACTTCGTGTCCGCTGGCTGCCGTGGTCGGAGGATGCGGCGCTCGGACGCATGCAGCCGTCGATGGAGGACGGTCACGCTGTGGTGTCGGTCGATATCCGGCCGGATGAAAACCGGTTCCGTCCAACCGTCTGGCGCCGCGTACGAGAAGATCCGCTCATGCGCGACGTGGTGATTTACTACGTCTGCCTTCATGAGATTGGCCATGCCCTTGGCCTCAGTCACAGCGACAACCCGCGCGATGTGATGTGGCCAGGCACCAACGGTGTGACGCTGCCGATTTACGAGCGCTATCGCCATCACCTGATGACGAGGGACGACATTCCTCGTGTCGAGTGGCTATCCACGGATGACGTTGCCCGCGTCAAGGCGCTGTTCGGCTCCGGGACCCCCTCGTCCCACGCCCGAACGCCAGACTGATTTCGGAGGCCGAATTCAGGCTGTTTGTGACGGCACGCGGCTTGATTCCAACCACTAACCACCGACGACTAACCACCAACCAGGTGATGTGATGGATTTGCTGATGCAGGACGTCCGCTACGCCGTCCGACGTCTGGCCGCTTCGCCGCTCTTCGCGCTGATGGCCATTCTCATCGTCGGCGTGGGGATCGCCGCGAACACCACCGTCTTCAGCGTCGTGAATGCGGTTCTGCTGCGTCCGCTCCCGTTTGCGAATGCTGACCGCGTCGTGCACGTCTACCAGGACTCGGACGAAGGCGCGCCGGAGTCAAGCTCGTTCCCCGCGTATCGCGCGATTGCTGAACGTCGCGACGTGTTCGCGAGCGCCGCCGCGGTCTTCGACAACACGGTCACTGCCGAGACGAACTCGGGAATCAGACAGTCGTTCGTCGAGTTCGCGAGCGCGTCGTACTTTCCCGTGCTCGGCCTGAGTGCGTCGCAGGGCCGTTGGTTTACTCCGGAGGAGGACGTTGCCGGCGTCCCCGCGACCGCCGTCGTCAGCGACCACGCCTGGCGCACGCGCTTCGGCGCCGATCCGAACATGCTTGGCCGCACCATGCGGCTCGGTGGATCGGTGGTCACGATCGTCGGCGTCGGGCCGAGAGATTACAACGGCATCGTGAATGGCACCGCGGTGGATTTCTGGCTGCCGCTCGCCGCGCTCGGTCCGGTGGCCGGCTCGTTTGCCGCGCAGACGCTCGAGCGGCCGCAGGACCACTGGTTCCAGATCCGGGCGCGGCTTCGTGACGGCTTTTCGGTCGAGCAGGCGCGCGCGGCGATGACGGGTGTGTCGAACGACCTCGCAGGGCGGTTCGCCGGTCTCGATCAAAAGCGGCGCATCTCGGTATTGCCTGCTCAGGCTGTTCGCATCCACCCATCCCTCGACGGCACACTGGTGCCTGCCGCTGTGCTCTTGATGACTGTCGTCGGGCTCGTGCTGGTGCTCGTGTGCAGCAATCTGGCGATTCTTCTGCTGCTGCGCGGCGCGGGACAGCATCGTGCCGTGTCGATTCGGATGGCGATGGGCGCAGGACGGGGCCGCATCGTGCGGCAGTTCCTCACCGAGAGTCTTATCTTGTCGCTCGCTGGCGGACTCGTCGGCGTCGTTGCCGCGCAGTGGCTTGTGCAGGTCCTGTCGAGGACCGATCTACCGGTGCCGTATGGCTTGATGGACGCCTCGATCGACTACCGCGTGCTTGCGTTCGTGACCGCGCTGTCGCTGATCACCGGCGTTGCCTTCGGTTTGGCACCGGCGCTACGGGCGATGCGCACAGACGTGACCGGTGCCATCGTCGGTATCGCGGCTCAGAAGCGTCATGTGGGCGTGAAGTACGGCATGGTGGGGTTCCAGGTGGCGTTGTCGCTCGTGCTGCTGGCGGGAACGGGTCTCGTGATTCGCAGCATGATGCAGATGGAGCGCGTTGACATCGGATTCAATCGTGACCGGCTGACGTTCGTCACCACGAGCGCGTTCCAGGCTGGCTATACACCTCCCAACGCCGCGCGTGTGTATCGGGAGATCGCGGATCGTCTCACCGCGGTTCCCGGTGTCCAGTCGGTTGTGAGTACGAACCGGTTGCCGCTCGGTCGTGGTCCGACCAACACGTTGGTGATTGAGGGGTACGTGTCGCCGACCGGCACCAACACGACGGAAGTGTCCAGCGCTGCCGTGTCCGCCAACTATTTCGATGCGCTCGGGATTCGCATCCTTCATGGACGCGCATTTCGCCCGCAGGATAACTTCACCGCGCCGCCGGTCGCGATTGTGAGTGAGGCAATGGCTCGCCGGTACTGGGGCACGTCCGATGTCGTCGGCCGCAGATATAGCCACGACGGCGTTCCCGATTCATCGGTGGAGATCGTCGGTGTCGTGAAAGATGTCAAGGTGGCCAGCCTCACAGAAGATCCGCGGCCGCAGTTCTATCGCCCGCTCGATCAGCAGGGTGGATTCCTCGTCTCCTACATCGTCAGAAGTACCGGCGACCAGTCGGTGATGCCTGGCACGTTGAGCCGCGTGGTGCGAGAGGTCGACGCGAAATTGCCAGTGCTCCAGGCGACGACGCTCGAGGATTACCTGACGCAGCAGTTGCTGATTCCGCGCATCGGCACGAGCATCCTGGCGGGATTCAGCCTGACCGCGCTGATCCTTGCCGCGCTGGGTTTATACGCCGTCGTCGCCTTTGCCGTCGGAGAACGGGCCAGGGAAGTCGGCATCCGCATGGCGCTTGGTGCGCGCGGACCGCACGTCGTGTGGATGACCGTGCGTGGCGTGATGATGACGGTGGCCGCCGGACTCGTCGTCGGGCTCATGCTGTCGATCGCTGCCGCGCAAGGGATGAGCAACGTGCTCTACCGCGTGTCACCGACCGACCCGGTCACGCTCGGGGTCGTGACGCTCGTTCTCGGGCTTGTCGCGTTCGTCGCGGCACTGATCCCGGCTCGCCGCGCGACTCGTGTGAACCCGCTCGTCGTGTTACGGTACCAGTAGGAAAATGTGCCGGAACATCAGGACACTCGCCAACTTCGATCCGCCCGCGACCGACGATGAGATTCGCGCGTCGGCCTTGCAGTTCGTGCGCAAGCTGAGTGGATCGACGCATCCCTCGCGCGCCAACGAAGCCGCATTCAATCAGGCCGTAGAAGAGGTCACTGCGGCTGCTGAGCGGCTGATTCAGTCGTTCAAGACCACCGCACCGCCGCGCAACCGCGACGAAGAGATGCGGAAGGCCAAAGAGCGCGCCCAGAAACGATACGCATGAGCCACTCTCCGTGGCTAGTCGTGCCGTAGCGCGACGATCGGATTCACCGCTGTTGCGCGCCGTACGGGGATCACGCACGCCAGCAGCGCAATCACTACCAACAGCACTGATACCGAGCCGTACGTCGCCGGATCGGTGCGCGTGACTTCGAAGAGGGACGCTTGAAGCAGTCGGCTGACGAAGACAGCCGCCGCAAGCCCGATCGCCAATCCGGCGCCAACGATGCGCGCCGTGTGGCCCAGCACCATGGCCAGGACGTCTGTGGCGCGCGCGCCGAGCGCCATGCGAAGGCCGAACTCGCGGGTGCGTTCAGCCACGGAGTACGCCACCACGCCGTAGATACCTACTGCCGCGAGCAGGGTCGCGACTGCGCCGAAGGCGCCAAGCAGCAGCATGTAGAGTCGAAGATGCCGCACGGAATCGTCGAGCGATTGTTCGACCGTTTTTATCGCCGCGATCGGCGTTGACGGGTCGACTTGGGCGACTGCGCGCTTGACTGCCGGCACGAGCGCCATCGGATCTCCAGCAGCGCGCAGGACGAACGCCATTCCATTCCGCAGGTATACGAAAGGACCCGCAAAGGTCGGGCCTTGCTGCACCTGAGGCACATACACGGCAGGTGAGCTCGAGGTCTGCAGCGGTCCAACCAGCGTGTCGCCAACGACGCCGACGATCTGCCGCGGGCGCTCGTTGGGCACGAAGTCGAATCGGATGTATTGGCCGACGGGATCTTCGTTGGCGAAGTACTTGCGCGCCATGGCCTCGCTGATGATGACGACGTACGGCGCGTCGGTGCGATCGTGATCGTCGAAATCGCGGCCGCGCCGAAGCGGGATACGCATCACGGTGAAGTAGTCGGGCGAGACGGCCGCATAGCTCGCGCGCTGCTGATCGGAGATCGAGGAACCCGCGGTGGCAGACGGCGGCAACGGCCGGCCGTCGATGACGAACGGGATGTCGAGCGCGAGCCCCGTGCTGAATGGAGCGGCCGTCACCGCCGCCACTGACTGCACGCCGGGCACGGTGTGCAGCCGCTGACGAACGCGCTCCACCGTTTCGGCGGGCACCGGACTGATCTCGAACAGGCCAGAGCCGCGGAAGATGCCCGCGGCTTTGAATGAGTCACGCGGCGGCAGTCGGAAGTCGAACGTGAGCACGTTGGTCGGATCGGCGCCGAGCTCGTTCTGCAGCGCGCGCATGAAGCTGCGAATCATCAGGCCGGCCCCCACGAGCAGGACGAGGGCGAGCGCGATCTGACCGCACACGAGCAGGCTGCGCATCCTCCGCCGCTCGATGCTGCCGGTTGCGCTCCGGCTCGACTCTCCCGAGGCATCCACGACGCCCACTCGCGACGCCTGCATCGCCGGGACGACTGCGAACAGCGCCGCGGTCACGAGGACGACGACAGCTGTGAAGCCGAGCACGCGAAGATTGATCGCGGCCTCACTGAGTCGAGGGAAATCGTATGGTGCGAGCGCGACGAATACCTTCAGTCCGGCCCATGCGATCAGGACGCCGACAGCCGCGCCGACCACGGCCAGCGGCAGGCCCTCAGTGAGTACTTGCCGTGTCACGCGCCAGCGTCCGGCGCCAAGCGTCATGCGCAGCGCGATCTCGGTGCGCCGGCTCGCGCCGCGCGCGAGCAACAGTCCAGCGACATTCGCGCAGGCGATCAGCAGGACCAGGCCCACAGCACCTTGCAGGATCGACAGCGACGACACGTAGTCCCCCGCGGGCTGACCGATCGTGTCAACGGTACGCGCATTGGCGCGGTTCAACGACTCCACGCGGACGCTTAGCCCCTGATGACGCCGCGGATCGCTCGTGGCGAGCTGCGCCGACAACGCGTCGAGTTCCGACTGCGCCTGTGCGATCGAGACGCCCGGCTTCAGCCGGGCGACAATACCGTTGCCACCGGTTCGTCCCTCGACTTGTGCACGCGTCAGGCAGAGCGGCGCGAAGAACTCGCGGTTCTTGCCGAAATACTCGAACCCCTCCGGCAGAACGCCGATGATCGTCGTCCTCGTGCGATCCAGCGTGATGACCTTGCCGACGATCGCCGGATCGCCGAGGAAACGCCGTTGCCACATCTGATGGCTGATGACGACGACTGGCGCGACTTGATCGACAACGTCCTCGGCGTCGGTAAAGGTCCGCCCGATGAGTGGTTGAACGCCCAGGGTCCGGAACATGCTGGGTGAGACGGTCTGGCCGAGGATACGCTCGGGCGCGACGCCGTCCTGCTCGAAGCCCAGGGTCTTCACGCCGCAGGCGAGGCCGTTATAGGCCGCGACGGATTCAAATGAACGCGTGAGATCTCTGAACGAGGTATAGCGCGTGATGCTCGACGTGCCTAATTGGTCGGGCCGATCGGCAGGGGTCGTCCAGATCGCGACCAGTCGCTCGGGTTCCTGGAGCGCAAGTGGTTTCAACACCGTCGAATCGAGCAGGCTGAACACGAGCGTGTTCGCGCCGATGCCGAGCGCGAGCGACAGGCCGGCCGCGAGTGTGAAACCTGGAGCCCGACGGAGTGCACGGATACCGCCGAGGAGGTCGGCGGCGGCCTCATCGAACCACTGCAGTCCGCGTGCGCCGCGGACCTCCTCCTTGTAGCGCTCGAGCGAGCCGAACTCGATTCGCGCGGTGCGACGTGCGACCTCAGTGCTCATGCCGCGCGCGACGAGATCTCGCGCCCGCGTCTCGATGTGGAATTCGATCTCGTCAGCCATGTCGGCTTCGACGCGACCACGTCGGAAAAGGCCGGCGATCAGTGAACGCAGCGTTGCCCAGGCCACGGTCACACCCCTTCGGCGCGAAGCGCCCGCGACATGGCAATCGCCAGGCGGTCCCATCGTTCCGTCTCGGTCTTGAGACGACGCCGGCCGGTGGCGGTGAGGCGGTAGAACTTGGCTCGGCGGTTATTGTCGGACGTGCCCCACTCGGATCCGAGCAGGCCCTGATGCTCGAGCCGCGCCAGTGCCGGATAGAGCGCGCCCTGCTCGACCAGCAGCGCACCGCCGGTAATCTGTTCGATACGCAGCAGCACGCCGTAGCCGTGTTCCGGGGCCAGCGAGACAGCCTTCAGGATCAGCACATCCAGCGTGCCCGGCAGCAACGCCGCTTCTTCCGCCATCGGCTCTCCTAAATCGATTAGGTAAGAGAGGAGGGTAGTCCAGTCTCTCCTAAGCTGTCAAGGAGAGGGGGCTTCGAGGGATCTCAGCGCGGCACGACCCACGTGCCCAGGAGCCAATCGTGCGGCCCACGTGCGGGTCGCGCAATGGTGAGCAGGGCACCGATGGCCATAGCGGCGACTGTCAGCATGGCGCCGAGAAGCGGGTTCGGCGGCATCGGCACGAAGCCTTGCACCTTGGGTGACGCAGCGAGGTACAGAAACCAGGCGATCGTCGGCGCCCAGGCGACGACGACGCGGGCCAGCGACAGGAATCGGCCGATTTCTCTCCCGTCGCCCCTGACGACGGCGTGCCCGAGCATGCGCGTGAAGACGCCGCCAGGGACGATCAGTGAGGAGAGGACGCTGAACAGGAGCACGGGAAGCAGTGCGATGGCAGTCACCGCCATGATAATGATGGGGCTGAGGTCGGAGATCTCCTCACGCCGCTCACCTCGTCTCTTCAACTCGGGTGCGAGGACTTCCGTTGCGCGGGCGAGCTGATCGCGAGTCACCGAAGGATGGCGCTCGACGACGCCTGCGGCGATCGGTCGGTATTGTGGGCTGAGCCCCTGCATGATTCGGCCGCTCCAGAAGTCGTCGCTATTCAATCGAGCGCCGTGGCGTCCCGCCAGATAGATTTCGATCGCCTCCCTGACTTCGGGATTTGCCTCTCGGCTCTGCGGCTTCGGGTTACGCAGCGTCTCGAGCAGCGACAGCATCTCGTTCGTGTCCCGATTGAACATCTGACTCATTGCCGGCAGCATCACGATGGACGTGAAGCCGACGAGGAAGAGCGTTGGGAGCGAGCCGAGCGCGATCGGCAGCGCGCGGCGCGGTCGCAGGACGCGATCGGGCAGCGCGGCGACACGAACGAGATCGGCGCGAACATCTTCCAGCGTCGGCAGTGTGGCATCCGACCATGTGTCGAGCATCGTGCGCGCCGACAGAGGCATGTGTCTGCGCGAAGCGACGGTCGATGTAAATCCCTGTCTGGCAACCGCCGACAGAAGCGCCACCGGACCGAGATCGGTCGAGGAAACCTGACGCGCCGCTCCGTCGAGACCCGGCGCAGGGAAGTCGAGCAGCACGAGACGGCCGTCGTCTCGAATCCAGATCCGATCGAGACGAAGTACGGGCATCGAGCCATCCTTCGCGGCCGCTGTCAATTCCGCCACCAGATCGAGCAGCCACGATTTGAGCGTCGTCCACTCCGCCGTTGGTCGCGTCACGAGCGGGTAACCATCCGGCGCTTCGAAGGCGTCCCACGCTTCGTTCGAGGAACGCCGTCCCGTCAGCCAGTGCAGACGGCCAGTACGTGAGACATCGCGCCGCACCGCGTCGATCGCGGGCGTCTGCGGCCGGGCCACGTGAATCCACACCTGGCGCCGCAGCACGGGATCGAAACCCATGATGAGGTCGCTGAGCTCGCTGCGAGTGTCCGAGAGTACCGTGAACGGACCGTATCGCGGTCCGTGAGACGACAGCGCCGTCGCGTCAACCGCAGGTGTCGAGGCTGCAGACGTTCTCGTTCGCACCGCCGTCGCCGACCGAGCGACCACTCGCGTCCCGCTCGCCAACTCGTGAAGTCCGATCCAGCCGTTGCGGCGACGGGCGGTGACGAACAGCCCGGCGACCATCGTCATTGTGATGAGGCCTTCGATGAGGTCGCGCGTGTCCTTGGCTTTGAGCGTGGACTTTTCGGAAAACCGGAGATCGCTCATGGGGCCGATCGGACCGACAGAGAAGACCAGCAGGCTGAACACGAGCCACGGAATGTGAAAGACGGCCGTGCGGCGCGCGACCTTCATCACCCATCCGGCTCCGCCGGGTGCCGACAGCCGCAATCCGAAGAGCCGCTTGCCGAGCGACGCGCCCCATCGCGTCTCGAGCACGAAGAAGTACGCGAGATTCAGCAGCCAGGTCCATGGGTGTGTCGTGATAGCCGACTGTCCATCGATGACGAGGGGGGCGTTCGCGGCATTCCAGATCGTGACCGGTAGCGACAGCAGCACGATGTCCACCACGCCCGCGAGCAGCCGCAATCCGAAGGCCGCTGGTCTCTCGTCGAGGATCGAGAACGGGCGAAGCGACTCGGCGAGCGCCGTATAGGACGAGGGACGCTGTGCGGGATCTTTCGCGAGACAACGCAAGACGACTGCAGCGAGTCCCTGCGGAATCTCTTTCCGCAGCACACGTGGTGACTTCGGCGGCTCGTTGGTGACGCGGTCGACCAGCTCGCGCAGATCGCGCGCTTCGAACGGGGGCTGGCCCGTCAGCAGGTAATAGAGCGTGGCGCCAACGGCGTAGATGTCCGCACGCAGGTCGAGGGGCTCGCCACGCAGCTGTTCGGGCGCGGCAAACTGCGGCGTGCCTTCGAAGCCAGTGGCGAGCTGCTGATGAACGTCTCGCGCCAGAGTCGAGATCGACAGACCGAAGTCGCCGACCTTGACCGACCCGTCGTTGTCCACGAAGCAATTCGACGGCTTGATGTCACGGTGCAGGATGCCGGCGGCCTGCGCCGCATCGAGCCCGCCAATGATGTCGAGCACCGCAGACACCGCGACCGCCGGCGGCAGCGGCCCTTCGGCCGCGACGCGATCCTTCAGCGTGCCGCCCGGCAGCAGTTCCATCGAGATGACCGGAACGCCGCCGATCTCCTCGCTGCCGAAGATGTAAACGGTGTGCGGATGGCTGATCGACGCGGCGAGCTGGCCTTCGCGCAGAAACCGCGCGCGCTCGTCGGCGTCCTGCAGCGGGCTCCTCAACACTTTCAACGCGATGCGTCGTCCACTGTCGACGTGCTCGGCCTCGTGGACCTCGCCCATCCCGCCGCGGCCGAGCAGACGTCCGATGCGATACGGTCCCCACGACTGGCCGTCAGCGAGCTGCGATACCGCCGCGTGAGAGACGGCTGCGTCTCCACGCGAGATCACCGTCAGCGCATCGTCCAGCGTGGCGTGCGTGAGCGTTTCCGTCCCTGCAGCGAGCAGACACGCCGCGCAGAGACCCTCAGGTGCCTCGTCGCCCAGAGCTTTGCTGCACCGGGGACACAGCCGTGGCAGGTAGGTGACGTCTTCCATGCTGGGATCAGACAGAACCGCGTGACGAGGTTACGCGCCGAGCGCCCGCACGAGGTAGCGAATTTCGTCGTCCACGTCTTCAGGATCCGAGACGGTTTCGGCGATGTCCGTGCGGAGCGCCGTCTGGAACTTGCGGCGCAGACGGTGAACGGCGGTTTTCACCGCGCCCTCACTGGTCTCGAGCCGTGTCGCGATTGCCGCATAGCCTCCCGATGGATTGACGCCCAGCAAGCATGACTTGAGCTCATCGAATTCCGCCTCACGACCCTCCGCTTCCCACTCGCGTCGCAGTTCACCGAGGACGCGATCGATGACCGTCAGCGCCCAACGGCGTTCAAAAAGCGTTTCCGGCGTGGTGGATTCTGCAGGCTCGATGCGATAGCGTCCTTCGGCCTCATCGAAGGCGAGCGGCAAGAACGTCATGCCGCCACCGCGCTTCTGCGTGCGCCGTCGAGCGGCATCGTTGGCGAGGAAGTGCTGGAGCGACGCCAGCAGGAAGGCCCGAAAGCGGCCGCGCTCCTGACGCAGATGCTCGAAATCTCTCCGCTCGAGCAGTGACGTGAAGAACCCTTGCGTGAGATCGCGGGCATCGTCTGCGCTCGTGCCGCGACGACGGACGTAGGCGTAGAGCGGATACCAGTAGGTTTCGCACAGCGTGGCCAGCGCCGCGCGGGCGGCGGACGAATCGTCGCTGCCGGCCGCGACGACCAGGCTCCACCGTGTGGTCTCGAACGGCACGCCGAATAGTAACCTCTGTAACCTTTGCTCCCCGGAACGATTCGACGTGTCGCTTTTACTTCAGAACAAATCGCTGTGCGCGCCGATTGGTGACGATCTCCGCCGTATAGAGGTTGCCCTTCGAGTCGGCGGCCATGTGATGCACGATGTCGAACTCGCCCGGCTTCGG
>Ga0075418_10006622_pt1 | contig 13067 bp, 9 predicted proteins | sample SoiMetdeltSBSDD2_FD_81776 | JGI IMG/M metagenome (GOLD analysis project Ga0075418, IMG submission 81776) | Bulk soil microbial communities from a Populus tree surrounding site in Tennessee, USA - Soil MetaG P. deltoides SBSDD2 | ecosystem: Environmental > Terrestrial > Soil > Tree plantation...
GAGTTCTACGAGAGGGTCTCCGTCGAGCGCGGGGCGGCACTAGTGGATCTGCCGCAGCTGTACGGCGATTCCGTGCACTTCATCAACCCGGTGGTCGATCAGCACGGGCTCGCGGCGTTCCGCGAGGCCTGGGAGAAGGCGCTGCGCAAGTACAAGGTGTTCCTGTTCCACGACATCGAAGTGATCGGAACCGACGAACGGTTCACGCTCACCTACTCGATGACCATTGCTTTCGGGTTCGGTCCTTCCTTCACGACCGACATGGCCACGTCCTGTCGTGCGACGGACGGCAAGGTCGTCTTCTGCCGCGACTACTTCGACCCCCTCGGGTCGCTGGTGCAACCGCTCGGTCCGGTGCGTTGGTTCTACAGGAAGCTCTTCGGTCTGCTGGTCGCCTGAGTGGGCCCGCCCGTTCCCACCCGCGAACCGGACGGGTGCTATCACCCGGCGACGGAAGACGAGCTCGCAGCGCTGGTCCGTCACGCTCGAGAGGTCGGCGGACAGTTGCGGGTCATGGGATCGACCCACTCGGTGTGGCGCGCCATCGTGACCGACCGTTTCAGCGGGCCGTCGACGCCACGTGGCGAATTCACCGTGGTGCTCGATCGCTACGTCAGGGTCTTCGAAGCGGCGATCGATCCCGCCGATCCACGAGGCAGGCTCGTGGAAGTGCAGGCAGGCTGTCACATCGGCCTTGCGCCGACGCGGCCGGTGCAGGCGCGCATCGTCGAACGGCCCGATCGCAGCCACATCGGCGATACGTCACCGTGGCATGAAGGCAGCTGGGAAAACAGCCTGACGGCGATACTGCACCACCGCGACGGCCTGGCGCTCCCGGATCTGGGAGGCATCACCCATCAGACTATCGCCGGGTACGTGTCCACCGGGTCTTCGGGAGGCACGGTGAAGTGGTCCATCCATGACGCCATCGCCAGGCTTCGCGTCATCGATGGCGCGGGCCGCGTCACCGAGCTCACGCCCGATGGCGATGATCCTGACTGGTTCCGCGCCGCGGGAATTGGCCTGGGCCTCTGCGGCGTCATCAGCACGATCACCTTCCGTTGCATTCCAACCTTCGACATCGTCGGCCGCGAAACCGTGAGCGCGACCAGACGCGCGAACGATCTCGACTTCTACGGCGACCGGCCCACGAGCGGGCTGCCGTCACTGGAGCAGTTCCTGGTCGACGCGGACTACGCGCGTCTCATGTGGTGGCCGCAGCGGCATTTCGATCGCCTCGTGGTGTGGCAGGCGCGACGCGCGCCGTTCGAGCCGCAACGCCGGCTCCGCCCCTACCGAGAAATCGCGCACTTTCCCGTCGCGTCGCAGATCGCGGCCTCGATCGTCTACACCGTGCTGGGCAATCTGGACCGGCCGGATCGCGCCATCGCGCACGTGAATCGGCTGCGCCGCGCAAGGACCGCCGATTGGAAAAGCGTGGGCAGGTGGCTCAGACGACTCTTGACACGGCCACGCGATCCCTCGCATGGCGACGGGACGAAGGGCGATCGCCGCAGCCCGATCGTGCTCGGCGCGGCGTGGCTGGCGGTGATCCAGCTCCTCGTCACCGTCGGAGACAGCCTGCTCATGAATGCACTCAAGCTCCGGCTGCTGCGCGGGGTGGTCAAGCGGCTGGCCGCGCTGGTGCCTGAACATATCGACACCGTCCTCGGTCCCTTCCTGAGCACGGGAAAGGACGGCGCGCCGGTCACGCAGGAATTCTGCGATCGCGGCTTCATGGGTCTCCCGCTGGACAACCAGATGGACGACCTGCTGATGCCCACGTGGTTCACCGAGCTGTGGGTACCTTCACACCTGGCGATGGGCGGGTGCAGGAAACGATCGCGCGACTCCGGCGATGCTTCGATGCGGACGGCACGGCGCAGGGCGCCTACGCCGCGACCGGGGCCTTCGCCTTCGAGCTCTCCGTCGCCAAGGCCGACCACACATTCTTCCTGAGTCCCGCCACGGGGAGTCACGCCTTTCGCGTCGACGTATTCTGGTTTGGAAACAACCAGGCCAACCCCGTCACGGACTTCTATTCTTGATTCCGGAAGGCACTCGAGCCGCTCGGCTACCGATTGCATTGGGGAAAGTTCCTGCCGCCACCGGACACCGCCCGGCCCGACCGCCTGACCGCGCGGTATCCGAACTGGGAGAAGTGGAAGGCGGTTCGCGCGCGCGTCGATCCGAGCGGCCTGTTCCTGACCAAGTATTGGCGGGAGCACCTGGGGCTCCCCGTCGCAGCGTCTAGCCGTCGAATCCTTCAAGCCAGAGTCCGGGAGCACAGGCGATCACGCCCAGTCGCGGACTCCCGTCCAGATTCCCGTTCCGCATGATCAGCGGACTCCCGTCGGTTGCCGCGATGGCGGCGACCGCCAGCCGATAGCCTTCCCCGGCCGAGAACAGTGCGCACACGGCCGACGGCGAACTCTCCGGAAACGACGCCTCGATCGTCCGTCCGGCCAGCATGAAGGACGTCGCGTTCAATGGCAGATGAAGTCCCGCACCGATCGCCTTCGAGTACGCCTCTTTGAGCGTCCAGCAGTCGAAGAAGCGCAGCGCCGCCGCAGGTGCGCCCAGGAGTTCGAGCTGTCGCTGTTCCTCCGGGGAGAAGAAATCGTCCGCGATCTGCGCCGCCGAAATGGGACGCACCGCTTCCACGTCGAGACCAACTTGGCCGGCCGTTGAGACGGCGCACGCCACCAGCCCGCGCGTGTGCGACAGGCTGAACACCAGCTGTCCGTTGGCGAGGCCCGGCCGTCCGCGGTCGTCCGTCGTGAACTGCCAGTCCGCGGCGGCGTGGCTGCCGCTCGAGGCAAGCGTCTGCCGCAGCAGCGCGTGTGCCAGGGCGTAGTCGCGGCGATCGTCGGGCCGGCGCAGGCGCTCGAACCGCTCGCGTTCCCCGCCGGACAGCAGCGCGACCGCGGCGTCGAGGCCACCGTCGTCGACGCCGCTGGTGTGTTGCCATCGGACAACAACTACATGTGCGGTGGACTGATCGTGCACGGCACCATCTTAGCCGTCCCGCAGCACCCTCGCGGGATCGATGCGCGACGCCCGGTGCGCCGGCATCTAGCAGGCGATTGCGGCACGTCGCTCGGATTCCTCACCGCAGACTAGCGACCTGCTCCGCCAGAATCAGATCCGTCTCCTCGCGATCGACCTGCGAATATAGGACGAGGCGGCCGCTGGGATGAGCGGACATCCCGACCATGATCGGCTTCGAGACTCGAGCGACCGTCTTCGTCGACCGGTCCTTGAACCCAAAAAACTGAATCGAGCCAGCCCCCGTGAGATTCGTTCTTGGTACGAAGAAGATGCCCTCCGGTGCCACCGCAAACGCGACGGGGTCGTTCAGCGACGGCAAAATTTCACGCTCCTCGCCCGTTGCGAGTTCCATTTGCCACAGGGAGATACCTGCACGACCCGCCCTGGAGAGATACAGCGTCTTGCCGTCATGTGACTCGACTGCCAAGATGCCACCGTTTCGGGTCACTTGAACTGCTGACCCGCGGGGCGCGCTTCCTTGCTCGGCTACTCGAACCTTCCAAATCTGACGGGCAGGCCCCTTGTCAGAGCCAAAGTAAATCCAGCGACCGTCTGAAGACCAGCTCGGAAGCGATTCGTTCTCCTCGTCGGCCGTGAGCCGGCGGGGGGCTCCGCCATCGGTTTGAATGATGTATACGTGTGAGCGCCCGCCTGCTCCCGAATTGAATGCGATCCAGCGTCCGTCAGGTGACCACGATGGCGAACCGGTTGGCGGTCCGCTCATCGATGTCAACTGGCCAGCTTGGGATCCATCCTCGCGCGCCGTCCAGATCTCCAAATTGCCCGTCCGGCTGGTCTCGAAGGCGACACGCATCCCATCGCGAGAAAACTGAGGATTGAGGTCAATCCATGTCGACGGTGCAAACACTCGAGTCGCAACGCTGCCGTCCCGCTGACGATCGAGAACCCAGATGTTCGGATCGAAAAACTCGCGAGCGTAGAGAATTCCCGTCGTATCTCGGTTCGTCGTGAACACCGTGGCGTCAGGAGCTTCGGCGGCGACGCGTTGAATCCTGCCGAAATCTGGCGGTGTGACGACTGGTGTTCGATACAGGCGCCGGTCGGTGAACATCTCGCCGGAGGAAAACAGCACCTCGTTTGCGGCAGCGGTCCACGTCGGGCTGGTCGAAAGCCGCCTCGATGCCGTCAAGGGTGTGGCATCCCCTGCGGGATGAAAATCGCGCGACAGCGGTAAGTGATAGATCTCGGCTATGCCGAAACTGATGACCCGGACAAAGGCGAGAGATCTCCCGTCGGGTGCAAACGCCGGAGCGGTGTCGCGCTGGCCACTCCCGGGCCGAGTCAAGCGCCGCTTCTCACCCGTCGCCGGCGAGACAACGAACAAACCAATCGCGTCATTCTCGCCTTCGTTGTCGGATGTAGCGATCCAGGCTCCATCTGGCGACCAAGCCAGCTGACCGCCATAGATCGGGCCCCTCCCGGGCAATGGCGCAATCGTCGTGAGACGACGCTCGAGTCCGGGCAGTGAGGGCATCACCAAGAGTTCGGCCTTTGAGCCTGGTGAAAATCGGATGAATGCGATTGAGCCGCCATCGGGCGACCAGGCCGGGCTCCAATCATGATGTGGATGCGTTGTCAGTTGAACCGGCGTTCCCGAGCGAACTTCTTGCACGTAGAGGTCATAGTTGTCGCTCGCGTCCCGGTGCCACGCGAACACCACGCGCTGTCCATCCGGAGAGAGGCTGGGGAATCGCTCGCTGCCGGGGTAACTGGTCACCGTGGTGCTCCGCCACGTATCTGACGGTGCTTGCACGGTAGGCTCCCCGGTACCGGGGCGCCGCAGGTAGGCCAGCACCGACAAAGCCGCGATGATTACGGTGCTCAGCAGAAGCACTTTGCGAATCGGTGCCCCGGACAGCTGGATCGTAACTTCCGGTTCCCTTGTGGCAACGATTGACCCACGGGCCGCCCACCATCGATCCAACTCGCTCCGATAGGCATACACCGAAGCGCGTCGCTGATGCCCGTGCCGATGGGTCGGAAGGGCCTCGGTCTGCTCCCAACGTCGCACGGTGCGCTCACTGCGACGCAGGTACGCAGCAATTTCCTTCCATGAATCGAGACGATCCGATGGCGGCCTGCCTGGATCCGTCGACGACGTGGATTCTGGGGACCCGGAGGTGAGGTTGTTTTCACCCGCCATGCGCCGCGGGGGAACACCCTAGCACGAAGCCCGATGCCCTTCAAATCGCGGTTCGATGCGTGTGTCGATGCGGTCATATGCGGCAAATCCGGTCGTGGCCGCTGTTGTCCGTTGCTGCACGTGCTGCCTCCCTCTTAAGTTCCAGCCACGGGACGGTTGGCCTCTGATCATCGGGCGCACTGCGCCAGGGGGCCTTTCCAACAATGGACCGGGAGTTCGTGCCCGGTAGCACCAATTCACCTGCCGGTTTCGCCCGCCAGCAGGTTCGGTCGAATCATTCACAGGCGAAGGAGGAACGCTCATGTTTATGAGAAGACGCCCCTGGGTCGTCACGATTCTGGTGGCCCTGGTCATTTCGGGCGCAGTGCCCGCTGCGAAATCGAGTGCGAGGCTTGTGCGGACGAACAACCCTGTGCTGAACGGTCCCCCTCATGCGGAGCAGTCCGCCATTGCTGCCCAGGACGGAGCCGCCCTAGGAAAACAATTGGCAGGGACGTGGGTCGTCAACGTCGAGCAGCCTGGCTTCCCCCCGTCTCAGCGTCACTTCACCTTCAACGCGGATGGCGGCCTGGTGACGAATGACGACCTGCAAGTCGGGCCACTTTTCGTCGAGCATTTCACCATCGGGCAGGGTAACTGGATCAGAACCGGAAGCCGCAGCGCGGCCGCGACGGTTGTGGGACAACGTTACGACCTGCAGGGTCGTTTCGTGGGAACGTACAAGGTCAGGATGAACCTTGACGTTGATCTCCTCGCGAACGGGTGGAGTGGAACGTTTCGGATCGAGATCACACTCCCGAATGGGCAGGTGATCTTCGCCAGCGATGGTACATTCCAGGCCACGCGCCTCGAGGTCGAGCCCCTGTAGCAATCTCGAGCGGCCCGCATCTTCTGAGGGAGGCCAAACGTGTCAGTGGCTTCGGCCGGGCGGGTGGTCGGACCAAGTGATGGTCCTCCGCTGCTGACGCAGTCGCGTCCGTCGCCGGGCCCCTGACGCTGGGCCCGCGGGCGCGCCTGCGCCGTGTGGCAACCAGCCCCAGGATGTGGCGCCGACGACTATCGCGTCCTCCCTCGCGCGCCGGCGTAGAGGCAAGACTCTGGCTCCGGTGCCACGTTTACGTGCTCGCGCTCGGATGGCGTGTTCGCCATGGACGCGCACTTCGGCGCCAACACGGCAGCGAGAATACTTCGCGCCGCTCGCATCCTCGTCAGGGTCTCGCGACCGTTCCTCGGCCAACCAATGAGACCGTCCGGTCGATCCGCTCGGCCGACGCCTCCATCGTGGACGACGTGAAGCTGCCGACTGCGGCGACGAAGGCCATTCGGGCTCCGATCGAGCGCAGCGGTTGCCGCATTGGCTGTCCACCGCCTTGTCGATGCGCGTGATATTCGTGCGTGCTTACGAGCCCGTCGCCGGGCTCGACCTCGCGATCGGTGCCAGTAGTGCGCCCAGAAGACACGGGCAACTACTGCACATTTGCTGGCACGCATCCCGGATGCGGGCAGCTAGCACCCTGGGATCATTAACAATTTCTTCGATCTGACGTGAATACGTAGCGCGGATCGACAATCGGAAAGATTGAGAATTCTGGCCAAATCTCCGCATGAAGCGGACCGAAAAACCGTCGCCCCTCGACCTAGACGTTTTGCGCAAGTGCCGATGATACGTATACTTGGCGTCTACGGTGAGGTGGCCGAGTGGCCGAAGGCGGCGGTTTGCTAAACCGTTGTAGGGCCTTTAAAGTCCTACCGAGGGTTCGAATCCCTCCCTCACCGCCAGACTTCGTCTAGGCCGGCCCTTCGGGCCGGCGTGCTCGCGAGCGGTCCTTCTTCGAGCGAAGTCTGTCTCGCCGTCGCCCCGCAGGGGCGAAGGCGGACCTCCCGCCTCATTCCACCATCCCCCGAAAACCCTAACCAACAAGTGCAACAGCGGGCCTTCTACTTCCAGGTGACCTCCATGCCAAAGAAGTGCAGGAACACCTCGCGATTCGGTTTGTTCTTCGGATTCTGTTGCGGACTGCGGATATAGAAATCGATTTGCTGCGCGGCCGGATTCACTTCCCCGCCGGGCTGCTTCTTGTTCGCCATGGGATAGTTCACGCGCAGCGTCTTCCGGTCCCGGATCCCCTGCGTGATCATGAAGTGCATCTCGTAGTTGTCGTAGAGCGGCTTCCCGTTCAGCGTCGCGTGGCCAAATCCCCACCCCGCCAGATACACGAACGTCTTCGGCCAGTTGTTGTCCCCGCAGCCTGAGTCGGTCCCGTGCTCGTGCAGGAAACCCACGATCCCGCCGTTCTGACACGGATTGAACTCGTTGAACTTGTCGATGACGAGCACCAGATCGCCTTCGGGAATCTTGAGTTTCACCTCGAACTTTCCGGTGTTGGTGAGATCGTTGACGTCGACCTCCGCGGTGCCTCCGACCGGCTTCACCGTCCTGGCGTCATTGTCCATGTGATCCCATCCGACGGGATCGTTCAGCCCGCCGACCATATAGATCCGATTCGCCGACAGGACGTAGTGGCCGTCGTACAAGTCATGTTGTTCGGGCGCGAACATCGTGATCGTGGCCCCGGGTTGCTGGCGTGGATTCGCGGGTTGTTGCGCCGCGGCCACCGTTCCAAGCATCAGGGAGAGCATCACCAGGCCATTCCGCATGTATCCCTCCGAAGTCGTCCGAAACATTTGACTACTGTAACATCGATCGTATAGTGTGAAACAAACGTTACATACGTAATTGCCGATGACTGAACCCCTGCCTCAGCAGTCGGAAGCTGATCGGCTGCCGATCACAACGGGAGCGCCAACCCGCCGTCGCTGGTTGCTGTTCATCCACCAGCTCCCGTCTCACCCTTCGAACCTCCGGGTCACGACCTGGCGGCGGCTGCAGCAAATCGGCGCGATTCCGTTGAAGCAGGCCGTCTATGCGCTCCCCGATACGGCTGATGCCCGCGAGGATTTCGAGTGGCTCAAGACCGAGGTGGGGGCGGCCGGAGGTGATGCGAGTGTCTTCGCGGCCGACAACGTGGATGCGTGGTCGGACGGTGCGCTCGTCGACGAGTTCAGGCGAGTGCGCCAGGAGCTGTACGAGGAACTGGCCCGGGACGTCGAGCAGGCGTTGAAACGTGCCGCAAGCACCCGGCGGCCGAAGGGCACGCGGGCGCCCGCAATCCGTCGCCTGCTCGACATTTTTCGGGAACGCCTGGTCGCGGCCGAGAAGATCGATTTCTTCGGCAGTGCGGGACGCGATCGTGTCCTCGCTTCGCTGCGTCACCTCGAGGAGCGGATCGAAGGGACGAGCCCGCAACCGGCACCCGCTGGGCACGGAGACCACTCCGGCCGGATGGCGTCGTTTCAAGGGCGCGTGTGGATCACCCGGCCTCGCCCGGGCGTCGATCGCATGGCGTCTGCCTGGCTCATCCGCCGCTTCATCGATCGTCAAGCGCGATTCGGCTTCGCCGCGGACCGGGACGCCGTCCCGGATCATGGCGTGCCGTTTGACATGTTCGGCGTCGAGTTCAGCCACCACGCCGGGGGATGCACGTTCGAGACGCTGTGCGCGGTGTTCGACATCAACGGCCCGGCGCTGCAGCGAATTGCCGCGATCGTGCATGACCTCGATCTCAAGGATGGCCGCTTCGGGGCGCCCGAGTGCAGCACGGTCGGCGCGATGATCGAGGGGCTGCAGCTCGCCTATCACAGCGACGACGCGTTGCTCGAGCAGGGAATGACGCTGTTCGACTCGCTTTACCGGTCGTTCGAGCAGTCGAGCCGGGCGACCGGCCCTAGGGTCGCGGCGAGACCAAGGCGCGCACGGACTTCCGCGGGGAAGCCGCGGCCGCGCAAGAGAGGCCGGTGACAGCCCGCCGTGAGCACACGCACCGCTGTCGGCTCCGATGCTCTCGCTGACACGGTCGACCAGGGGCTGAGCCCGTCAGCTGCACGCGCCACCCTGGTGCGCCTGTGCGCGGCCGGATTTGTCGCGTATTGCAGCTACTCGATCTGCCGGGCGCCGCTCCTTCCGCTGTTCGCGCGTGAGCTGGGCGCAGGTCCGTCCCTGATCGGCTTCGTCATGGGTGCCTCGACGCTCACCGGTGTGTTCCTGAAGCTGCCGGCCGGGGCGCTTTCCGATCTGTTCGGACGCCGACGGCTGCTCGTCGCTGGCGCCCTGGTCTTCGCGACGCTGCCTTTCACTTACCTCGCGGTCTCGACGCTTGCCTGGCTCATCGCGCTCCGGTTCGTTCACGGTAGCGCGACGGCGATCTTCGGCCCGGTGGCGTCGGCCAGTCTCTCCGACATTGCGCCGGCCGAACGGCGTGGCGGGTGGCTGAGCACCTACTCCACGGCCCAGGGGACGGGCCAGGCGATCGGGCCGATTCTCGCGGGGTATGCGATCGCTGCAGGCCGTTTCGATCTCGCGTTCGCCGTGTCAGGGCTCATCGGTCTCGGTGCGCCGCTCATTGTCAGCACTTGGCCCGGCTCGCCGAAGCGCGAAGCGAACCCCAGGCGCGAAGGCGGGCCTGGCGTACCGGTTGGAACGCCGACGCGCCCGTCATGGCAGGCATTCAAGCAGGGGGTCAGTGAAGTCGTGAGCGATCGACTGGTGCTCATCACCAGCGCCGCTCACGCCGCCCAGTTCGTCCTGAACGGCATGCTCAATGCCTTTTTGCCGCTGTACGGACTCGAGGTTCTGAACCTTTCAGGTTCCGAGCTCGGTTGGCTATTCGGGCTCCAAACCGTGACCACGCTCATGGTGCGACCGGTCATCGGGGTGCTATCGGATCGCGTTGGACGTCGCACGGTGATTGTCACCGGCCTGACGATCTGCAGTCTGGCCGTTTTCTCCCTTTCGGCGGCCGGCAATCTGACGACTGTTGTCGCGGTGGTGCTGACCTATGCCGCCGGTGTCGCGATCACGACGGCCGCGACGAGCGCGTACATCACCGACATCACACGCCGCGCCCGCTACGGTGCCGCTCACGGTGTCTTCGGCACGATCTACGACATCGGGGACGCCCTGGGCCCCATCGCCGCGGGCGCGCTTGTCGCCGGAGTTGGCTATTCGCGGATGTTCCAGGTGATGGCAGCCGTCGCCATCACGATGGCCGTCGTGTTCGCGGTCGCGACGGCGAGTCATCCGTCGCGCACGTGACACGCAGTGCGCGAGCGCACGGGAGAGCAATCATGTCTGACTTCTTCGCAGGTTTCCGTTACGCGTCCCGGACCTTCAGGACGGCGCGCGGGTTCAGCGCGCTCGCGGTCACCATTCTCGCGACCGGAGTTGGCGCGTCGGCGCTGATGTACACCCTCGTTCAGAACGTGTTGCTTCGGGAGCTGCCGTTTCAGGACCCGGAACGGCTGGTGTGGATGTACAACACCAGGACGGAGCGCGATCGCGCGCCGCTCTCCCTTCCCGATCTCGAGGACTATCGGCGGGAGGCGCCCAGCCTGGCAGGGACGGCCGCCTTCACGAACTGGACTACGAACTTGACCGGAGTTGGAGCGCCGGAGCGGCTTGACGGCGTTCGGGTCTCCGGCAACTTTTTCGATTTGCTCGGCACGAGTCCCGCTGTCGGCCGAACACTGACGCTCGACGACGAAACGCGCCAGAGTCGCGTCGCCATTCTCACCCATGGACTCTGGCAGCGCAGATTCGGTGGCAACGCGGCGGTGGTCGGCTCGGGCGTCTCCCTGAATGGCGCGACATATACGATCGTCGGCGTCCTTCCACCGCGGTTTCTCTTTCCGTTTCGGGAGGCAGAGATCGCTGTTCCGCTAACGCTGCACAGCGATCCCCGGCGGACGGATCGCGGAGCCAACTTCCTCCGCGTCGTCGCCCGGCTCGCACCGGGTGTGACTCTGGCCCAGGCCAAAGCGAACCTGGACGCGATCGCGCATCGCCTGCAGCGCCTCTATCCGGCAGAGAACGCGCGAAAGATCGGCATCAGCCTCTACCCGCTTCACACCGAGATTGTCCGGGACTACCGCGGCATGTTGTGGACTTTGTTCGGATCGGTGGGAGTGCTTCTGCTGGTCGGATGTGTGAATCTCGCCAACTTGTTGCTGGTTCGTGCGGCGGGCCGTCAGACCGAGTTCGCCATCCGATCGTCGGTCGGTGCATCGCGAGGCCAGCTCGTTCGCCAGCTGCTGGGCGAGACTGCCTTTCTGACGGCAGCTGGTGGGGCCGCCGGCATTGCTCTGGCGTACGGAGGTTTGGAGGCCTGGCGCGCCTGGGGTCCGGCAGACTTTCCGCACTTATCTACACTCGGACTCGACTGGCGCGTGCTTCTGTTCGCCGTCAGCCTGTCGTGCGTGACGGCCGTCGTCTGCGGTGTGGCACCAGCCTGGATCGGCTCCAGCATCGCGATGGAGTCCGGAGGGATGGGGCTTCGGACGACCACCGCGGGCCGGGCTCAATGGATCATCCAGCGCATGTTCGTATCCGCGCAGATTGCCTCCACAACCGTACTGCTCATTGGCATGCTGCTGATGGGCCGCGGGTTCGCGAAGCTCGAACAGGTTCCTCCAGGTTTCACACCGGACGACGCAGTGTCGCTTCAACTGTCGCTGCCGCCAGCGACATACGGAAACCGTGACGCACTGACCCTCTTCTTCGAGGCTGTGCGAGACCGGATCGGCTCCATTCCTGGTGTTCGGGTCGCTGGCGCCGTCTCACTCCTGCCGCTGAGCGGTCTGCTCTCAACCGCAGATGTCTCGTTTCCCGATCTACCGGCGCCACCCCCCGATGAAGTGCCCCAGGCGCATCTTCGCGTAGCAACAGGCGAGTACTTCGCTGCGGCGGGCATTGCGGTCCTGGAGGGGAGATCCTTCGACGTGCACGACACCCAGAAAACCCAGCCGGTCGCCATCGTCAGCCGGAGCTTCGCGGCTCGACACTGGCCGGCGAAGAGCGCGGTGGGTCAGTCGCTCCGAATCATCCAGACCTCCGGGTCACCGCACCTCACGGTCGTCGGCGTGGTCAACGACGTGAAGCAGTTCGCGCTCGACGGTCCAACGACCGCGGACTTGTACGTGCCACTGCATCAGATGCCGGCGTTCCAGGCGCCTCTCGTCGCCTCGCGCATGTATTGGGTTGTTCGAGGCCGCGGCGACACCGCCTCGTTGACGCAGGCCATCCGCGCCGCCGTCATGCAAGTCGAGCCGAACGTGGCCGCCTCGAGCGCTCGCACGCTCGAATCGTTGTGGCTGGCGTCGCTCGACTCGCGTCGTGCGAACGTTCGCCTGCTCCAGGTGTTCGGCAACGTCGCGCTGTTCCTGTGCGCCGTCGGCGTCTACGCCGTGACGGCGTTTGCCGCGCGCGCGCGACGACGTGAACTGGCTATTCGTTCGGCGCTTGGGGCGACCCGCGGTGCACTGACGTGGTCGATTTTCCGTCGCGAGCTGCTGCCGGTCGTTCTTGGTCTCGCGGCCGGGTCCGTCGTGGCCCTGAGTACGGCACCCGCTCTCTTCGGCGGCGCGTTCGAGACGAGTCCGCGTGACATCCGAACGTACGTCCAGGTGGCGACGATGCTGCTCGCCGTCGCGCTCCTGGCGACCTACATCCCGGTCCATCGCGCCGGCGCGGCCAACCCGTCTGAAGTGCTAGGCGCCTGACGCGAGCCCGAAGCGCTCATAGGGGGTGATCAGCTGAAAGCCTCCCTCCCCAACTGTGCTAAATTCCAGCGCGCGTCCGCGACGACGCATTCAATTCGGCCCTGGCGGCTGCGGGCGCGAACGTGGACGTCAACCGAGACTGAGGAGCGTTCAGCATGAAACGACGGGACTTTCTCGCCAGCGCGGCAACTGTCGGCGCGGCGACGGTGTTTGGCCTGTCAGGCGAGGGCTCGCAGGC